>Ga0207420_1000029_pt1 | contig 363574 bp, 347 predicted proteins | sample ThiBio_inoc_biof_FD_183941 | JGI IMG/M metagenome (GOLD analysis project Ga0207420, IMG submission 183941) | Wastewater bioreactor microbial communities from Cape Town, South Africa - Thiocy_inoc_biof (SPAdes) | ecosystem: Engineered > Bioremediation > Thiocyanate > Unclassified | place: South... | reverse complement strand
AAGGTGGTTATTGCGGCGGGGCTCACCTCTTCCCATTCCGAACAGAGAAGTTAAGCCCGCCTGCGCAGATGGTACTGCAATCCTGTGGGAGAGTATGTCGCCGCCTTTCTTTTGAAAACCCTATCCAAACGGATAGGGTTTTTTGTTTTTAGGAAGTAAGAGAAAAGAAGTAAGAGAAAAGAAGTAAGAGAAAAGAAGTGAGAGGTGAGAAGTGAGATGAACCGGTTATATAACCTATAAATTGTCCTTTATAAAAGATATTGTCTATAATAACGCACATAAAAAAGCCGGATCATTTAATGATCCGGCTTTTTATCCTTAAAAAGGATGGCTTAATGGTCGGTTTTGCTGTAAATAAGTGTTTAGTTTGCTTTATTAAAGCAGCTGCATTTCGATAATAAAAGAATATATATTCCCGGATTCGGGTCTTTAAAGAAGCTAAAAAAGGCGGTTCTTAAAACAAGAACCGCCTTTTTTATTTATTCAAATGGTATAAAAGGAAACTGTATAGCGCTGATTTTTCTTCAATCTGGTCATCATAGTTAAAGTTTTTACCGGCATGACCAGCCTTTTTAAGTGTTTTAATATACACAGGATTCTTTTGAGCAGCTCTGTTTTGTAATAATGCAGCAAATTTATAAGATTGAAACGGCGGAACCCTGTCGTCATTTTCAGATGTAATGATCAGGGTTATAGGATAGTTTATATTTTCTTTAATATTATGATAAGGAGAATAGGCCATCATTGCTTTGTAATCACTCGAAACATTTGGATCTCCATATTCATCTAAATGGTATTTGCCAACAGTGTATTTGTTAAATTCATTCATGTCAAAAACGCCAACATTAGGTATGGCCACTTTAAATAATTCAGGTCTTTTGGTCATGGCAACACCTACCAATAAACCGCCTTGCGATCCGCCGGTTATGGCCAGTCTGTTTGGTGAAGTATATTTGTTATTAATCAGGTATTCGGCAGCATCAATAAAATCATTAAACGTATTTATCTTTTTCTGCCCTTTACCATCGGTATGCCATTTTAGCCCTTTTTCCCCGCCACCTCTGATTTCAGCATAGGCAAATACACCACCCTTTTCAAGAAAATACAGCAAACTGGTATCATAGGATGAAGGAGATATTGTTCCGAAACCACCATAGGCTTTTAATAAGGTCGGATTATTTCCGTCAAGCGGAATGCCTTTTTTAGCAACAATGGTAATGGGGATATCAACATTATCCCTGCTTTTATAGGTGGTTGTGATAATTTCAAAATGATTCAGGGGAAAAAGAGTCGGCTTAGGGCGGTTACTGGCGCTATAAAATGGCTCTTCAGTTCCTGTTTCTACATTTAGCTTTATATTCTGATACGGCTGGATATACGAGTATAAACCATAATATAGTTCCTTGGTTTTAGGGTTAAAATCAGTAACATCAATCTCCATACCTTTAGGTGCGTCTGTTTTTCGGATGAATTTCCCGGTATAATCATAGATGATAAAATAATTTTTCCCGGTGGTTTTGTATCTGCAAACGATGTAATCATTATAAAAATATGATTTAACCAGAAGGTTATTGAAAATTTGCGGTACAACAACCGTTTCTTCGTTTCTGTTCGCTATGGGGAATGAGCGGATCTCTCCCCAGTTATATTTTTTTGAAGAAAAATAAATTCTGTCATTTACAGAGGATAGCAGTTTAAAATCGGTTGAATCGTTTTCAATAAATTTTTTTGGCTGAAAAACATCATAATTTAATTCTGCATAATAATAGTTTTTTAAAGTTTCATCCTTACTTGTTTCGATAATAAACAGTTTGTCTTTTGACGTAAAAAAGTCAAAATCACTTTCCGATTTTGAACTGTCAAAAACCAGATCGTCATTTTCTTGCAGGGTTCCGATTTTGTGGTAAAAAAGCTGGTAGGTAGAATCTTTTGCAAATTGCTCCTTATTGCTGTTCTTTTTATAAAAAATACCATTATCCTTATTCCAGGAAACATTGGAGAATTTTACATTTTTTATGTCGTCCGTAAGGGCTGTCCTTTTATCCAAATCCACAAACCGGATTTCGTGCCGGTCACTGCCGTCAATATTTATTTTGTAGGCGAGAAGTTTAGAGCTTTTGGAAGGGTAATAGTTTGTTATCGCAACATTTTTATCTTCGTAAATAGTATTTGGATTGACAAGTTCAACAGATTTTTCATTCAGATCTTTCCGGTAAAAAAGATAACCGGATTTATGGGCTTCTTTTCTGTAGAGCGAGAAAAAATATTTCCCTTTTCTCTCCGGGATTTTATATGTTGTTTTGGTGTCGTATTCTTTGATAACAGCAGCAATAGAATCGGTGTTATTTAGTGTTTTGAAATGATCGGACACAATTTTATTCTGAGCATCGACCCAGTTAGTCACTTCATCAGACCGCATTTTTTCAAGCCAGCTGTAATTGTCGGTAAAAGTAATGCCGTGTTTCGAAATTGTTGTTGGGATTTTTTTGGTTACCGGTTGTTGCTGTGAATAGGTAAGGCAAGTCATTAAAGAACAAAAAAGTAGCTGTAATTTTTCTTTCATTTCAAATCAGATATTGGACAAATATACTTAAAAGCTGATTTTTCTGTGTAGAAATAAATTCGGATCATAAATTGATGCAAATAGTGTTAGCAATGCAAAACGCTGCGATAAATAAACGAAAAGAATTAACTATTTTTGTTCGTCATTAGTCAAAGCAAATATTTTGGGTTTATATAAAAATCTTTTCAAACAAACTTTTATTTATGGAGTGGCTACCGTGCTGCCAAGAATGCTTAGCTTTTTATTGGTTAGGCTTCACACGGATTTAATGCCAAAGAGCGATTACGGGAATGTAACCATCGTTTTATCCTGGATGGTTTTCTTTAACGTTATCCTTTCCTATGGAATGGAAACCGCTTTTTTCCGGTTCTATAACAAAGAGGAAGATAAGAAAAGTGTGATCGAAACAACCACGATTTCATTATTCTGGACCTCCATGCTGTTCCTGGCTATGGCACTGTTATTTCGAAGTACGCTGGCCGAATGGGCCGATGTGGAAACACAATATGTAACCTACGCCGTATGGATATTGGTTCTGGATGCTCTGGTGGTAATACCGTTTTCGAAACTCCGGGCTTTTCAAAGGCCCATAAAATATGCCGTTATAAAAATCTGCAACGTTACGATTAACGTCGGATTAAATATCTTTTTCCTGGTATTCCTTCCCAAAATCGCAAAAGCAGACCCGGATGGATTCATAAGCAGTTTTTATGTTCACGACTACCAGGTGGGCTATATCTTTATTGCCAACCTGATTGCCAGTCTGGCAACACTGTTAGTATTCCTTCCGGACTATTTCCGCCTAAAATGGCATTTCAATGTACCGTTATGGAAAAACATGATGAACTACGGACTGCCGATACTTTTTGCCGGTCTGGCGTTCGGAATCAATGAACATTTTGACAAGATCCTTTTAGGGAAATTGCTGCCGCAGAATATTGCGAAAGCAGAAGTAGGCGCTTATTCGGCCTGTTATAAACTGGGATTGTTCATGGTACTTTTCCGGACGGCTTATACGCTGGGAATCGAACCGTTCTTCTTTAATCATGCCGATAAAAAAGATGCACCGCAAACCTATGCCGTGGTTACCAAATATTTTGTGATTTTCGGATCGATGATCCTGTTGTGCGTTGTCGTTTTTGCCGATATCTTAAAAGTAATACTGGTACCGAACAGTACCTATTGGGAAGCCATGAAAGTGGTACCGCTCATCATTTTAGCAAACTTCTTCCTGGGAATCTATACCAGCCTTTCCGTTTGGTATAAATTAATTGACCGGACAAAAGTGGGTGCTTATATTTCCATTGTCGGAGCGGTGGTAACACTGGTCCTGAATTACCTGTTAATTCCGGTATACAGCTACATGGGATCGGCCATTGCAACACTGGCAGCCTATGGCACCATGATGGCGATTTCGTATTTTATGGGAAACAAATATTACCCGATTCCTTACGATAAGAAAAGAATTATAGGATACTTATCGGTATCCACACTATTAGCAGGACTATCTTTTTATGTACCAAGTCTCCATAATTATATTTTTGGTGTACTGGCGATCTTAATTTTCGGATACTTTATTTATCGAAATGAAAAACAGACGATACTCCGACTGATAAAGAGATAAATTGCATATTTTTTTTTATTTTTAAACATCGTTTCAAATACAATCCTGATTCAGGAAAATTACTATATAATGACAATAAAAATTATCAACAAATCAGCACACGCATTACCGGAATATGAAACTAATGCCTCTGCAGGAATGGACTTAAGAGCCAATATTGAAGCACCAATCACGTTACAGCCTTTGGAAAGAGCTCTGGTAAAAACCGGACTTTTTATAGAATTACCCATAGGATTTGAAGCACAGGTGCGACCAAGAAGCGGACTGGCATTTAAAAAAGGGGTGACGGTTTTGAACAGCCCGGGTACTGTTGATGCCGATTACAGAGGAGAAATAGGAGTCATTTTAGTAAATTTATCAAACGAACCATTTGTTGTTGAAAACGGAGAGCGCATTGCACAGCTGGTAATTGCCAGACATGAAAGAGCAGAATGGCAGGAAGTGGTTGAACTTTCGGAAACAGCCCGTGGCGAAGGAGGTTTCGGAAGTACAGGAGTAAAATAGACTATAATTTAAAAAAAGCCGTTACTAATTATAAAGTAAAACGAATGTGCACTTTCAAGACACATTCATTGTTTAAACATTAATACAATCAATGAGAATAATTGTCCCAATGGCAGGACGCGGATCACGTCTTCGCCCACATACTTTAACCGTACCGAAACCGTTAATTCCAATTGCAGGAAAACCTATTGTTCACCGTCTTGTAGAAGATATTGCCGGAGTAATCAATCAGGAAATTGAAGAAATAGCATTTATCATTCACAAAGATTTTGGCGATAAAGTACCGGGCGAATTAATTGCTATTGCAGAAAAGTTAGGTGCAAAAGGAACAATATATTATCAGCACGAACCTTTGGGAACCGCTCACGCAATTATGTGTGCTAAAGAAAGTATGTCGGGACCGGTTGTAGTGGCTTATGCCGATACGCTTTTCAGAGCCGATTTTACATTAGACACGACAGCAGACAGCGTTATCTGGGTAAAACAGGTAGAAGATCCGAGTGCTTTTGGAGTGGTACAACTGGATGGCAACAACCAGATTGTAGACTTCGTAGAAAAGCCGAAGGAATTTGTTTCCGATTTGGCCATCATTGGTATCTACTACTTTAAAAGCGGGGAAACATTAAGATCCGAATTACAGTTCCTGCTAGATAACAACATTGTAAAAGGAGGCGAATACCAGCTTACCGACGGATTGGAAAACATGAAGCTGAAAGGAATGAAATTTGTTCCCGGTAAAGTGGAAGAGTGGATGGACTGCGGAAATAAAAATGTAACGGTTGAAACAAACTCCCGTATGCTGAATTTTTTACATCAGGATGGCATACACCTGGTTTCCGAAAAAGTGAAATTAGAAAATGCAACAATCATCCCGCCTTGTTTTATTGGTGATGATGTTGTGCTATGCAATGCTACGGTAGGACCAAACGTTTCTTTGGGCAACGGAACACATGTTACGGACAGCACCATCAAAAACAGCCTGGTACAAACCCATGCACATATTAAAAACGCAGTCTTAGACAATGCCATGATTGGAAATCATGCGGCATTCGATGGGAAGTTTACTGCGATCAGTATAGGCGATTATTCCGTTTTAGAATAAAATGAATATAAAAAGACAGTTCATAGCGTTCACCTTATTAGGCTTTTTGGCTGTGCCGCTCCCTGCAGTGGCACAACAGGAGCCTGATGCTATTGCTTTGGAAAACGATGAATTTCAGAATAATTTCTATGAATCGTTAAAGCAAAAAGGAATTGAAAATTATGATAAGGCGATCGAATCGCTTTTTAAATGTCTGAAAAACCAGCCGGACAATCCGGTTATTCATCATGAATTAGGGAAAAATTACCTGTTCCAAAAAAACTATCCGGAAGCGGAAAAAGAATTTCAGAGAGCCATAACCTTAAATCCGAAAGAACGTTGGTATTGGAACGGATTGTATGATGTGTACTATGAAACAAAAGACTTTAACCGCTCCATACCGGTTGTTGAAAAATTAATTGAATTCGACAAAAAGTTCCAGGACGATCTGGTGTCGCTGTACATGTACACGCAGCAATTTGACAAAGCATTGGCACTCATTAACGAAATGGATGTGACTACAGGACTAACCCCGACGTTGGAAATGTACAAACTGCAAATTTTAAGCGATTCGAAATTCAAAAAACCGGAAAAGGAAACATTAGAACAGGCGATTAAGAAAAATCCGAATGACGAAAACAACTATATACAACTGATCTATCTGTATTCGGAAAGCAACCAGGAAGAGAAGGCGCTGGAAGTGGCTAAAAAACTGGAAAAAGCAATCCCTACTTCCGATTGGGCGCAGGTGAGTCTTTTTAAATTCAACCTGAACAATAAAGAACCGCAGAAAGCTGCCGATGCAATGTTCCAGGTGCTGAAAAGCAAAAAAATCGATGCCAAGATCAAACACCGTGTGCTGAACGAATTCCTGATTTTTTCAAACAACACAAATTCGTATAAAAAAGAATTACAGCAGGCAGTCGATTATTTTACAGGGGATCCGAATGTGGATGTGCCTAAAGAAATCGGAATCTTTTTCCTTGAGAAAAAGAAAAACGAAGATGCCATTGTCTTCTTCGAGAAAAGTCTGGAAAACAAAAAGGATGATATCAGTACGATAGAATTGTTATTGCAGGCTTACTCAGAAAGGGAGCAGTATGATATAGTCAGTAAAAAAGCATTAAACTATCTGGATTTGTTTCCCACGCATGCAAAATTGTACTTTTTTGCAGGGATGGCGCAAAATCAGCTAAAAAATTATAAAAAAGCCATCGATTTATTACAGTCAGGAATGGATTTTGTAGTAGAAGATAGGGCTTTGGAGATCAATATGAACATTCAGCTTGGAGAAGCCTACCACGGTTTAGGCGATGAAAAGAAAAAAGAAGCATATTTTATCAAAGCCAATCAATTGCTAAAACAAAAAAAATAATGAAAAAAATAATAATCCTCTTCGGACTGGTACTTTTAGTTTCCTGTAAGTCAAAACAAATTGCAGTAGCAGAGCAGGGCGCTTCCGAAAAAATTGAAGCCTCAAAAATCATTCAGGGACATTACAGTAACAAGTTCAACTTTGAAACGGCAAATATCAGAACAAGCGTAAGCTATAAGGATGATAAAACATCCCTTTCGGTTAATGGCGATATCCGTATCAAAAAAGATGAGATTATTTTAGTCAGTGCCCGTATTCTTGGTTTTCCATTGGCGAAAGCCCTGATTACGCCAACGCGCGTGAGCTATTACAGTAAAGACGGCCGTTTTTTTGACGGCGATTATACCATGTTGAGCAGATGGCTGGGAACCGACCTGGATTTTAAGAAAGTACAGAACATCCTTTTAGGCCAGGCAATGGACGACCTGACGAAAACAAACTATAACGTTTCTATTGAAAACGAAAAATATAAGCTGAAAAGCAAAGCGAATGCCAACATCACCAAAGAATTTTTGTTTGAAGGGGCCAACTTTTTATTAAAAGACCAGGTCATTTCACAAAAAGATCCGATGCGCTCTCTGGAAGTCAGTTATCCGGCCTATAAAGCCTATGATAAGGCAACGCTGCCTTTAAACATGATTATTGAAGCTTTTCAGAAAGGAAATGTCAGAATCGAAGTCGATTATAATTCCATCAGCTTCGATGAAAAGCTAAGCTTTCCATACAATATTCCGGAAGGATACGAACAAATATTTATTGATTAATTTTGTCAAAAAAAAGAACAATGTACAAAAAGCTCTTTAGCCTATTTTTTATTTTCCTGTCAATTGCTTCCTGGTCGCAAACTGAAGACAAACAACGTCAGCTTGAAGAAAGAAAAGCACAGATTCAAAAAGAAATAAGAGAAGTACAGCAACTCCTTCAATCTGAAAAGAAGAAGGAGAAATCAGTATTGGTGCAAATTTCCCAGCAAACAACAAAAATCAAACTGAGTGAAAAACTGATCAATACCACTCAAAAACAAACCCGATTGCTGACGGATGATATTTATCTGAAACAATTAGAGATAAACAAACTGGGAAGAGAGCTAACGGTTCTGAAAGAAGACTATGCCAAGATGATTGTAAAATCATATAAAAGCCGTTCGGAGCAAAGCCGTATTATGTTTGTACTTTCTTCCGAAAATTTCCTGCAGGCATACAAACGCGTTCAGTATATGAAGCAATATGCCAGCTTTAGAAAAATGCAGGGCGTTGAGATTAAAAACAAATCGCTTCAATTGCAGGATGCGACCACTGTTTTGGAATCGAAGAAAAAAGTAAAACAAAAACTTCTGGTAGAAAGTGAAAAAGAGAAGAAAGCACTGGAAGAAGACAAATCCGAACAGGAAAAATTAATGAAAGTTATCCAGAAGGATAAAAAGAAATTAGCCGGTGATATTAAGAAAAAACAAGAAGAGTCCAGAGCAATCGACAGACAGATTCAGCGTTTAATCCGTGAAGCCATTGCCGAAGCCAACAGAAAAGCAAGAGAAGCTGCTGCAGCTTTAGCCGCCAGAAATAAAGCGGCCGGTAAGAAAGTGGAAAAAGCAGAACCGGCAACAACTGCCGCCGCAGAATCCACAACAAAATTCTATCTGACTCCGGAAGGAAAAGCATTGGCAGATAATTTCAGAGCCAACAAAGGAAGATTGCCATGGCCGGTAGAAAAAGGATTTGTTTCCTTAGGTTTTGGCGACCAGCCGCACCCAATCCATAAAAGCCTGATTGTTCACAACAGTGGTGTGGAAATCAGTACAGAACCGGGAACCAATGCCAGAGCGGTTTTTGGCGGGGAAGTATTACAGGTACAGGTTATTTCGGCAAACAACCGTGCCGTGTTTATCCAGCATGGTGATTATGTGACCGTTTACCTGAATTTAAGTAAAGTCTTTGTTGGAAAAGGCGATAAAGTATCGATTAAGCAAAGTATCGGAGAGATACACACCAATTCCTCCGGAAGAGCAGTATTGAAATTCCTGATTTCACAAAATACAACTACGCTGAACCCGCAGAGCTGGTTAGCCAATATGTAATTACAATAAAAAAGCCACTAAATTATTAGTGGCTTTTTTATTTCACGGAAACCTTATTCCTGCATGAATAAAGCTTTTAATTCTGTTGCTTCGTGCGGTTTCATTTTGCCGGCAAGTACCAGGCTCAACTGCTTTCTTCTCAACGCTGCTTCAAAACGTTTTTTCTCTTCTTCCGTTTGCGGAACAATAGCCGGAACTTCCACCGGACGTCCGGTTTCGTCTACCGCTACAAAAGTATAAATAGCTTCGTTTGCTTTGTTTTTAATTCCGGATTCACGGTCTTCAATCCATACGTCAATAAAAATTTCCATAGACGTTTTAAACGTACGGGACACCTTCGATTCAACCGTTACAACACTTCCCAAAGGAATAGCACGGTTAAAAGCTACGTGATTAACAGAAGCCGTAACGCATACCCTTCTGGAATGTCTTCTGGCTGTGATACTGGCAGCACGATCCATACGCGCTAATAACTCACCACCAAAGAGATTGTTTAGCGGATTTGTCTCACCCGGTAAAACAAGGTCGGTTAATATAGTAATAGAATCTGAAGGGAATTTCTCTTGCATCTTTTTTTCTTGCAAAGATAGCAATAGAAGCATAAAAAAATCCCGAATTTTTCGGGATTTGATAATTTTAAAGCTCCTTGATAAGTACCCAGGCCTCTTTATTGTGATTTTTATGAATTTCTTTCAGTTTGGTTTGTGCTTCGGCATAAGAAGTGAAACTGCCGTATAAAACGGGATACAATCCAAAAGTGTTTCTTTCCAGACGAACCGGTTCAAAACCTAACGATTGCAGTTCCTTGAAAATGCGCTCTGCATTGGCTTCACTTCGAAAAGCACCGGCCATGATATGGTAAGGCTTAACCACTTTTGTTTTGGTTTCCTTAATGTTTAACGTTACAGGAGGTAAAGGGCTTTCAATAAAAAAAGTAGCCTGTTGGATTTTATCCTGTACTTTTTCCTGAACCGCTTTTGCCACTAAAACATTCTTGCTGGTGATCTGCTGGTCATAATAAGATTTGTAAGCCGCTCCGCCAACACCCATTGATACCACAAAAATAGCGGCATATTTAAGGAAGGAATAATCTCTTTTTCTTTCCGGTGTGAAAACAATCGGAGCTTTTTCTTCCAGTGCTTCAACCTGTGCTTTTAAAACTTCTCTTTTTACTGCCGGAGAAACTATTGAACTCAAACCGAAAGAATCGGCAAGATAGTTCACCGAAGTAATCGGTTCAAAAACCCAGTTCCATTCGGAATTCACAGAAATTTCACCAATATTCAGCAATTGTAAAGACTCTTTTCGCTGTAATTTTTCAATCCACAGGTTTACCTCATGCTGCACCGCGATTACGGCATCATCATAGGAAATTTTTTCCTGTAAAGCGATATGATTAGCAAGCAGTCCGTCATTATTCTTTAAATGCGGATTAAAAGACACCAACTTTTTAGGAGGATAGAACGTATTTGTACTTCCATTCAGTTGTGCCGATTGAATTGCGGTTAAAAATGCACCGAACCCAGGAACGGTAACGCATTGATAACGATATAACAAAGCCGAGATGTAGTTTTCTATCTTCATATCTACAAATTTAATTATTCAAGACCGAATCCCAAATTTTATCAACAAATGTTATTAACAATTCCGGTTATAGTTGTAAACACTTGAAATTGAATCTATTACTTTTTTTAAGGGTTTGAACCTCTTTTAAAGTTTTGCAGGAACCTTGTTTCCGTAACCGGAGAAAGGAGGATGCTTTTTAGTAGCGAATAAGTTGATAATTAGCAGGTAATCCTGTATCTTTTAGCTATTATTTAAACTATACGCCATGAACGAATCGGATTTATTTTACACATTAGCACTTTTAAAAGTTGAAGGAGTCGGGGATATACTCGCTAAAAAACTATTGCAGCATTGCTGCACCGCCCGGGAAATATTTACTGCGAAAAAACAGGAACTTCTGGCGATAGACGGAATCGGGGAAATCGTTTTCCGGAAATTGCAGGACAAAAAGATATTTGAACTGGCCGAAACGGAAATGAAGTTTATTGAAAAGAATGCCATCCGGGTGATGTATTATCAGGAAGAGGCATATCCGCAGCGCCTGCAGCACTGCGTGGATGGTCCGGTATTGTTGTTTCAGTCCGGAAAGATCAACTGGCAGCAATCCAAAATTATCAGTATCGTCGGGACACGGCAAATTTCGGGTTACGGAGTGGAATGCTGCCGGAAACTGATTACAGACTTAGCACCATTATGCCCGGTTATTGTGAGCGGGTTTGCCTATGGCACGGATATCACGGCACAATTATCGGCCATTGAGAACAATCTCCAGACAGTGGCTGTTTTAGGCCATGGATTAAATCAGGTCTACCCGAAAGCACACCAGAAATATACAGCTTCAGTACTGGAAAACGGCGGTTTTGTCACGGAGTTCTGGAGTTCCTCAAATCCGGATCGGGAAAATTTTGTGAGAAGAAACCGCATTGTCGCCGGAATATCGGAAGCGACCATTGTAATTGAAAGTGCAGAAAAAGGCGGTTCTATGATTACGGCCATGATGGCAAACGATTATAACAGGGATGTTTTTGCAATTCCCGGACGAACAACAGACCGCTACAGCTCCGGATGCAACAGGCTCATTAAAACACAGCGGGCAAATTTGCTGACATCGGCCGCCGATTTGATTTACCTGCTCAACTGGGAAGTAACCGCAAAACCCAAAACACCCGTACAAAAACAGCTTTTTGTAAACCTGGAACCGGACGAACATTTGATATACAACTTTTTACAGCAAAACGGAAAGACACTTTTAGACAGTATTGCGCTGGAATGCGGTATGCCGGTTTATAAACTTTCAGGAATGCTGATCACGATGGAATTAAAAGGTGCCGTACGGCCGTTACCCGGAAAACTGTTTGAAGCGATTTGAAATAAGGCTTAAAATAGAAAGAGAGGTGAATCACACCTCTCTTTTATATTATTCGTATCCTAATTTTTCACGGACTCTTTTCAAAACACCATCGGCAATAGTCCCGGCTTTTGCAGCGCCTTTTTTTAATAAAGCATCTACTTCCGGTAAATTGTTCATATAGTAATGGTAACGTTCTCTTTCGGTTTTGAATTTTTCTGTGATTAATTCAAATAAGGCCTGTTTGGCATGGCCATAGCCATAATTTCCACCTAAATAATTAGCGCGCATTGCTTCCGTTTGTTCCGGAGTAGCCAATAATTTATAGATAGCAAAAGCATTACAGGTATCCGGATTTTTAGGAGCCTCCAGCGGAGTGCTGTCCGTTTCAATACTCATAACCTGTTTGCGAAGTGCTTTATCGTCTAAAAAGATATTGATGAAATTATTGCGGGACTTGCTCATTTTTTCGCCATCAGTTCCCGGAATGATCATAATGTGTTCTTCAATTTTTGCTTCCGGCAATACAAACGTTTCTCCCATCTGGTGGTTAAAACGGGAGGCAACATCACGTGTAATTTCAAGGTGCTGCAGCTGGTCTTTTCCAACCGGTACAAATTCGGCGTCATACAATAGAATGTCGGCAGCCATCAGCATCGGATAAGTGAACAACCCGGCATTCACATCGTCTAAACGATCGGCTTTATCTTTGAAAGAATGGGCCAGTGTTAAACGCTGAAAAGGGAAAAAACAGCTCAAATACCAGGATAGCTCCGTTGTTTGCGGAACATCGGACTGACGGTAGAACGTAATTTTAGTAATATCTAAACCACAGGCAAGCCAGGTTGCTGCAACACTATAGGTGTTATCACGTAACGTTTTACCATCTTTTATTTGTGTAGCCGAATGTAAATCGGCAATAAAAAGAAAAGATTCGTTCTCGGGCTTGTTGGCCATTTCGATAGCCGGTAAAATAGCACCGAGCAAGTTTCCTAAGTGTGGCGTTCCTGTACTTTGAACACCGGTTAAGATTTTTGCCATTGTTTAAAATTATTTTTTGCAAAGGTAACGGTTTTGGTAAAAAGTTTTGGACGAATTCTTACTTTTGATAACTTGAAGAAGAAGGAGCCGTTTGAAGCTGAATATAAATGCGTACAACAACTTAAAAGAATGAAAATTTTAAAAATCCTTTTTTGGACACTTTGGCGAATCTGGTTTTATGTTTTGGTCACTGTGCCGATCATCGTTTTATTTCCGCTTTTGTTCCTTTCCATTTTATCGGAAAAAACATATCCCCAGTTTTTTGTTCTGGCAAGACTGTGGGCTAAAATTATTTTCTACGGAATGGGCTTCTATTATAAGGTAGAAAGAGAAGAAGCACTGGAAAAAGGAAAAAGTTATATGCTGGTTGCCAATCATACTTCGATGATTGACATCATGTTGATGCTGATGCTGGTTAAAGACAATCCGTTTGTGTTTGTGGGTAAAAAAGAACTGGCAAAACTGCCGATATTCGGATTTTTCTACAAACGCACCTGTATATTGGTAGACAGAAGCAGTTCTAAAAGCCGTTTTGAAGTTTTTAAACGGGCGCAAAAACGATTGGAGCAGGGGCTTAGTATTTGTATTTTTCCTGAAGGAGGTGTTCCGGATAATGAAAGCATACTGCTGGATGAGTTTAAAGACGGTGCTTTCAGACTGGCTATCGAACATCAGATCCCGATTGTTCCGATGTCGTTTGGAGATGTAAAGGAGCGTTTCTCTTTTACGTTTTTTAGCGGAAGTCCGGGGAAAATGAGAATAAAAATTCACAAACCGGTTGCTACAGTCGGAAAAACACAGGACAATAAAAAGGAAGTGAAGGATGAAGTGAGAACCATAATCCTGAACCAATTACTGGAATTTGATAAAAACAAAAAAGCACTCTAACCCAAAAGAGTGCTTTTTCAACTTAACTAAAATTCAAGCTAACTAACTAAAAAGCTTAAAATCTATAACTAACTCCGGTGTACAAACCAAAAAGATAGGGTTTGAAATTTCCGGCGTCACTACTGAACATGTTCAGTTGATATTTAAAGGTAGGTTCAAAATTGGCTTCAAAAGATTTCAGGAAGCGGTATTTAACACCTACACCTATGTTGCTGCTAAGATGTACATCATTTAAATTGTTTGCCTCTCCAATAGTCGTGTTTAACTCAGAAGACACCAGATCAATTTTATTCTGATTTAAAAATAAGGTACTGAAACCACCGATTAATTCGATACCGAATCGATTGTCGATCAGTTTGTATGATAATTCCATCGGAACTTCGATATAACCCATTTTCTGGTTTAACGTTCCGGAATTCATTTTTTCTACAATTCCGCCGTTTGGATCTGTTGTCAGACCACCATTTTTATTTTGTATCTGGATATTAGCGCCGCTGTTATTGCGGGATACATTTTGTAATCCGTTTGCATTCGCGTTTTCATAATACACAATATTATTCGTGTTGTATTCAAATGCCAGGCGGTTAATACCGGTGCGCAAGGTCAGCTTGTCGTTCAGTTCATAACGAAGTCCAAGCCCGTAACTCATGGTGTTTTCATAATCTTTGGTATTCGATGCAAACTGGTTGTCTATAGGAGAACCGTTTGATGTGGAACGAAAGAATATTGGTGTAACCGTAGAGCTGATTGCCCATTTGGATTTTTTAACTTCTTTTTCTTTAATTTTTTTAGTCTCAGCCAGCAATTTCTCCTTTTGAACCTTGTCTAAAACATTTTCGGTTTCAGCAGCGGTTTCTGTCTGGGTACTATCCTTTTCAGGGATAATGATATAGTTGGCAATATTGTTTTTCTTATGAAAATTAAAAGGTCTTGTTTTGCCGGAATTTTTGGAACTGCCGTCGTTGTCGTTCTCTTTATCGGTCAGACGCTTGTCAAAATCCGTTGCGTAAAAACCATTCTTGTTGTTCCCGGCAATGTAATTCCCGGATTGTTTTTTAGTGCGGTTTTTTCGGCTGGCAATAACGCGGTTACTGCTTCCTTTTTTCGCAGAATAATTATTGTTCTCTGTATGGGAACGGTTTACGATTGTATTCGTATTGTTTTTATTTACAATGCTGTTTTTTGCAGCATTTTCTTCAACTAAAGCCTCTTCTGCTGTTGTGTTGATTTGATGATCGCGGTCAATCAGGCTGTTTTGTTTATTTCCGGTTTCGGAACCGTTAGCATTCTTATTGCTTTCGTCCGAATTAACCACGGGGCTGTTTTGCGGCTTGCCGGGATTAGACAGGAAATAGGTTGCCGTTAAAAAACCTAAAAGGAAAACAGCAGCAATTCCGGAAAGTCTCAGCCAGAAAGGAGCAATAAACTTTCGTTTTTTCTTTTCCCCGTCCAGTTCGGCCTGAATATTTCCCCACATGTTTTTAGGAGGAACTGCTTCAAAGTCCTTAAACTTTTCCTGGAAAAGGCGATCTATGTTTTTTCTTTCACTCATTGTGTTGAGGATACTTTTCTGTTGTGTTGTTGTATTTCAATTTTTTCTTTTAAAATCATCCGGGCTCTTGCCAGATTTGATTTTGATGTTCCTATTGTAATGTTCAGCATTTCGGCGATTTCCTTATGCGAATAATCATCCATTACATACAGGTTGAACACCAGTCGGTACCGATCCGGTAATTCCTGGATAATGCTGATGAGATAATCGAGGGATACATCTTCATCGTCAAAATCCACCGTTGGATTGTTGTCAATAATATTGTCATTCACTAATTCATAAACACCCTGATTGCGGTATTTCTGAAGAATATTATTAATCATCAATCGTTTCGCCCAACCTTCAAAAGAACCTCTAAATTGATATTGTTCAATTTTTTTAAACAGTAAAATAAAACCATCCTGTAAGTTGTCTTCTGCTTCGGCATAATTACGAGAATACTTCAAACAGACGGCAAAAAGCTTTGGAGATAATAGCTTGTAGAGCTGCTCCTGTGCTTTGCGGTCGTTGTTTTTACAATCGTATATGATTTGCTCGACACTCAAACGAATTATTTTTTATTCTTGTACATCTATCTCCCGGACTAAAAATTGATCTTCACCCTGGGCATTTTTTCCTTGCCAAAATCGTAAAACATGCGCTCCGGAAGTTTTGATAAATAATGGATAACTAACTTCAAACGGATTCTCATTTACAGCTTCGCAATTACTAAGGTGCTGGTATAGGGCATCTATCGCCATAGTAATTGTGTTGCCGTTTTTTTCATAATAAATACCATTAAATGAATGGCAGTTAGTAGGTCGTTTATATTTTAGATATATTACTGTTTGCACACCTGCTTTAAACGTGTCCGGTAACTGTACATCCTGTATAGGCAATAACTCAAAAGAGGTGTTTTCTATATCAGAATCGGAAGAACACGCATTCAAAAATGTAATAAAAAAAAACAGGGCAAATATTTTTTTCATTTCAGATTACTTTCGGTCGTTTTATAGTTAGATATACGAAAATAAAAAAGGTTGCGTCATAAAATAAAAAAACCCGAAAATTTTCGGGTTTTTTTATTTTATGATTCTTTTTGTTTGATCAGTTCTTTAATTTTTGCCTCTAATTCGTCCATTAATTCCGGATTGTCTTTAATTAATGATTTAACGGCATCACGTCCCTGTCCTAATTTGGTATCGCCATAGCTAAACCAGGAACCGCTTTTTTTGATGATTTCAAAGTCTACGGCTAAATCCAGGATTTCACCCACTTTGGAAACACCTTCACCATACATAATGTCAAACTCGGCAGTACGGAAAGGCGGTGCTACTTTATTTTTAACAACCTTCACTTTTGTTCTGTTTCCGATAACGTTCTCACCGTCTTTAATCTGAGACGATTTACGGATGTCCAGACGAACGGAAGCATAGAACTTCAGAGCGTTACCACCGGTAGTCGTTTCCGGGTTACCAAACATAACCCCAATTTTTTCACGCAGCTGGTTGATGAAGAAAACGGTACAGTTGGTTTTGCTGATTGTAGCTGTTAATTTACGCAAAGCCTGTGACATTAAACGGGCATGTAATCCCATTTTGGAATCACCCATTTCTCCTTCAATCTCGCTTTTCGGCGTTAAAGCAGCAACAGAGTCAATAACTACAATATCAATAGCTCCGGAACGAATAAGGTTTTCGGCAATTTCCAAAGCCTGTTCCCCGTTATCCGGTTGTGAAATAATAAGATTGTCAATATCAATACCCAGTTTTTGAGCATAAAAACGATCAAAAGCATGCTCCGCATCAATAAAAGCAGCGATTCCGCCCGCTTTTTGAGCTTCTGCAATTGCATGCAGGGTTAAAGTGGTCTTACCAGACGATTCCGGTCCGTAAATTTCTATGATTCTGCCACGAGGATATCCGTTTACACCCAAAGCCAAGTCAACACCTAAAGATCCGGAAGGAATGGCTTCCACTTCTTCTACTGCGCTGTCTCCAAGTTTCATTACGGTTCCTTTTCCGTAGGTTTTATCTAATTTGTCCAGCGTTAATTGTAACGCCTTTAATTTCGCTTCTTTGTCTGCACTCATCTTTCTTTGTCTTAAAATTTGGCTCTTATTTTCTGTAAAAATAGCGCTTTTTTTTAAGTTTCAAATAACATCTTATCAACACTTGGAAATACTAATGGCAACACGGTGTTTTTCCTAATAAAACCGTGATACTGAAAACAAAACAGCATAAAAATATTGCAGCAGCCTGTTTTTGAATAGCAAATGATTTTTTATATCTTTGCACCCGAATTCTTCCATTTAGAGTTCCTAACATATTGCTCACTTAAACGTTTATAGCATGCAACTGTATAACACCTTAAGCGCAGAAGAAAGAGCCCAGCTGATTGATGAAGCGGGCAAGCAAAGACTTACTTTGTCTTTCTATGCGTATGCCAACATTGAAGATCCCAAAAAATTCAGAGACGATTTATTCTTAGCGTGGAACCCGTTAGAGGTTTTAGGCCGTATTTATGTAGCCCACGAAGGAATCAACGCACAATTGTCTGTTCCGGCAGATTTTTTCTACGCATTTAAAGACACTATCGAAGCCTATGACTTTATGAAAGGCATTCGTTTGAATGTTGCCGTAGAACACGATGATCACTCCTTTTTGAAGCTGACCGTTAAAGTGCGTCATAAAATTGTAGCCGATGGTTTGGACGATAATACCTTTGATGTTACGAATAAGGGAATTCACTTAAAAGCAAAAGAGTTTAATGATTTACTGGAAGATCCGAATACCATCGTGGTGGATTTCAGAAATCACTATGAAAGTGAAATAGGTCATTTTAAAGGAGCCGTTACACCCGATGTGGATACGTTTAGAGAATCACTACCTGTTATAGAAGAGCAGCTGTCGCAATATAAAGAAGAAAAAAACCTGTTGATGTATTGTACCGGAGGTATCCGTTGCGAAAAAGCAAGTGCCTTTTTCCGTCACAAAGGATTTAAAAACGTGTACCAGCTGGAAGGCGGGATTATCGAATATACCCGTCAGGTAAAAGCCGAAGGACTGGAAAGCAAATTCATTGGTAAAAACTTTGTTTTTGACCACCGTTTGGGAGAAAGAATCACCGACGATATCGTTTCACAATGCCACCAATGCGGTAAGCCTTGTGACAATCATACAAATTGCGCCAACGAAGGCTGTCATTTATTGTTTATTCAATGTGACGAATGTAAAAGCGCAATGGAAAACTGCTGTTCTTCCGAATGTCAGGAAATTATACACATGACTTTAGCGGAGCAGGTAAAATTGCGCCGCGGGGTTAAAAACGGCAACAAAATATTTAAAAAAGGAAAATCGGAAGCACTGAAATTTAAAAATTCAGGACTTTTATCCGATCAGCCGTTAGCGGTTGCCGAAAAACCAAAAACCATCCGGCAACGAATAGCGGTTAAAAAAGTACTTATCGGTAAAGGAGAACATTATTATCCGAAAGCACAGGTAGGACAGTTTCTGCTTGAAAACGATGTGCTGAAAGTAGGGGATAAGATCATTATTTCCGGACCAACAACCGGAGAACAAAAGATCACCGTAACCGAAATGATGGTAAACGGAACAGCGTCCGATACGGCAGCAAAAGGAGATAAAGTAACGTTTAACCTGCCGTTCCGAATCCGCTTGTCTGATAAGTTGTTTAAAATCATAAACTAAGTAGTATGACAACATCTGGAAAGATTGAACTCATGGCTCCCGCCGGGAACTTTGAGTCGCTTCAGGCTGCTTTGGATAATGGTGCTGATTCGGTTTATTTCGGTGTAGAGCAATTGAACATGAGAGCCCGGGCTTCCATTAACTTTACAATGGACGACCTGCCTGAAATAGCAAAACGCTGTGAAGAAAAAAAAGTAAGAACCTATCTTACCCTGAATACAATTATTTACGACCATGACCTGTCGGTTATGAAAACCTTGCTGACCAAAGCAAAAGCGGCCAATATAACCGCGGTAATTGCCTCCGATCAGGCCGTGATTGCTTCCGCCAGAGCATTGGGAATAGAAGTGCACATCTCGACACAATTAAATGTGACCAATATTGAAACGGTAAAATTTTACAGCCTTTTTGCCGATACAATGGTTTTGTCAAGAGAACTGAGCCTGCGTCAGGTTAAAAAAATTACCGATCAAATCGTAAAAGAAGAGATAAAAGGACCTTCCGGGAATCTTGTTGAAATCGAGATATTCGGGCATGGCGCTTTGTGTATGGCAGTGTCCGGGAAATGCTACCTGAGCCTGCATTCGCACAACTCCTCGGCAAACAGAGGTGCCTGTAAGCAAAACTGCCGGAAAAAATATACGGTTATCGACCAGGAATCGGGATTTGAAATTGAAATCGATAACGAATACATGATGTCTCCAAAAGATCTGTGTACGATTGATTTCCTGGATCAGGTGATTGATTCCGGAATTCAGGTATTGAAAATTGAAGGAAGAGGCAGAGCGCCCGAATATGTGGCAACGGTAATCAAAACGTACCGCGAAGCGATAGATGCTTATTACGACCAGTCGTATTCGAAAGAAAAGGTTTCGGAATGGATGGAGGCGCTGAATACCGTTTACAACAGAGGCTTCTGGTCCGGGTATTATTTAGGACAAAAATTAGGAGAATGGAGTGATAATCCGGGATCCAATGCCACACAGAAAAAAGTATATATTGGTAAAGGAACACGTTTTTATCAGAAAGCCGGCATCGGAGAATTCAAAATAGAAGCATACGATATTAAAAAAGGAGATACGATATTGATAACGGGACCAACAACAGGAGCGCAGGAAATGACCATTGAAGAAATGTTTGTCAATGAAGCTGCTTCCGAAAAAGCCACCCGCGGCGATAATTGCACGATTAAATTGCCATTCCGCATCCGTTTATCAGACAAACTGTATAAAATTGTTGAAGCATAATGGTTATTGTAACCTTACAGCGAAATAAATGCATCGGTTGTAATTACTGCGTGGAAATGGCTCCGGCACAATTTCAGATGTCTAAAAAAGACGGGAAAACCGTGCTGTTAAAGGCGGTCGACTCCAAAGGGTTCCATACCTTAAAATCGACAGACCATACCATAGCCGAAAATTGTGAACTGGCAGCAAAAGCCTGTCCGGTAAATATAATTTCGATAAAAGAAATCTGATTATACCGATTTAACATACTTAAAAAAAGCCTGTTGCGTTGTAATAAATGTAACAGGCTTTTAAATTTTTCACAATTTAAAAGTCAGGCACTTTTGACATTGTGAGATTGATTCTAAAAAATAGTATCTTTACACACAAAACATTTTACGAACAAGTAGTGACTGGGTCACGATCTATATATATTCAAACATATGGCATGTACAAACTGTTCCACCGGGAGTAAAGACGGAACTCCTAGGGGATGTAAAAATAATGGGACCTGCGGTACGGACAGTTGTAATAAACTGACTGTTTTTGACTGGCTGTCCAACATGAGCCTACCCGGAGGGCAGGAACCGTTCAACTGTGTTGAGGTTCGATTTAAAAACGGGAGAAAAGAATTTTACCGAAATGCGGAAAAACTAACGTTAAGCATTGGCGATATCGTCGCTACAGACGCTTCACCGGGACACGATGTCGGAATTGTAACCTTAACCGGGGAACTGGTTAAGATACAAATGAAGAAAAAAGGAGTTAATCCGGATGGTGAGGTAGGTAAAATTTACAGAAAAGCAACACAAAAAGATATTGATATCTGGATCGAGGCCCGGGATAAGGAAGAACCGATGAAGGTTCGTGCCCGTGAAATTGCTATTGAACTGAAACTGGAAATGAAAATTTCCGATATTGAATTTCAGGGTGACGGCTCGAAAGCGACCTTTTATTATACGGCAAATGACCGTGTTGACTTCAGGCAGCTGATCAAAGACTTTGCAAAAGAATTCAGTACCCGTATTGAAATGAAACAGGTTGGTTTCCGCCAGGAAGCAGCGCGTTTGGGCGGTGTCGGATCCTGCGGAAGGGAATTGTGCTGTTCTACCTGGTTAACCGATTTCAGAAGTGTAAATACTTCGGCAGCGCGTTACCAGCAGTTGTCACTGAATCCGCAGAAACTGGCAGGACAGTGCGGAAAACTGAAATGCTGTCTGAACTATGAACTGGATACCTATCTGGACGCCTTAAAAGACTTTCCGGAAATGGAAACCAGGCTTTATGCCGATAAAGGAGAAGCCATCTGCCAGAAACTGGATATCTTCAAAGGACTGATGTGGTTTGCTTATACGAATGATTTCGCGCATTGGCATGTTTTAAAAATAGAACAGGTAAAAGAAATTATAGCGATAAACAAGCAAAAGAAAAAGGTGGCGGCAATTGAAGATTTTGCCATCGAAATCGCTCAGGAAGAAGTAGAGAAAAACTTCCAGAATGTGGTAGGACAAGACAGCTTAACCCGTTTTGACCAGCCTAAGAAAAAGAAAAGACCAGCTAAAAAACGTAAACCAAATAATTCTTCGAACGATAAAAATGCTCCAAAAAAATAATTTTTTAATTATAGGAATAGCACTTTCATTAGTACTTTTTTCTTGTGATAAGAAAAGGGTTTTTGATGAATATCAGGAAATAGACGGTTCATGGCATAAGAACCAGAAAGTGACTTTTTCTTTTGAACAGAACGATACCATTACGGATTATAATATGTTTGTTAACATAAGAAATAACAACAGTTATCCGTTTAATAACTTATTCCTGATTGTGTCCATGTTGCAGCCCGATGGCGTTACTAAAGTGGATACCCTGGAATACCTGATGGCAAAAGAAGACGGATCCCTTTTGGGCGACGGATTTTCGGATGTAAAGGAAAGCAAACTCTGGTATAAGGAAAAAGCGAAATTTCCTAAAATCGGGAAATACACCATTGATATCCAGCAGGCTGTCCGCGAAACGGGGAAAGTTAGCGGTATGGAGCAATTAGGCGGTATTTCGGAAGTTGGATTTAGAATTGAAAAAGCAGAATAAGTACTATAAAAATGGCACAAAACAATAAAAATCAAAAAGAAGACTTTTCACCTTATGTAAAGAAGTTCTGGAAATTCTTTTTATATGCATTCGGAGGGATTATCCTATTTTTCCTTTTTGCTTCCTGGGGTTTATTCGGGGCAATGCCGTCATTTGACGAGCTGGAAAATCCAAACTCCAATGTGGCAACAGAAATTATTTCATCCGATGGGGAAACCATTGGTAAATTTTACCTTGAAAACAGAACACCTATCAAATATGCCGATTTACCGGACCATTTGGTAAAAGCTTTAATTGCAACGGAAGACGAACGTTTTTACGAACATTCCGGAATTGATTCCAGAGGAACACTTCGTGCCGTTTTAAGTCTGGGGAGTAACGGTGGAGCGAGTACGCTTACCCAACAGCTGGCAAAATTATTATTCCACGGAGAAGGATCGAAATTCCTTCCTTTCCGTATTGTTCAGAAAGCCAAAGAATGGATCATTGCCACCAAACTGGAACGCCAGTATACCAAACAGGAAATCATTGCGATGTACCTGAACAAGGCCGATTTCGTAAATACGGCAGTAGGAATACGTTCGGCAGCAAAAGTATATTTTGGAAAAGAGCCGAAAGACCTTACTGTTGATGAAGCAGCAATGTTTGTAGGAATGCTTAAAAACCCATCGCTTTTTAATCCGATTAAACGATTGGAAAAAGTGACGAACAGAAGAAATGTGGTGTTGAGTCAGATGGAAAAAAATGACTTCCTGACAAAAGAGAAAAAGGAATTCTACCAAAGACAACCAATCGTGTTGAAATTTACACCGGAAAGCCATGTGGAAGGAACCGCAACTTATTTTAGAGAGTACCTTCGTGATTTCATGAAAAAATGGGTAAAAGAAAATCCTAAAAAAGACGGTGGCGGAGAATATGATATTTACCGCGACGGATTAAAAATATATACAACTATCGATTCCCGTATGCAGGTATATGCAGAAGAAGCGGTAGACGAGCACTTGGCAAACTTACAGGAGGAATTCTTTATTCAGCAAAAGAAAAATGAAAATGCTCCTTTTGTCAATATTACACCGGTAGAAACAGAAAAAATCATTGAACGTTCGATGAAAAACTCGGAACGCTGGAGAATAATGACCGATAAAGGGATAGCCGAAAATCAGATTAAGAAATCCTTCGACATCAAAACGAAAATGTCTGTTTTTACCTGGAAAGGAGAAAAAGATACGATCATGACACCAAGAGATTCCATTATCTATTACAAACACTTTTTACAAACAGGTGTTATGGCTATGGAACCGCAAACAGGTTATGTTAAAGCTTGGGTTGGCGGGATCAACTACAAACATTTCCAGTACGATCACGTAGCTCAGGGTGCAAGACAGGTAGGTTCGACATTCAAACCGTTTGTTTATGCCACGGCAATCGAACAGTTAAAAATGTCGCCTTGTGATTCTATTTACGATTCACCGTTTACAATGCCAAAAGGAAGATATGGTATTGATGCCGACTGGACACCAAAAAACTCCAGTGGTAACTACAGAGGTCTGGTAACTTTAAAATCGGCTTTAGCGAATTCCATCAATACGGTTTCGGCGAAACTGATGGATAAAGTAGGACCGCATGCCGTGGTGGACCTGACCAAGAAACTGGGGGTAAGCTCTAATATTCCGGAAAGACCAGCCATCGCATTAGGAGCTGTTGAAATCACCGTTAGTGATATGGTGGCAGCCTACAGTACGTTTGCCAACCAGGGAGTGTATATGAAACCGCAGGTAATTACCAAAATTGAAGATAAAAACGGTGTGGTGCTTTACGAATCCATCCCGGAATCGAAAGATGTATTGAGTAAAGACGTTGCCTATACCATTATAAAATTACTGGAAGGGGTTACAGAATCCGGATCGGGAGCGCGTTTGCGTTATGGTTCCGGCGGACCTACTTACAAGCGTGTTACAGGACTTCCGTATGCCTTTAATAACCCTATAGCCGGTAAAACCGGAACCAGTCAGAACAATAGTGACGGATGGTTTATTGGTATGGTGCCCAATTTAGCGATGGGTGTCTGGGTAGGAAACGAAGACCGTTCGGCACACTTTAAAAGTACACAGATGGGACAGGGGGCAACAATGGCCTTACCGATCTGGGGATTATTCATGAAAAAATGTTATGCAGATGATAAGCTTAACGTTTCCCAGAAACCTTTTGAACGACCGGCAAATCTCTCTATTAAAGTAGATTGCTGGACACCGAAGAAAGTAGTAGACAGCACCGCTGTGGAAGAACCAACAACCGAAGAATTTGATTTCTAAATACAAAACGCCTTTTTATAAAGGCGTTTTTTTTATATTTTTACAAAAATAAACAACCATAATATGATTAATAAAAGAGTAAGTAATGTGAAGGAAGCATTACACGATATAAAAGACGGACAGACTATTATGCTGGGCGGTTTCGGACTTTGCGGTATTCCTGAAAACAGTATTGCAGCGCTTGTAAAAATGGATGTGAAAGAGCTTACCTGTATTTCCAACAATGCGGGAGTAGACGATTTTGGTCTGGGATTATTATTGCAAAAGCGCCAGATTAAAAAAATGATCTCTTCTTATGTAGGTGAAAATGCAGAATTCGAACGCCAGATGCTGAGCGGAGAATTGGAAGTAGAATTAACACCACAGGGAACATTAGCCGAAAAATGCCGTGCTGCACAGGCTGGAATACCGGCTTTCTTTACTCCGGCAGGTTATGGTACAGAAGTAGCAGAAGGAAAAGAAGTACGTGAATTTAACGGAAAGATGCACATCATGGAAGAAGCCTACAAAGCAGATTTCGCGATTGTAAAAGCCTGGAAAGGTGACGAAGCCGGAAATTTGATTTTCAAAGGAACAGCAAGAAATTTTAATTCTTGTATGGCCGGAGCAGCAAAAATTACTATTGCTGAGGTCGAAGAACTGGTTCCGGCAGGAACTTTAGATCCGAATCAGATTCATATTCCCGGAATATTCGTAAAAAGAATTTTCCAGGGTGAACACTATGAAAAGAGAATTGAACAACGTACGGTAAGACAAAGAAATTAATCATGGCATTAGATAAAATAGGAATTGCAAAAAGAATTGCGCAGGAACTAAGAGACAGATATTTTGTGAATTTAGGAATTGGAATACCTACATTGGTAGCCAACTATATTCCACAGGGAATCAGTGTGGAATTCCAGAGTGAGAACGGTGTGTTGGGAATGGGTCCGTTTCCTTTTGAAGGAGAAGAGGATGCGGATATTATCAATGCCGGAAAACAAACGATCACCACTTTGGAAGGTGCTTCCTTTTTTGATTCGGCTACCAGTTTTGGAATGATCAGAGGACAGCATGTTGATTTAACGATTTTAGGCGCTATGGAAGTTTCTGAAAACGGCGATATTGCAAACTGGAAAATACCCGGGAAAATGGTAAAAGGAATGGGAGGCGCTATGGATTTAGTAGCTTCTGCAGAAAATATCATTGTTGCGATGATGCACGTAAACAAAGCGGGCGAATCGAAAATATTAAAACAATGCACGCTGCCGTTAACCGGTGTGGGCTGCGTTAAAAAAGTAGTAACGGAACTGGCGGTTATGGAAATTACGCCAAACGGGTTCAAACTTCTGGAAAGAGCGCCGGGTGTTACTGTTGAAGAAATTGTAAAAGCAACGGAAGCCAATCTGATTATTGAAGGAGATATTCCGGAAATGAAGATTGACTAAACAGATGATAAATAAAAAAAGCAGCTCCCACGAGCTGCTTTTTTTATTTAACTCCCTTTCGGGATTGCTGCAATAAGCTTTTTGGTATAGTCTTTTTGCGGATCTGCATATAAAATATCGGCATCAGCCATTTCTTCAATTTTTCCTTTGTTCATCACCAAAACCTGGTCGGACATATATTTAACAACTGCCAGATCGTGGGAAATAAAAATATAGGTAAAGCCAAAATTCTCTTTTAACTCGTTCAGTAAATTCAATACCTGTGCCTGTACCGAAATGTCAAGTGCCGAAACCGATTCGTCACAAACGATTATTTTGGGCTGCAGAGCAATGGTACGCGCGATTCCGATACGCTGCCGTTGTCCGCCGGAAAATTCATGCGGGTAGCGGTTAAAATATTCTTCTCCCAGGCCAACCCGTTCCAGTATTTCGATTGTTTTTTGTTTGCGTTCGGTATCATTTTCATACAAACCGTGTACCTGCATCGGTTCCATGATGGCTTTTCCAACCGGGATTCTCGGATTCAGGGAAGAATACGGATCCTGAAAAATAATCTGTATCTCTTTTCGCAGGGAGCGGATTTCGGAAGTGGTCAGGTTGGTAATATCTTTTCCTTTGTATAGAATACGTCCGGCTGTTGCTTTGTCCAGCTGTAATATTGTATTTCCCAAAGTCGATTTTCCACAGCCGCTTTCTCCTACCAGTCCGAGCGTTTCGCCTTCATATATGGCAAAACTGACATTGTTGACCGCTTTAAACGCCGTTTTTTTGCCAAATAAACCGGCCGTTGAAAAGTACTCTTTTTCAACGTTTTGCACTTCTAATAATGGCGTTTGTGCGTATAGTTTTTTATGATTTTCGGCTCGCTCTTCCGGAGTAATGATCGTATTGTCAATGCTGTTGTCCAGGAAATTCTGAATTGTTGGCAAACGTTTTACGCGGACTTCCAGTGACGGACGGGAAGCGATTAATGCCCTGGTATAATTGTGCTGCGGATTTTTAAAAATCTGATGGGCGGCACCCTGTTCTACAATTTCGCCTTTGTACATCACCAAAACGCGGTTGGCAATTTCGGAAACCAAAGACAAATCATGGGAAATGAACAAAATGCTCATTCTGGTTTGCTGCTGTAATTCTTTCAGCAATAGAATAATTTCCTTCTGAACGGTAACATCCAGAGCGGTTGTGGGTTCATCGGCAATTAAAATCTTGGGTTTACAGGCAATGGCCATGGCTATCATGACCCGTTGTTTCTGTCCGCCCGAAATCTGATGCGGGTATTTGTCAAAAATAACTTCCGGATCGGGAAGTTTTACTTTTTCAAAAAGGGCAATGACTTCCTGTTTGATCTCTTTTTTAGAAAGCGAAGTGTGCTGCTGTAATATTTCGGCAACCTGATAACCGCACTTTAAAGAAGGATTTAACGAACTCATCGGTTCCTGGAAAATCATGGCAACATCATTTCCCCTGAATTTTTGCAGTTCTTTTGGCGTCAGGTCAGCGATATTTTTCCCTTCAAAAAGGATTGCGCCTTCCGAAATTTTTGAAATCGCTTTCGGAAGCAGGCCCATAATAGCCAGGGAGGTCACCGATTTACCGGATCCGGATTCGCCTACAATTCCCAGGATCTCATTTTCATGCAGCTGAAAGGAACTGTTTTTAACGATAGGTGTCCAGTTTCCTTCTTTTTTGAAAGCAACTGTTACATGGTCTATTTGTAAAAGTGGGGTTTTCATTACTGCAAATGTAATTAAACGAAGATGATTTCTTCTTCAATTAGTAAATCTTCCCTTCGCAGGCGCAATAAAATCTGGGCTACGGCGATAACGTCTTTTTCGCAATACCGGATGATGCGGTCAATATCTTTTTCAACATAAAAAACATGGGCGACCTCACTTCCGTCAATATCGTCTTTAGGAGAGGGAATACCCAAAATGTTTGCCAGTAATTTTAAAGAAGTATAATGTTTGAAATCCCCGAATTTCCATAATTCCATAGTGTCCAGATGCGGAATTTCCCATGGCTTTTTGCCAAACAAATTCAGTTTCGGGGGAATGCTAAGCCCGTTGATAATAATTCTCCGGGCAATAAACGGAAAGTCAAACTCTTTGGCATTATGACCACACAGGATGTGCTGCGGTTTGTTAAAATGGTTACTGAGCAGATTGCTGAAATCTTTCAGGATGGTTATTTCGTCTCCGAAAAAAGAGGTCACGCGAAAATGGCGTATGTCGCCCCGGAAAGTAAAATAACCGACAGAGATACAGATAATCTTTCCAAATTCGGCCCAGATACCGGCTCTGTCATAAAATTCTTCCGGCGTAAAGTCGTCTTTGCGCTGGTATTGTGTTTTGGAACTGAACAGTTCCTGTTTGGTTTCGTCTAAGGCTTTGAAATTTTCTGCTTCCGGTACGGTTTCGATGTCCAGAAAAAGAATATTTTCGAAATGGATTTTTTCTAACATGGCTTGTATGGGGTAAATCGTTTTATTTTCTTTTTTCAAGCATTTTATAGGCTTCTCCTACATACACATAGAAATCATTACTATGCGGGTCTGTTTCGGTCTGTAATCCTTTTAAATGCCCTAAACGGACAATGATCAGGTTGTCTTCCGGAACGACAATTACAAACTGGCCTAAGTGACCGCGCATATAATACATTTTTTTTCCAAGATAGGTATGCAGCCACCATCCGTAACCATATTCCGGAGCATCGGCAAAACGCGGTGTAATGGATTTCGCTACAAAGGTACTGTCCAGTATTTGTTTTCCGTTCCATTTTCCGTGTTGTTTGTACAGTTTTCCGAAACGGGCAAAATCACGGGCATTGCTGGCAATACAGCAGAAGGCTTTTTCAATACCGTCCGGTTCGTGATCCAGTTGCCATAAAGCATCGTTTTCGGCACCCATTGGCTGCCAGAAATTTTTGGAAACATAATCGGAAAGGTATTCGCCGGTTGCTTTTTCAATAACCATGGCCAGTAATTCGGTAGCACCGCTCAGATATACGAATTTTTTCCCCGGCTGTTCCGTTACTTTCAGTCCCAGGATTACTTTTTTCAAATCGCTGTCGAAATAGGCACGGGTCACAATCGAGAAAGGGCTGTAATAATGTTCGTCCCAGTTTAAGCCGGAGGCCATGGACGACAAATCGCCAACGGTGACGTCTTTGGCATATTTACCCTGCATTTCCGGAAAGAAATCGGATACTTTCTGGTCAAGGCTTTTTATTTTTCCATCCATAATGGCTTTTCCGAGGCTGGCCGAAACAATACTTTTAGCCATCGAAAAGGAATTGGATTTAGAATCTTTTCCGTAACCGTCGAAATAGCTTTCATGCCAGATACTGTCGTTTTTAATGATCAGGTAGGCTACCGTTTGCAGTTCCTTGTGTGTTTTGGCAAGTTCCGGAGTGGCCGGAACAGCATTATAGTCTTTGGCAATAGCCCAGGGCTGTGCGGTTCCTTTTTTTATTTCTCTGTTTGGAAAATCTTTATAATCCTCTAAAAAGGCAGTGGTATATCCTTTAAAATAAATGGTTCTGACGGCGCGTAATAAATAGTCAACATCAAAAATATACATGATGATAATAATACTTGCCAGAACGACAGTAAACCAGATCAGGAATTTTTTAAGGAATTTCATAAGTACAGCATTAACGACGTGTCTTACGAATTTAAGGAAATTATTGATAGTTTTTGAAATTCGGCCGGGATATTAAAAAAGAGTTTGCTGCTTGATGGGATTTTCATGATCCAGCAGCCATTTTTTGCGCCACAAACCGCCGGCATAACCGGTTAAGGAACCGTCGGAGCCGATAACCCGGTGACAGGGAACGACTATCCACAACGGATTTTTTCCGTTAGCCGCCGCTACAGCACGGATGGCTTTTACATCGCCCAATATTTTGGACAGTTCCAGATAGGACATTGTTTTTCCGAACGGAATGTCCAGCAGCGCTTTCCATACTTTCTGCTGAAATTCGGTACCAGCCGGATTTAGCTTAAACGTAAATTCCGTTCTTTTTCCCTCGAAATATTCTTCCAGTTGTATTGCAGCTTCCTGAAGGTGTACCGGATATTGGTCTGGTGCTGAAATATTTCCGTCATTGCCGGCGGTTATTGCCGAAATGCCGTTTTCATCACCGTCAATTTTTGTGATTCCAAGGGGTGTTTTTATAAAAATAGTGTCCATCGGATAAAGATACTTTTTTGATTTGTTTCCTGCAATTCAAAATGTTAGCTAAAAAAAAGCCATCGAAAGATGGCTTTTTTAAATTTTATTTGGAATGGCTTAATATATAAGCTTCTAAAGCTTTTAATTCTTCTTCCGGCAGGTTTTTGGTAATGGCAAAATTTGCTTTCATTAACTGGTATTGTGTAGGATCTACAATCGGATCGCCTTTTTCTTTCAGAAATTCGACTATGCTGGCACCTTCTTCTTTGTATATCCGGGCAATTTCTTTAATGCTTGGCCCGATTATTTTCTGATCCGGTTTGTGACAGGAATAACACATGCCTTTACCGTCAAAGATTTCCTGGCCTAATTCCAGTTGTAACTGGGCTTCCGTTTTTTTAGTTTCGGGATATAGGGAAGGTTTTTTTTCTTCTTTTTTATTGCAGGAAGCAAGCAGTGCAATACTGCTGATGATCAATACTACTTTTTTCATACGGTTACTGCATTAGTTTTGCCGCTTCTTTTGCAAAATAGGTGGAGATAATACTAGCTCCGGCTCTTTTAATACAATACAGTTGTTCCATCATGATCTTATCGTGGTCTAACCAGCCTTTTTCTGCAGCGGCTTTAACCATGGCATATTCTCCGGAAACCTGATATACTGCTACGGGAACGTGTACGGTGTCTTTTATTTCCCTAACGATATCCAGATAGGCAATACCCGGTTTTACCATGACAATATCTGCTCCTTCTTCTACATCGTCCAAGGCTTCTTTTATGGCTTCAATACGGTTGGCATAATCCATCTGGTAGGTTTTCTTATCGCCAAATCCCGGAGCACTGTCTAAGGCATCGCGGAAAGGTCCGTAAAAAGAGGAGGCATATTTAGCGCTGTAGCTCATGATTCCGACATCGTGAAAACCGCTTTGTTCCAACGCTTTCCGGATGGCAAGGATTCTTCCGTCCATCATATCGCTGGGAGCAACAAAATCGGCTCCGGCTTCGGCATGGCTCACACTCATCCGGGTAAGGGCGTCTACCGTTGCATCGTTGATGATTTGTCCGTTTTCAACGATTCCGTCATGTCCGTAAATAGAATACGGATCCAGAGCTACATCCGGCATTACAATCATTCCCGGTACAGCGTCTTTAATCGCTTTAATGGTTTGCTGCATCAGGCCGTCTTTGTTCCAGGCTTCTTTTCCGGTATTGTCCTTTAACGAATCGCTGACCTTTACATAGATATTGACCGCTTTGATTCCCAAATCCCATAATTCTTTTACTTCTTTTACCGTTTGGTCTAACGAACGACGGTATATGCCCGGCATGGAAGGAATTTCGATTTTTATGTCTTTTCCTTCTGCAACAAACATTGGAAACATGAAATCATTTGGACTTAGCGAAGTTTCTCGAACTAATGAGCGAATGGCATCATTTGTTCTCAGCCGTCTATTTCTGTGTAATGGAAACATAATAACTTGTTTTTAGTGTGTTGCAAATTTAGGTATTTAAAATGTCTTGGTAACAGGGATTATTTTCATTAAAATAAGTTTAACATATAGCCAAAAAAAAGAGCCTCCGTTGAGGCTCTTTTTCTTGTTATGGTCTTGTGGGGTGCGTGGTAGGACACAGTAAGGAAAATATTCCGCTTCTGTCCGGATCCGTTATATCGTTACCTCCTTTTATCTTAGAACAATCTTTTTTTGAAAGTTCAATGATTGCTGTTTTTTTGAACGAAAGTAAATTGTTTTTTGTAGTTTTCATAATGTGTGGGTTTTTGTGGGTTTTTATTGATTACCCAAAACTAGGTCTAAATACCTGACAATCAAAGGGTAGTAAGCCGAAATTTATAAAAAAACACACCGTTTTTCGACTTTGTAATTTGTTATAAATCAATGCGTTAACCGGGTATTGCCGTTAATAAAAAAACATTATTTTTGTATTATAAAAACCTGTTAAAATATGTTGTTATCCTCAGTAAAAAGAATTCTTTTTTGTTTAATTGTATTGTCTTTTCAAACGATTTCAGCATCAGATTTAAAAAATCAGTTAAAAGATTCTATCCAGAAGTACATTTATAATAACCCGGCACTTGCTAAAAAATACATCCACAGCTATCTTTCTTTAAGTGAAAAAAGAAAAGAAGAGGAGGAGGCGATTATTGCCTACAATTATCTGGGATATGTATGCATGACGCTATCAGAGACTGATAGCGCTTTTTATTTTTGTGATAAAGCAATTATAAAAGCCTATGGATTGAACAATCAGGGTCTGGTGTTGCGGGCAAAAATGAATAAGGCCAGTATGCTGTATCAGGCCTATAATTTTGAACAGTCTTTACTGCTTTATAATGAAGCATTGCAGTTAGCCAACAAATTAAAAGACAATTACAGCGTTCGAAGCATCAGTATCAGTATTGCGAATATTAAATATGAGATCGGGAAGCACAGTGAGGCGCTGGCTGTTTTTAAAAAATATCATGCTGAGGAGTTGTCCAAACCGGAATTGGCTTTGCTGGAACTGAAAATCGCAAAGACTTATTTAAAAATGAATTTACCGGATTCGTCTTTAATTTATATCGATAAAGGGCTTAACTATTGTAAAAAGTTCAATGATAAAGAGCTGGAAGCCTATTTTTTAAATGTAAAAGGGCAGAGTTATATCAAGAAAAACGATTTTCCAAAAGCGGAATTGATTTTAAACGAAGCGTTAAACAAATCGGTAAAAATAAAAAGCAGCCGGATAGAAGCTTCTATTATGCTGAGTTTAGCCGGTTTGCTGACAGAACGAAAAGAGTTCAACAAATCGAATGTGATTTTAAAGCAGGGACTTTTAAAACAAAAGAAATCTGATTTTTCTCCTGAAGAGCTGGCAGATTATTACAAGCTGCTGGCGGAAAACTATAAGGCAGTGGACAGTATCAGCCAGTCCAATTTCTATTATCAGAAGTTTATTGATGAGAATACTAAAAAATCGGCTAAAAAAATCGGTACGCTGGAAGATCTGCACAAACTGGATATTGAAAAAATTGACAAGGAAAAAACCGATGAGGTAAAACAAAAGAATATTTTAATCATTGCCGTGGTGCTGTTAATCGCTTCTTTGGGCTTTTTCTACTATAGAAACAGGAGAAATGAAAGAATGAACCAGGAGAAATTTGATATCCTGATCGGGAAGATCAATGATTTTGAAGCCAAAAAGATATTAGAAGCCCAGGAAGAAAAAGTAACGACCAAGGAAGAGATACTGGAAAGCCAGCTTATTCCGAATATAACCGTCAGTAAAGAAGAGGATATACTGGAACCGGAAGAAGAAGTGACAGCCGGATCGGTGGAATCGTTTGAAGAGGCACTGCAGGAAGAAGAAGATAGTGAATCGCATGATATTGTTCCTTCGGACGCTACCTTTATTATTAAAGACGAAAGAGTTAACGATATCCTTGAAAAGCTGGAGAAACTGCAGGAAAAGAAGTATTTCCTGCGTCAGGACTGTACATTACACAATGTAGCCAAGAAATTGAAGACCAATACAGCTTATCTTTCCAAGATTGTAAACAATGAATTGGGAAAAAGTTTCAGTACCTATATTAATGAACTGAGAATTAACTACGTTATTTTAGAGCTAAAGAACAATTCTAAGCTGCGTGCATACTCTGTAAATTCCATTGCAGACGAGATCGGATATAAAAGTTCGGACTCTTTTACGAAATATTTTAAGGCTGCAACAGGCATTACACCTTCGGTTTACATCAAAAAAATAGAAGAAATGAAGCATAAATCAGAAGCTGCATAAAAATAAAATATATTTTATAAAATACTGTAAATCAATATTTTAAAACCTTTAAAGATGCCTGTTTTTTTATAAAAATAGGCATTCTTTGTTTGTGGGAGAAAAAAAATAGAATTTACTTTGTCCTGTTGATGAATGAGAAATGAGAGAATTTATTCTTAACGTTTTAAAAACATTAACAGATGGGTTTTTAGGTAGCGAAAGTATCTCTGATATGAGTAGCTACTAAAAAAACACAAAAAAATAAAACAGAGCGTGGAAGGCCCTGTTTTATAGAATGAATTACAAAACGAAATCCAACAAATTTAGGTTGGAGTATCTTTACAAAGATAATCTTTTATTTATCAAAGTCAAGCTTTGCATAAAAGATCCCTCCTTAAAAAGTACTACTCACTTCCTTTCGTTGGTAAATTTTACATCCTTAATTAAAAGGATAATCAGAACCGCTTGTTAGCATTTTAAACAGGCGATTTAATGAAATGATTTTATTCCGGCATTGTTGTACCCTCTGTTGTCAGATGTACCCGTCAGATTGACGTTATGCGAATAAAAGGATTGTTGTGTGCTGTTCATACGGTATAGAAGCATTTTTATTGCCTTTGGTGAGCAACAACATGAAAAAGTAAATAATAAAAAGCCATGAAAACGAAAAAAATTATTAATCCGTCACGATTTAAAAGAAACACGATTGTCGAGTTGAACGATGAGACAGAAAAAGAATCCGGATTTTACGCTTCTGTTAAGCGTTTTGTAAAAGCAATTGCCCGAATTTTTGTATCAAAGCAAAAAAAGCAGTAATAAGTTAAAGCAATCCGATTCCCGTGTGATTAGTTATTCAAAAGTATTTTGAACAAAGTATCTATTAACTAAATACAAACACAAATCATGAAAAAGCAAGAAACAAACAAGTTGTTTTTCTCTAAAAATTCATTAGTGGAATTGAACAGAGAGGAGTTAAAAGGAATTAAAGGCGGTACCGGTGTACTGGTTGGAAACACATTAAGCTGCACACTCTGCGTTAATTCCAGCAAAGGGCATTATATGGATGAAATGTACAGCATGGCAATGCCTGAGTAAGTAAAAAAAGCAGGATTACAACGCGTAATTCTTTAAAAACAAATGTTAACTATTTTATAATCACTAAATTTTTTAAATCATGAAAAAAGCAAACAAAGGAATGCTTCATTTTAAGAAGAATTCAATTATGGAATTAGATTTAGCTTCAATGAGAAGTGTAGTAGGAGGCGGAACCACAGTTATTGACGCTGGTGAGCAAACAACCATTATTTGTGGTGATTGTATCCCGTTACCGGGACCAATAAGAAATATTACGAAGTTACAACAGCTGTAAGATTTCTATAGAAGGAAAAATCATTGCCATAATATTTATGAATACATGATTTTTCCTTTACAAAAACCTTTTCCGGTGAGCCTTTTCACGAAAATGCTTATTGGGGAGCGAATACCTTAAAAAACAAAACTGTATTAATTCAAATCAATATCATTATGAAAACAACAACCAACAACAAGTTAGCTTTTGCTAAAAAAGCGGTAGCAGAATTAAACGACCGTCAATTAGAGAATATCCACGGAGGATCTATGGGAGCCATCATCGATTATATCGGGGATAAAATTAAAGATATGATCAAACCTCAGGTTTAAAAAATAACGGGTATGAAAACAACTAAAAACAGCGATAAACTGGCATTTGCCAAGAACGCAGTAGTGGAATTAAATGACCGTCAACTGGATAGTATTAACGGAGGATCCTGGAATAGCATTGTCAACTATATTGGCGATAAGCTAAAAGAAATGATGCAGCCACAGGTTTAAAAATCGAACAGTATGAAGACACAAAGTACAGGTAGCGGACTGGAGTTCACCAAGAGTGATGCCATCGAATTAAACAATCTGGAAACTTTACATGAAAATGGAAGAAATACAATTGTAGTTGAAACCTGTACGGGATGTGTCTGTATATCGGTCACCCGGATAGTACTCTTTGAAGGACTATAACAAACAGTTTCCAGTTTTCGTTTTGAGATAACGAAAGTATTCCCTCATATTTTAACGGACAAATAGGTGTAAGTAGCATGGTAATGCTGTACTGCAGGGGGATTACTATGGATTTTAATTAACAACAAAAAAAACAAAAATATTATGAAAACACAGCAAACAAACAAGTTAGTATTCCAATCAAATTCAGTAGTAGAATTAGATGTAGTGTCCATGGGACAGGTTATAGGCGGAGCCACCACATTTATCTGTGGAGACTGTGTGGTAATCACAAGCCGTATTGAGAATGTCATCGACTAAAAAGTAGCGTCATGAAAAAACAAACAGCGAATAAACCGGATTTCCACAAAAACACATTAGTGGAACTAAATGAAGGAACCATGTCGGCAATTGCCGGCGGAACATCGCTACTGTCTGTCATTGTGGTAACCGGGACATCCCTGATCGCGACGATTGGCCTGGACATGATTGAGCATACAGCGGAATAATAACAAACAAAACTTTTACATCATGAAAACACAAGAAACAAACAAACTGGCTTTTAAAAGAAATGCTATTGTTGAATTGGATATGACTGCAATGAGAAAGATTGCAGGAGGTGCCGATACCAATGACGGACCAACAACATTTATCTGTGGGGACTGTGTGGTGGTTACCCGTCAGCTTGGACACCTGAACCAGTTTTAGGAATAGCCGTATGCCAGAATAATGTAACAATGTGGCGGTAAGTGCAAACAGCCGAATAAATAGTGGCTGCAAGAGCAATGTTTGTAACCGGAACTGTTGTTTTGGAAATAAGAGGATAGATCCAAATAGGACGTTCGCCTTACCTCGCTGTTACACATTTACAATTTGAAAGGCAAGTAGCATAATGTGCTATACTGCAATGGGATTACTATGATTATTAATCAACTAAAAACGTATATCATGAAAAAACAGACAACAAATAAACTGGAGTTTACCAAAAGTGCTTTAGTGGAATTAAACGATGGAAAAATGGCTGCTATTGCAGGAGGAACGTCAACAATATTCATTGGGACAACCTCGCTGATCAATTTAACCGTAGGACATCCGGATCAGGATATTACACTGTTATAAGACAACCGCATGAAAAAGCAAACGGTTGGCAAACCGGAGTTTACCAGGCAGTCACTGGTTGAGTTAAACGAGCAGAAAATGAAAGCAATTGTCGGAGGAACCATAACGCCCAGCGGGACTTTTGTAATCACACTGACATTACAAACCATAACGGAAAGAGTAGATTCATAAAATAAAAAGCAGACAGATGAAAACACAAAGAACAACGAAACTGGAGTTTACCAAGCAATCATTGGTTGAGTTAAACGAACAGAAAATGGCTTCCATTATTGGAGGGACGGTAACAATAGTTGGGGGAACTTCCCTGGTTATGATGACAATGCTGACCATGGTCAACAAAGTAGAATAGTGTCAAATTTTTAAACAAATCGTATGAAAACATCAGAAACAAATAAACTGTCTTTCAAGAGACATGCAGTAGTAGAGCTAAGCAGAAACACGCTTGCATCCATTAATGGCGGGGGTAATTCAATACTGGACGGAATGCCGATATCGACCTGTTTATGTCCTATAATCACAAAAATCACGAAACAACTTCAATAATGAAAAAAGCAAACAAAGAAACGCTTCTTTTTAAAAAGAGCGTGATTACAGAACTGGACCTGATCTTTATGAATGAGATTGTAGGTGGCGGAGATACTAATAACGGACAGACAACACTGATCTGCGGAGATTGTGTATTGGTTCCCGGACCGATAAGAAACTTAACAAAGTTCCAGGCGAATTAAACAAAAAATAAAGCAACAACTATTAAACACCAAACACATGAAAACATCAAACAGTAATAAACTGGCTTTTGCTAAAAGTTCAGTAGCAGAATTGAATCAAATGGAAATGATGGGAATCAATGGAGGCTCCACAATACTTGGTGGTGAAACCTGTCCCGGATGCGTATGTATCCCTGTAAAAACAATTATCCAGAATCAATTTTTAGCGGCATAGTTCCGGCAGAACAAGCAATACTTTTCGTAGCCTTCCACCTGGTGAAGGAGTAAAACAACATTCGACATCACGTAAAACAGTATGTAATGAAAAACAGCGTTTTTCACTTGCACCGGGATAGGTATGGCTTTTTTTAACCAATTAAAAATTTAAAAACATGAAAACACAGCAAATCAACAAATTGGCATTCACAAAGAATGCACTGGTAGAACTTAACAATGCACAATTGTCTGAAATCAATGGTGGTACAGCAACGGTATTTTTCCCGTCATCAATTATTGTAATCACGCTTTTGGACAAAGAACTGGCGAGTAATTAAAAAAATAAAGGAATAACTATTAAACACCAAACACATGAAAACATCAAACAGTAATAAACTGGCTTTTGCTAAAAGTTCAGTAGCAGAATTGAATCAAATGGAAATGATGGGAATCAATGGAGGATCCACAATACTTGGTGGTGAAACCTGCTCAGGATGCGTATGTATCTCTGTAAAAACGATTGTCCAGGATCAATTTTTAGCGGCATAGTTCCGGCAGAACAAGCAATACTTTTCGTAGCCCTCCGCCTGGTGAAGGAATAAAACAGCATTCGACATCACGTAAAACAGTATGTAATGAAAACAGCGTTTTTCACTTGCACCGGGGTAGGTATGGCTTTTTTTAACCAATAAAAAATTAAAAATATGAAAACAGTAAACACATTGAATCGGTTGACATTCATTAAAAACTCATTAACAGAGTTGAATGTTGTTCAATTGAACGAAATCAACGGAGGAACTTCGACATTCTTACCATTATCAATTTTTACAAAGCTAATCATAGAAGCAAGTTCTTAAATCCAGGACACATGAAAACAGCAAACACCGGCAGCAAATTAGCCTTTGCAAAAAATGCCATAGTAGAATTAAACGACGATCAGTTGCAGGATGTAAACGGAGGCTCAATAATATCCGTATCCGTTACCGTAGCGGTAACCACAGCAATGGTCGCATATTTAACAGCATAATTTAACCTTAAAACTAAAAAACATGAAAACAGTAAACACCAACAGCAAGTTAGCTTTCGCTAAAAACTCCTTAGTAGAATTAAACGACGATCAGTTACAGGATGTTAACGGAGGATCCGTAGTTGCCCTATCAATAGCCGTTTCCGTAGCCGTGGTAACCTATTTAGCTTCTTAATTAATAACCTTAAAACTAAAAAACATGAAAACAGTAAACACCAACAGCAAGTTAGCTTTCGCTAAAAACTCCTTAGTAGAATTAAACGACGATCAGTTACAGGATGTCAACGGAGGATCGGTAGTTGCCCTATCAATAGCCGTTTCCGTAGCTGTAGTAACCTATTTAGCTTCTTAATTAATAATCTTAAAACTAAAAAACATGAAAACAGTAAACACCAACAGCAAGTTAGCATTCGCTAAAAATTCCTTAGTAGAATTAAATGACGATCAGTTACAGGATGTCAACGGAGGATCCGTAGTTGCCCTATCAATAGCCGTTTCCGTAGCCGTAGTAACCTATTTAGCTTCTTAAATCATAATCTTAAAACTAAAAAACACATGAAAACAGTAAACACCAACAACAAGTTAGCATTCGCTAAAAACTCTTTAGTAGAATTAAACGACAACCAGTTAAACGACGTAAACGGAGGAGGAACTCCGGTGATCATTGTATCGATCATTATTACAGTATTAATTCCAAGTGAGGCACATTAATCTTAAAACTAAAAAACATGAAAACAGTAAACACCAACAGCAGGTTAGCTTTCGCTAAAAACTCATTAGTAGAATTAAACGACGATCAGTTACAGGATGTCAACGGAGGATCGGTAGTTGCTCTATCAATAGCCGTTTCCGTAGCCGTAGTAACCTATTTAGCTTCTTAAATCATAACCATAAAACTAAAAAACATGAAAACACAAAATGTAAACAAATTAGCCTTTGCTAAAAACTCCTTAGTGGAACTAAATGACAACCAGTTAAACGACGTAAACGGAGGAGGAACTCCGGTAATCATTGTATCGATCATTATTGTTACAGTATTAATTCCAAGTGAGGCACATTAATCTTAAAACTAAAAAACATGAAAACAGTAAACACCAACAGCAGGTTAGCTTTCGCTAAAAACTCATTAGTAGAATTAAACGACGATCAGTTACAGGATGTCAACGGAGGATCGGTAGTTGCTCTATCAATAGCCGTTTCCGTAGCCGTAGTAACCTATTTAGCTTCTTAATTAATTAACCATAAAACTAAAAAACATGAAAACACAAAACGCAAACAAGTTAGCCTTTGCTAAAAACTCCTTAGTGGAACTAAATGACAACCAGTTAAACGACGTAAACGGAGGAGGAACTCCGGTAATCATTGTATCGATCATTATTGTTACAGTATTAATTCCAAGTGACGCACATTAATCTTAAAAACTAAAACAGATGAAAACAGTAAACGCAAACAGCAAATTAGCTTTCGCTAAACATTCTTTAGTAGAACTAAACGACAATCAGTTAAACGACGTAAACGGAGGAAGCACACCTTTTTGTACCGGAGTGATCGTAGGCTTGACAATCGCTATGTTAATCGACCAAATCTAATCAAACCAACCAATTAAAACGAAAATTATGAAAACAGTAAACACCAACAGCAAATTAGCTTTCGCTAAAAACTCCTTAGTAGAACTAAACGACAACCAGTTAAACGACGTAAACGGAGGAAGTACACCTTTTTGTACCGGAGTAATCGTAGGCTTAACAATCGCTATGCTAATCGACCAAATCTAATCTAACAACCTTTAAAACGAAAATTATGAAAACACAAAATGTAAACAAATTAGCCTTTGCTAAAAACTCCTTAGTAGAATTAAACGACAACCAGTTAAACGACGTAAACGGAGGAAGTACACCTTTTTGTACCGGAGTAATCGTGGGCTTAACAATCGCTATGCTAATCGACCAAATCTAATCTAACAACCTTTAAAACTAAAAAACACATGAAAACAGTAAATACCAACAGCAAATTAGCTTTCGCTAAACATTCATTAGTAGAACTAAACGACAATCAGTTAAACGATGTAAACGGAGGAAGCACGCCTTTTTGTACCGGAGTAATCGTAGGCTTAACGATCGCTATGCTAATCGACCAAATCTAATCAAACCAACCTTTAAAACTAAAAAACATGAAAACACCAAACGCAAACAAGTTAGCCTTTGCTAAAAACTCATTAGTAGAACTAAACGACAATCAGTTAAACGATGTAAACGGAGGAAGTACACCTTTTTGTACCGGAGTAATCGTAGGTCTAACAATCGCGATGTTAATCGACCAAATCTAATCAACAACCAATAAAAAACGAAAATTATGAAAACAGTAAACGCAAACAGCAAATTAGCTTTCGCTAAACATTCATTAGTAGAACTAAACGACAACCAGTTAAACGACGTAAACGGAGGAAGCACACCTTTTTGTACCGGAGTAATCGTAGGCTTAACGATCGCTATGCTAATCGACCAAATCTAATCAACAACCAATAAAAAACGAAAATTATGAAAACAGTAAACACCAACAGCAAATTAGCTTTCGCTAAAAACTCATTAGTAGAACTAAATGACAACCAGTTAAACGATGTAAACGGAGGAAGTACGCCTTTTTGTACCGGAGTAATCGTAGGCTTAACAATCGCTATGCTAATTGACAAAATCTAATCTAACAACCTTTAAAACTAAAAAACATGAAAACACCAAACGTAAACAAGTTAGCCTTTGCTAAAAACTCATTAGTAGAACTAAACGACAATCAGTTAAACGACGTAAACGGAGGAAGCACGCCTTTTTGTACCGGAGTAATCGTAGGCTTAACAATCGCTATGCTAATCGACCAAATCTAATCAAACTAACCAATAAAAACGAAAATTATGAAAACAGTAAACGCAAACAGCAAATTAGCCTTCACTAAACATTCTTTAGTAGAACTAAACGACAACCAGTTAAACGATGTAAACGGAGGAAGCACGCCTTTTTGTACCGGAGTGATCGTAGGCTTGACAATCGCGATGCTAATCGACCAAATCTAATCAAACTAACCAATAAAAACGAAAATTATGAAAACAGTAAACACCAACAGCAAATTAGCTTTCGCTAAAAACTCCTTAGTGGAATTAAACGACAACCAGTTAAACGATGTAAACGGAGGAAGTACACCTTTTTGTACCGGAGTAATCGTGGGCTTAACAATCGCTATGCTAATCGACCAAATCTAATCAACAACCAATAAAAAACAAAAATTATGAAAACAGTAAACGCAAACAGCAAATTAGCTTTCGCTAAACATTCTTTAGTAGAATTAAACGACAATCAGTTAAACGACGTAAACGGAGGAAGTACACCTTTTTGTACCGGAGTGATCGTAGGCTTAACAATCGCGATGCTAATTGACAAAATCTAATCAAACTAACCAATAAAAACGAAAATTATGAAAACAGTAAACGCAAACAGCAAATTAGCTTTCGCTAAACATTCTTTAGTAGAACTAAACGACAATCAGTTAAACGATGTAAACGGAGGAAGCACGCCTTTTTGTACCGGAGTAATCGTAGGCTTAACGATCGCTATGCTAATCGACCAAATCTAATCGACCAACCTTTAAAACTAAAAAACATGAAAACACCAAACGTAAACAAGTTAGCCTTTGCTAAAAACTCCTTAGTAGAATTAAACGACAACCAGTTAAACGACGTAAACGGAGGAAGCACGCCTTTTTGTACCGGAGTAATCGTAGGCTTAACGATCGCTATGCTAATCGACCAAATCTAATCAAACAACCTTTAAAACTAAAAAACATGAAAACACCAAACGTAAACAAGTTAGCCTTTGCTAAAAACTCCTTAGTAGAATTAAACGACAATCAGTTAAACGACGTAAACGGAGGAAGCACGCCTTTTTGTACCGGAGTAATCGTAGGCTTAACAATCGCGATGCTAATCGACCAAATCTAATCAAACTAACCAATAAAAACGAAAATTATGAAAACAGTAAACGCAAACAGCAAATTGGCTTTCGCTAAAAACTCATTAGTAGAATTAAACGACAACCAGTTAAACGACGTAAACGGAGGAAGTACACCTTTCTGTACCGGAGTGATCGTAGGCTTGACAATCGCGATGCTAATTGACAAAATCTAATTAACAGCCATAAATCATTATAACCATGAAAAAAATAAACACAAACGGAACGTTATCCTTTGCTAAGAGTTCGTTAGTCGAACTAAATGATGGACAGTTATATGAAGTAAATGGTGGAACTACGGCGGTATGTTTAAGTATTACCCTAATAGTAGTATATAATATGGTTTAAGGTTATACACAGCCTGTAATAACAAAAAAGACTATCTAATTATTAGATAGTCTTTTTTGTTATTACGATATCCGGATACCAAATGATTCAGGACAAAATGCTTTATAACAATGGTAGCATCTGGCCGGAACAATACCTGGTATGGCACAGCATGGAGCTATGCTGCTTTTCCTGTACGGACAAATAAGGCCGGAGGAAAGCATAAAGCTATAGTGTATAACAATAATCGTCGTAACCGTTTGGCAATAAAGAAAACAGGGAGGGTATATTGGCCGGTTAAGGCATAAAAAAACTCCATTAGCTAATGCTAATGGAGCTGTGGATATTTTAGAGTGGTTTTTTTAAGTATACATAAAAGCGACTTTCCCAAATTTATCGCCCTCTACATTGTATGTTTTGTCTAAAAAATCCTGGATGGATTCTTCTTTGGTAAATGTCTGGTCAATAACTAAAGTATTGTCTGTAAAACCATTTACGCCGTTTTTAAGGTCTTCTCCGCTTCCCAGGCAGTTTCCGATAAGCTGTACGTTTCGGGTCATTAAATCGGCAATTAACAACGTAAGATTGATCTTTTCAACGGCTTTTATTTTTTCGGAAGACTGGTTGTATACGCCGCAGGTCAGGTAACGGGCATTTACATTCAGATGTGACGTAAGCGGCACTAAATAAGTATCGGAAAAAGCATCCAGTACAACATCAAAATACAGGTTATCCGATAGCTGGTTTTCTTTAAAATTGAAGATCTCTTTTACAAAAGGGAAATGGTTTTTAACAGCGTCCGTATTTTTTCCGGAATAGGACAGGCCATAAACATTACATTTCTTTTCTCTTAAAAGGCTTAAAAAGAAAAAAGAAGTATTGGAAGTAATGGAAGTAACCAAAACATTCTCACCCTCTTTTATATTCGCTTTTCGAATCATGGACATTGCGGTTTGTACACCAATGCTCATGCTTCCGGCCTGTTCGGCAGGAATGCCGTCCGGGATTTTCATCAGCTTTCCGGAATGATAGATCTCAAATTCCCTGCTGGAATGATTGGAAGGAATACCCGGCATCGAATTGTTTTCCAGGAAAGGATAAAAGTTATTCCCGATAACTTTATCGCCCTTGGATAATGTGGTCACGTTTTTGCCGACTTTTTCCACGATACCGCAGAAATCGGAACCAATAGGATAATAGGTTTCCCGATCGACTTCTTTTATTTTTCGCCACGCATTTTCAATAATGCCCAAATCGCGGTAATTCAGCGAGAAACTAATCTTTCTGACAAATACATAATTGGCAAAATTATCGGCGTTTTCATCAAATTCCGGCATGCTGGCGGTAACAAAGCCAAGAGGGATCTGATGACTGTCAATAGAAAACAGATGCCTTTTCCGGGCATCTGTTTTTTCATATAAAGAAGGACTTAATACTGCTAAAGCTCTCATAGTTATACGGTTTCAACTTGTTGGTTATCTTTATTTTTTGAGGATGAGGTATGCAATTGTTTGCTGTAATAGCGGTATAGGTAATCGTAAACCACCATTTCGTGTACACGTTGTTTGGCGATAAACACGCGGTTACAGATCATGTGTAAATAACTCAGGGCAACGGCACCAAAGGAAGTTGGCAGCTTCTGCTGTTGTGCAAGCGCCTGTAAATGTTGGGCGACAGCCTGGTTTTTCTCTGAACGGTCTTTTAAAATATCCCAGATAGGGGCAAACATCTCATCGGTTAGCGACTCATCCATAAAAAGCTCAATGTCCCGTTCGTTTTTGGCAAACATTTCATTGATCTGCTTATTCAGCTCTCCGGATCCGGAACGGTTAAACTCGTTACCAAAACTGGTCTTGGCCACTTTTAAAATTTCCACCCTGTCTTTTAAGCTGAAGCCCAAATCTTCCAGCAGGAAGTGCATCGATAGCAAACAGAATTTCCAACGGATTTTTTCGCCGGAATCGCCTTCGATCATATCGGAAAAACGCATGGAGCATTCACTGTCGAAATGGAAAAGACTTTCCGTTTCCTGAATGGCAAGCTGTCCGTAGCGCTGTAATTCTCTCAGATAAGTATCGGTTTGCGTTTTCCAGATGATGTTACTGTCTTCAAACGGTTTGATATGCGTTTTAATGATGTTGATACATTCTGTAAAATGCTGCTTATCATGTAATAAAACCCTGAAACGCAGGTGATGTCCTAAAGCATCGTGATAGCGGATGAAAAACCATTTCTGAATCAGGTTCTTCTCTTCCAGTTCGGCAACAATAGGATTTATCGCTCTGTTTAACAATTCTTCACCGGCTCTTTCACCGCAATAAAATTTGTAATACAACCATTCTTCACCAATGGAGAAAGAAGGAATTACAGCGTCAGAAAGCGAATCTTTAGTACCATCGCTCAAGGCTTTTTCTTTATATGAAGCCACAACTTCGGTATGCTTGTTGTTGCTGGTTTTCTTTTCTTCAGCATTTCGGTAGGCCGAAACAATAAACTCATTACAGTAGTTTTGAGTAACGGTATCTTCTTTAAACAAGAACTCTTTTAACTGGATGAATTTTTCACCTTTCAGCATTAAATAAAATACTTTACAGCTCAAATCGTTGGTGAAGTTCACAACAACCTCGTTATCGCCCTGAACAAAAGAAATGATATCCGGGATATTTCTTTCTGCCTGAAAAGCTTTAACCGTTGCAATCGCATTTTCCTCTTTTGCACCGGTAATGGCTTTAATGTCTTTTTCAGAGATATTCCAGGTTGCTCTTGACAATACCGTATCGTTATACGTTAATCTCGGCAGGAACTCGAAATCGTTTTGCAATTCGCCCCATGAAAAGCCCATTCCGGAAGTTTCCTGGTTTTGAAGATCACATAAAAAATGGTAAATCGGTAAAGCATTTGCACTGTAATTGTGTGCATTTCCTAATCTCGGAATGATCTCTTTCCCTAATCTTTTAGAGCGAAGAATGATTCTGTTGTTTTTTACCGAAATATATAAATCATCCACTAAAATCTGATGGTCCATATCCAGGGAAGAACCGCCTAAATAAGGAATTTCATAATCTCTCTGGAAGCCTCTGTACAGGATGTTTCCGGTTCTGGCTTGTGGTAAATGGATGATTTCCGCGATGATTTTATCCGCATGCAAGGCTTTTTCTCTTTCGGAAATTTCATTGCAAAGATCCATGATCTGGCTGTTCAAATGACCGAATCGCCCGATAAGGCCGTTTGCAGACGGACCGGACACATAGGATAAGGCAATTTTTTCTTCTGCATTTTCATGGAAAATATTGAAAAATACAGAGAAGCTGTCCGGGTATAGTTTTTCTTTTTCGTCAAACTGGTTGATTTCCTCATCCGTTAGCGCGATACTGGTGGCATTGGTTTGTGTTGCCTGGATCAGCTTTTTAAATAAAAAGGCTCTTTCCGGACTTAAAACCACCTGGCGCTGGTTAGAATAATTCGGAACGATATTCAATTCATCCACTAAAGGTGTTTTGGCACCGGATTGTTTTCCGTATCCGATTCCTACATCCGGATCCAGAACTTTAATTAACGGCTGCTCATATTCTTCATAACGCTCCGAGAATTTGCGTTTAAATTCTTTCAGGTTGCTTTTTTCACTTAATGGCTGTAGTTTGTTTAAGGCAGTAACACTGCTTCTTAGCTTTTTAAGGGTTTTGTTGCTCAAAGTTGCATTGGGCAGGTTTCGGTAACTGTCCACCTGGAAAAGCTTGGTTTCATCCACTTCGTCCAGCTCCTGATTTAGCAGGGTATAAATTTCCTGATATTTGGAAGGATCGTTAAAAACATCCGCATCCAGGCTATTGATCTTTTCTTTCAGGTTCAGGATAAGCTCTTTGATAACCTGGGCTTCGTGGAACGCAAAACGGTCTTCGTTGAATTTAGCGATCAGTTTTTCAAAATAATCCTGACCGGTTAACGTGAATTCCAATTCGCTTACTAAAAACTGGCTGTCAATAATCGTATTGATAAAGTCTTTGGCATCCTTTTCGTTGATCTCGTCAGAAATCAGGTGCTGTGCCATTTCGGCAATAGTGGCACCGTTTTTAGCTTTTTCCAGTAAAAGCTCTAAATATTCATTGGCCACAACTTCCGATATTTTATGAAGACGGGCATTCTTTTTGAAATAGTATTCCACAAAACGGTATTTGTCAAAAACCGTATAGATGGAGTTATTCGGGAAGTATTTTAAAACTTCTCTGATGGCATTTTCTTTCGTGATAATCGGCATAAAACTACCTAGGAAATACATATCGTATTTTGTATAACGGCTGATGGAGGCTTCGTCAAAATTAATAACTGTTTCCGGTCCCATGTCAATAGCCGATACGCTGGCGAATAAACCGAAAGGTGTACATCTGTTTGACATTCTGGACGTATATTTATACAGCGATCCTTTTAAGCTTTTAAGCTCATCCTCCGTTTGGAATGCTTCTCCTTTTTCCCATAATTCCAGTGCCTTGTAGATATTCGGTGAACCGATAAACAAAGCTTCGCGATTCTTTTTATCTTTAAAGATCTCCTGGATTTCTTCCCATGTTATATCATCTTTTTTAGGCTCTAACGGCGTTCTAACGATTGCTTTATTGGCAAATGAGTAATTTTTCATAATATAATAGTTTTCGGGTTTTTAGTTTTGATTGTTTTGCCACATCTTGTAGTAGTAGCCTTTCTGATTTAATAATTCTTCATGAGTACCATTTTCGATAAGTTCACCTTTTTTAAACGCCATGATAATATCGGCATTTTTTATGGAATGTAACTTATGTGCAATGACAATAATTGTTTTTCCTTCACGGGAAAGATCATCAATTAATTTTTTGATTACCAGCTCGGACTCAGAGTCTAAAGCCGAAGTAGCCTCGTCTAAAATGATTACTTCCGGATCTTTGTATAAGGCTCTGGCAAACGCAATTCGCTGGCGTTCCCCACCGGATAAATTCGCTCCGAATTCGCCTAAATAGGTGTCAAAACCATTCGGTAAAGACTCAATAAAATCGTAGGCACCAACTTTTTTACTCACATCAATGATGCGTTCCATATCCGGATTTTGCTCTCCAATGGCAATGTTGGAAATAATAGAACCGTCAAACAACTCTACATTTTGCGGAACAGTAGTGATCAGTTTGTTTATACTGTCTTTGGTGATATATTTTAAGTCATAATTACCAACAGATATCTTACCGTCTGTAGGATAATAAATACTCTGGATCAATGAGGCAATGGTACTTTTACCGCTTCCGCTTTCTCCTACAATCGCCGTGAACTTCCCTTTCGGGATCTTAAGGTTCAATTCTTTGAAGGTGTTTCTTCCAATTTCGTAAGAGAAATCAACATTCTTAAATTCGATATCACCAAAATTGTTTTTGTTCAGGTTTACATTCGCATCGGTTTTCTCCGTATCCAGATCCATGATGCCAAACAAACGGTCGGCGGCAATCATTGCATTCTGAATGGCAACGTTGGTTCCGATCAGCTGGGAAGCCGGACCGGTAAAATAACCGATTACCGAATAGAAGGAGAACAATTCCCCCGGAGTAATCTGCCCGTCAATAGCATAATGTGTACCGGCCCAAAGCAGGATTACCGTAAATATTCGGGAAACGAATTCGGTAGAAACCCTCGAGAAAATGTTGTTGATCCCGGAAGCATAGATACTTTTCAATAAATCAATGAAGCGTAATTCGGTTTTGTTTTTCGAGAAATCTTCAAGAGACAAACGTTTAACGGTTCCGATGTTTTTAATGGATTCTACCAACTGCGATTCAAGCATCGCATTTTTTTCCATTACCTGGCGTTCCACTTTTTTATTCAGGTTGTTGACAATAAAATAGATAATGATATATACCGGAATAATTAAAGAAACAATCAATGCCAGCTTCCAGTAATAGGTATACATGAAAATGAACGAAAAAATCACGATCAGGATATTTACCGAAATACTTAAAGCCGTTTCATTGATCAATAATCGGATTTTTACCGCATCGCCGATTCTGGACATAATTTCCCCGATTCGCATCGTATCAAAGAACTTTTGCGGCATGGTAAACAAATGCTTGTAATACCCCAGGATTAACCGGGAATCGATTTGCTGACTTGTTTTGAGCAGGAAGAAATCTTTTAAGGCACCAAAGGCAAACTGTAAAACCAGACAGCCCAATACAATAACACTCATCAGGTTTAACAGGCTCTTGTTACCGCTAACCAGCACAAAGTCGGTGATCTTTTCAACATAAATCGACATGGAGAAACCGAGCAGCGTATAGATCACGGCACCTATAAAGGCCTGGATCAGGATGTATTTGTGCGGTTTTAACAGAAACATGATTCTTTTCATGTTCGAAATTTTCTCATTTCTTTCTTTGAAGATATCTTCATCCGGAATCAAGATCAGAAAATACTCTGTTGAGATTTGTTTGAACTCTTCGTATGATTTTTTCTCAATTTTCCCGGAAGCAGGATCCATCACCTGGATGTATTTATCCGTTACTTTATAGATAACCACATAGTGCGGGAATTCATGCTCTTCATGCTTTACAATTACGTGCGCAATGGCAGGAAGCGGAATATCTTTAATGCTCTCAAAGGAAGCTTTTACGCCTTTTGCCAGAAACCCTAATTTAATGGCCGCTTCACGCAATCCCAGAAGAGTAGTTCCTTTTTGACTGGTACTGGCATATTGTCTTATTCTGGAGATTGGTAAACTCAGATTGTAATGTTCGGCAATTGAAGCCAGGCAAGTGGCACCGCAATCACTGAAGTCGTGTTGTTTTATTGCTATTTTACTCATTTTTTGATACTGTTATAAGGGTTTAACCAATCTTCTATTTCGTCAAATAATAACTGGAACATACTTCTCTTTGTTAAGAAAAAGCGACTTGTTAATGTCATTCCTTTTTTCAATCGGCCTTCCGAACCGTTTCTCAGGTAAAGGCTTTTCTTTGCGATCGAGCTTCTGATCTTGTAAACCGGAGTGTCGCCAATGAAAACAACATCTTTTCCGACATCAATGATCTTTCCGGTAGCAAAACCCCATTGGTTCGAGTTATAGGCATCAATCTGGTATTTTACATGTTCTCCCTCTTTTATAAATCCGATATCGGAAGGCGATACATACGTTTCCACAACAATATCCTTATCGGGAGAAATTTCAGCAATAACAGTTCCCGGAGAAACAATACTTCCTTTGTTGATTCCCTGTACATTTAACAGCTCACCGCTGATGGGAGCAATCAAAACATAGGTTTTCTCTTCTTCACGAAGCTGGTTGGAATTGGAGTTAATATTGTTAACCGACTGGTTGTAATCCGTTAGCTGTTTTTGCCAGCCCAATTCGGCCTGTTTGATAATGTTGACTCTGTCGTTTTTTAGTTTATTCAGTTCCAAAAGCGTTTTTTCATATTCTGCTTTGGCGATGATTTGCTTGTTGTAAAGGCGGTCGGCACGGTCAAATTCGGCCTGAGAGGTTTTGATCACCACGTCAATATTAAAAAGCTCCTGCTCGTGTTTTAAATACTCCTTTTTATATTGCTCTGTTTTTAGCGAACCGTAATTTCTTTTCAGCAGGTTTTTTAAATCGGTAATATAATCCTGGTACTCGTTTGTCTGAACATTATTCAAACGGCCTTTCTCCTGGATGATCTTATGATCGATGATAAGAAGGGTGTCACCGGCATTTATTTTTCGGTTTTCTTCAAGGCTGGAAAAAAGAACTTTTCCATTTGCCGGAGCATAAAGAGATGCTTTTTTCTCCTGCGGGATAATCTGGCCTCTGCTGGTTGTATACAAATCAACATAAATAAAAGGCAGCGCAATGATCAATCCGAACAGGGAAATGAAAATAGCCCAAAAAATAACATTCGTTTTTTTACTGTGTTTTGCAATGTGATATTCTACAGTACTCTTTAGAATATCTTCTGGAAAAATGTTTTGGTCGTTCATGGCGATATTAAGTTTTAAGAGTTTGACTTAACTGACCTTTTCGCTTAAAAAATTCAGTATACATAATCGTGTGGGTTTTGATTCAAAACAACGAAGAATGTATAACGTGTACAACTTAAGTAACCCGAATTTTATAAAAAATGAGTGGTTTTTAAGGGTTTAATGTGTTGTAAATGAAGTATTTGTGTTTTAAATGCTTTTGAAAAAGGCGGAAGCAGGCATTGCGCAGAAAATAGCCTGAAATGACGTGAAAAACGAAAATTCTGCCACAGAGGAAGCGGCTAAAAAAGAAAGATTTTAGCGCAGAAAAGCGGTCTTTTGAAAAATTAAATGGGAAGTTTGTTCAATTGTTCTTCGATTTTTTCGAAGACTTTTTTGATGGGTTTGGATTCTTTAAAGCGGTAACCGATAAAAAAATCAAAGCCAATACGGGTATTAATGAACTCGGTATTTAAGTCATTTATATAATTGAAATTTCTGTAATTGGCTTTAATGCCGGAAAAGAAATTACTATTGTTAAAGCCAAGGGCAAGATTGGCATCGATATTAAAATTAAGTCCCCGCGACTTTTGTTCCAGTTCCTGATTGTTTTGGTTGTTTAAATAAAAATTGTTGGAATAGTTATATCCCAAACCGGGATGAAATCCTGCTGTTGCAAACCATTTTTTATCCAAAACCACATTGTACATATAACCGGCCTGAATGATAAGATCATAAGAGTAGATTTTATCAATAAACAGCTTGGTCGTATTTTCGGCATTGGTTTCTAACGTATTGTAGGCATAGTATAAACTCGGAATAAAAGTTCCCACGCTTTTCATCTGCCGTTCCGTTTGGGATTCATAAGCGCGGTACGAAAAGTTACGGTTGACAATAAAGAACGTCTTGCCGCCATAGGTGTTGACCTTCATTCGGGGGTAAGCCTCGATCAGCTCATCATTATCAGGGGAAACGAGGTAGTAACCCTGTACATTCTTATAAATGATTTCCTGCCGCAACCGGTCGGAATAGAAAAACTTAAAGCCCAGATCCAGAATTAGCGTATTGCCTTTAATGGAATTGTCATTATTACCGGGGAAAAAACTGGGTGAAAAAGACACCGTAACCCCTAAAAACTTATAATCAAATGAAAAACGGAGTTTGAAAATCTCGTTTGGAATAAATTTATTCTCCGATTTTTCTTTTACTTTACGAATATAGATATTGCTGATATCGGAGTCGATATTCAGCCTGCAAATCATTTTATTAGAGTAATCAACGCGATAAGTCGTATCATATTTTTGCTTAACTTCCTGATAGATAGAATCGTTTTGGGAAAAAGCAAAAGTTGATAGCAGTATTAAAATTCCGATGAAAAAAAACTTTTTCGGACTCATCGGTCGGGGACTGAGTTTTTTATAGTGAAAAATGGCATTAATTACTAAAGCGCTGCAAGTTACGAAAAACTAATTTAGCCAGTCAACAGGTTTTTCCAAAACAGTCAGTAACCTGGCTTCTTCACTTCCTTCTTCCGGATGATGGTCGTAAACCCATTGCACATGCGGCGGCAAACTCATTAAAATACTTTCGATTCTGCCGTTGGTTTTCAATCCGAATAAGGTGCCTTTGTCGTGAACCAGATTAAATTCTACATAACGGCCACGGCGTATTTCCTGCCAGGTTCTGTTTTCGGCAGTATATTCCAGGTCTTTTCGCTTTTCCACTATAGGCACATAAGCCGATACAAAACTATTACCCACTTCGGTTACAAAATCGTACCAGTTTTCCATAGACATGGATTCGGTTGCTTTGCAATGGTCAAAGAAAAGACCGCCGATACCTCTGGCTTCATTTCGGTGTGCGTTCCAGAAATAGGTGTCACACTGTTGTTTGTATTTTGGGTAGAACTCAGGATTGTGTTTGTCGCAGGCCGTTTTGCAGGTCTGGTGAAAATGGATAGCATCTTCTTCAAACAAATAATAAGGCGTCAAGTCCTGTCCGCCACCAAACCATTGGTTGATAACGTTTCCGTCTTTATCATACATTTCAAAATAGCGCCAGTTCGCATGCACTGTCGGAACCATAGGATTCTTAGGATGGATAACCAGACTTAATCCGCAGGCAAAAAAATCAACATCACCTACATTAAAGTAAGCCTGCATCGCTTGTGGCAACGGACCATGAACGGCAGAAATATTAACACCACCTTTTTCAAATACATTTCCATTCTCGATTACGCGTGTTCTTCCGCCACCGCCTTCCGGGCGTTCCCAGATATCCTGGTGAAAAACGGCTTTCCCGTCGGCTTTTTCAAGAGCTGCGGTTATGGTATCCTGAAGATTTTGTATGTAGGTGTAAAATTTCTCTTTCATTTTGTGTATAGGAATTAGAGCTTATAGACGAGCATCAAACCGCCTCTATAAGGAATTAATTCTCCGCTTTTATTGTATTTTTCGGCACCGTCAAGGCGCTCATGTGTTGTCATGGTATAGCCTTTGTAAAAACCTAAATGAGAACCGCCGCCCAGAAATAACTCCAGGTTAAAGCGGTCGCTTAATTTGTACTGGTAACCAACAGTCGCCCCGAACATTACACCAAGACCTTCCTGGTAATAATCGGTATGCCAGTACTCCCATTTCTGGATTTTATACATACTGCCGCCAATGTGGGCACCCACAAAAAAACCGTCATTGATCGCTTTGGTATAATAACGGACTTCCGGAAAAACCAGTACAAATTCCATAGGGCCACCCTTAACCGATTTCCAGAACGATGCCGTAACATCAAACTGAAAGGTCATTTTCGGACCTATTTTTGTTTCGATACCAAAATTAGGAATGGCCGCAAAGGCGGTCACTACATTTCCTTTGATGCTTGTTTGACTGTAAACAAAGGAGCTTACAAACAGGAATACGAAACAGAGTCTGGTTTTAATGCCCATGGAGGGTTTTTATTTTTGGTTATATTCTTTTACGGCTTCGATAAATGCTTTGGCATGATCGACAGGAATATTCGGTAAAATTCCATGCCCTAAATTTACAATATATTTGTCTTTTCCAAACGCATCGATCATTTCGTGTACCATCTTTTTGATCGTTGGAATAGGCGATAACAAACGGGAAGGATCAAAGTTTCCTTGTAACGTAATGTTGCCACCCGTTAAATAACGGGCATTTTTCGGAGAACAGGTCCAGTCTACTCCCAGGGCGGAAGCCTTACTTTTTGACATTTCATTCAGGGCAAACCAACAACCTTTTCCAAAAACAATCACTTCTGTATGCGGTGCCAGGGCTTCTACAATCTGGTTGATATAGCGCCATGAAAATTCCTGATAATCTGCCGGAGATAACATTCCGCCCCAGCTGTCAAAAACCTGAACGGCATTTACACCGGTTTTTACCTTTTCAATTAAATAAGCAATAGTAGTATCGGTAATTTTCTGTAATAGGGCGTGAGCGGCTTCCGGCTGTGAAAAACAGAATCCTTTAGCAGTATCAAAGCTCTTAGAGCCTTTTCCTTCCACAGCATAGCAGAAAATAGTCCATGGCGAACCGGCAAAACCAATAAGCGGTACTTCGTCATTCAGCATTTCTTTGGTTAACGTAATGGCGTCCATTACATAACCTAAGCTTTCCTGGATATTCGGGATGAATACTTTTTCCACATCGGCAGCGGTGCGAATAGGATTCGGAAGGATAGGACCTAAATTGTCTTTTAGTTCCACATCAATTCCCATAGCCTGCGGAATAACCAGAATATCGGAAAATAAAATGGCAGCATCCGGTTTTACAATACGAATGGGTTGAACGGTTATTTCAGCAGCTAATTCCGGAGTTTTACAACGGGTGAAAAAATCATATTTGTCCCGTAAAGCTCTGAATTCCGGTAAATATCTCCCGGCCTGACGCATCATCCATACCGGTGGTCTTTCTACAGTTTCTCCTTTTAAGGCTCTTAAAAATAAATCGTTCTTTATCATATTGCTACGTTATTTTGCGGACTTGCTTTTGCGGTGCGAAAAGCAAAATTCCGTTTTATTTTTTTAATCTGAATATATTGACAATTTTGTCGTTGTAAATATTGGTGTCTTCCCATTCCATGCCAATAGCGGTAGCCACTTGTTCGGAAAGCATGTCGGAAGGACTTATTAACGCAATCAGGGAACCGGCTTTAAGGGTTTTGAAAGCATATTCCTTACATTTTAGTGCGGCTTCTTCGGCATATCCTTTATGCTGAAATTTGGGCAATAAGGAAAAAGCCAGCGCAATTTCTGTACTATTATTATAATCGAGAACCAATAAACCACATTGTCCTACAAATGCCTTGGTTTTCTTATCGGTTAAAACATGCATACCGCCCGATTTATTGTCATAACGGGAAAACTGTTCTTCAAACCACTGTTTGCAGGCTTCTTCCGGTGATAAAGCGGCATTCCAAAGCTCGCTGCTTTCCGGATCTTTGTAAAAAGCCAGCCAGGTATCAAAATCGGAAGGATTCAGTTTCCGAAAAAGCAAGCGTTCCGTTTCCAGATTTTCTAACAGATAGTCCATGGCGTTATTGCTTATAATGATTAATACATTGAATTATGGTGTTTTCAATTGTGGGCTGATTGGCAATGACAATGTTTTTGGTAATAGTATCAAGTGCTTCTGCAGTAGTGGTACCAATGCAAAAGCAGGTTTCGGCAGTAATGGTATGGTCCTTTAAATAGCTTTCCACACCGGACGGACTGAAAAAAAGGATTCCGTCTGCTTTACTGTTTATTTTATTAGGAGTCAGTATCGTGTTGTAAACATTAACTTCTTTTAGCGGAATATTGGCTTCTTTTAAGGCATCCGGTAAAGTGTCTTTACGCAGGTTACCGCTAAAAAAGGAATAACTGCCTTTGGGATAAACTAGGGTAATGATCTCCGCCAGATCGGAAGCATATCCGGTATAGGCAATTACTTTAAAACCGTTTTCTTCCAATAATGCTTTGGTTTTCAAACCAACGCAAAAAACATCTTTCTGTTTTAGCTCAGCTACCTCAGGATGTTGTAACACACTGTGAACTGCATTCTGACTGGTGAAAATCAGGTATTCCTGAAGCTGGTTCAGATCAAAAGCAATGGTTTCTGTTTTGATGAAATCGGATTCCACAACCGTGAAACCGGCATTCAGTAAAAATTGCTTCTGATTGGGAAGTAGTTTTTTGGTGGAAAGTATACGTGTCGTATCCGGCATTATTGCTGTAATGTTTTTTTAATGGCAGCCATTAATTCGTTACCGCCATTGTTAAGTATTTCCTGAGCACTGTTTTTCCCAAGATCGTGGTATTCTTTTACAGGAACAGTCGTTTTAATGTCCCGTTTCTCTTTTCCGTCAAGGGAAAATAAAACCCCTTCAAAAGAAATGATATCGTTGGCTATCGTTGCCAATGCGCCGATAGGTGCGGTACAGCCGCCTTCCAGTTCCCGTAGAAACTGGCGTTCAATATGGGTACAGATTTCTGTTTCGCTATGATTTAATTTGGCTACGGCTTCTTTGCAGAAAGCATCGTTTTCCATCGCCACAACCACCATGGCGCCTTGTGCAGGTGCAGGAACCATCCAGTCTAAATCGATATAGGTTTCGGGTTTTAAATTGATGCGCTCCAGTCCGGCAGCGGCAAAAACAGCTCCGTTCCAATTGTTGTCCTGGAGTTTTTGCATCCGGGTGTTCACGTTGCCGCGTAAATCGACAACTTCGTGTGACGGGTATTTGTGTAGCCATTGCGCTTTTCGGCGAAGGCTTCCGGTTGCAATGGTTCCGGTACCGTTAAGGAAATCCTGATTTCCTTTGTGTACCAATATATCTAAAGTGTTTGCTCTTTCTAAAACAGCCGCCTGTACAATGCCCTGAGGCAAAGCTGTCGGCACGTCTTTCATGGAGTGAACGGCAATGTCCACTTCCCCTTTAATCATGGCAATGTCCAGTGTTTTGGTGAAAATACCGGTAATGCCCAATTCATATAAAGGTTTGTCAAGAATAATATCGCCGGTCGATTTTACTGCGATGATTGCGGTTGCATATCCTAAATCGTTTAGTCTTTTTTCAACGGTGTGAGCCTGCCATAAAGCGAGTTCGCTGTCACGCGTTCCAATGCGTATTGTTTTATTCATCTTTTGCAGTTTCTATCTGAAAAATTTTCTCAATCCACTCGATACTTTCATCAACCATGGTATTGTTGTCTTTCAGGTGATTGGCAAAATGAGTAGTTATTTTTTGAATGATGCGGGTACTGATGATCTCAGCCTGCTCTTCATCAAAATTGTTTATTTTTTTACGTTGAAAATTCAGTTCACTTTCTTTAATCGTGTTGAGTTTTTCTTTTAACGCATGAATAGTTGGTGCAAATTTCCGGGCTTTTGTCCAGCTGATGTATTCTTCTTTGATCTCTTCAATAATCGCTTCGGCAGCCGGGATGTGTTTTTTTCTGTTTTCCAGTGTTTCATCCGTCATTTGCGAAAGATGATCCATGTGAACCAGACTGATGCCTTCCAGCTCTTTTACATTTTCATTTACATTTTTAGGAATGGACAAATCTAAAATCAGCAAAGGCTTTTTAAGATTCAGGATTGCTTTGTCAATGGTTGGATTCTGAGCACCTGTGGCAACGACCAAAACATCGGCTTTTTGAATTTCAAGCTGCAAATCGGCATAATCCTTTACAATCAGGTTAAACTTGCCGGCAATTCTCTCTGCTTTATCTTTGGTCCGGTTAATCAGCGTAATGTGATCGTTTTTAGTGTGCTTTACTAAATTCTCACAAGTGTTGCGGCCTATTTTCCCGGTTCCGAACAATAAGATATTCTTGTTGCTGATCTCGGGAACATTGTTCATAATATATTGTACCGCTGCAAAAGAAACGGAAGTAGCACCGGAACTGATCTCGGTTTCGTTTTTAATACGCTTGCTGGCCTGAATAACGGCATTTACCAAACGCTCTAAAAAATTATTAACCAGGTTCTGTGCTTTGGAATCAATAAAAGAATTTTTAATCTGACTGATAATTTCGAAGTCACCTAAAATCTGGCTGTCCAATCCGGTTCCTACGCGAAACATGTGGTTGATCGCCTCGCTGTTTTTGTAAACATAAGCTACTTTTTGAAAATCTTCAATAGTACCCTGACTGTTTTCACAAAGTAACTTTATTAACTGGAAAGGATGCTGGGCAAAACCGTAAATTTCAGTTCTGTTACAGGTAGAAGTAACGATTAAGGTTTCCAGACCTTCGTTTTTTGCTTGTATCAATAAGTCGTTTTTTGCCTGAGTGTCAAGGCTAAACTTTCCTCTTATCTCGGCATCCGCTTTCTTGTAACTCAATCCAACTGCATAAAATGTTGGATGCTTCGATATCGTATTATTTCCCATTCTTTACACTTTAATCTAAAGTTAAACAAAAGTATTACTATCTATACTATAAAAATAACGCTCAAAGGACTTTTTGTATCGCTCCAAGATATTTTAAACTAAAATATGTTTGTCAACATAAATTCTTTTAAATTTGCACTGAAATCAACACCTTACAATTTATTTATTTGGAATTATTCTAAATAAACAAAATAAAAGGCTTTGAAGATACTTACGAAAAAATACCGCTATGGGTTCTCAAGAAGAAATAAAAATTGAAGAAGATTTTTTTTTAATTCGTTTTCAGAATGATACGAATGACGTCGTTAAATTCGAACGTCATGTAGGTATGGGGCTTATTCAGTTTCATTTTGGATTGAAAGGAAAAGCAAAGTTTTTGTTTAATCAGGGAAACTATGCGCTGGATCTGGTAGAAGAAAAATCCTTACTGTTGTACAATCCCCAAAAAGAACTGCCGTTACATTTAACGATTGAACCCCATTCCTGGGTGGTTTCGGTGCTGATTTCCATTAAAAAATTTCATGCCTTGTTTTCTTCCGAAGCCGAATATATCCCGTTTCTGAGTGATGAAAACAGGGATAAAAAATATTATAAGGAAGAAAATATCAGCCCTTCGATGGCTATCGTATTGAATCAGGTTTTCAATTACAACTTAAACGCTTCCATTAAAAACCTGTATTATAAAGGAAAAGGATATGAACTGTTAAGCTTGTTTTTTAACCGCAGTGAAGACCCGGATGCCGAACAATGCCCGTTTTTAATAGACGAAGAAAATGTCTTAAAAATCCGGAAAGCAAAAGATATCGTACTTGCTAATATGGCAGAACCACCCGGATTGCAGGAACTGGCCGATCAGGTGGGATTAAACCTGAAAAAGCTAAAAATGGGATTCAAGCAGATTTATGGCGATTCGGTATACAGTTTTCTGTTCGACTATAAAATGGAATATGCCCGGAAACTGCTGGACAGCGGTTCCTATAATGTAAATGAAGTAGGCTTAAAAATCGGCTACAGCACAGCAAGCCATTTTATTGCTGCTTTTAAAAAGAAATTCGGTACCACACCAAAAAAATATCTGATGTCTATTAATATAAACTCTTAAAGAGTATCTATTTTAGCTATTGAAGTATTCAAAAAAGAAATTAATATCAACCTGGAAACAAAAAGCAAGTAAATAAATTTGCAAAAAAAATTTATGAAAGGAGTATTGTTAGTAAACTTAGGTTCGCCCGAAAGTCCTGAACCAAAAGATGTAAAGCCATATTTGGATGAGTTCTTAATGGATAAATATGTTATTGATGTCCCCTTTTTATTAAGAGCCTTACTGGTGAGAGGGATTATTTTAAGAAAACGCCCGGAGCGTTCTGCCGAAGCCTATAAAAAAATATGGTGGGAAGAAGGATCTCCTTTAGTGGTAATTTCCAAAAGAGCCCATAAAAAAGTACAGGATAAAGTAGCTGTTCCGGTTGCTTTGGCAATGCGATACGGCAATCCGTCGATCCTGAAAGGATTACAGGAGCTGGCAGACAAAGGGGTTACGGAAGTCATGCTGTTCCCGCTTTATCCGCAGCATGCCATGGCTTCGACCACTACAATTCTGGTCCTGGCGGAAGAACTGCGTCAGAAACATTTCCCGCAAATGACGTTTACCATAGTTCCGGCATTTTACAATAAAAAAGACTATATCCAGAACTTGGCCGATTCGATAAAGAAACATCTGGAAGGATTTGAATACGATCATTTGTTATTCTCCTATCACGGTATTCCGGAGCGCCATGTCCGTAAAACAGATGTAACCAAATCACACTGTAAAATAGACGGATCCTGCTGCAATACGCCATCACCGGCACATGAATTCTGTTACCGTCACCAGTGTTATGAAACCACGCGTCAGGTAGTGGAACTTTTAAACCTGCCGAAAGAAAAATACAGCCAGACATTTCAGTCCCGTCTTGCAGGGGACAAATGGCTGGAGCCATATACCGATGTTGAAATCAACAAAATGCCGGAAAAAGGCATAAAAAACCTGGCAGTAGTTACGCCGGCATTCGTTTCCGACTGTCTGGAAACATTGGAAGAAATCGCCATGGAAGCCAACCACCAGTTTAAAGAACACGGCGGGGAAAACTTCTTAGCCATCCCGTGCCTGAATGACGATGATAACTGGATTGAAACGATGAGTAACTGGATTAAAGACTGGTCTAAAAACTAATACCTTCTAAATGGAAGAATATTATAATTATATAAAATCCCTGCATCTCATCTTTGTTATAACATGGTTTGCAGGGCTTTTTTATATCGTCCGACTGTTTGTTTATCATGCGGAAGCAAAAGACAAACCTTCGCCGGAAAAAGAAATCCTGATCAAGCAATACCAGCTGATGTCCTACCGGTTGTGGTATATCATTACCTGGCCGTCGGCAATTTTAGCCAGTATCTTTGCCTTCTGGATGCTGTTTTTCACCACCCTGGGCAATGCATGGCTCAAAATGCCCTGGATGCATGTAAAACTGGGATTTGTTTTCCTGCTTTACCTGTATCATTTAAAATGCCATCAGATTTTTAAGCAATTACAGCAAAATGAAATCCGGCACACCTCCGCTTTTTTCAGAATATGGAACGAAGGAGCCACGATTATTCTTTTTGCAGTGGTTTTTTTAGTAATTTTAAAAGATGCCCTGAATTGGATTTACGGCGTAATCGGAATTTTCTTATTTTCGATTCTGCTAATGTTAGGTTACAGGCTTTACAAACGAATCCGGGAAAGAAACCAGTCATAGATGTTTAAAGATTTTAAAATAACCCAATTATCGTTACAGGTCAGGATTTTTTTCTCCATGATTTTCCTTACGCTGATTGCGTCTGTTTTGATCGCTACGGTTTCCATTTACCAGTTCCGTAAAGAAGCCCGTATTTACCATCAGGACCGTCTGGAACGAAAAGAAGATGCCATTACGCAGCACATCAATTATATTCTTTCCACCACGACCTATCCGCTAACCACGGAAAATTTACCGCTAATCTTTAAAGACAAGATCCAGGAATTGGCCAATATCCATGCGCTGGAAATCAATATCCATGATTTGAAAGGAAACCTGCTGATTTCTTCCAAAGGGAATTTTTCAATTGACAGCCTGGCAAGACCCATTTCGCCGATTATCTTAAAAATTATACAGTCGTCTGCAAGCAAACGATTTGTCGACTTGCGCCAGATAGACGGACAGCGCTACCGCTCGTCCTATAGCTATTTAAAAGATACCAAATTCAAGCCGCTCGGGATCTTGAACCTTCCGTATGCCGAAGAAACCAGCTTTTATGAAAATGAAGTAAAAAACTTCCTGATCCGTTTCGGGCAGGTTTACTTTTTTATGTTGCTCACGTCTATCATGCTGGCTTATTTCCTGTCCAGTTATATTACCAAATCACTACAGGCCATCAGTGAACGAATCTACGATACCCGCTTTAATAAAAAGAACGAGAAGATTCCGCTGGAAGCCTCCAGCAGCAAAGAGATCAATTCCCTGATTATCGCCTATAACGGAATGGTGGACAAACTGGAAGAAAGTGCCGAGAAGTTGGCGCAAAGCGAAAGAGAACAGGCCTGGCGGGAAATGGCAAAACAGGTGGCGCATGAAATCAAAAATCCGCTAACGCCGATGCGTTTGACCGTACAGAGCTTTCAGCGAAAATTTGATCCGAACGACCCGAATGTAAAACAAAAAGTAGAAGACTATTCCAAGACCCTGATTCAGCAGATTGATACGATGAGTTCGGTAGCCTCTGCTTTTTCCAATTTTGCATCAATGCCGGCACAGCAAAACGAAACGATAAACCTGGTTGCGATCGTACAGCTGGCTTTGGAAATCTTTAATGAATACTATATCTATTTTGAAGCGGATGAAGCGGAGATCATCACAAAAATAGACCGGACACAACTGATCCGGATCATCACCAACCTGGTTAAGAATGCCATTCAGGCAATACCGGAAAATGAGCCGGAACCTAAAATTGAAGTAAAAGTTTACAGGGAAAACAACAATGCTAAAATTATTGTTAAAGACAATGGGGTGGGGATCAGTATGGAAAATAAAAATCGTATTTTCGAACCGAAATTTACCACCAAAACCAGCGGCATGGGATTGGGATTGGGAATCATTAAAAATATTGTAGAAAATTATCACGGCACCATTACGTTTCAGAGCGAGAAAGGAAATGGAACAACATTTTTGGTGACGTTGCCTATAATCAACACATAAACATTACAACATCATGAACTACGAAAACATTTTAATTGAAAAAGAAAATGGGATAGCGGTTATTACCATTAACCGTCCTACCAAACTGAATGCCCTTAACAAAGCTACAATTGAAGAGCTGCACAAAGCTTTCAGAACAGAAAACGACGACAAATCGGTAAAAGTGATTATCATTACAGGAAGCGGGGAAAAAGCATTTGTAGCCGGAGCGGATATTTCAGAGTTTGCAAACTTTTCAATTAAAGAAGGAGGAAGACTGGCAGCGCAGGGACAGGAAATGCTTTTCGATTTTGTTCAGAATTTAGAGACTCCGGTTATTGCAGCCGTTAACGGATTTGCTTTAGGCGGCGGATTGGAACTGGCTATGGCCGCACATTTCAGAGTAGCTTCAGAGAATGCCAAAATGGGATTGCCGGAAGTTTCCTTAGGAGTAATTCCGGGTTATGGCGGAACACAGCGTTTGCCGCAATTAATCGGAAAAGGACGTGCAATGGAAATGATCATGACTGCCGGAATGATTGATGCACAAACAGCATTAAACTACGGATTGGTAAACCATGTGGTAGCGCAGGAAGAATTACTGGATTTTGTAAAAGGAATTGCCGGTAAGATCACCAAAAATTCGAGTGTTGCTATCGGAAAAGCGATCCAGTCTGTTAATGCCAATTATGAAGAAGGCGTAAACGGGTATCATACGGAGATCCGTTCTTTCGGAGAATGTTTCGGAACAGAAGATTTTAAAGAAGGAACAACAGCATTTCTTGAAAAAAGAAAAGCCGTATTTCCGGGAAAATAAAAAGTAAATACCAGAAAGCAAAAGTCCTTATCCAAATCGATAAGGACTTTTTTTATTTTTTAGAGACATAATCTTTTATCGGAATATCTTTAATGATCACATCCGATAAAACCGCCTGGCCGTCTTTTATATGTACCAGTGCATAAGTGGGATAGGTAATCGTGTCGTTTTGCTGTTCCCGGTAAGCGACTTCCGCATCATAGGCCTTGCCTTCTTCCATATAATAGGTATTGAACGGTAAATTAAAATAAACCTTTCCTCCAAAGGCATAGTTCACTTTGGCAACCACAAAGTCGTCTTTGGTATCGTTCCGTTTTACTTTGGAAACGCTTTTAATGGCCGCAAATCCCTTTTGATCCCGGGTCAGATACAGGTATATTTTATCGGAACCTTCCCAGATACTGTCCGTCGAAGGAAATGAATTCAGATTGTAATTCAGGGAAATGTACTTGCCGACAAAAGGATTGTTAGGGTCAACGGGAGCCGTTTTGAATTTGTAGACCGTTCCGTTTTTAAGGATTTCCTGATTCTTAAAAATCATAGACGCCGGGACAATGATTTGTACCAAAGCCACCAGACCAAAAAGCAGTAATAAATGTTTGGTTTTCATAAGAGCCTATTTTTTGGTTTTCTGTAATAAGAGATAATTTGCCGAGAAAAAACCGGCACCTACGAGTATAAACAGCAGGCCTCTGATAATAAAAGACATATTGGTGTCGAAGAAACGGCAGATAATCAGCGTGGTAATAATTAATAAACCGTAATTCAGGATGGTGAAATTGAAACGGGTTGCCCCGATTTTTACCATATAGGCGCCCATTAGCAGCACTAAAAGATTGGTCAGCACAATTCCTGCAATTGAGTGGGCCAGTCCTAAAAGGAAAATGCCGCTAAAAACCAGGAAAATAAGCTGGAATCCGTTAACCTCTTTATAAGATTTTTGTTGTTTTACGGTTAGCCAGAGTACGCCGGCAGCGGCACATTGCAGCATTACTAACAGTCCGAAATCCTTATAGTTAAAATCTTTTTCAAAATAATAATTTGTCCAAAACCATTTCGAACTCAAAACGATAGCCAGTATAGTCGTTCCGATGGTTCCGATCAGCAGGTAGCCGTTTTTAATAAGGCTGTGCGCTTTGAGAAAGGACAGTTTGCCGGTATTGTAAAACAAACCGAATAAAGTCATGTACATTAAGAAGCCCAGCTGGGAAGAACTGCTGAAAAAAGTTCCCAGTGTTATGGTAAAACTGAATGGCAGGAGCCAATGAAATACAGCGGTGATATTTCCTCCGGCATGCTCTTTACACAGCTGATAATAATGCGGAAGGAACAAAAGGATAAAAACCAGATAAAACCACGGATAAGATCCGTCACTATAGCCGGCCACCGCGCCGTAGTAGGTGGTGAAAACCAGATGCAGCAAGGCTAAAGCATTGGATTTTAAAAGATAAATCAGCGGCAGGCAAAGCAATGTCCAGGTGAAGAGATAGTTGCCCAAATCCCCGGGAATATGATAGATCTGGCTAATCAGTGCGATGGCGGTGCCAACCGAAAAGAAAAGAAAGGTTCCGGTTATTTCTTTCCAGACAGCACTTTTCTTTTGCAGGATCGCATAGCCGGTAAAAAACTGGCTGATCAGCAATGGCAAAAAGGCTAGGAATACTTTGACGCCTTTGGGAAAATTATCCCAGTTGTGCGCAAAAATAAGGATGATGCCTAAGCCAACCAGAATAGCGCCCAGAACGCCAAAAATGGTCAAAAGGCTATTGGTTTTAGTATCCGGTCTGGATTGATAATAGTGTTCAATGGCTTGGGCGGTTTCGGGAGTGATAACCTGTTCCCGCACTAATTTCGGAAGCTCTTTCAGGATTTTGGAACTCATAACAGCTTGGATTTACTACTAAAATACGTTTTTAATCGGAATGTTATTGCTTTACAGGCCGGAATGAATACCATTAGTTTTCGCTTTCGGCTAATTTTAAATCACGGGTATTTTTCTGAACCGTAATTGCTGCGAACAAACTCAGTACAAATGCCATTCCAAAAAAGCCTTTTTCGCTTAATAGTAAATCGGCATTCCACAAGCCGATGATTAAGAGTGTGATGGAAGCGATCATCGAAAACCAGCTGATGCCATAATAAATTTCGGTAACCGGGATGCCTTCCATTTTATCGCGGACACTTTTCTGAACGGAGATAACCGAGAACAAACCGAAAAGCAGTATCGTAAAATAATATCCTTTTTCGTTCAATTGCATTGTAGCGTTAAAAAGTCCGATGCAGAATGAAACAATACCGGTCAATAAAACGATCCACGAAGCGCCAACGAACGCATTACTGGGTTTTTGCAGCGAAGGTTTCGTTTCCTTGTTGTGTTGTTTTGTTGCGGTTTCTACTGTTGCTGATGTTTTGAAATTTTCCATAATTATTTTGTTTTTGATAAGGCAAAATTCAGGCAAAAAAGAAAATGTAAAAAATCAATATTTATAAAAAACTGACGATATAAATTCTATTTAATATCTTTAGTGTCTAAAAAAAGTAAAGCGATGAATGCGGTTTCCGGAATTATAAATATTCTTTCGAATACTGAAAAGGAAGAATTTATTGGCTATCTGAAAAAGAAAAACAAACGGCATGATACTAAAAATATACAGCTTTTCAGTTTGTTAAAAACTGACGATATAAAAAAGGAAATAGTTGCAAAAGAAAACAAACAGGCGTTGTATGCACTGCGCAAACGGCTGTATCAGAACCTGATTGAATTTATTGGCAACAAGCGTTTTGAAAGCGATACTTCAGAAGAAAGGGTTATTGTAAGGCTTATTATTGTTTGCCGGGTGTTTTTTGAACACAAACAATATAAGGCGGCTTTTAAGACCTTGCGGATAGCAGAAGAAAAAGCGTTGCAGCTGGAGCGTTTTAACCTGTTGAACGAGATCTATCATACACATATTGAATATGCCCATCTGAATGAAAAAATAACCTTTCCGGAACTGACGGAAAAATACCGGATCAACCAGCAAAAGTTTTTGCAGGAAGAACAGCTCAATCTGGGATATGCCTTGCTGCGTCATGAGTTGGCTAAAATCAGGGAAGGAGCAGCGGGCTTCGATTTTCAGCAAACGATTTTAAAAACCATTGAGCAGTACAATATTTCACTCAAAGAAATACTGACGTTTAAATCGCTCTACCAGATTTTGTTCATTGCTAATGAATATGCGGCATTGCATAACAATTACCATCAGATTGAACGTTTTGTCGACAAGAGTTATCGTTTTATTTTAACCAAAAAGGAACTGGCAGACAAGCATCTTTTTTACCACATTCACATCCTGTATTTTATGGCAAATGTGCTTTTCAGGAATAAAAAGTTTGAAGCATCCAAAGCCTATCTCGACAGAATGGAAACAGAAATGGGTAAGCAGGACAAGGCATACTACCAGCGATTTTACCTTCGGTTAATGCTGCTGCGGTGTCTTAATGAGAACTATTCCGGAAAAGCGGCTGTGGCCATACCGCTGGCAGAACAGGTGTTAAAGGAAACCCGGCATGCGGAAGTTTCGGAAATACTTGATCTGGAGTTAAGCCTGACGGTGTTTTATTTTCAGCAGCACGATTTAAAAAAAGTACAGCAGCTGTTAAAAGGATTCGGGCATACGGATGCCTGGTATGAGAAAAAACAGGGTGTGGAATGGGCCATTAAAAAGAACCTGATCGAGATCCTGCTTCATATCGAACTGAAAAATATTGATTATGTGTTCTCCCGGTTGAGCAGTTTTAAAAGACGGTATAAAAAATACCTGACGGATGTAAAAGAAGAGCGCGTCCTGATTTTTCTGTCGTTAGTAGAAAAATACCTGAACGCGCCCGAATATTTTGTTTCAGCAGCATTTAAAAAGCTGGTGGAGGAATCGTTTCAATGGAAGACCTACCAGGAAGAAGACCTTTTTGTTATGAGCTTCTACGCCTGGCTAAAGGCTAAGATTGAAAAAAGGAACATTTATGACGTTACGTTACAATTGGTCCAAACGGTTTAGCTTATTTTTCACCATCCCATTCCGCATAAAACTGGGAAAGGAAATTTTCCATATAATGATGACGTTCTGCGGCAATTTTCTTTCCGGTTTCGGTATTCATACGGTCTTTTAAAAGCAACAGTTTTTCATAAAAATGATTAATTGTAGGCGCTTCGGTCTTTTTGTATTCTTCTTTAGACATGTTGAGGTTCACCGGAATATTCGGATTGTGAAGGGCTCTGTTTTTAAAGCCGCCGTAGTTAAAAGCACGGGCAATACCAATAGCACCAATAGCATCCAGTCTGTCGGCATCCTGAACGATATCCAGTTCTCTGGAATGGAATTTCTTTTCGAAATTACCGCCTTTAAAAGAAATATTCTCAATGATCCCGATCACATGCTGTATGATGTCTTCCGGGGCATTTTCGCCTTCCAGGAAAGCTCTGGCTACTTTAGGGCCTACCGTTTCATCGCCATTGTGGAACTTGCTGTCGGCTACATCATGCAGTAAAGCACCCAGTTTAACAACGGTAAGGTCGCAGGTTTCGCCCTGTGCGATCAGTAAGGCATTTTTATATACCCGCTCGATATGAAACCAGTCGTGTCCGCCTTCGGCATCTTCCAGTTGTTTTTTTACAAAAAGAATAGTATTGTCAATTAAACTCATAAAGGAATAAAAGTTAAAAATCCTTTCGGTGAGGAAAGGATTTTAGATTACATTATTTTATTAAAGCCGGCTGAACCCATTTGAATACATGAGATTCCGGTGATACCACCATTCGCTCTGCTATTCGGGTCATTCTTCCCGGTAATTTTGTCAGATAATCACGGGCTTTTTCAGCCTCATCGGTCAAGCCGGTAATTTTTTCCAGTTCCCATTTGTCAATCAGTTTCTGCAGGATATCAACATAATCCATAGCGGTATAAACACCGATACGTTGTGCCGATTCGGAGAATTGCTCGAAAGCAGTTCCGATACGCTCGCCCGATTCACGGATCAAATGCGCCGGCATGGTGATTTTTTGTTTCATCATGTATTGGAATGCCAGCATCATTTCGCTTGGATCAACCTTGAAAATACGGTTTACGAATTCACTGTAGGCATGGTGGTGACGCATTTCGTCTCCGGCAATCATTTTACAGATTTTCGATAATTTATGATCTCCGAATTTTTTAGCAATCTGCGCTACGCGATTGTGGGAAACATAGGTCGCCAATTCCTGAAAACTGGTAAAAACAAAGTTCTTATAAGGATCTCTGTCGGTTCCCGGATCAAAACCGTCTGTTATTAAATGCTGCGTGGTAATTTCTACTTCGCGCATGTTAACACGGCCGGATAAATACAGGTATTTGTTTAATAAGTCACCGTGGCGGTTCTCTTCTCCTGTCCAGTGGCGCAACCATTTTGACCATCCGTTGTCCGGATGCTGTGAAACGCCTTCCACATCCATTAACCACGATTCATAAGTGGGTAACGCTTCTTCGGTAATTGTATCGCCTACTAAAACTACCCAGAAATCATACGGTAATTCTTTTGCGATTTCTCTCAACTCTTTTACTTCTTCGAAGAAATTCTCTTCTTCCGAATTGGGCAGCATATCCGAAGGCTGCCATATCTTTTCAATCGGAATCAGATATTGCTCGACGAAATGATCGATGTTTTTTTCCAGAAATTGCATCACTTCCAGACGCACATTTTTTATTGACATAATCTTAATTTTTTATTCCCTGAACCACTGCATTTTCTGTCTTTTCCATTATCTCTTGGAAGGAATGGTCTTTCACGGCTATGGGTTCGTGAATGGTGAATTTTAATTTATTTCCTAATCCCATTGGAAAGGCTCCGAACCGGACCATTTTCCAGGAGTTGTTTATCGATATCGGAACAATATATGCCGATGGGGCATATTTGCATAGAATTTTTAATCCGTTTTCCGAGAACCGTTTCGGCACACCGGTTTTGCTTCTGGTTCCTTCCGGAAAAATAACCGCAGCGCGCTGGTGTTTTTGTATATAATCTGCCAGGCTTTTAATAGTCGGCAGGGCTTGTTTCGGGTCTTTTCTATCTATTAAAACGGAACCGCCGTGTCTTAAATTGTATGAAACACTGGGAATTCCTTTTCCTAATTCTTTTTTACTCACAAATTTGGGATGCGAACGGCGAAGATACCATATAATTCCTACGATATCATACATACTTTGGTGGTTGGCAACAAAAATAACCGGAACATTGGCCGGAATACGCTCTTTATGCTCAAACGTATAGGTGGTTCCCAGCAGATTTGTACACTTGACCAATAAAAAATTCAAATAATCCACACTCTTTTTATGTGCCTGATAACCAAAAAGATTAAGACAGATCCACTGTATAGGGTGGAAAATCACTAAGCACAATCCAAAAAACAGATAGTAAATAACGGATAATGGATATGAAATAATTTTTTGCATTACTGGAGTTATTTCGGGCAAAGATAATTCAATAAATAAAAAAACCACGCTTTAACGTGGTTTCTATTATTTTGTCTAACAAAATTAACAGTATTCGTTATAAGCGTCTTTCAGGTTTTCTGCGATTAATTCCGCAGGACGACCTTCAATATGATGGCGCTCTAACATGTGAACCAATTCTCCGTTTTTAAACAAAGCCATACTTGGCGATGATGGCGGGAATGGGAACATGTGCTGACGTGCAGCATCAACAGCATCTTTATCAACACCTGCAAAAACCGTGATTAACTGATCTGGTTTTTTACCGTTGTCAAGGCTCATTTTTGCTCCCGGACGTGCATTTCTTGCCGCACAACCGCAAACCGAATTTACAACCACTAAAGTTGTTCCTTCTTTTGATAAAGCATTATCAACAGCTTCTGCACTATATAATTCCTGAAAACCAACGTCGGATAATTCGGCACGCATTGGTTTTACCATTTCTTCTGGATACATAACAATTTATTTGATAGTTAGACCACAAAGTTACAAAGTTTTACTATTTTTTAAATCGTTGGAATCATAAAGATTTGTTATTGTATAATAACGGTTTTCTTTTCTTCGCTGTAAACGGTCTGGTTTTTCGCAACCGGCACAGTGTGTGCAAGGAAGAAAGGTACTGGAATAAAATAAAGAAGGTCTTCATAAATGAAAACCTTCTTCTTGACGTATTGCATTTTAAAAACGATAGGTAAGCATACCTGAAAAGTTTCTTGGATCGGTTTGGTTAATGAATGAGGTTCGGTAAGCATTATAACCAATTTCATTAAAGACATTGTTGATGAACAAACGAACACCCCAATGCTGGTCGAATTTGTAGGCTGCCTGGATGTTTACATTCATATACGAATCAATGTCAAACGGTTTCTGGTTCGGAACAATTCCTTCGTGGGTTACAGCTCCGGCAGACCAGTCGTTCATAGGTCTTTTTCCGGTATAATAAGCTCCGGCACCTAAAGAGAATCCTTTTAAAGCACCTGTGAAAGTATAATTTGCCCAGGCATTAAAAGTGTGTTTCGGCGTGTTTAACGGCGAAGAATTATAAACATAAGCCGTGTGTTCTTTGTATTTGGCATCAATATACGAGTAACCGGTAATGACTTCCAGATTTTCTAAAATTCTACCGGAAAGTTCTACCTCAATACCTTTACGTTCGTCATTTCCGCCTTTTTGATAGTAGCCTGTAGCTACCCAGTTCTCGTCATAAACCGGAAGGTTCATGTCTTTATTGTTGATTTTAAATAAAGTCAGGTTAAAACGCAAACGGTCGTTAATCCAGGTTGTTTTAAACCCGGTTTCGAACTGATCCCATCTTTCATTTCCTAATTCTTCTCCGCTTTGGCTTAATAAAGCGGCACTTCTCGGATTGGAACTATTCGTGTAGGACGCAAACAGGTTAATGTTGCTCATCGGCGTGAAGATAACACCTGCCAATGGATTCCAGGCATCGTTTCGCTGTGTTCCCACAGTATTCGATTTGGTAATTTCAACGCTGCTGTAACGCAATCCTACAAAAGTTTTTAACCATTTGTTCCAGGTAATCATGTCCTGAACCAATAAACCTAACGCTCTTGATTTAGTGTTTTCCGAACTTCCGAAAGCCAACGGGCTGTTTGGAGTAGGGTATATATTCGGGATGTTTCCGAAAACATTTATCGTATCGATAACAACCGATTTGGAGTTTGTTGTTTCAGTATTGTTGCTGGAATAATCCATACCCGCCTGAAACGTGTGTTTTAGAAAACCGGTTTGGATGTCCTGACCAACAAGGTCTAACTGTAACACATCGTTTATGTCTTTTCGGGTGTTATTGCTTATCGAACGTTTGCGCTCGTTAAAGCTGGATGACAGTTGCGACAGGCTGGCTCCGGTATCGTCTATATCCAGATCCGATTTGAAATAAGCAGCACGAAGCGAGAATTTATCGTTTAATTTTCGGTCCACACGAATAGTGTAGGTAGCATTTTTAGTGGCAACACGGTCGGATTTGAATCCCAGGAATTTATCGTGCGGCAGGTCATAAATGGCATTGATGTCATTACCGGCAAGATTTACTGTTCCCAAATCGGGTGTTCTGCTGTCGTCCAGGTAATCCATCTCTACCGTAACCGTTGTTTTATCATTGGCTTTCCATTGCAGGGAAGGATTGAAGTACAAACGCTCATTAGAGATCATGCTTCTGTAGCTGTCGCTTCTTTCGTAGGCACCGTTTACACGGAACGCAATTTTTTCGTTATCGTCAATCGGACCATACACGTCAAACGTCGGACGGAATAATCCCCAGCTTCCGCCACGAAGGGCTACTTCACCGCCGGATTGAAATTTCGGGGTTTTGGTAACAATATTGATCACACCGCCCGGGCTTCCCAAATCGGTTGCAACACCCTGAGTGATAGCTGCTGTTCCTTTTAATACCTGAATATTGTCAATACCAATGGCATCCGTTAAGATCCCGACACCTCTGAAATCGGAATTAACACGTACTCCGTTTTTCAAAATCGGAATACCGCGGAATCCACGGGAAGACATACTTTCTCTTTTGTTTCCATAAGTAGCAAAGGTGTAAACACCCGGAACGTTTTTAGTTGCGTCCGAAATGGTTAGATTTCCCTGCTGCTCGATTAATTTTGAGGAAATAATTGAAATACTCTGTATCTGCTCACTTGGTTTTAACGGTAATCGCGTTAAAGCCTGTAGTTTTTCCGGCTGTTTGTTTCTTTTTCCGAATACTTCCACTTCATCCAGCAACTGTTCGTTTACTTTTAGTTTAAAGTTGACAATGGTATTCGGTTTGTCGATTGTTACCACAAGCAGTTCTGCTTTGTAGGTCATGCTGCTCACTTTAAGGTTGTATTTTCCATACGGTAAATCGGAAAAAACATAATTACCGGAAGCATCGGTAGTTGTGGTCAGATTATTTTCGATTAAAATAACACTGGCATGGGTAACCAGATTGTTGTTTTCGTCGGTGACTGTTCCTTTTAAGGATCCGTTTTGGGCTAATGTGGTAAGGCTGAAAAAGATACTTAGGAGTAGAAAAGATATAGACTTCATATTTGTATTATTTAGACTTAATAAAAACAATACAAATTTAAAGGTTCCAAAGCGGATAAAAAAAGATATCCGTTTAATATTTTTTTTATTTATAAAACATTGTAATATAGTGTTTTGTGTTTTTGTTGGGCGCTTTTTTTGAATGAATTTTCCGATGTTAAGAAGATGGGTTTTTGGCAATATTTTAACGTATATTTTTACTGTATCGGGATAATTGTAAAGGATAACAACTGTTACTAAAAAAAAGGGTCGTAAAAGTTAATGAAAATTTAATTTCAGTTATTTTGAAGATGAAGAATAATTTTATCTGACATTTTGTGAAAAAACGTCAGATCGGGGCGTTCCGACCGTTTTGGAAAATTATTTTTTAAGGCTTTTTTCGAGAATGGTTTTCAGCTCTTTAGCCTTTAAGAATTGATTGTGCTGAAACAGGATCCGGTAATCGGTATCGAGCAAACAAACGGCAGGAAAGGAAAGCTGTTTTTCCATATTCCCTAATTCGTAGGCTAATTCATGATGCCCGGTATTGTTTCCGGTGGGTTTGAAATGATAGACCTGATGGTAGAAGGAAATATCGGTTTTGCTTTCGGCATCAAAGGGTATATAGTAAAAGGACTCGTTTAGCAAGGCGATGATCTCCGGATTCTGAAACGTTGTTTTTTCCATCATTTTGCAGTATTTGCACCATGATGTATGGATAAAAACAAAATACGGTTTCGGATTTTGTTTCGCCAAACTTTCGGCTTCCTCAAAAGTATGCGTTTTCAATTGGGCAAAACCAGAAGGAATCACCCAAAAGAGAACGCATATATAGTAGAACTTTTTGCTCATTATTTTAAAGTATAGCGCACTCCTAAGAACCCTCTGATACCCTGATTCGGTCCGTAAACATAGCTCGGATCAAAAGTCAGGGCATAAGGATTGTCTGCTGTAGGGATAACGTTGCCGCTGTTGTCATATTGTACATTCTGGTCGAAAGGATCGTTTGCCCGGGCAATGATAAACGGATTTCCTTTGTTCGGAGTCCAGTTCAGCAGGTTTTTTACCCCGCCGTAAATTTCAAAGTTTTTGATTTTGTTATAGGTCAGCTGGATGTTTTGAATACTCCAGGTCGGGGAAAACTCACTGCGGGGATCCAGTGGTCCCAATACAGGAAGACGCATCGGTCCGTAGAGGTTTCCGGTATAGTCAATGTCAAGATGTAATTTATTGATGCGGTAGGAAATAGCCCAGGTTCCGGAAAAACGCTCCGTCAGCATCTGGCGTGTAGTCACGCCGTTTTCGGTTTTGTTGACATCCATATAGGTTGCACCCAAAATCACTTTTAAACCATTGTTAAAAACCATATCAATGTTGGTACTGATCCCTTTTGTAATGGCATGGCCGTCTAAGTTTTTATAAATAATCTGGTTCGGATTAGTGTCATAATCCGGGATAATCGAATTGGTAAAATAAGTATACCAGGCACTGGCTTCCAGGCCGATGAAATTGCCGTTTTCGGTATATATTTTCTTCAGATAGTTCAGGTTGACATTATAAGAACGTTCCGGTTTCAGCTCTTCCTGAACGATTACTTCGCGGGAACCGGTTAATGCGGCGTGTTCTTCTGTAAACAGGTTAACGATTCTAAATCCGGTTCCGGCATTTAACCGGATAATATCCGTGTCGGAAGCTTTCCATTTATAAGCAAAGCGGGGCGTGAATATGGAACCGTGATTGCTGTTGTAATCATAACGCGCTCCCAGTAAAAGGCTGTGTTTGGAAGCCAGTCGGATTTCGTCCTGAACAAAAAGACTCGGGATCCAGGTTTCATCGGCTGTTTTTGTCGCCGGCGTATTGTCGTTGTAATACTGATAGCGTATGGCCGTACCAAACAACAAATCATGGCTGCCGGCTTTTTTATCCCAGGTTAATTGCCCGAAACCGATGCGCTGCTGGGCCAGGTAAGGGATGTTTCCATATACGGAATTCTGGTCGTGATCGGTATAGGAGAAATTAAACAGCATCTTTTCGCTGACCGGCAATTCGTAAGCTCCTAATAATTCCCAGCGTTTGGTGTAGATGCTCTCGCCGTATACTTCACTGCCGCCACGGTATTTTTTCTCCCATTGCATTTCTCCTCCCCAGCGGTCTTCATAAAAATAACGTCCGGCAACGGAAAATAATTTATTGCTTTTCCGGTTAAAGTTCCATTTCTGAAAAACGGAAATCCTGTCCTGCAGGGTAACATCGGTAAAATTATCATGATTGTTGTCAATCGGATTGCTGTAATTGAAATAGTTGATCCCGGTTAAAAGGGAAGCGGTTTTTCCGATATTCGCTTTAAAACCCAGATCGGCATTTACTTCACCCCAACTGGTTCCGAAAGCATCCGCAGATACAACCGGGGCATTTGTAGGGCTTTTGGTAATAATATTGATCAGTCCGCCAACGGCTTCACTGCCGTAAAGAGAAGAAGCAGGGCCTTTAACCACTTCTACGCGTTCCAGTAAAGAATTCGGAATTCCGGACAAGCCGTACACGGTCGACAAACCGCTCACGATAGGCATACCGTCAATTAAAACCAGCGTGTAAGGACCTTCCAGTCCGTTGATGTGAATATCACCGGTATTGCAGACATTGCAATTTAACTGCGGACGAACGCCGTTTACGTTTTGCAGTGCCTCAAAAATATTGGAAGTGGGATTCTTTTTAAAAAAAGTAGGCTTGTACACTTCAACGGGAACAGGGCTTTCGATTCTGTTCACCGCCTTCAGTGTACCGGTGACCACAACTTCATCCAATGAATTGTTTTCTTTCAGATCAAAATTCAGTATAACGGTTGTGGTGTCACTAATCGTAATATTTTTTCGTTGTGCCTTAAATCCGGTAAAAGAAACCTGGATCTCATAATTCCCGCGGGCTACTTTTTCGAGCGTGTAATTCCCGTCTGCATCTGCCGATGCACCCTTTTTTAATTTGTCAATAACAACATTGGCATATTGTAACGGTATTCCGTCGGAAGTTACTTTCCCTTTAATTACGGTTTGAGCAGCAGCGAAATAACCGGAAAGTAAGCAAATGGCGAGCAATGGGATTAGATTTTTCACAATTTTATTTTAGATTATGTTTAAATTAATTTTTAGGCAAAGCTAAAAATATTTTTTGAATCAAAAAAAATTGTATTTTTGAATTCGTAAAATTTAACAAATGACGCATTCAGAAGAAAACTATCTAAAAGTAATCTATCACTTGTCTGTTGTATCGCCAAGAGGAGTAAATACAAATGCTATTGCCGGAATGATTGAAAGTAAAGCTTCATCGGTAACAGACATGGTAAAGAAACTGGCAGAGAAAGATTTGATCCTTTATCAGAAATACCAAGGGGTTACGCTGACAGAAAAAGGTGCTTTGGCGGCAAAAATGATTGTGCGCAAGCATCGTTTATGGGAAGTTTTCTTAGTGGAAAAGCTTGATTTTTCCTGGGATGAGGTTCATGATGTGGCAGAAGAACTGGAACATATCAAATCGGAAAAGCTGATTAATAAACTGGATGCCTATCTGGGATTTCCAACGGAAGATCCGCATGGCGACCCGATTCCGAATGCGAAAGGAGAAATTAAAAAAATAGACAAACAATTATTGTCCGATCTGGAAGTGCAGCAAAAAGGAATTTGTGTGGGTGTTAAGGATTCATCGGCCAATTTTTTGCAATACCTGGACAAACAGCAAATCGCGTTAGGATCAAAAATTGAAGTGCTCAGTAAAGAAACGTTCGATATGTCGCTGACGATAAAAGTGGAAGGAAAAGAAATGATTATCTCCAATAAGATTGCCAATAATCTTTTTGTAAAAATAGAGCATTAATATGGCAAAGAAAACCACCAATTCACTGGAAGAAGTTCATGAATCTGTTGCAATAGTCCAGAACACGACTGTCTGGAAAAAGATCCTTGCTTTTTTTGGTCCGGCTTACATGGTGAGTGTGGGCTATATGGATCCCGGAAACTGGGCGACGGATATTGCGGGAGGAAGTCAGTTTGGCTACCAGCTGATTTGGGTTTTGCTGATGTCCAATATCATGGCGCTGCTGTTGCAGAGCCTCAGTGCCCGTCTGGGCATTGTCCGCCAGCGGGATTTGGCGCAAGCCTCTCGGGACACCTATTCCCGTCCGGTGAATTTTGTGCTGTATTTTTTAGCCGAAATAGCCATTGCTGCCTGCGACCTGGCGGAAGTACTGGGAATGGCGATCGGGTTACAGCTGCTTTTTGACATTCCGCTGCTTTGGGGTGTGAGCATCACCATGCTGGATACTTTTTTATTGCTGTTCCTGCTCAATAAAGGCATCCGGAAAATGGAAGCGTTTATCATTGCCCTTATCGCCATAATCGGGATGTCGTTTTTAATAGAAATGTTTTTAGCCAAACCGGATGTGACCGAAATTGCCAAAGGACTGATCCCTTCCATTCCGGATAGCACCGCTTTATATATCGCAATCGGGATTATCGGGGCAACGGTAATGCCGCATAATTTATACCTGCATTCTTCTTTGGTACAGACCCGGAAGTTCGACCGTTCGCCAAAAGGGATCAAACAGGCAATACGCTACAATTTCTTTGACTCTTTAATTGCATTGAACCTGGCCTTTTTTGTAAATGCCGCGATATTGATTTTAGCGGCGGCAGCCTTTTATAAAAACGGCATGTTTGAAGTGGCGGAAATCCAGGACGCACACCGTTTGCTGGAGCCGTTGCTGGGAACACACTGGGCTTCGGTGCTATTTGCCTTAGCGCTCATTGCCGCCGGGCAAAGTTCCACAATTACCGGTACACTCGCCGGGCAGATCGTGATGGAAGGCTATCTGAATTTGAGGATACAGCCGTGGGTGCGCCGTATTATTACACGGTTAATCGCTATTATTCCGGCATTTGTGGCAATTGTTTATTTTGGAGAAGAAGCTACCGGAAAACTGCTGCTGCTGAGCCAGGTAGTCCTGAGTCTGCAATTGGGATTTGCGATTATTCCGCTGATACATTTTGTGAGTGATAATAAAAAAATGCAGGGTTTTGCAATCGGGAAATGGACAAAGATCTCTTCCTGGTTGGTGGCTTTGATTATTGTTGCCCTGAATGCAAAACTGGTTTTTGATGAAATTGTAACCTGGCTGCAGGAATCGGAACATCCGGTGTATATCTGGGCTTTTGTTGTTCCTTTTGCCGTAGGTGCGGCAGTTCTTTTAGTGTATATTATCATCAAACCGATAGTCGATAAAAAATGGTCGAATCCGAAATTAGTACCGCATATTAACGAGATTGTCGTAAGTGAGGCAGATGCGCCCATGATCTATGCCAATATTGCCATTGCGCTGGATTTTTCCAAAACAGACCAAAAGAGTATTTCGAGGGCGTTACAACTGGGCGGTAAAGAAGCGCATTATACCATTATTCACGTGGTAGAAACGGTTGGAGCTATGATATACGGAGAAGAAATCCACGATTTCGAAACGTCAAGCGACCATTTGTATCTGGAAGCCTATAAGAAAACACTGGAAGCCAAAGGCTACAAAGTGGCAATCAAACTGGATTTTGGCAGTCCGAAAAAGAGTATTGCCAAAGTGGTCAATGAAAATAATTTTGACATACTGATTCTTGGAGCACACGGACACAACTGGTTTAAGGACCTGCTATTCGGAACCACAGTAGATGCCGTTCGTCACAGTATCACGATTCCTTTACTGATCGTTAAAGATCATTAACTGCAGCCGCAATCGGGTCCGCCGCAGTTCTTCTTTTTCTTTTTCCAAAGGTATTTCCGGATCAGGAAAAGTACGGCTGCTGCGAGGATAACATAAACGGCTATTTGCTGATAGTCTACCATATTAACTAAGTATTTGATAAGCAACCAGGGAAACAACATAGGCAAATCCGCTCATGAATACAAGCTGGATCGCCGGCCATTTCCAGGAGTTGGTTTCTTTTTTAGTAATGGCCAGCGTGGAAATACACTGCATGGCAAAAGCATAGAACAGCAGTAAAGAAACACCTGTGGCCAGGTTGAAGATTTTTACCCCGGTTACCGGATTTATTTCGGCATTCATACGGTTTTTAATGGTGGTTTCCTCTTCAGAGTGACTTCCCACACTATATATCGTAGCCAGTGTTCCTACAAACACTTCACGGGCAGCAAAAGAGCTGACTACGGCAATCCCGATTTTCCAGTCGTAACCTAACGGACGGATAACCGGTTCAATGCTTTTTCCGATGATTCCGATATAGGAGTTTTCCAGTTTGAATGAAGCAACCAGATCTTCTTTTTCACCGCTGATGGTTTTCTGAGCTAATTCCTGTTCGATGATCTGTTCGGCATTTTTAAAGTTTTTATCCGGTCCGTGAGAACCTAAAAACCATAAAATAACGGACAATGCCAAAATGATTTTACCGGCTCCAAAAACGAAAGCTTTTGTTTTTTCGATAACATTCAACGCGACATTTTTAAATAAAGGAACTTTATAACCCGGCATTTCCACTACAAAGTAGGATTTGCTTTTTACTTTTAAAATCTTGTTCAGGATATAAGCCGATAAGATAGCCATTCCGAAACCTAAAAGGTAAAGCGTCATCAGGGTCAATCCCTGCAGGTTGAATATTCCGAAAATATATTTGTGCGGAATAATCAGCGAGATTAAAATGGCATATACCGGTAAACGTGCGGAACAGGTGGTAAAAGGCGTAACCAATATCGTGATCAGTCGTTCTTTCCAGTTTTCAATATTCCGTGCCGCCATAATTGCCGGAATAGCACAGGCCGTTCCCGAAATTAAAGGCACCACGCTTTTTCCGCTCAAACCGAAACGGCGCATGATCTTGTCCATTAAGAATACCACACGGCTCATATAGCCGCTTTCTTCCAATAGGGAAATAAAAAGGAACAGGAAGGCGATCTGCGGAATGAAAATGATGATTCCGCCCAATCCCGGAATGATTCCCTGCGAAATCAGGTCGGTAAGTACGCCCGGCTGCATGTTTTCGGCTGCATAGGCACTTAAGGACGCAAAACTTTCGTCTATAAAATCCATCGGGATGCTGGACCAGCTGAAAATGGACTGGAATATCAGCATCAGGATTCCGAAGAAAATGATATAACCGAAAATCTTATGGGTTAATATTCTGTCCAGCTTACTGCGGATATCTCTGGCATTAGCCGTATCTACTTTGTAAGTCAGTTTAAGCGTATCGTTGATAAACTGGTATCGTTTGATGGTTTCTTTTTGCTGTAGTCGTTTTAATTCGGTATCCGATTTTACAAAAGATTTAATCGAAACTTCATTACGGTGCAGGCCGCCAAAATTAACGTCCTGAGTTATAACCAGCCATAGTTTGTACAAAAGCTGGTTCGGGAAAGCATTGCGCAGGCTGTTAAAATATTCCGGATCAATACTGGTGGCATTCAAACAAGGTTCGGTAGACAACTCTTTATAATTGATCAGTAAATTTTTCAGTGTTTCAATTCCTGTTTTTTTTCGGGAACTGACCAATGCAATTTTTGTTTTAAGTTCTTTTTCAAGAAGCGGGATATCAAGCGTAATTCCTTTGTATTCCATTCGGTCGGACATGTTGATCACGAGAATGGTCGGAATTTCCAGATCTTTGATCTGAGTGAACAGTAATAAATTACGTTTTAAGTTTTCCACTTCGCTAACCACTACGGCAACATCCGGAAAGTCTTTGTCGTTTTTGTTCATCAACAATTCGATAACGACATTTTCATCAAGTGAACTGGCATTTAAACTGTAAGTTCCGGGAAGGTCAAGGATATTCGCTTTAACGGTTGGGGACAGTTTGCTGATTCCTTGTTTTTTTTCTACCGTGATGCCGGGATAGTTCCCTACTTGTTGGTTTAAACCGGTAAGTTGATTAAAGACGGATGTTTTTCCGGTATTCGGGTTACCTATTAAGGCTACTTTTAACGTATTTGTACTCATGAATTTTTTCCTTATATAATCTCAACCTCAATTTGGCTGGCGGTTTCGATACGAATGGCCACGTGACTATCGTTTACATTAATGTATAACGGATCACCCAGCGGAGCAACTTGCAACAGCTCTACAGTATTGCCGGGTAGACAGCCCATTTCTAAAAGTTTTAGTGGAATTACATCAACATTAAAATCCTTGATCACGGCTTTTTGTCCTTTTTTTATTTGTGCTAGCGTGGTTTTCACCTTATTTAGATTGAATTAAAATAGATATGCAAAAATAAGCATTTAAAACTGATAAGCCATGATAAAACACACTTTCACATTTTTTTATGAAATGATTAGGATATCGATTTCAGTTGAAAAATTCTTACAAATGTTAAATACGGAGATATGTTGAGGCGTGTAATGATTTACGGCAGGAGCAGCGTTAACGCCCGGTTCCGGCTGCTGGTGCAATTGGCGGAGCCTTCTAAAAAGTAGGGCAATTGCCAGGCCTGCGTTTGCTGTGCCTGTTTGCTGCCGGGTATATCCCAGGGCGGATAAACCCTGAAACCACGTTTGCCTTCTTTTTGAGCAGTGGAAATAATACCGCGGGCGGCCAAAACAGCTTTCGGGAAAATAAACTGCCCCGATTGTTCGTCTTTTCGTGTACTGATAATCACGAGATCAATCGTGTCCGTAACCGAAAAGGGTTCGATAGGACCTGCTTCGCTTCTTTTCCAGAGGGTTACAAACTGCCCGGTTTTTGCAGGGGTAATTTTTGCCTGCCGGTAGCAGACAAATTGTCCGTTCAGGCGGAAGGTAAGGGCGTCATATTCCGCACTTTCGGCGGCAGCCCGGAAATCGGAACATTCCAGACCGCATGGGTCATAAACAGATTCTTTGGCTGTTAAAAGGTCCTGAGGTATGGCGAAAATGGATTTCAAAATTATTCCGGTTGTATAAACGACTATTTTTCGTTTTGGGACAACCAGTTAATATCTTCCAGTAAACGTTTTACATCTTCCATTTTGGTACCGTCATAAAAACCGCGGACACGGCGTTTGGCATCTACTAAAACAAAGTTTTCGGTATGCACCATGTCGTATAATTCTTCCGGTTTCCCGGTTTTTACCGCTAAATAAGATTTTCGGGCAATATAATAGATGTCTTTTTTATCGCCGGTAACCAGATTCCATTTGCTGTCAATCACTCCTTTGTCCAGCGCATATTTTTTCAAGACCGGTACGCTGTCAATATCCGGAGTTACCGAATGCGAAAGCAGCATCACTTTCGGGTTGTTCTTAATTTGATCCTGTAACCATACCATATTGGTTGTCATGATCGGGCAAATTGTCGGACAGGTGGTAAAGAAAAAGTCGGCTACATAAATTTTTCCCTCATAATCTTTTTGGGTAATGGTTTTTCCGTTCTGATTGGTAAAGGCAAAATCGGCAATAGTATGTTTATTGGCAATATGCTGAATCGTGGTATCCACCAATTCCGGGTTAACCATGGACGGGGTATAGATAGCAAGCTTTTTTTTAGGGGTAAGGGCGTTATAGAAAAGGGTTATGATAATGGCAGAAAGCACAAAAAGGACAATAAAAAACAGTCGGTATTTCTTGAAAAAAGATAGCATGATTTATTTTTTTGCAAAAGTAAAAAGAAGTTCGCTATTAGCGGGTTAAATATTCTCTAAATCGGGACGGATTCAATTTTAACAAATAAAAAAATCAATTCGGTTACTAATTGTTATTTTTGTTATCCGAACACCAATCAAAAAATAAGAATATGGAATTAAAAGTGAATAAGGGAGTTCTACTTTGTGCTACGGCTTCGTTAGTGTTGTTCTCCTGTAAAACAAATCAGACCGCCACGGCAGAAAAGACGGCTACACATCCGGGGATTAACCTTGGATTTATGGATAAGTCGGTTAAACCGGGGGATGATTTTTTCCGTTATGTAAACGGAACCTGGTATGACAAAACGGAAATCCCGAGTGATAAAACCCGTTGGGGAAGTTTTGACGAATTACGCCAGAATACCGATAAAGACGCTTTAGCCATTTTAAAAGAGGCTGCTGCAAATAAAAATCTGGATCCGAAATCGGATCAGGCAAAAGCTGTAAATGTGTACAGAACATTTATGGATACGATTTCCAGAAACAAACTGGGAATTACCCCAATCAAAGAACAGCTGGCAAAGATCAATGCGGTTAAGAATGCACAGGATGTAAATGCCCTGTTATTAGAAATGGAACCGCAGGGAGGTTTAGGTTTTTATGGTATGGGAATTGGTGCCGATGCTAAAAACAGTAACCGTAATGTGGTATATGTCGGATTGGGAAGCTTAGGATTGCCGGATCGTGACTATTATATTTCGGATGATGCCGATTCTAAAGAGAAAAGAGAGAAATATGTGGCACATGTGGCCCGTATGCTGCAATTTTTAGGAGAAGGACCAAGTCAGGCAAAAGAAGATGCGGTTAGAGTACTGGCATTGGAAACGGCTATGGCAAAACCAAGACTGGACAGAGTGGAGCGCCGCGACCGTAGAAAAACCTACAACCCGATGCGTGTTGCCGACCTGCAAAAACTGACACCAACAGTAAACTGGAAAAACTATTTTGACGGTTTAGGTGTTAAAAATCTGGATTCTTTAGTGGTATCACAACCGCGCTATATGACCGCTCTGGAAGATATTTTTAAAGCAAACGATGTGGATAGCTGGAAAGCCTATTTGCGTTGGACGCTGATTAACAAATCTACCGGTGTGTTAACAACCGATATTGAAAATGCCAACTGGGATTTTTACAGCAAAACCTTACAGGGAGCTATCAAGCAGCGTCCGAGAGAAGAGCGCGCATTACAGGTTGTAAATGGAACGGTGGGAGAAGCTTTAGGGAAATTATATGTAGAGAAAAAATTCCCGGCTGAAGCAAAAGCAAAAGCGAAAGCAATGATTGAAAATGTATTCCTTGCTTTTGAAAACCGTATCAATAAATTGCCTTGGATGACGCCAGCAACCAGACAGGGAGCTATCGAAAAATTAAGAAAATCGACGGTTAAGATCGGTTATCCGGACAAATGGAAAGACTATTCCAAATTAGAGATCAAGAGTATCGCCGATGGCGGATCGTACTATGACAACATGAAAAATGTTGCCAAATGGGGCTTTGATGAAAACATCGAAGACCTGAAAAAACCGGTAGATAAAACCCGTTGGGGAATGTCGCCGCAAACAGTAAATGCATATTTCAACCCGTCGTATAACGAAATCGTTTTCCCGGCGGCTATTTTACAACCGCCTTTCTATGATTATAAAGCAGACGAAGCGGTAAACTACGGTGGTATCGGAGCGGTTATCGGACATGAAATTTCACATGGTTTTGATGATTCCGGTGCCCGTTATAATGCAGACGGAAATTTAGTAAACTGGTGGACAGATGAAGATTTAAAACAATTTACAGGTTTAGGTGGTGCTTTAGCGGCACAATATAGTGCGCTGGAACCGTTACCGGGAACGTTTGTAGACGGTAAATTTACATTAGGGGAAAACATTGGTGACCTTGGTGGTGTGAATGCTGCTTATGACGGTTTACAGTTGTATTTAAAGAAAAACGGTAATCCGGGCTTGATCGACGGTTATACACCGGAACAACGTTTCTTTATTTCCTGGGCGACTATCTGGCGTTCTAAAATGAGAGATGAAGCGATTAAAAATCAGGTAAAAACCGATCCGCATTCACCGGGAATGTACCGTGCTTATGTGCCGTTGCAAAATGTTGAAGCTTTCTATCAGGCATTCGATATCCAACCGGGTGATAAACTATATGTTAAACCGGAAGACAGAGTTAAAATCTGGTAATCAATATAAAAGCCTCCCAAACGGGAGGCTTTTTTTATGAAAGGCAGACAACTTTTTTGATGCTGGTTGCCGTTTTTATTTGCCTTTGTTTACAATGATCTTGGTTGTAAACACCGGCTGATTTTCGGAATGAATCTGTACAATATACAGCCCGCCCGCTAAATGCTGTAAGGATAAGGTGTTGTTTGACCCGGTTAAAGGTTGCTGCAGGACGGTTTTTCCCATAATATCAATAAGGCTGATGTTTGCCTGCTTGATCTCGATATTGTTAAAATCAATATTCAGGACATCATGGGTTGGATTCGGATAGATCAGCATATTGTCGTTAACTGCAATTACCGTTGATTTTTCGATTTCCATTTCCGGACCGGCCTGTTTCATGTTCTGGTTAGGCAATTCCCCGCGGTACATTGAAGCCAGTGATGCTTCATACCATTCTTTATACCAGAACCACCATCCGAAACTTCTTTTAATATACTGGATGTTAAAGATCTGGTCAGGTGCTGTTGGTGCTGCCTTTACTAAAAACTGTCGGGAACGCTGGTTCAGATACCAGTCGTTATAATAGGAACTTCCGCCATTACTCCAGTTAAAGGACATACCGGGACCGCCATTGCTATAGTCATAACTGCCAATCCAGGTATTGCTGATGGCCAGGTATTCGCTGTAGCCGTCGTTGTCCAGATTTCCGGTCATCATTTTGTAGCTGCTGTGCGCCGGCGTCACGTTAGTTGTTGTAAAGCTGGTACCCAATCCCTGTCCGCCGGTTAACGTCCAGGTGCTTCCGGTAAAGCGCATAATAGCAGAGAAATTACTGGAAGAATTGCTCACGAAAGCATAAAGTTCATCACGGGTAGTGGTGCGCATTTTTCCTTTCAGGTAGCGTTGTATCTGCGAGATCTGCAATCCGCCAATCCATCCGGAACCGTTATTGCTCCAGATCGTCTGCGGGGAATACCAACCGCCGCCGCTGGAATTGAATTTTACCAGATGTGCCCAGCCATTCGGGTTAACACACAATAGTTCGTCCTTACCGTCGCCGTCAAAATCGCCAATGGTAAAAGTGTCCTGTGGTCCCATATACCAGTAGGCTATAGGAGTATTACCGCCGTTGTTGCTCCATCGCTCTTTCCACGACCAGCTGCCGGGCAGGTATTCTTTAATCTGAGCCCAGCTGCCATTATCGGTACGGGATAAAATCTCATCTTTGCCATCGCCGTCAAAATCACCGGCATAGTACCGGTCGCCGTAATTACGGTACCAGCAACCGAAGCTTCTGTTTCCGCCATTGCCCCAAAGGTGGTACCAATCGGTTCCCTGGTCGCAGGAGAAATCCATAATACCAACCCAGTTTCGATCCGGATTTGCAAAGAAAATTTCCTCATCGTTGTTTTCACCGTCAAAATTTCCGGCTAACATATAATCGCCTTCCTGCATGTACCAGGTAGCCACCCATTTCAGGTTGCGGTTGTTTGTCCATGATTTTACAATTTCACTGGAATTATTCACATTCGCATAATCATTCAGGCAATAGGCATGGCTGTTTATAGAGTTTAGAATAATACTTCGCGTATGCGGACTGAAATATAAAGGGGAATACGAGGATGTGTACATACACATGATCGGTACGTCGCTGCCGCTGCAGGAAGAAGAGCCGTAATGCTCGTCGTCATGAAGGGAACCGAAAATATGTCCCATTTCATGAGTGATGATACGAATTCTGGTCGGGTCTTTTCCAATGACACCGTAAGCGGAATATGTGGAACATAAAGAATTGGTAAAAGCAATACCTACCGTACCGCCATCTGGCCGTCTTCCGGTAAACAGTAAGGCTAAATCGCGATCCTTGTTTGTATGGTTGGCATTCCAGTTGTCCCGGAATTTATAGAGTATGTCTGTGGCATTGTTGGTGTTGTATAATGAACCGTTCGTAGGTAGAAGGTTGACATGTTTTACGATGAACGAGATGTTGAAGTAGTGCGTATACACACATTCGGCCAAAAAGAGACTGTTCAGGATGTTGGATGCCGAGTTGCTTCCGTTCTGGTCGCACCAGGGTTTATCGCCTTCTGCGGCTATTGTGACAAAGCGCGGCGTACAATCTTTAAAATAACCCTTTTGTACCACAGGAGGTTCCTGGATTAATTCCTGGATTTGCTGGCATCTTGAGTTTTGGGTGCTGATGATGTTTCCGAGATTAAAAACCAATAATGGGTTTTCGTCGGTAACAAAATCATCGCCGTTTAATTTGATAAAATCCTGCAGGGACGTGTAATACAATACCTGATTGCTTTCGGTATCCCATTTCAATCCTACCAGATTGTCTTTAAAGATGGCCAGACGAACCAGTGTTCCGGGATTATTATCGGCGGTTCCTTTTAAAGTAGGGACATTATAGTTAAGATCGGTTTCGGCGGTACGCTGAAAAGTGATCTGATTTTCTCCTCCTTCATGGGTAATCCCTTCGGTATAATCCAACGCTCTCATGTCGTGGCGCTGAAGGGTAAATTTGGTGTTACCGGAATTGTCCTTTAGGATAAACTCTATCGCATAAGGATTTTTAAGAAGGTAATCGTTTAGTGCAGCATAGTTAAAATGATAGGCAGCATAGCCTTCAACTCTGGAGCTGAGGTAGTCCTGTACTTCTCCGCCTATCTGTGCCGGATGCAATTCATAAGCGGGCAGCTGAGGCTGTTGGGGTTGGGTGTAGCTGGGCGGATCGTCCGGACCGCTGGTTTCGGGAACCTGTGCCATTGCCGCCAGAGAGGTCAGCAATGCCGAAAATAAGAGTAAGCATTTTTTCATAATTAATTGTTTTTGGTGTTAAAGTTGTACGCAATGAAAATATCATTTGGTGTATGGAGTACCGTTGAAACAAAAAAGGTAATTATGAGGCTTGTATGAGATTAACAGCTTATATGTTAAAAATGGTATTTTTTATCAATAAAATAACAGTTGTAAAATTAAAAATGGTAAATTTTGTACCAAATATAATAAATAATAAACAGGGTGTTATATTTTATCTGAATAATTAATAAAAAAAAATTTTTGTGAAATAAAGAGTGTTTTAAGGGTGGTTATTTGTAGAATACTGCCGTTTTATGCTGATAGGACGAACAAAAACCGGCTTTGACCTTGATCAAAGCCGGTTTTTTTAGAGGTTCAAAATCCTGAAATCAGGAATGAATTATAACCGTAATGCCGGTTATAATATTTTGGAGCACTGCTCAAAAGCAGGAAACTATTTTTAATAAAGCAGATAAAATATAAGGGATTATTTTTTACCGGAACGCATTGCTTTGGTATGGTGCAGGCTATCGTCGGCAGCCAGTTTTTGATAGGCTTCGGTTTCTATTCCGTAAATAGCCATCTTTCCTTCTTCATTGCAATGAACGCCCCAACCGTATCTTTTGGGAAGCGGAGAGCAGCGAAAACAAGCCTGTCCTTTCGAAAAATAATGCTCTTTTTCCTGTTCTGAATCTTCTCTTTGAATATTGTTTTTAGCGGCATAAATGTTGAATAAAACGGTATCGGAAGTAAACCGGTACGGATTTTCAATAAGGGTTTCAAACTGGATAACCGCTATTGATTTGCCCGTTTTTTTTAAAGGCGGGATTTCGGCGGTTTTTGCCGGACAATCTGCTGCAACAGCAATAAAAGTATTGTAATAATTAGTCGATTTCATTGGCAATAAATTTAAGGTTGAACAAAAGCGACAGCTGACGGTGCCGATTAAGATGCCGGTTCTATCAAATCCCAGAGATTACCGTACAAATCGGCAAAAATGGCAACTTTCCCCCAGGGTTCTTCCACGATACCTCTTATGATCGTTACCTTATTGTTGGTGAAATTTTCGAAATCGCGCGCGATATCATCTGTTTTTAAAAAGAAGGCAACTTTTCCTCCGGTCTGGTTGCCAACGCTTCTTTTTTCTTCCGGATTTTCGGCTTTCATCAAAACAAAAGCACTGCCAGCGGATCCTTTCGGAGCCAGCGTTACCCAGCGTCTTCCGTGTTCGCCATGAATGTTTTCCAAAAGGGAAAAGTTTAATTGTCCGGTATAGAAAGCGATGGTTTCTTCATAGTCGTTTACCATTAAGGTAATATGAGCAATATGCTGTTTCATAAAATAGATTCGTGGGGTTTAGGAATGGTAAATTGTTTCCGGTGTTTTGTCCAGAAAAGTACCCAGTTTCCCGATTTCGTGTTCGATAATTTTTTTGAAATCGGCAGAAAAAGGTTCAAACGGATAAATATCGATTGTCACGGCATTCTTTTTTAAAGACCGTTTCCATATTCCGACAGCTTTTCCGTTACTAACGATTACCGGGTGAAAAATTCCGTTTCGGGTAATTGCTTTTTTGTGATGATCCATCGTCAGGGTTGCTGTCCGGTCCTTGTAGCTGATCAGAAATTCATCAAATGCCGGCAGCAGCTGAACGGAATTGCTTTCTTTTTCCGGAAAAACAAGAGCCGGGGAAAACCAGTAGGTTTCCGTACCGATCGTTTCTGAAATAAAATCGGATTGGACCAATTCCAGTGCTTTTTTGGTTTCGGTTAAAGACAGACCGCACCACCAGTGGAAATCCAGAATTGTTGCCGGACCATGACTGGTAAAATATTTCCGGGCCAGTTTTGCCAGAGCTTCTTCCCGGGGCAGGATGTTTTTTTGAGGAACCCATTCCGGAAGAAATGCGTAGGTGGATTTTTTGTTTTTTGTTTTTCCGCTGCCAAGGATACCGCTCAATTCGGCATGCATCAGTATGTAAGACGAACGGCTGTCATTGGTGGCGATGTTATGCTTTTCCAGTTCTGAAACCAGTTCTTCCCGGGTCAGATGATTGTGATCTCTTAAGGCCTTTTCCATAACGGAATAACATTTGGAAAGGACGGTTTGATCAAGTTCCAGTTCTTTCAGGCCGCTGGTCATAGACGACTTTATCCGGTTTGCCGAAAGTTCAAGGATCCAGTAAATATCGGACGCCGCAACGGTATGCCAGGTCGGGCGCATTACATGCGTACGGATAATTTCGCCATTATCCATGGCTGCTTCAACAAGCGATTCGGTAGCATTTGCATGCCGGATTCCCAATGCCCATTTTGACATCGCATAGTCCTGTGCCTGAAGTGCTCCCATATAGGTGGCGATTTCGGAAATACTACCGGCTTTGTTCCGGATTAAAAGCTGATTGGCCAGGCGGATGTTGGCAATGTCCGTTAAGGTCATACACGTATCTTATTTATACAAAATGATAAACCAGTCGGCATGTTGTGGCTGAAAAACACCTAATCCCGGTGTGTAGAGCATAAAGCCGACTTTTGCATTTTCGGCAGTGAACTGATGGACAATTTCCAGGTTGCTGACCGCATTCCAGATGGTTTCATAGTTGAAACTGGTATAACCTTCCGATGCAATAATATCGGCTGTTGGAGTAAAATACTGGGCAGTGGCCAAATCGGCAGCGCTATTTGTTGGTAAAACAGAATACGTTTCCGGTGCGCTATAATCGGGTGTTGCTATTTCTGAAGAAGTTCCCATCCAGGTAACAGGTCCGTTAAAGATAACTTCACCGGTTGGCGTGAATGCTAATTTATAATTGCCAAAATCACTTGGCGGAAGATAGGTTTCCGTTAGCGGAATTGATGGAGTCATCGGAACACCTTCAAAATGGAATAGTTTTCCGCCTTTAAACTGGTTCGTTTCAAAATCCACCCGTAACATCAAAAGTTCACGGGATGCATTGGGTGTTTCCTGTATTGGCGCATAATCGTCAAAATCTTTTGTACAGGATACAATTAAAAAGAGTAAAGGAAGATAAAGCAATAGTTTTTTCATAATACTGGGTAGCGTAAGATTTTTTTGTGTTGGTTCTGATATTCCGGTTTTGTAAAGTATAAAGTTAGAATTAATTATGATTAAAAATCCAAAACTTTAAAAGTATACTGCAAAACGGTGGTGAGTTTATCGGTATTGATTCGTTTTCCAACGGAAGGTTTCTGATGGTTGAATTTCGGAACTGCCAGGGCTAATGCCGCTGCTTTTTGCGTATAATAGGCTTCCCGGCCTGGATGTACCGGTGCCACAGCATTAAAAGTGGCGCCCCATTGACGCTGTTCGATTATTGTTAAAATGATTCCGATGCAGTCCGTTTGATGAATAAAATTAATCGGGCTTTCCGGGTTTTCGATATTTTCCCTGCCGGCTAAAAATTTAACGGGATGCCTGTCGCTGCCAATCAATCCTCCAAAGCGGAGAACCGTTGTCTGGAAATGGCTGTTTTGCTGTAAAAGCCGTTCTGCTTCCAGAAGCTGCCTGCCGCTTTCGGTATCCGGCTGCGGAATGGTGGCTTCGGACACTTCCGAATTATCATCGGCATATACGGAAGTAGAACTGATAAACAGGACCTGCTTTACTGTTGCCGTTTCGATATGAGGAATAAGATTCCGGATTTTTGCGGTGAAATTTTCCGGATTATCCCCTCTCAATTTTGGCGGGATATCAATAATCAGTATTTCAGGACCGTTAAGAAAAGCGGTTATGTCGCCCTTTGTTGCTTCTTCATGCAGACTGACTAAAAAAGGATGAATCCGGTTTTCGGCTAAAAGGGAAAGCTTGTTTTCGGATGTTGTAGAGCCGTTAACAGGGTAATGCTGATTGATTAATGCTTTCGCTAACGGAAGGCCGAGCCATCCGCATCCTAAAATTGCTATTGGTGTTGTCATACTGAATCAGGGGTCTTTTTTTACCAATACAAAGTAATCGTTTTCTAAAGCCATATAACCCTGATTGTATAAAAAATAATAGGTATTTCCTGTTTTAGTGTTTAAAATGCCGGTAAAAAAATCAAAATCAAATCCTTTGCTCAAAAGTTTGGTTCGGGTGGTTTTTGATTTTCCGTCGGTATTTAAAGCCGACAAAATCCGGTAATTCCTGCGCAGCTTGTTGTTAATATTGCGCATCAGGTTGGTAACATCTTTATTCTTTTTGTTATTGTAGGCATTGCGGCATCCGTCACTGCAGAATTTTTTGTCTTCCCGGCCTACAATTCTCTCTTCACATTCAAGGCATTTTTTCATGATAACTGATTTTGGTTGGCGTATACGGTTTTTAGGAGTGCAGGTATTTTATTCGAAATTTCCTTTATAATGCAGGGCTTGTTTGATGTGTGCCAGATGATGTCTGGAATGCCAGTCGTAAATCCCGATCGCTTCTTTGAGCGAATAAAGGCGCTGGTGCTGCGGATGGAAATACAACAAAGCCAGATCTTCCTCGGTTAAGGTATCCAACAGATAAACCCAGCGGTTGTGTACGCCGGTTATGATCTGCAGGGATGCACTGATGTCGTCATCCTGCCCGTCTGCAGTAACAGCCCATTTGTGTTCTTCATAAGGACGGACTTCCGGTACGTTTTCGGTTAGGGTTAATTTAAAGCGGATAAAGCTGTTCATGTGGCTGTCGGCAAGGTGATGGATAACCTGTTTGATGCTCCAGCCATCGGGTCTGTAAATCCAGTTCCGTTCGGTAACGCTGAGGTCTTTTACCAAGGCATTTAGTTCCTGTGGAAGCGATTGGATTGTTGCTTTCCACGATTGGATGTGCTGCCGGTCTATTTCTGTCGGGACAATAAATTTTCCGACAGGATATCTTAATTGTTCTAATTTCATAAACCTTAGTTTGTTTTTAGTCTTTTAATCTGGTATAAATCTTTTCTACGGTCTTTCATGGTTCGGACACTTCCGTGTTCGTGCAGTTCTTTCAGCAAATCGACATCCACATCCACAATCAGCGTCATTTCGGTATTGGGTGTGGCTTCCGCTTTGATCCCGTTAGTCGGAAAAGCAAAGTCGGAAGGGGTAAATACAGCCGCCTGTGCAAACTGAATGTCCATATTGTTTACTTTCGGCAGGTTGCCTACGCAACCGGCAATAGCCACATAGCATTCGTTTTCAATAGCCCGTGCCTGTGCACAGTTCCGTACCCGGGTATAACCGTTTTGGGTATCGGTAAGAAACGGGACAAACAGGATATCCATCCCTTCATCGGCCAGCAGTCGGGACAATTCCGGGAATTCCACATCATAGCAGATCATGATGCCTATTTTACCGCAATCGGTATCAAAGGTCTTGATCTGGGAACCGCCTTTCATTCCCCAGTAAAACACTTCGTTTGGCGTGATGTGTATCTTGGAATACATTTCGGACGTTCCGTCTCTTTTGCAAAGGAAACCAACATTGTACAGGTTTCCGTTTTCTAACAGCGGCATGCTTCCGGTAATGATGTTGATATTGTAGGAAATGGCAAATTCCTGGAATTTTTTACGGATCGGTTCGCTGTAACGGGCGAGTTCCCGAATGGCATCGGCTTCCGAAAGATGGTTGTAGTCGGCCATTAGCGGAGCGATGAAAAGTTCCGGAAACATCGCGAAATCGCTGGCATAACCGGAAACCGCATCAATAAAAAATTCGGCTTGTTCAAATAAAGCTTCCAGGTTGTTTAACGGACGCATCTGCCATTGAATCAATCCCAGCCGGATCACACTTTTACGGGTGTTGATAAGCTGCTGGTTTTTTTCATAATAGATGTTGTTCCATTCCAGTAACACGGCATATTCCTGTGAGCTGACATCGCCTTCCAGGTAATTTTTCATCACCTTGATCACGTGGAAATCATTGCTGAGCTGAAAAGATAAAACCGGGTCGTGCAGTTCTTTTACCCTTACCTTTTCGATATATTGTTTTGGGGTCAATGCTTTGGAGTGTTCGGCATATTTGGGAATACGGCCGGCAAAAATAATGGACTGTAAATTCAGCTGTTCGCAAATCTCTTTACGGGCATCGTATAGTCTTCTGCCCAACCGGAGTCCGCGGTAATCGGGATGGATAAATACATCAATACCATAAAGAACATCGCCAAAGGGATCGTGAGTGGAAAAAGTATAGTTTCCGGTGATTTTTTCATAGGTATGATTGGCACTGGCTTTCCGGTAATCCATAATTAAGGATAAGGCAGAGCCCACAACCTTGCCGTCTGCCAGTATGACCAGCTGACCGTCGGGAAATATCTCCAGCAAACGTTCTATCTGGTGTTCTTCCCAGTAAGCTTCTTCAAGCTCACTATAGGCTTCCATCATGGAATTCCGGAGTTCTTTATAGTCTTCAATCTTTAAATTTCGTAATTCGACTTTATTGATTGCCTTTTGCATGGGGTTTGTTTTTTCAGAAAGTTACAAAAAATACCAACTGCTTACAAACGCTTACAATTATTTATAATCGAAAGTAAACGGTTAAATGTCGGATAAAGATCCGGCTGCAGTGCAATTTTGCAGTATAACTCTTTGCGGTTCTTTTGAAGTTTGGATTCGAAAACTAATTGGTTTGCGTATAATTCTAATTTACCTTGTATTATTTATTGTAATTTTATTATTTTAGGCAAAATAATGATAAAAACACAGATATGAGATTAAAATTACTTTTTGCAATGGTTTGCATTAGTGCTCTTGACATGTACGGTCAGGCACTGAATCAGAGTGAATGGCTTTGGAATATCAAGGTCGAAAACACATCGATAATTGACAGTAAACCGTTGAGTTTTGTTGATAAAGACAACAACTATTTTATGGTGGGCAACTTTAATGGTGCTACCACTTCTATACAGGGAACCACTTTGCAAAACACGAGTTTGCCGGCTGGTACTGCTATTGTAGGCGATGCGTTTATTGCAAAATTTGATGAAAACGGAACATTCCTGAATGTAAAGCATTTCGGGGGATCCCGCAATGAGGTCATTACGTCTGTTGATTATGATGGTGATGCCCATTATTATATTGCCGGTGCTTTTAACGGAACCATGGATTTGGGCAGTGGTACCGTTTTAGAAAATACCGATCTGTATGCAACAAAAACCTTTATTGCAAAATATACATTATCGGGAACATTGGTCTGGTCCAAAGTATTTGATCAGTATGTAGGAAACGGTTATGTAAAGTATAAAAACGATAAATTGTATTTTGCCGCAAATTATGGCTATGATCAGCTGTCTTTTGATGGGGTAACCTTACCGGTAGCTAATTATTCGCCCACAATAGCAGGCATGGATAAAAACCTGGTAGCGAGATTTGATGCGAGTAACGGAGCGCTTCAATGGGTTTCTTCCTCCCGTTATACAGGACCATACACCAGTATTTCGGCCGACAGGATAGGAGCGCAGATCAGAACAATGACTGTTGATAATAACGGGAATGTTTATATTGCCGGAGAGTTCTTTTCCAGATCGGTAACTTTTGGCAGTATCACCTTAAACAGAACAAGCAGTTCAAATTCCAATTTGTTTTTTGTACGATATGACAATACCGGAGCGGTAGCCTGGGCAAAAACTGCTGCTACAAGCGGCGGTGCTGATTCCAAGGTGGAGGATCTTGCTGTAGATGCTGCCAATGATGTTTATTTGGCTGGAAGGGTGTATAATTCTTCCGCAAATTTTGATGGAACAATTTTGCAATTCCCTGGAAATTACGGTGGTTTTCTGGTAAAATATAATACTGCCGGAAGTTTGGTTTGGGCCCGAAGAGCAGGGATATCCTCCGATCAGGCTCCGACTACAGGACTGAGCCTTTCAAGGTTATCAAAATTACATATCGATGCACAGGATAATGTATATGTGGGCGGAAGCTTCTATAAATATTTGAATCTGGCTCCGAACTTTGTTTACAATCTTAGCAATCAGTTTTATCTTTTGCTGGCAAAATACAGTAAACAGGGAGTGGTACAATCCTGTGAAATTTATCCTTGTGAGCCAAATGGCGTGCGCGATCTGAAAGTACTGAATTCGACGGCTGATAATTTTTCTGTTGTTTCCGACCTGTCTATAGATTTTCAGTTAAACAACCTCCCGATAGCTGCCGAGCAGAAAAACCGACTTTATATTGCGAAAAGAGATGTGGTTACAGCAGGTAGCGAGGATTTTGATAAAACCGCTTTTTCGGTATATCCCAACCCGGCGATGGAATCCCTGTTTGTAAAAGGTATTGAAACATTGGACGACCAGCTGCAATTCTCCATATTTGATTTTAACGGCAGAAAAATCAGCAAAACGGAAAAACAAACAGTAATGGAAAAAGGAATAGACGTTTCAAAATTAGCCGGAGGAGTTTATTTCCTGCGTATAGAGGATGCTAAAGGAAATGTAAAACAGCATTCAAAATTCATCAAAAATAACCAATAATAACTGCCCGCTTCTTTATAAGTGGTGCAGCAGTGTTAATGCAAAAAAGAGATCAGATTTAAGTCGAACCATTAATTTTATAAGCCATGAATGCATTAAGAAACAAAGTACAGTTAATCGGTAATGTAGGGAATGATCCCGAAATTAGAAACTTAGGCGAAGGAAAAAAACTGGCAAAGTTAGCCATTGCCACGAATGAGGTTTATTATAACGACAAAGGGGATAAGATCACCGATACCCAGTGGCATACCGTGGTAGCCTGGGGGAAAGCGGCAGAAATTATCGAGAAATTTGTTGAAAAAGGAAAGGAAATTGCCATTGAAGGAAAGCTGGTTCATAAAGTCTGGGAAGACAAAGACGGCAACAAACGCTATACTACGGAAGTCGTTGCCAATGAACTGCTGCTTTTAGGAGGCAGGTAACTTACCAACACAAAAGCTTGTCTTCGGATAAGCTTTTGTTTTTTTAATAGTTTATGAATAAAGATCGGCAGCAACCCTGTAGGTATTGGCATGCGCCTCGATGATGGTTTTAATATCGGGAGAATAGCCGCCACCCATACTGCATTGTACCGGAATACCGTGTGTCCGGCATAGTTGCAAGACCAATTCATCCCGTCTTTTGCAGGCAGCTACAGAGCAGCCCAGTTTGCCTAACTTGTCTGATGCTAAAATATCAACACCGCTGAGGTAGAAAATAAAATCCGGTTTTTGTTCGTGGATCAATTGCGGTAAGGTCCGGGTAAGAATGGCTAAATAAGCCTCGTCATCCGTATGGTCCGGAAGGGCAATGTCCAGATCGGAAATTTCTTTTTTAAACGGATAATTGGATTTTCCATGCATGGAAAAAGTAAAAACAGCATTGTCGTTCTGAAAAATTTCGGCAGTTCCGTTTCCCTGATGTACATCCAGGTCGACAATAAGGATTTTTTCAGCCAGTTTTTTACGAATCAGGTACCGGGCACCAATAGCCTGATCGTTTAACAGACAAAAGGCTTCCCCTCTGTCAGAATACGCATGATGTGTGCCGCCGGCAATATTGAAGGCAATACCGGTCTGTAAGGCTTTTTCGGCGCCTAAAATGGTTCCCTGTGCCAAACGCAATTCTCTTTCAACCAATTCGGCAGATAACGGAAAACCGATTTTGCGGACAGCTCTCGGATCCAGCGTTAGTGCGGTTAAGGCATCGACATATTCCTTTTTATGAACGGCGGTAATGTGCTCCATGTCGGGTAAACCGGGTTCAAAAAAAGCGGCTGCCGTTACCGTTCCTTCATGGAGTAACTGTTGCGGCAATAACTCATATTTGAGCATCGGAAAGCGGTGTCCTTCAGGAAGCGGATGCCTGTAAATGGGATGGAAAGCAATGGGAAACATCTATAGCGGATTAAGCTCGTCTGTAAGGCTTAACAGTACAAGGTTTTCATCATATTTAGCACTATAGGCAAAGTTTTTACCCTCGAAAATTTTCTGGTATATATGCGCGTCTGTTTCCGGAGTTTTTAGGGTGCCTAAATTGTCTTTAGGAATCCATTCCAGAATTCCTTCATTGGAAACCGGAGCAGGCTGATACGGAATATCGGCAACGTAAACAAAGCTGATCCAGTTATAATCTACCGGAGAAACTTCAAACAGGGTTCCCATAAAGGTGATGGTACTTAATTGTATTCCGGTTTCTTCAAATGTTTCCCTGATGGCGGTTTCATGCGGAATCTCATAAGGTTCCAGTTTTCCGCCCACGGGAGTATAGTGATCCTTAAAAGGTTCTTTAAATCTTTTGAGCAGGAGCAATTCGTCATTGTGTTTCAGAATAACAAAAACAGCTATCTTTTTCATCTTTATTCGTTTAATAATTGCTGCAATTTTTCAAGGAATAAGCCAACGTGATAACCGTCTGCCAGCCCGTGGTGAACGTGAACGGAAATGGCCATTTCCATTACACCGTTTGTAGTGGTCATTTTGCCATAGGATATTTTCGGACAGCTATCGGCTAAGGTAAAACTCCGGGCATGGGATAATGAGGTGAAATTGACCCATGGCACAGAGGAGAAATGAATCAGATTGTCGCTGTTGAATTCCCGGGTAAAAAGACCGGAAGTATTGCGAACGCGTTCGATCTCGTTTTGTGCTATGACGGCAAAAGTATTAATGTCTTCGTGGTACTCAATATAAGAGAAACCAAAACTGGTGTCCTCTCTGAAAATCGTGGAAGAAGCATCGATGCGGTCGTACACAACCACATGGTCACCGTCTATCCGGTAGCGAAAAGCTTCGACAGCATTTACCGCTGCCAGTGTTTTGTGTAAATAATAGGTAAAGAAAGAAATACCCAGGTTTTTTGCCGTGCTGTAGGCTTTGGTACAGTCAACCGTTGCGGTAAGTCCGAAAAAAGGCTCTTCAAATTTTCTAAAAAACTCAAAGTGCTCTTTTCGGTTCCAGTTAGCGATATCCAATTGTTTCTTCACTATAATAGTATCGGCAGTATGTCCGTTAATTTTTCGATTGTTCTGAAATTCGGATGTTCTATTTTGTGATCAATCCGTTCGTGTGCCCAGGTGGTATGAAAAGGAACGTGAACCGCATGGCCGCCAATTCCTAAAACCGGCAGTACATCCGATTTCAGGGAATTTCCGATCATAAAGAATTCTTCCGGTTTCAGATCCAGACGGGTTACCAGTTTCTGGTAATCGATTTCCTGTTTGTCCGACATAACTTCAATATGGTGGAAATAATGCCCGAGGCCGGAATCGTGAAGCTTTCGGTGCTGGTCTTTTAAATCACCTTTGGTTGCTACTACCAAACGGTATTTTCCTTTTAAAGATTCCAGCGTTTCTTCAACGCCGTCCAGTAATTCAATCGGTTTTTCTAAAAGTTCTTTTCCCAGTTGGATTATTCTTTCAATAATGGCAACGTTAATCGTATTGTTCGATATTTTTAAAGCCGCTTCAATCATGGAAAGGATATATCCTTTAATGCCATAACCGTATAACGGCAGGTTTTCAATTTCGATTTTAAATAATTCCTGCGATAAGCCCTGGTGTGACAAATAATCCTGCATTAACTCGCAGAACTTTTTTTCGGTCTCTTCAAAATAAGGTTCGTTTACCCAAAGCGTATCATCGGCATCAAAGGCAATAACTTTTAAAGACATAAGGAATGGCGTTTAAAAAGGTTAATAATTTAGTTGATCGTTTCGCCGTTTTTAACGCCTCCTGCATCCGGATTGACAAAAACCAGTTTTCCTTCGGCATTTTCAGTCATTAAAATCATTCCTTCACTTTCCACGCCTCTTAAAGCTCTTGGCGCTAAATTAGCCAGAACGGTAACTTGTTTTCCAATAACTTCTTCCGGTGTAAAATGTTCTGCAATGCCGGAAACAATAGTGCGAACGTCTATTCCGGTATCTACTTTAAGTACTAAAAGCTTGTTGGCTTTCGGCATTTTTTCGGCGGCAACGATTGTCCCGACTCTAAGGTCAAGTTTTGCGAAATCGTCGAAAGTAGCGACTTCTTTTTGAGGCGTAACGATTTTATTTTCGGCTTTATTGGCTACTTTGGTCGCTTCCAGCTTGTCTATTTGTTTCTGAATTTCTTCGTCTTCAATTTTAGCGAATAATAATGTTGCCTGTCCGATCTGATGTCCGGCAGGAAGTAAGTCGGATGTGGTACTGATGTCATTCCATCCGAAAGTATTGTCAATATTCAGGATGCCTTTTAATTTTGCTGCTGTAAACGGAAGGAAAGGTTCTGCTAAAACACTTAATGCTGCGGCAATCTGCAGGGCAACATACATTTGTGTCTGTACTCTTTCCGGGTTTTCTTTTACAATTTTCCAGGGCTCTTCATCGGCTAAATATTTATTACCCAAACGGGCTACATTCATCAATTCGCCTAAAGCTTCTCTGAAACGGTAACGTTCTATCGAGCTTGCAATAACCGCCGGATAGGCTTTCAGTTCTGTTAAAACAGCTTCGTCTACGGCTGTTAAGGCATTTGGCTGCGGGATGATTCCCTCATAATATTTGTTGCTCAGAACTACCACACGGTTGATGAAGTTTCCGAAAATAGCAACCAGTTCGTTGTTGTTTCTCGCCTGGAAATCTTTCCAGGTAAAATCGTTATCTTTTGTTTCCGGAGCGTTAGCGGTCAGTGCATAACGCAATACATCCTGTTTTTCCGGGAAGTCTGTTAAATATTCATGTAACCAGACCGCCCAGTTTTTGGAGGTGGAAAGTTTGTTTCCTTCTAAATTTAAAAATTCGTTTGCCGGAACATTATCCGGTAAAATATAGCTTCCTTCTGCTTTTAGCATCGCCGGGAAGATCACACAATGGAATACAATATTATCTTTTCCGATAAAGTGTACCAGTTTTGTATCCTGGTCTTTCCAGTACGGTTCCCAGTCTTTTCCTTCACGGGCAGCCCATTCTTTTGTAGAAGAGATATAACCGATAGGCGCATCAAACCATACATATAATACTTTGCCTTCGGCACCTTCAACAGGAACCGGGATTCCCCAATCCAGGTCACGGGTTACGGCACGTGGTTTTAAACCATCGTCCAGCCATGATTTTACCTGTCCGAAAACATTTGGTTTCCAGTCGTTTTTATGTCCGGTCAGGATCCATTCGCGTAAAAAAGCATCGTATTGATCCAAAGGCAGGAACCAGTGTTTTGTGGACTTTAAAACCGGTTTAGTTCCGGTTATCGTCGATTTCGGATTGATTAAATCGGTTGCATTTAAAGATGTTCCGCATTTTTCACATTGGTCACCGTATGCTTCTTCATTGCCGCATTTCGGGCAGGTTCCGATAACAAAACGGTCGGCAAGGAACTGTTGTGCCTTTTCGTCAAATAACTGCTCGGTAACTTCTTCGATGAACTTCCCGTCCTGATACAGCTTTTTGAAAAATTCTGAAGCGGTATCGTGATGGATCTGTGCAGAGGTTCTGGAATAATTGTCAAAAGAAATACCAAAATCTTCAAACGATTTTTTAATAATTCCGTTGTATTTATCGATAACTTCCTGCGGTGTAATGCCTTCTTTCTTTGCTTTCATAGAAATAGCCACACCGTGTTCGTCGCTTCCGCAAATGAAAGCAACATCTTTACCCTGCTGGCGTAAATAGCGGGCATAAATGTCGGATGGGACATAAACTCCGGCTAAATGGCCAATGTGTATCGGACCGTTAGTATAAGGTAAAGCGGCAGTGATCGTATATCTTTTTGGATTTTGTATCATAAAAACGTAAAATTAGATTTTGATAGTATTTTCAAAATGAAATGCAAAAATAGTTTATTAGACACTAATTAGTATGTTTTTTTCGCTCAAATTGCATAAAAACCTTTGTAAAAGGAATGAAAACATTGCCATAAAAAATAGTAAATTTGTTAGAAACGATTTCAAATGAAAATTATCAAACTATTCTCAAAAGCGGTATTTTTGAAGTCCTTTTTGATTTTAATATTATTAAATACAACGACTGATATATACTCGCAGAAAAGAATGAAAATACCATCCTATCTTAAAAAAGGCGACACGGTTGCCATTGTTTGTACCGCAAGAAAATTTTTCCCGGAAGATGCACAGCCTGCCATTGATTTGTTAAAGTCCTGGGGACTTGAAGTAAAATTAGGCAGAACCATCGGACTTGACAGCTGCCAGTTGGGCGGAACGGATAAGGAACGGATCCGGGATTTTCAGGAAATGATGGACGACGACGATGTTAAGGCAATCTGGTGTGCCAGAGGCGGATATGGAACAGTGCGTATTGTAGACAGCCTGGATTTTACCAAATTTAAAAAACACCCGAAATGGGTTATCGGATTTAGCGATGTAACGGTTTTGCACAGCCATATTCACAATATGAAAGTGGCAACACTACACGGTATCATGCCGTTTACAGTTCCCAGAACAGAAGAAATTTCGAAGGAAACGCTTCGGAAAGCTCTTTTTGGAGAAAAACTAAAATATGAAGTACCGGCAAAGGGATATGAAATTGAAGGCAAGGCTAGCGGGCAGTTAGTGGGAGGTAACCTCTCTATTCTGTACAGTTTGTTAGGTTCGAAGTCGTCTATTGATACCAAAGACAAGATCTTGTTTATTGAAGATCTGGACGAATACCTGTATCATGTGGACAGAATGATGTATAACCTGAAGCGGAACGGCTATTTTGAAGGATTGAAAGGACTGGTTGTGGGCGGTATGACCGATATGCATGATAATGAGATACCGTTCGGACAAAATGAGGTTGGAATTATTTTAGCCATCGCCAAAGAGTACAAAATTCCGGTTTGTTTTTATTTTCCGGCAGGCCATGTGAAGGATAACAGGGCACTTATTTTGGGAAGTAGCGTAGATCTGGAAGTTACGAAAGATAAAATTACGCTGGAGTTCAAACCGTAATTGTTTTTAAGATGGCATCGCATAATGATTTGGGAAAACAGGGAGAAGAGATGGCGGTTGCCTTTTTAAAGCAAAAAGGGTATGAAATAGTGGAACAAAATTGGAAGTTTCAAAAGGCAGAAATAGATATAATTGCGAAAAAAGATGCAATTTTAGTAGTAGTTGAAGTTAAGACCCGTTCTAAATTAGATTTCGGTCTTCCTCAGGAATTTGTAAAATCGAGAAAAATTCAGCTTTTACTGAAAGCGGTTAACGAATATGTAATCCTAGAGGATATCGAATGTGACGTCCGTTTTGATATTATTGCTATCCATAAAGAGGAGGGTTGTTTTAATATTGAACATTATGAGGATGCTTTTTATTATTTCTAATTTATTTTTGTTAAAGTTTTAACAGATTGTTTTTTTTGTAATTTTACAAGATTTTTAAAAACCCACTATATTTATGAAAACTATTTCCTCTGTAGTTGAACATTACATTAAAACAAAGCCATTTTTGCTCAATGGTTTGTCGCAAGGCATTATTAATTTAACTTCACTGGCACGGGTAATGATGCCGGAACTAGAGCAAGAATTAGGTAAAAACATTAAACAGGGTGCTGTAGTAATGGCCCTTAAAAGACTTTCCGAAGAGCTCGGATTTCGAATGAACCATAAATTAGATAAGGTTCTGAAGAATCTCGGAGAAATTACCGTTCGCTCTTCACTGACGGATTATAATTTCGCAATTACACCAAAGGTGCTGAGCTGTCAATCAGATCTTATTGCTGAAATTAATAACTATACCGATATCTTTTATACCTCTTCAAGAGGAGTTAACGAAACCAATATTATTGTAAGTGATTCGCTTAATCATCTGGTAGAAAAACATTTCGCAGAAGAGAAGTGGGCACATAAAACAGAAAATCTGGCTTCGATTACCGTTAAACTTCCAAAAGACAATCTTTCTGTTCCCGGATTGTTCTACTATGTTTTCCAGCGTTTGGCCTGGGAAGGAGTAAACATCTGTGAAGTAGTTTCAACAAATTACGAGTTTACTATAATCGTGAGCGACGATCAGGTTGATATTGCCTTTAAAGCAATAAAAGACCTTAAGAGTATGTAGTTAAAAGGTTAAAATCATACGGTTATACCGTTAGTATTGATTAGTAGTTGATTATTTTTTTATATTTGGACTGACTAAAAATACTAACTAGACTAGCTAAAATGAAAAAAATTACCCTTTTTCTGACCCTAATGGTAGGGTTAACTGTCTTTTCTCAGAATAAAGTCGCCCAGAAAGTGGGTGAATTGCAGTCGAGAAAGGCAGACTTCAAGAAATTTTCGATATTAGCAGCGTCACAAAAACCGCAGGGTAAAGAAATTGCCCGGGTGGTAAGTGATGCTTCTTTTGCAGAGATTAAGACGGAAGCGGTTAATGAAATTGTATCCCAGAAAAACGGAACAATTGAGTTGGAAATACCTTATCACGATGAAATCATAACGCTTCAGCTTTATAAAGTGGATTTATTAGCTGAAGGGTTTCATATTGATACGGATAAGAAGAAAAATATTGCCTACCAGCCGGGTGTTTATTATCGCGGAATCATTAAAGGAGATGACAAATCGTTAGTGTCCTTTAACTTTTTCAGGAATGAATTGAACGGAATTGTTTCCAGTGCAAAACTGAGTAATCTGACCATCGGTAAACTGGATAAAAAGAACAACCAGAAAGATTACATTATCTATGAAGATCAGAAATTAAAAATTGCCAACGATGCAGAATGTGCTACTGATGATAAAGTAGGGGAATTCAAAAATGAACCTGCTACATCATTGAACCCAACTAGTACAAAATGTGTGACGGTTTATTTTGAAATGGATTACAACCTGTATCAGTCCAACGGAAGTAATACAACAACAACTTCAAACTGGATGACCTCTGTTTTTAATAATGTACAGACATTATATAATAACGATGGTATTACAACAGCGTTGAAATCGGTTTATATCTGGACAACACAGGATCCTTATGAAGGAGTAGGAACCAGTTCAGGGGATTATCTTGGTAAATTTAATGCCGTAAGACCGGTTTTTGATGGCGATGTAGGACAGCTTGTAGGTATTGATCCGGGAGGATTAGGCGGTGTAGCAGTAACCATTGGCGGAATATGTACAGCTAACAATTACAGTTATTCTGATGTGAACTTCAGCTACAGTACAGTGCCTACTTATTCCTGGACCGTTCAGGTGGTAACACACGAATTGGGTCACTTGCTTGGATCAAGACATACGCATGCCTGTGTGTGGAATGGCAATAACACGGCGATTGATAACTGTGCACCAAGTGCATTGGGATCTACAGCAGAAGGATACAGCTGTATGACAAACCCTCCAACAATCCCTTCTTCTTCCGTTAAAGGAACCATTATGAGCTACTGCCATTTGGTGAATGGAGTAGGAATAAGCTTTACAAACGGATTTGGTCCGCAGCCAACAACGGCCATTTTAAATCACGTAAACTCCAGAGCCTGTTTGAGTACAGACTGTATCAATACCTGTATCAATACGGTTACCGGAATAGAATCGACTATGGGAGCTGGCAATACATCAGCCATCATCACATGGACAGATTCCGGAACGGCTACCTCATGGGAAATTGTGGTATTCCCGTTTTCAGGAACGCCGGGAACGTGGACTACGGTTACTACCAATTCGTTTGATGCTCAGGGCTTAAGTCCGAATACCTATTATAAAGTTAGAATCAGACCGGTTTGTACTGCCGGAGCAACCTCATTATCCCGTGATTATATATTGTTAACAGGTGCAGATTACTGTAACAATATTCAGTTAACAGATACCGGAGGTGTATTTGGACAATATGCTAACAACCAGACTTTTGTTAGATCGTTAGTGCCGAATCTGGCTAATAATAAAGTGAAAATCACTTTTACAAGCTTCAGACTGGAAGACGGTTATGACTTCCTGTATGTTTATAACGGTTCTACTACTGCAGCACCATTGGTGGGCGGTGCAGGATTAACCGGAACAACAATTCCGGCACCAATTGAATCGACAGCTGCAGACGGAGCATTGACACTTAAATTCGTTTCCGATCCGGGTGTAACCGATTCCGGCTGGGTAGCAACAACATCTTGTGTACCGTCATTGGGATTAGATGAAGCAACCTATCTGGATTTCTCTTACTATCCGAATCCTGCAAACGGTTTGGTAACTATAGTTTCCAAAGATGCGATAACCGCTTTAGAGGTGTTTAACGTACAGGGACAATTATTGTACTCGAACAAGCTGAATGATATGACTACAAAAGTTGACATGTCAAATTATGCAACAGGTACTTATTTCTTTAAAATGACTATCAATAATCAGACAGTGAATTTTAAAATTGTGAAATTTTAATTAAAATAAAATCACCAATGTTTAAAAACCGTTTACACTCACAGGTAAACGGTTTTTTTAATTTTCAAATCCTTATCTTTGTTTGTAAAACAAAAACAAAACTATGTACGAAATTATTCAAAAGGCCCATTCCGGTTTGGCTTACCTGGCTTTATTGGCATTATTTATTGCAGTGATTAATGCTTTTATGGGGATTAATTCTAAAAGAAATTTTGAACCAAAAGACCGAAGAATCTCATTATTCGGATTAATTTTTTCCCACATCCAATTACTTTTTGGTTTTATTCTTTACTTCGTTTCCCCGTTAGGTAAAGAAGCACTTGGACAAATGAGTAACAGTGCCCTTCGATTAACATCCTTGGAACATCCGCTGATCAATATTATTGCGATTGCTTTAATCACTGTAGGATGGTCAAAACATAAAAGAGAAGAAAGCGAAAATGGAAAATTCAAAAAAATCGCCGTTTTTTATGCAATAGGATTACTTCTTATATTAAGCAGAATACCATGGAGTCTATGGTTTTAATAATTGAAAGCCCGTAAGGGCTTTTTTTATCAATGGCATGTTTCTTGCTGACTTAAGTATCTTTAAAATTGAATAGAATGAAAAAAATAATTGTATATATAGTATTCGTTTCGCTTTCTGTTTTGCTAATTAGCAGTGTTACCGGTAAGGTTTTTGCCGTACAGGCTGACCCTAAAACAAAAGCAAATGATACCATTAAAAAAGATTCAATCGCTATTCAGGGCGGACTTAAACTTAAGGGTTTCAAAAAAAATGTTCACGCATCCTATTATGCCGATCGGTTTAATGGCAGACGAACAGCCAGCGGTAAAAAATTTGACAATTCAAAATATACGGCAGCACACCGGAACTTACCGTTCGGATCTAAAATTAAAGTGACAAACGTTGCCAATAAAAAAGCGGTTATCGTTGAGGTAATCGACAGAGGACCATTTACCAGAGGACGTGAAATCGATTTGTCCAAAAAGGCGTTTATGGAAATCACTCATGGTAAAGGAAGAGGATTTGTCAATGTAAATATTGAAATAATCCAGGATTAATTACTTCAGCTTACTTCCTTTAGCAGCCCACCATCCGATGGTTTCCACTTCCAGCCGGCCGGCTTTTACCGCCGGATCCAGTTTGGCAAGACTGTCAGCCTCTTTTAAAGTAGCGGTGTTAAAAATGACAATACCGGAAATATTGTCGTGTTTGTCAATAGGACCGGCAAGGCTTATTTTACCGGTTTCATGCAGCCAGGAAAGATGGGCCATGTGATTTTTCTGGATCACTTCCGTTTCTTCTTTCGGCTGATTTCTGTTTTTCCCTTTTTTTAATAAAACCAGGAAATACTTCTGCATGGTGTAGGTAGTATCACCGTCTTGATATCGAAACGTCTCCGGGGCAATTCCGGAAACCACTGCTTTCTTTTCCGTTTGGTTTTTTGGAGTACCGCATGAAAAAAGAAAGAATAATACCGATAAGGAGGTAAAATATTTCATAAACAAGGGGTTAAAGTGACCAGCTTTGATACGGATGATGACTTAAAAAAGCATTGTAATACCTTTTGTCACCCGTGACTTCTTTGCCAATCCAGTCCGGTTTTTCGAAATGCTCCGATTCCGAATCCAGTTCAATCTCGGCAATAATCAATCCTTCGTTTTCTCCGGAAAACACATCCACTTCATAAACGTGATTACCCTGCGGTATCTCGTAACGGATTTTATCGATAACACCCTTTTCACATAAAAGAAGAAGGTTTTCGGCCTCTGCCAGTGGAATCTCAGTTTCCCATTCAAACCGGGTCGTTCCCGACGCATTGCCTTTGCCTTTGATCGTGATATAACCCTTTTTGCCTTTAATCCGTACCCTTACCGTTCTTTCCGGATTGGAATTCAGATAACCCTGAACAATCCTGTTTTCGGTATGTGCAGCGGCTTTAAAAGCATCGGATGTAACTAAAAACTTTCGTTCTATTTCCTGCATTTTTAGAGAAATTAACCTAATTTAGGAGCAAGTTAAGAAAATAATACCGCTCAAATTGTAATTTTGCGGGAGAATAATTGCCAAAAACAACAGTATGAATTTAAGACATAAACTACAATCAGCCTTGACCATTGAAGCGTTGTTTAACAAACACTTTGAAAATCAACAATATGTCTCTGAAGATAATCTGCATTTTTTGGTGGATTTAGTTCATCTTTTCCGACCGAAAAAACCGAAAAAAGAAACCGTTGTTTCCATTGCGAAATTACTGCTCTACCTACAGGAGAATCCCGAAAAAAGAGCCTTACTGATAACCTATCTGACGCATGTTTTTAAAGAAAGAAAATTCAGCCGGATGCTTTCGGATGCAGCGATATTACAGGATTCCGATTTTGTTTTTGAAGTAAAAAAACGATTGTTAGCCAAGGTTTTACCCTATCAGCCGCAAAAAGACACACTGCAATACATCTTGAATCAGGTGTTTTACCTGAACTCGGATGCTGTCTGGATTAACAAAGTCCCGATAGAAGAGCTGTACCAGCTTTATGATTTATTGTCTTTTAACGATATGTATGTTTCGGCTAAAGAAAAATCACCACTATCCGAAATGTTGCAGGTAATGAGCATTATCCCGCAGCGTATGAGCGGTAGAGCGATGGAGAATGATGTGATCAAGATGGTGCCGGAATACAGCCAGTTTGAAAGTCCGTTTACCGCTTTTGAAAAAGAATTGCTGCTGATAATAGAAAGGGTAAGAACCGATGAAGCGCATTCCATTACATCCGATGATCATTTTTACAAGCAATTACTGATCTTACACAAGCAATGTGAAGAATATGTCGACAAGGCATTTAGCAACAGCTCCAAATACGGAATATCGATAAAAGTTAACCAGAGTTTGCTGCGAATCCGCCAGCAGCTGTACCGGATGAAAATCCTGATTCCGTTATTGGTGGTCAATAAAGAAGAAGACAAAAGAAACAATACCATTCAGTTAGCATTAAAACTCATCAAGTTTAATTGCTATAAAAATAATGTTGGCCAGTTGTTCAACGAAAGTACACAGCTGCTTTCGTATGAAATCACGCAGCATACGGCCAAAACCGGCGAGCATTATATTACGGAAAGTGCCGGCGAATATTTTGGCATGCTGAAGGCGGCGCTTGGCGGCGGCTTTATTGTTGGGGTGCTTTGCGTGATCAAACTATTGTTTTCGAAGATTGAAACCAGTGCTTTCGGGCATGCCTTTTTATACAGTTTGAACTATTCACTGGGTTTTATCGCCATTTACCTTTGCGGATTTACGCTGGCAACCAAACAGCCGGCAATGACGGCAGCAACCATTATCCAGTCGTTAGAAAAAGGAATGAAGAAACAGTCCAGAAACGAAGACAAGCACAGCTCGTTTGCCCGGCTTTTTGCCCGTTTATTCCGTTCGCAGTTTATCGCTTTTGTGGGTAACGTAGTCATGGCTTTCCCCGTTTCGTTATTGGGAATATGGCTTATCGACCTTGTTTTCGATTACAATATTGCAGCGACAAAATGGCCTAAACTATTGGGTGATTTAAACCCCATATATTCTGCGGCCATCTTCCACGCTTCGATAGCCGGTGTGTTTTTATTCCTTTCCGGGATTATTTCGGGAAGTATTTCCAATCGAAACAAACACAATCAGGTGTATTATAGAATCCAGGAGCACCCGTTGTTAAAGCTGAGTCTGGGTGTGGAAAAAACAAAAAAAATAGCCACCTGGTTTGAAAATAACTGGGCGGGAATTGTTTCAAACGGATGGTTTGGCGTCTTTTTGGGAAGTACCGCTTCAATAGGAATCTTTTTAGGACTAAACCTGGATATCCGCCACATTACTTTTGCCAGCGGAAACTTTGCCTTAGGACTATACGGAACCGATTTTAAAGTGGATTTCTGGATGATTTTCTGGAGTATTCTCGGAATCGGAATAATTGGTTTTATGAACTTTATTGTGAGCTTTGCACTGTCGTTAGGACTTGCGTTTCGTTCCCGGAATATTCCAATCTCGGAATTCCGTTTGCTGAATAAAGCCATCTGGGCACATTTTAAAAAACATCCGGGTGCCTTTTTCTTCCCGCTAAAGGAAAGAAATCACGAAGAATAATCGTTATTCAGCTGCCGGATCATATCGGAAGGCGTGATCTTTTCAAGCTGCTTAAACACACGGTTAAAAGTAGATTGATTCGAGAATCCGGCTTCCGTATAAATAGACATCAGCGTTACTTTTTCCAGATCGTTTTCGACCAATAGTTTTTTCACACAATTAACCCTGTACCGGTTGAGATAGCTGTTAAAATTGGGATAACCGTGATGGCGTATTGCTTTTGAGATATAGCTGTTGTTTACACCCAATGCTGCCGACAGTTTGGAGATGTTGAAAGTAACATCCTTATAAAACTGCTGGTCTTGCATGGCGCTTTCAATCTTTTCAAACAGTTCATCTGCAAACGGCGGATCTTTTTCGGCAACGTTGCCCGTTCGGGTTTCCGTATTCGGCACATTTTCAATTTGATGGTAAATCTCTTCCCGCCGTATTTTATCCTTGTAATAGATGAGAAGGGCAATCACAGCTACATTAGAGATAACAAGAAAAGTATCCGTCAGCTTTACATCTTCCCGGCTGTGTTCTTTAAAGTCAAAATCAAAATTTACGGAAATCAAATAGCCTGCAGCAATATTTAAAAGAACAAACAGACTGTAGAGAATAACATATTTTCTGGAGAAAAACACATAAGCGGCTAATGGAATTGGCATAAGCCATACAAAACTTGCTACAGAGTTGTGCCAGAAAGCGAGCATGATGTAAAAATTGTAAAAGGAAGCAATGATCATATACGAATGAACCAGTATGTTAACAGAGTACCGCTTGCCAATGATGAAATAAGAATATAGCAGGAAAAAAAGCCCGCCATAGAGATACCAGGACATTGTTTTGTCTACAATGAAAAAGGTAAAAATGCCGGCAAATATAAAAAGCACAATGGCCATTAAAATGATATAGGAACGAACCAGCGCTTTTTTATATTTTTCGATCTTCTGAAGTTTTGTAAGGCCTGAGGATGTCATTACTGTTCTATTATTACCGGGTTATTACTTCAACTATTTTTCAATCAGTCATATTCTGTAAATGACTGTATTAAGGCGTTGACTAGGAGTGCTTTATAGAGTATAAGCCGTTTTCCGGTTTTCATTGATAGGACCTGAAAATGATTTGTCTGGCGGGATAACTTTGCACTTCAATAAAGCGGGATAACTCTTTGTACTATTAAAGCGGGGTAACTTTATTTTGGGGTAAAGTGTTTATTAGTGTAAAGATAAAGAAGACAGGGTAAAAATAAAATGATTTCCAGGTCGTATCCCGCTTTTTTAATAAAATATTTAAAAAGCACGTAAAAAGATGAAGGAAGTTAAGTTATTGGGATGCAGTTTGATTTTAAGTTTTTTTTCTATTGGAATTTTTGCACAGGTAGGCATCAATACTGCGGCTCCGAAAGCCACTCTGGATGTTGTAGGAAAACCGGATGCCGCAACATCGGCCGACGGCGTAATTGCTCCGAGAATGACCGGTGATCAGCTAAAAGCCAAAGATGCGGTCTATCTTGCTGAGCAGACCGGAGCACTGGTATATGTAACGGAAGCGGTAAACACACCATCAGTAAAAACGGCGAGAGTAGATAAGCCGGGATATTATCTCTTTAACGGGGTAACCTGGAAATTTGCTTTTGGCGGAAATGATGAGGACATTGCCATCGGCGAATTGGTCTATTATCACGGTAGTATTCCGGCAAGTACGGCCGGCGCGAATATCCTGGCAAGCACCTATCTTGCTGACCTTCCCGTATTGGGCGGTGTGCTGAGGCTGGATGCCCAGTTTAACGCCAATTCCTCGGGAACAGGTGCCGCAACTACATTTAATCCCCGTTTGTACAACGTGAGTACCGGCAATATTAAAATTTGGGTTTCGGAAGTGTCTACCCATACCGGAGATTCCGATAATGGAAACATAAAATTAGTGCCGGGTGATTACCGGCAGTTTGACGATGGCGTTTACCTAACCCAGACCCATAATGAAACCGTAACTTTTGATATTACAATGCAGGAGCCGGAACCACGATGGTACAGGGTATATTATGCCATTCGCGTAGACAATAAATCCTATGCAGGAAGCAGTAATGCGACTACTACAGATACAAATACGGCAGACAATACCCGGGAATTGTTTTTATCCGTACAGAAGCTGTATTGATTTCCGGAACTATTTAAAAAAATCCATTTCTACAAACATAAAACAGAACCTATGTGATCGGAGAGGCTTAACGGCCTCTTTTTTTATTTGCGGATTTTGTTCTTTCGCCGCTGTAGCAAACAGCCTGAGGGCGAAAAACGGAAGCCTCTTTTTCGTATCATTATCGCTTCATAACAGGGTTAATAATAAATTTCCTATTAAACCGAAAGTGTCTGAAAGTATCGCCGTTTTTTTCAGGAATGCTTATTTTTTTATGGAATATACAATAAATTTACGCCATGGAATCGACTCCCTATTTCCGCAAAATTATCCATGTCGATATGGATGCTTTTTATGCTTCTGTTGAGCAAATGGACAACCCTATGCTTAAAGGGAAACCTGTTGCTGTTGGTGGTAGTGAAGTGCGGGGAGTGGTTTCGGCAGCGAGTTATGAAGCCCGGAAATTTGGTGTTCGGAGTGCAATGAGCGGCTATCTTGCCAAGAAGAATTGCCCGGAACTCATTTTTGTCCGGCCCCGTTTTGACCGCTATAAAGAGATCTCTAAAAAAATCCGTGCTATTTTTCATGATTATACGGATCTGGTGGAGCCACTTTCGCTGGATGAAGCCTATCTGGATGTTACCGAGAACAAAAAAGGAAATCCCAGTGCGACATTAATTGCCAAAGAAATCCGGAAACGGATTTTTGATGAAGTGGGCCTGACCGCTTCGGCTGGAATTTCCATTAATAAATTTGTGGCAAAAGTAGCCAGCGACATTAATAAACCAAACGGACAAAAAACCATCAACCCGGAAGAAGTGGAGCAATTTCTGGAAGAACTGGATATTAAAAAATTCTACGGAATTGGTAAGGTCACGGCGGAAAAAATGTATCAGAGCGGAATCTTTACCGGCAAGGATTTAAAAGCAAAATCGGTGGAATATTTAGAAGAACATTTTGGAAAAAGCGGCGTGCATTATTACAGCATTGTCAGGGGTATTCACAACAGTTCGGTAAAACCCAACCGGACGTTGAAATCGGTTGGTGCTGAAAGAACCTTTAACATCAATCTCTCTTCGGAAATCTTTATGGAAGAGAAGCTGGAAAACATTGCAAAAGAACTGGATAAGCGAATGAAGCCTCAAAAAATAGCCGGCAAAACCGTTACGCTTAAAATTAAATATTCCGATTTTACGTTGCAGACAAGAAGCAAGACGCTGCCGTATTTTATTTCGGATAAAAGCCTGATTTTTGAAACGGCCAAAGAATTGCTCTATCAGGAAAAAATGAAAGATTCGGTGCGTTTGCTCGGAATTTCTTTAGGAAACCTGAATACGGAAATAAAGAAAGCCGTTGTAGTACAGTTAAAATTTGATTTCTAAGTATAATCCGGAAACCGGTATCAAACAAAAAAGCTACCCGTTTGGATAGCTTTTTTAGTAGTATGTTAGTTGATCTGCGAGATTCGTAAGGTATTAACCATCCCTTTGTCAATCACCGGCATGGCGGCAAGATTGATAAGCATGTCGCCTTCTTCGACAAATCCTTTTTCTTTCGAAATTTTATTGATATCCTCTACGGTATCGTCAGTGCTGACCAATTTATCGTATAGGAATGTATGTACCCCCCAAAGCAGGCTCAATTGTGTTACAATTCGTTTGTTTGAAGTAAATACCAGAATATGGGAATGAGGTCTCCATGCCGAAATCTGGAAAGCCGTATAACCGCTATTCGTTAAAGTTGAAATGGCTTTGGCATCAATATCATTAGCCATTAAAGCGGCGTGGTAACAAATCGATTTTGTAATGTAGCGTTTGGTTCTTACCAATGGCGGATTTTGAGGCACTTTAATTAAAGGAGAGTTTTCAACGCTCTCAATAATCTGTGTCATTTTCTCAATTACCTGAACCGGGTAACTACCCACAGACGTTTCTCCGGAAAGCATTACGGCATCGGCACCATCCATTACGGAGTTTGCCACGTCGTTTACTTCTGCACGGGTAGGTGTTAGGCTGGTGATCATTGTTTCCATCATTTGTGTGGCAATGATTACCGGTATACGGGCTGTTTTAGCTCGGTGTACCAGTTTTTTCTGGATCAGCGGCACTTCCTGAGCCGGCATTTCCACACCCAGATCACCACGGGCAACCATTAAACCATCGGCAAAAGCAACGATTTTATCAATGTTTTCAACAGCTTCCGGTTTTTCAATCTTAGCAATAATCGGAATTTTATGGTCGGAATTTGCAGCGATCAGATCCTGTAAATCTTCCAGGTCTTTCGGTGTTCTAACGAATGAAAGCGCAATCCAGTCTACATTGTTCTTAATGGCAAAAAGCGCATCACGGATATCTTTTTCGGTTAAAGCCGGAAGTGATACTTTGGTATTCGGAAGGTTTACCCCTTTTTTAGATTTTAAAGGACCACCCTGAATCACAACCGCTTTTACTTCGGTGTTTTTATCGGTTTCCAGAACTTCGAAAATAAGCTTTCCGTCGTCCAGAAGGATGCGTTCTCCGGGATTCACATCTCTCGGGAACTCTTTATAGTTCATGTACACTTTTTGGGCAGTACCTAAAATGTCTTCGGCAGTGGTGAAAGTGATTTCATCGCCTTTGCTGACTACGACATCTTCCTTCATAACGCCTACGCGCAGTTTTGGTCCCTGTAAATCGGCCAGTATGGATGTTGCATAGCCAAATTCTTCGTTTAGCCCTCTAATAATGTCAATACGTTCTTTAACATCGGTATAATCAGCATGAGAAAAATTAATTCTAAACACATTTACTCCTGCATCGATCATATCTTTAATGATCTCTCTTGTACTGCATGCAGGACCAAGTGTTGCTACAATTTTTGTCTTTTTTCTTGTCGGCATTTGTATTAGAAAATTAAATTATTTTTTGATTTTAGTTTGTTCTGATCGATTTTGTAGGCCATGGTAATCTGTTTAATCGTTAGTAATTGGTCGATTAAACTGTCCAGGTCAAAAAAATCGTCGGTATTTTCGATTTTTATAATGTAATCCACTTTTTTTAATTCCGGAAGCAGGAAGATGTTGGTAGTAATATCAAATTCTGTTTCCTCAAAAAGGGTTGTTGCTTTCGTTTGGCGGGTTATTATTTTGGTCTTGTTCGGAATTAAATTCCAGAACAATTCATTGGCTTCGTCATCAAAAATAAAGCGGGTAAAATGACTTTTTCCCTCCTCGATCTGGATGCCGATGTCTTTACTGCTTTTTTCGAAGGTAACCGGTAATTTCTGATTGATAAAATAGGCTAATCGATAATCTTCCAAGGTAGCATGAATTGCAATCAATTCATAATCTTCGGAAATGAAATCGTCAATCAGTAGTTTGTGAATAGCCATATTTTCTTAAAAAATCAAATGTAAAGATAGTACATTAAAGATTTAAAAAACAGCAAAGCCGTGTTGTTAACGATAATTTAGCAAAGGCAGGTTGTTACTTTTTGTTCATCTTTTCCTGAAAAGCAAAATAGGCTCTTTGTGAGGCTTTCTCTTCTGCTTTTTTCTTAGACGTTGCTCTTGCTCTTGCAACGATCTTGTTGTCAATCTTTAATTTAACGCCAAAATATTTAATGCCTTCGTTTCCGTTGTCTTCAAAAACATCATAATGGAATGACAGCTTTTCTTTCTGGCACCATTCAATAACAAGACTTTTATAACTGATTACTTTTCCTTCCAGTTTCGGGATATCGACATAAGGAGTGATTACCTTTTTATGGATAAATTTCTCACAATAGGTAAACCCTCTGTCCAGGTAAATGGCGCCGATTAAGGCTTCGAATAAATTTCCGTGTATATTCTCGCCAAAATGCTGGGTAGACACTTTGCTTTCCACGTGTTTAATCAGGTTCAGGTCCTTGCCCAATTCGTTAAGGTGTTCCCGGCTCACGATTTTGGAGCGCATCTTGGTCAGATAGCCTTCATCGCCGGTGGGAACCATATTGAAAAGGTGGGCTGCAATAACAGAGCCCAGCATGGCATCGCCTAAAAACTCCAAACGTTCGTAGTTAAGCGGGTTTCCATCCTCGTCCGTTTTGTTCATCGAACGGTGGGTGAAAGCCTTGCGGTAATGGTTTAAATTTGCGGGTTTGAATCCTAATATTTTTTGGATTTCATCAAAAAAAATCCCGTCTTCATTAGAGCGGGAATTTGAAAATATTTTTTTGATAATACTCATTAGAATACTATAGCTCTATTTTTTTAACTAATACGCAAGCATTGTGTCCGCCAAAACCAAAAGTATTACTCATCACAACTTTCATGTCTCTTTTCTGAGCCTGATTGAAGGTGAAGTTTAATTTGTTATCGATGTTTTCATCATCGGTAAAATGGTTGATCGTTGGAGGAACAATTCCGTGTACGATAGAAAGAATAGAAGCAATTGCTTCAATGGCTCCGGCAGCACCCAGTAAGTGTCCGGTCATTGATTTTGTTGAATTCAGGTTTAACGTATAAGCGTGTTCGCCAAATACGTGCTGAATAGCTTTGCTTTCGGCAATATCGCCTAATGGTGTAGAAGTTCCGTGCATGTTCACACCGTCTACATCCGTTGGTTGTAAACCGGCATCTCTCAAACAGTTCAACATTACATTTTTAGCACCAAATCCTTCCGGATGCGGAGCTGTAATGTGGTGTGCATCTGCTGACATTCCGCCACCGCCAATTTCGCAATAGATTCTGGCACCACGAGCCACAGCGTGTTCGTATTCTTCCAGAATTAATGCACCGGCTCCTTCTCCTAGTACAAAACCTTCACGGTCTTTGTCCATAGGACGGGAAGCTGTCTTGGGATCGTTGTTTCTTGTAGAAAGGGCATGCATCGCATTAAAACCACCCATACCTGCAATGGTAACTGCTGCTTCAGAACCACCCGTAACCATAACATCAGCATGGCCTAAACGGATATAGTTAAAAGCATCAATTAATGCATTTGTAGAGGAAGCGCAAGCTGAAACTGTAGTGAAGTTCGGGCCTCTGAATCCGTATTTTATTGAAATGTGACCTCCGGCGATATCCGCGATCATTTTTGGTATAAAGAACGGATTGAACTTAGGAATACCACTTCCTTTTGCAAAATCCATAACTTCCTGCTGGAAAGTTTCCAAACCGCCAATACCGGATCCCCAGATAACACCAACTCTGTCTTTATCTAATTTGTCAAAATTGAAATTAGCATCGTTAACCGCCTCTTCAGATGAAACCATTGCATATTGCGCATAACGGTCCATTTTACGAGCCTCTTTACGATCTATGAAATTTTCAACATTAAAACCTTTTAGCTCACAAGCAAATTGTGTTTTGAAGTTGGTTGCATCAAAATAAGTAATTGGAGCCGCTCCGCTTACACCATTAATAAGACCATTCCAGTATTCTTGAATATTGTTACCAATAGGAGTAAGTGCACCTAATCCCGTTACTACAACTCGTCTTAATTTCATACGTTCAATTTTATAGTTTCAATTTAAACAAAAATACCCATGTTGTTTTCTTTTATGAATCAAAGGAAACATGGGTAATTTGATATATATTTTAATAGATTGTTTCCAATCAGTAGTATTTCTCTTAACCAAATACCTGTTGAAAAATAATAACACCCATGTATTCAGGAAAATGAACACATGGGATGCATGAGGTTATTATTTCTTAGCTTCTTCTATGTAAGAGATAGCTTGGCCAACAGTAGCAATGTTTTCAGCTTGGTCATCTGGAATTTGAATATCGAATTCTTTTTCGAACTCCATAATAAGCTCAACAGTGTCTAATGAATCAGCTCCTAAATCGTTAGTGAAGCTTGCTTCCGTTACAACTTCGTTTTCGTCAACACCTAATTTGTCTACGATAATCGCTTTTACTCTTGATGCAATGTCTGACATAATCTTTAATTTTAAAATTTAATTTGTTGGCAAAAATAAAAAACTTTATTTTAATACAACATTTTAGTTAATAAATGTGGCTACGAAAATAAAAAATTAATTTTACAAAGGCCTCTAAAAACTGTTTAATATCATTTATTATTCTTTTTTTTGCGGAATAAAAAAACACGGGATCGATGAGAAAGATTGTGATATTTGCTTCTGGTTCGGGCTCTAACGCCGAAAAAATTATTTTACACTTCAGGGATAATAGCCAAATACAGGTGGCGGCAGTTTTTTCGAATAATGCCACTGCAAAAGTTTTGGAAAAATCGGAAAAATTGGGTGTTTCGACCGTAATTTTTGACAAAAACGAGCTTTTTGACGGAACTGTTCTGGAAAAAATCGACACAATTCGGCCGGATCTGATCGTTTTGGCAGGATTTCTTTGGAAGTTTCCGGACAGTATTATTGCGCATTATCCCGATAAAATCATCAATATTCATCCGGCATTATTACCGAAATATGGCGGTAAAGGAATGTATGGCATGCATGTTCACCGTGCCGTTCTGGAAAATAAAGAAGCGGAAACGGGGATTACAATACATTATGTAAACGAACATTATGACGAAGGCGGTATTGTATTTCAGGCGCGGACAGCTGTTGCAGATTGTCTGACGCCCGAAGAAATTGCGCATAAAGTGCAGCTTCTGGAACACGACCATTTCCCGGTGGTGATTGAAAACCTGTTAAAAGAATAACGTGAGTCACGAAGTACATATATATACAGACGGTGCTGCCAAAGGCAATCCCGGTCCCGGCGGTTACGGTGTAATCCTGCAATGGGTGGGCAAACCGTATAAAAAAGAATTCTTTGAAGGTTTCCGCCTCACGACCAATAACAGGATGGAATTGCTGGCGGTAATCGTAGGACTTGAAAAGCTCAAAATACAGGGCACAAAAGTGCTGGTTATCTCCGATTCCAGATATGTGATTGATTCCGTAGTGAAAGGCTGGGTTTTCGGCTGGGAAAAGAAAAACTTTGACGGGAAGAAAAATCCGGATCTCTGGATGCGGTTTTTAAAGATTTACCGCAAACACCAGGTGGACTTCAAATGGGTAAAAGGACATAATAACCACCCTCAGAATGAACGATGTGACGAGCTGGCGGTAATGGCTTCACAGTTGGAAAAGCTTTCTGTGGATACCTTTTATGAAAGAGAGCAGCATAATTAGGGAATGCTGTTGTAAACTTTACAATTACTTTGTGATGCTGAATCGTTGCAACTCTGAAACTTATGAAGTATATTTGCACCCTAATTTTCAACTCGTTTTATGAATAAATTATTAATTGTAGGAACTGTTGCTTTTGATGCAATTGAAACACCGTTTGGAAAGACTGATAAAATTTTAGGTGGTGCTGCTACATATATTGGACTTTCGGCTTCTTTTTTTAATTTAAAGTCGGCTATAGTTTCTGTAGTTGGTGAAGATTTTCCACAAGAATATTTAGACTCACTTAAAAATAGAAATATTGATATCTCAGGACTTGAAGTGGTAAAAGGAGGAAAGACCTTCTTTTGGAGCGGACGTTATCACAACGATTTAAATTCAAGAGATACCTTAGATACACAATTGAATGTATTGGCAGATTTCCAGCCAAAAGTACCGGCAGATTTTAAAGATGCCGATGTAGTAATGTTAGGAAACTTGCATCCTATTGTACAAAGCAGTGTTTTGGATCAAATGGAATCACGTCCTAAATTAGTAGTATTGGATACCATGAACTTCTGGATGGATTGCGCTTTACCGGAATTACTGGATGTCATTAAAAGAGTAGATGTAATTACAATTAATGATGAAGAAGCACGCCAGTTGTCCGGAGAATACTCTTTGGTGAAAGCGGCTGCTAAAATTCAGGAAATGGGACCTAAGTTTGTGGTAATCAAAAAAGGAGAGCACGGAGCATTATTGTTCCACAATAAAGAAGTTTTCTTTGCACCGGCTTTACCATTGGAAGAGGTTTTCGATCCAACAGGAGCCGGAGATACTTTTGCAGGAGGTTTTTCAGGATATATCGCGCAGAGCGAAAATGTTTCTTTTGAAAACCTTAAAAACGCCATTGTTTACGGATCCAATTTAGCATCGTTCTGTGTTGAAGAATTCGGAACGCAGCGAATGGAACGTTTGCAAAAACCGGAAGTACTGTCCCGCTTGAAACAATTTAAAGCATTAACGCAATTTGAAATTGCATTACAAGAATAACGGATACATCCGAAGCCTCGAAACGGGGCTTTTTTTATTAATATACAAAAACACACAACAACACAACAACTATGAGTGACGCAATAAAACATGAGTGTGGCATTGCCCTTTTGAGATTAAAAAAACCATTGGAATTCTATAAAGAAAAATATGGTTCTGCTTTTTACGGGATACAGAAAATGTACCTGTTAATGGAAAAGCAGCACAACAGAGGGCAGGATGGAGCAGGTTTGGCAAGTATTAAATTAGATGTGGAACCGGGAGAGCGCTATATCAGCAGAATCAGATCCAATCAGGCGCAACCGATTCAGGACATTTTTGCACAAGTCAATCAAAGGATTAATGAAGAATTAGCGTTACATCCGGAGTATAACGACAATGTAGAACTACAGAAAAAAGAAATCCCTTATATCGGTGAACTGTTTTTAGGGCACGTTCGTTACGGGACTTTTGGAAAAAACAGCATTGAAAGTGTACATCCGTTTTTACGTCAGAACAACTGGATGCACCGCAACCTGATTGTTGCCGGAAACTTTAACATGACGAATGTTAAAGAACTTTTCGACGATTTGGTACGATTAGGGCAGCATCCGAAAGAAATGGCCGATACCGTTACGGTAATGGAAAAAATCGGACATTTTCTGGATGATGAAATTACAGACCTGTATCAGGAATGTAAAAACGAAGGACTAAGCAAAAGAGATGCTTCTCCGGTAATTGCCGAAAGGCTGGATATTGCCCGTATTTTAAGACGTGCTTCCAAAAACTGGGATGGCGGATATGCAATGGCAGGACTTTTAGGTCATGGTGATGCTTTCGTAACAAGAGATCCGGCAGGAATCCGTCCGGCATTTTATTACCAGGATGATGAAATCGTGGTGGTAGCATCCGAAAGACCGGTTATTCAGACCGTTTTCAATGTTCCGTTTGAGGCCATTCAGGAAATTACTCCGGGACATGCCATTATCGTAAAAAAAGACGGCCGCGTACTGGACGAACAAATCAGAGAGGCATTACCTTTAAAAGCCTGTTCTTTTGAAAGAATCTATTTTTCAAGAGGAAGCGATGCCGAAATTTACCAGGAACGTAAAGATTTGGGTAAACTGATCATGCCGGCTGTTTTAGAGGCTATTGATAATGATACGGACAATACGGTATTCTCGTATATTCCCAATACTGCAGAAACCTCCTTTTACGGAATGGTGGAAGCGGCTCAGGATTTCTTAAACCAGCGTAAAATATCCGATATCTTAGCGAATAAAGAAGTTTTAACGGCTGAGAAGTTACAGGATATCCTTTCTGTAAAACTGAGAACCGAAAAAGTAGCGATTAAAGATGCGAAGCTGCGTACGTTTATTACAGAAGACAGCAGCCGTGATGATCTGGTAGCACACGTTTATGATGTGACCTACGGGGTTATTAAACCGACCGACAATCTGGTTATCATTGATGACAGTATTGTTCGTGGTACGACCTTAAAGAAAAGTATCATCAAAATGATGGACAGGCTGCATCCTAAAAAGATAGTGATTGTTTCTTCGGCACCGCAGATCCGTTATCCGGATTGTTACGGTATCGATATGGCAAAACTGGAAGGACTGGTTGCTTTTCAGGCCGCTTTGGAATTGCTGAAAGAGCGTAACCTGTACCATATAGTGGAAGAAGTTTATCAAAAATCGAAAGCACAGGAAAATTTACCGGATAGTGAAGTGGTTAACTATGTAAAAGAAATGTATGCTCCTTTTACAGATCAGGAAATTTCCGATAAAATTGCTGCAATGCTGACTACTTCCTGTGTGGGAGCAGAGGTAAAAATCATCTTCCAGACCGTTGAAAATTTACACAAAGCATGTCCTAAAAATTTAGGAGATTGGTACTTTACAGGCGACTATCCGACAAACGGTGGTAATCGTGTTGTGAACCGGGCTTTTATGAATTTTTATGAAGGTAAGGATGCCCGTGCTTATTAAAGAGTTAAAACGCGCTTTTTATCGAATTTATTAGTAGATAATCTGATTTATTTGATGACGGAAAGCGTTGACAATACATTTGTATCACCATAGCATTAGTAGGTTAAGTTTATGGTAGATTTGGGGCAAAAAGGGTGGAATTCTATTCCACCTTTTTCATTTTATAAAAAGGCATAAAAAAACCCGAAAGAATCATCCCTGATTCTTTCGGGTTTTTTTGTAAAAGATATCTTTTATTTTGCAGCTGCAAAACGTTTTGCTACTTCAGCCCAGTTAATTACATTAAAGAAAGCTTCAATATAATCCGGTCTTCTGTTTTGATAGTTCAGGTAGTAAGCATGTTCCCATACGTCCATTCCTAAAATAGGCGTTCCGCCGCATCCGATTCCCGGCATTAATGGGTTGTCCTGGTTAGGCGTTCCGCAAACATCCAGTTTTCCGCCTTTCTGAACACAAAGCCAAGCCCATCCGGAACCGAATTGTGTTGCTCCAGCTTTTGAAAACTGTGCTTTAAATTCTTCAAAAGAACCAAAAGCAGCCGTAATCGCCTCTGCTAATTCTCCCGTTGGTTGTCCGCCGCCGTTTGGTGACATTACTTCCCAGAATAAATTGTGGTTGTAAAAACCACCACCATTATTACGTACAGCAGCTTTGGATAAATCCAGATTGTGAAGAATTTCTTCAATAGATTTTCCTTCCAGGTCTGTTCCTGCAATAGCAGCGTTCAGATTTGTAGTGTATGCATTGTGATGTTTGGAATGGTGTATTTCCATTGTACGGGCATCAATATGAGGCTCTAAGGCGTCATAAGTATATGGGAGTTGTGGTAATTCGAAAGCCATAGTATGATTTTTTATAGATTAGTATTATTTTTATTCAAATTTATAAATTAAACTTTGGAATAAAAAATAGTAATTCTCTATTCCGTTATTGGTAATTTCAATATAAACTTTTCTTAACTGTGAATAAAACTGCATTCTCCATATATGATGCTTCGGCGGGTTCCGGAAAAACCTATACGCTTGTAAAAGAGTATTTAAAGATACTGTTGCAATCGGATACCAACGATGCCTATAAAAAAATCCTGGCCATTACCTTTACCAATAAAGCGGTTGAGGAAATGAAAACCAGGATTGTTTCCAGCTTGTCGGAGTTTTCAAAAGAAGCGCCAAATGACAAAGCAATGGACCTGATGCAGGATATTGCTGCCGAAATACGGCTCAGTCTGGTTACGATTAAAGATAAATCGAAAGCTATTATTAAAAATATCATTCACAATTATGCCTCGTTTGATATTTCGACCATTGATAAATTCACCCATAAGGTTATTCGTGCGTTTGCACATGATCTGAATCTTCCGGTCACGTTTGACGTTTCTCTGGAAACCGATTCGTTATTGCAGGAAGCGGTTGATGCTATAGTAGCCAAAGCCGGGGAAGACCATGAGCTGACCAATATCCTGGTAGACTTTTCGGTTGATAAAACGGATAATGATAAAAGCTGGGACGTTACCGGGGAATTACTGGATGTGGGCAGGCTGCTGATGAATGAAAACAACCGGAATGAGATCGTTAATTTCCAGGATAAAACAATTGAGGAATTCCAGGTTATCAAACAGCAGTTAACAGCTGCTATTGCAAAATTGGAAGCTGATTGTGTGGCGAAAGCCGATGAGGCAATGGCGTTGATTGAAAGCAAAGGCATCGATTTAAAATCGTTTTCCCGCGGAACTTTTCCGAATCATTTGGGATACATTCAGAAAGGAGAACTGAAAAGCAGCCATAAAAAATTCCGGGAAGCCGAAGATATAGCTGTTAATAAAACGGCAAAAGACAAAGAAATTATAGAAAGCATATCCGGAACGTTAATAACATTGCTGGAGGAAGTCTATAAAAACTATGAAAAGAAAAGTTTTTATGAGGCCTTTCTGAAAAATATTACACCCTTATCGCTATTGAACTCCATTAGTAAAGAACTGGAGCGGATTCAGAAAGAACAGAATATCCTGTCTATTTCCGAGTTCAATGCGATTATTTATAAAGAAATTCAGAACCAGCCGGCTCCTTTTATCTATGAGCGTCTGGGGGAACGGTACAAACATTTTTTTATAGACGAGTTTCAGGATACTTCCGAAATGCAGTGGCACAACCTGATTCCGCTAATCGATAATGCGCTGTCGAGCGAAGACCTGAGCGGAACAAGAGGCTCGCTGATGATTGTGGGCGATCCGAAACAATCCATTTACAGATGGCGGGGCGGTAAAGCAGAGCAGTTTATTGCTTTGAGTAAATGCCGGAACCCTTTTTCAAATCCGGACAAGCAATTGGTGCGTCTGGAGAAAAATTTCCGGAGCTATTCGGAAGTTATCGAATTCAACAACGCCTTTTTTGCCATGCTGTCTGATGAGTTTTCCAATGTGGATTATCAGGATCTGTACAGGAACCACAGCCATCAGCAGGTAAATGCTAAAACCGGCGGTTATGTGAATATTTCGTTTATTCCGGATGTAGTGGAGGCCGACGAAAACAACGAGGAAGAAGCGGATGGAAAAGAGCAGTTGTACCTGAAAGCGACATTGCAGACCATTAAAGAAGTAGTGGCTAAAGGTTTTGCCTATAAAGATATCGTGTTGCTTACCCGTAAGCGCTCTTCGGGCGTGGCGCTGGCAAATTTTCTAACCGAAAATTCGGTTAAGATACTCTCGTCGGAAACCCTGTTAATTGAAAATGCCACAGAGGTGCGTTTGATCCTGAATGTACTGCGATACCTGAAAAATAATAACGATAAAGAAGCGAAAGCTGCCTTTTTGTATTTCGTTGCGCAATACAGGCAAACACAGCTGCCGGTTCACGATTGTATCGAAAAAGGCATGCAGCAGGAAACGGAAGAAGGATTGGAGCAATGGTTGCACGAACTGGGGATTATCATCTCGTTTAAAGACTGCCGTAAAAAATCCCTGTATGAAGCAGTGGAAATTATTGTGGCTGTTTTTATAAAAGAAAAAAGTACGATTTCCTACGTGCAGTATTTTCTGGATCTGGTATTGGAAAGAGATGTGAGAACACAATCCGGAATTGCCGACTTTTTGGAATACTGGGATAAAAACGGATCGAAATTCAGTATCCCGTCACCGGAAGGTAATGATGCTGTCCGGATCATGACGATCCACAAATCGAAAGGACTTGAATTTCCGGTGGTTATTTTCCCGTTTGCGGAAGAAGACTATGCGCGCGCGCCGCGAAGTAAAATGTGGCTGGAAATGGATGAAGCCGATTTTGCTATTTCGAAAGCATTGGTGGATGTCAGGAAAGAAGTGTCGGAATATGGCGAAAAAGCTGCTTTGGTCTATGAAGAAAAAAGTCAGCAGGATTTACTGGACAATATCAACGTTTTGTATGTGGCACTTACGAGGGCGGAAGAACAGCTGTATATTATCTCCGGTAAAAATGTGAGCAGTAAAGGCGAGCTGAAAAACAATATGTCCTCCTATTTTATTAAATACCTGGATTATAAAGGCGTATATCAGGAGGAAAAAAGAATCTTCGAATTTGGAACACCGGAACGAAAATCTGTAGCCAGACCGCAGGGAGAGCAACAGCAGCTGATTACGGTAGTTCAGGAGAAATTAGATCCTAAGGCCGTGAAAATCGCCCAAAGAGAAGCTTTGATGTGGGGAACGGCTCAGGAAAGAGCTATTGAATTTGGAAATGTACTGCATGAGATCCTGTCTTTTGTAAAAACCGGCAACGATATCCCGCTGGCGATAATCAAGGCGCAGGAAAGCGGCTTGATAACGCATACACAAAAGGAAGAAGTAGAAAAAACCCTGCGGGAAATTGTGGAACATCCCGAACTGCAATTGTTTTTTGAAGAAGGCAATGTGGTTTACAAAGAACAGAGTATTATTAAAAAAGGGAACAGAACCATTAAACCGGACAGGGTGGTTTTAAAAGAGCGGAAAGCCTATTTGCTGGATTATAAAACCGGGATGCATCAGGCGAAGTATGAAAAACAGCTGGAAGAGTACAAAATGGCATTGGAAGAGATGGGATTTGAAGTGATGAAAAAGACCCTGGTGTATATAGGGGAAACTTTAAATGTGATACATTTGTAACCGAATAAATAGCATAACCGAATAAACAGCATATCATGTACGGAAAAATCAAAGATTATTTGCAAAACGAATTAAATACAATTCAGGAAAACGGATTGTTTAAAAAAGAAAGAATCATTACTTCTCCGCAGGGAGCCGAAATTAAAATTGCTTCCGGCGAAACCGTTTTAAATTTTTGTGCCAATAACTACTTGGGCTTGTCTTCCCATCCGGAAGTGGTTCAGGCAGCGAAAGATGCTTTGGATACACACGGTTTCGGAATGTCGTCTGTACGTTTTATCTGCGGAACTCAGGATATTCATAAAACATTAGAACAAAAAATAGCCAACTTTTACGGAACGGAAGATACGATCCTTTATGCAGCAGCTTTTGATGCTAACGGAGGTGTTTTTGAGCCGTTATTGGGTGAGGAGGATGCAATTATTTCCGATAGCTTAAACCACGCATCTATTATTGACGGAGTGCGTTTGTGTAAAGCGGCACGTTACCGTTATGAAAACAATAATATGGCCGATTTGGAGCAGCAGCTTATCAAGGCAAATGAAGAAGGAAGACGTTTCAAACTGATCGTTACCGATGGGGTCTTTTCAATGGACGGACTGGTAGCGCCTTTGGATAAAATCTGTGATCTGGCAGACAAATATGATGCAATGGTTATGGTAGACGAGTGCCATGCGGCAGGATTTATCGGAGCAACCGGAAAAGGAACATTGGAAGCTAAAAACGTTATGGGCCGTGTGGATATCATCACCGGAACATTAGGGAAAGCTTTGGGTGGAGCAATGGGGGGTTATACCACCGCTAAAAAAGAAATTATCGAAATTTTAAGACAGCGTTCCCGTCCGTATTTGTTTTCAAACTCTTTGGCGCCTTCAATTGTGGGAGCTTCAATAAAAGTGTTTGAATTGTTGGAGAAAGACACTGCTTTAAGAGATAAACTGGAGTGGAATACCAATTATTTTAAAACCGGAATGAAAGAAGCCGGATTTGATATTATTGACGGCGATTCGGCAATTGTACCGGTAATGCTGTATGATGCGAAACTTTCTCAGGTAATGGCAGATGAATTGCTGAAAAAAGGAATCTATGTAATCGGATTCTTCTTCCCGGTGGTTCCTAAGGATAAAGCAAGAATAAGAGTACAACTGTCTGCGGCTCATTCAAAAGAGCATCTGGATAAGGCAATAAATGCATTTAAAGAGGTTGGAAAAGCATTGGGAGTAATTCAATAAGAAGTTTTTAGTAAGAAAAAGCGAATTTTTTAACAAATTGCTTTGTAGTTAATATTTTACATCTTACTTTTGCTGTAATTATAACGTATTGTAATTAAATAAAAAAAGTATGAGACATCTAAACAAATTATTCGTAGCAGCATTGATGTTTGCGGGTCTTAGTTCGCAGGCTCAGGATAGCAATAACCCTTGGGCTATTACTATTGGTGCGAACGCTGTAGACACAAGATTCAGTGCCAGCAAGAAATTAGAAGAACAATTTTCACAGTATTTTAACGTAAGAGATAATTGGAATATTATCCCTTCTGTTTCTTTCGTTAATGTTTCTAGACACGTAGGAGATAACTTCTCTTTCGGAGTGACTGGATCGGTAAATAAAATTACAAGATTCGTAGAGCCAAGAGTTACGATTCCTGGAGATTACACTGTTGTAAATCCTGGTGATCTTTCTTACTACGGTATCGATGGGGTTATCAACTATAGCTTCATGAATTTAATCGGATCTAAAGTTATTGATCCTTCTGCTCACATTGGTGGAGGTTATACTTTCTTTGGAGATGCTAGTACAGGAACTGTAAACGGAGGTTTAGGTTTAACTTTCTGGTTCTCTGAAAATGTAGGTTTATCTTTCCGTTCAACTTACAAGCATTCATTTGATGAGACAAGAAATCCTTCTGTTGATGTTCCATCTCATATGCAGCATTTCGCTGGTATTACTTTCAAATTTGGAGGTAAAGATACAGACGGAGACGGAATCTATGATAAAGATGACGCTTGTCCAGATGTAGCTGGTTTAAAAGAATTCCAAGGTTGTCCTGATACAGACGGTGACGGTATTCCAGATAAAGATGATGCTTGTCCGGATGTAGCTGGTCTTAAAGAATTCCAGGGATGTCCTGATACAGACGGTGATGGTATCGCTGATAAAGATGATGCTTGTCCTGAAGTAGCTGGTTTAAAACAATTCAACGGATGTCCTGATACAGACGGTGACGGTGTGCCAGATAACTTAGACAAATGTCCTTCTGTAAAAGGTCCTAAAGAAAATGCAGGTTGTCCTTGGCCAGATAGAGATGGTGACGGTGTAGCTGATAAAGATGATAAATGTCCAGACGTTAAAGGAACTGTTGCTAACAACGGATGTCCTGAAGTTTCTGACGAGACTATCAAAAAATTAAATGCTTACGCTAAAACAATCTTATTCAACTCTGGTAAAGCTACTTTCCAAAAACAAACTTTCCCGGTATTACAGTCAATCACTGCAATCTTGAAAGAGTACCCTCATGCTAGATTCAGCATTGAAGGTCACACGGATAGCGATGGTAAAGATGCATTCAACCAAAAATTATCTGAAGAAAGAGCTAAAGCTGTTAAAGATTATTTAATCGAAAACGGAATCGATTTCGAAAGATTATCTTCAATCGGATATGGTGAATCTAAACCAATCGATACTAACAAAACAGCTAAAGGTAAAGCTAACAACAGACGTGTTGAGGTTAAATTAATCAAATAATTTAATTCACATACCTAAATAAATGAAACGTCCCGATTTATCGGGACGTTTTTTTTTATTCATAATTGTGGCTGATTGCTTTTTTTGAAGGCCAATTTTCCTAACTTTATGGAGGCATAATTTTTATTCTGTATGGAAATAAAATCAGCCATAACCAGTTTGGTTTTCAATACAGTTAAAAATTTCCAAGGCAGTTATCTGCAAAAAAATAAATGGTGAATTATTCCTTTTTAGATAAATTAAGCAGCGAAATCGTATCGCAATACCAGGAAAACCTGTCCGGGATTACAATTGTTTTACCCAATAAAAGAGCGAAAATATTTTTAGTAGAAGCGCTGAAAAAACAATTGAACGGAACGGTATTCGCTCCCGAAATCATCAGTATCGAAGACTTTATTCAAAATGTTGCCGGCATTCGCACCTGCGATAGTATTGAATTGCTGTTTGAATTCTATGATGTTTATCTGGAATTAACGCCCAAAGAGAAACAACAGCCTTTTGAGCTTTTTGCTAACTGGGCAAAAACATTGCTGCAGGATTTTAATGAAATTGACCGCTACCTGCTAAAACCAGGCCATGTGTTTTCCTATCTGAAAGATATTGAAGACATCAAGCACTGGTCGTTAGACCTGGAACAAAGAACCACGCTGATTGAAAACTATCTGGAATTCTGGAATTTATTACCCTCCTATTATCAGGGATTATACGAACACCTACTTCGGAAAGGAATAGGCTATCAGGGACTGATCTACAGGGAAGCTGTTGAAAACCTGAACCATTTCTCGGAAGCCATAGGTGATAAAAAACTGCTGTTTGCAGGCTTTAATGCCCTGAATCAGGCGGAAGAAAAGATAATGCAGCAATTGCTGTTTAATGAACAGGCAAAAGTGTATTGGGACATCGATGAGGTTTTCCTGAACGATACCTTTCACGATGCCGGACTATTTGTCAGAAGGTTTAAAAAAGAGTGGAAACAATATACTACGCAGCCGTTTGAATGGATCGTAAACGAATTCAGCCAGGAAAAAAACATCCGGATTATCGGAACGCCCAAAACCGTAGGCCAGGCAAAAATTGCCGGAAAACTGATTGAAGAAGTGCAGCTCAAAACAGAAAGTCTGGACAAGGTCGCGCTTGTTTTAGGGGAAGAAAACCTGCTCATTCCGGTGCTGTATGCGCTGCCCAATACGGTTGAAAGCCTGAACATTACAATGGGTTATAGCAGTAAAAATAACCCGGCTCAGATATTGATACACAAATTGTTCAAACTTCACACAAACGCTATACAGCGGGATGAAAAGAACTATGTGTTCTACTATAAAGAAATACTGGATATCCTGACGCATCCGTTAGTCGAACCGTATGTGAAGGCTTCCTATGCTGTTCAGATTGTGAATAAAAACAATATTACGTTCCTGACGCAAAAAAAACTGCTCGAAATCAACAATTATCCTACCGGATTATTTTCTTTATTATTCGAGAAATGGAGTGATGATGTTATTAGTGTGCTGAACAGGCTTTCGGAAATTATCCTTACAATCAAGTCCTTCCTGAGTAATGATAATGAAGAAGATAAAATATCCAAAGCCTTCCTGTATTCGGTTTTCAAAGTAATTAACAAGCTTATTAATTATTATGAGGCACATCCAAAAATTGATAACCTGAATACGCTTTTCACGGTTTATAAGCAGATTGTCGATCTGGCGGAAGTTTCATTTGAAGGAGAGCCGCTAACCGGATTACAGATAATGGGTGTTTTGGAAAGTCGTGTGCTGGATTTTGAAACGGTAATTATTACCTCGATGAATGAAGGTAAATTTCCGGCCGGAAAAACCACAAACTCGTTCATCCCTTATGATGTTAAAAGAGAATTGGGATTGCCTACCTATAAGGAAAAAGATGCTATTTACAGCTATCACTTTTACCACTTATTGCTAAGGGCTAAAAATATTTACCTGCTGTACAATACCGAAAGTGAAGGATTGGATGCCGGGGAACGCAGCCGTTTTATTACGCAGCTGGAAATTGAAAAAAGACCGAAGCATGTCCTGATACATCAAATTTACAATGCTTTTTTACCGGATAAAGCCTACGAGCCGGTCGTGATCCCGAAATCTGACGGAGTACTGGCGCGTTTAAAGGAAATCGCTACAGTAAAAGGATTTTCGCCATCCGGACTGACGACCTATATGCGGAATCCGATTCAGTTTTATAACCAGCGAATACTGCGGATATCCGAAGTGGAAGAAGTTGAGGAAAACATCGCCCTGAATACTCTGGGAACCATTATCCATGGTGTGCTGGAAGAACTGTACCGTCCATATCTGGGAAAATTTTTGACATTACCTGATGTGGATCAGATGTTTGGCGCATCAAATGCGGAAGTTGAAAAGCAATTCCGGATGATTTATAAGGAAGGAGAGATTGCCAAAGGTAAAAACCTGCTCGCTTTTGAAGTGGCGAAACGGAACGTACACAACTTCCTGAGAGAGGAGAAAAAACAACTGGAAAACAATGATGCGGTTAAGATCTTAGGTCTGGAAATCCCGTTGGAAAGAGTGCTGGAAGACAGCCGGTTGCCGTTTCCGGTCAAAATTGCCGGTAATGTGGACCGGATTGAACAGCGCAACGGAAAAATAAGGATAGTGGATTATAAAACCGGAAGAGTCGAAAAGAACAGTGTGCTCTTAAAAGACTGGACTGGTTTAACCGCGGACATAAAAAATGATAAGATCATACAGCTGCTCTGCTATGCTTTTATGTATGAACAGCACTGTAACGGTATGGAACTGGAAGTAGGGATTATATCCTTTAAAAATATGCGGAACGGCTTTATGCCTTTTGGATTTAAAGAGGAAAAAGAATTCAATATGATGATAACGGCGGAGACGCTGGCCAGTTTCCGGACGGAAATTATTGTCCTGATCAATGAAATCCTGAATGCCGGAATTCCTTTTGAAGAGCGGATACAATAAGTTAGATATTCTTAAAGAAATCCGATAAGATCCCTTTCAGCTCATATTTGTTTTCAATGTGGCTCATGTGGCCGTCGTTGAACGTGACGAGTTTTACAGCGGTACCTTCAAGCTGTTCAAGGCTGTCGTTATAGTTTAGTACCGGATCTTTTTTTCCCAGAATAAGCATAATGGGATACGGCGCAAAGTGTAAAATAACTTCCCGGTCATTGCGGGCTTTCATACCTTCCAAAGCGGCAATAATGCCCTGTAAGGGTGTTTTTAAAGCTTCCAGTTTTACCTTTTCAATGGTTTCGGTCAGTCTTTCGCGATTGTCTTCACTGAATAAATTGGCAATCGACATCCTGATAAAATTCGAATAACTCTGCTTTACGGCAATAATGGCACGATCCCGGTTGCGCTTGCGCTCGTCGCTGTCGGCTCTGGAAGTAGAGTTAAGCAGCACCATTCCTTTAACATTGTCCGGGTACAATTCGGCGAAAGCCAGAGCAACATAACCACCCATAGAATGTCCGGTAAAAACCGCTTTCCGGATACGAAGCTCACTCAAAACGGCATGAACGGCATCGGCCATATCTTCCATACTGTGAATGTAGCCGATAGATTCCGATTGTCCGTGACCCAGTAAATCGATCGTGATAACGCGGTATTTTTTAGAAAAAGCTTTGGTGTAAAAATCCCACATACCGGAATTCTCTAAAAAACCATGCAGAAAAACCAAGGCGGTTCCTTTTCCGGTTTCGGAATAAGCAATTTTAGTATTTTTAAAAAGAATGTGTTTCAACGGTGGGGATTTATCGTGTTGCAAAAGTAAACCTATTCGGCAAACTGAAAAAATAAAACGGTTTACAACTTTAGTCATAAACCGTTTTTATATAAAATAAGCGTTTTTTAGCGATTCATTAAGCTTTCGATTTCGTCAGCCTCAATAGGAATATTGCGCATCAGGTTGAAAGGCTCTCCGCTTGCCTGGATAACCACATCGTCTTCAATACGGATTCCGAATCCTTCAGCAGGAATGTAAATTCCCGGTTCGATCGTGAAAACCATATTTGCCTGCATCGGCTCATACAGCAAACCGTAATCGTGCGTGTCCAATCCCATGTGATGGGAAGTACCGTGCATGAAGTATTTTTTATAAGCCGGCCAGTCCGGATTTTCGTTCTGAACGTCAGCTTTGTCCAGTAATCCTAAACCTAGCAATTCGGAAGTCATTATTTTTCCTACTTCAATATGGTATTGTTTCCAGAAATTACCCGGTACCAGCATTTTACCGGCTTCGTTTTTTACGCGCAATACCGCATCGTAAACTTCTCTTTGTCTTTTGGTGAATTTCCCGGAAACCGGAATGGTTCGGGTCATATCGCTCGAATAGTTGGCATACTCGGCACCAACATCCAATAATAATAAATCACCGGCATTACACTGCTGGTTGTTCTCGATATAGTGCAATACATTTGCGTTGTTACCGGAAGCAATAATAGGAGTATAGGCAAAACCTTTGGAACGGTTTCTCAGGAACTCGTGTGCAAATTCGGCTTCTACTTCATATTCCATAACGCCCGGTTTTACAAACGATAAAATACGACGGAAACCTTTTTCGGTAATATTACAGGCCTGTTGGATTAAATCCAGCTCTTCGCTTTCTTTTACCGAACGCAAACGCTGTAAAATCGGATTGCTTTTTTCTACTTTATGCGCAGGATAATTTTCTTTCCACCATTTTACAAAACGGGCTTCACGTGTTTCGGTTTCCACCTTGGCACGGTAATGTTCATTCGTGTTGATATACATCGTATCGGCATAAGTCATCAGTTCATACAATACCTTTTCGAAATCCTGTAACCAGTGTACGGTTTTAACACCGGAAACCTCAAATGCGCGTTCTTTGGTTAGTTTTTCACCTTCCCATATCGCAATGTGTTCATTGGTTTCTCTTAAGAATAACATTTCCTTTTGAGATTCATAAGGAGCATCGGGGAAAATAACCAGGATGCTTTCTTCCTGATCTACGCCGGACAGATAGAAAATGTCACGGTGCTGTGCAAATGGCAACGTGCTGTCTGCACTAACAGGATAAATATCATTGGAGTTAAAAACAGCGATACTGTTTGGCTTCATTGCCGCGGCGAATTTTTTGCGGTTTTTAATGAATAAGTCCCGGTCTATTTGATGGTATTTCATAACGAAATAATTTTTAAGTATATATGAACCCAAATTTAAAAACTTTAGAAACAAATGCTGTTAATACGACTATAAAATTTTGAAGAATTCATAATTATGGGTAATTTTCTGCCATGAAAAAAACAATATCACTTCTTGTAACACTATTTTTAGTGACAATTTTGCAGGCTCAGCATAAAATGCCATACCAGTTATTTGATAAAAACGGTAAAAAAACAAATTATGAAAAATTAGTAAAGGCCTGTGAAAAAACAGAAGTAGTGTTGTTTGGAGAGTTTCATGACAACTCTGTGGTGCACTGGCTGCAATTGGAATTAACAAAAGACCTGGCTGCAAAAAGAAAACTGGTTTTGGGAGCCGAAATGATCGAAGCCGATAATCAGCCGCAGTTGAATCAGTATCTGAGTGGCGCGATAGACCAGAAAGCTTTCGATACTTTGGCGCGATTGTGGAAAAATCATAAAACAGATTACAAACCATTAGTGGATTTTGCCAAAGCAACCAAAACAGAATTTATTGCCACGAATATCCCGAGACGATATGCCAGTCTGGTATTTAAAAAAGGCTTTGAAGCACTGGAAACCCTTACTGATGAAGAGAAAACCTGGATAGCACCGCTTCCGGTTCCGTATGATGCCAAACTGCCGGGCTATGTTAAAATAGTGGAGATGATGGGCGGCCATGGCGGCGAAACCCTTCCGAAAGCGCAGGCAATCAAAGATGCGACCATGGGATATTTTATTGTGAAAAATAAAAAAGACAATACGGTATTTGTGCATTACAACGGAAGTTATCACAGCGATTACCATGAAGGAATCTATTGGTATCTGAAACAATACCAGCCTGAAATTAAAATTATTACCATTGCAACGGTAAGCCAGGAAAATATTTTGAAATTAGAGGAAGAACACCACAATAAAGCGGACTATATTATCGTTGTAGATGAAGATGTCACGAAGACATATTGATTTAACAAAATCTTGGCAAGATTTTTGTTTATTATATTTTGTTAAACGAAGGTTATGAATTTTAGAAATATTCTATACATATTATTAATTGCCATCACATTATTTGCATGTGATGACAATGACGATGTGAGGAATTCAGAACCGCAGTTGATTGTTAAATTTAAATTTGATAACAACCAGATCCGTTTAAACAATACCGGTCAGCCGGCACCAATTGCCAGTGGCAATGCGGCACAATCCCCTTCTTTTAATGCAATCAGTTCTCATTATCTGGAGCTGGCACCAAATGCCAATACTGCTTTAGGAATGGGTACCGTTTTATACCATGCGCCTGAAACAATGGCAGGTGGTGAAAATGCGATAGATTTTAGTCAGTCGAAAATTGTGGGTGAAAATGAAGTTTTCCTTTCCGTACCGTTGAGTCAGGTGGCTACCGGGAGCTACGAATGGGTAAGGGTTTCGTTGTCGTACCAGAATTATGACATTAATATTTTAAATCAGGGAACGGACTATACCGGAACGCTGGCTGGTTTTGTCGGATTTAAAACCTATTTAACGACACATCACATCGGGAACAGCAGTTTCCCGGTAAATGGTAACAGAGAGCAGGGATACTGGGCTTTAAATGTTAACGGAATGCCTTTTTCCGGACAGGCTCCGGAAGGTGCCACTACGGTTCCGAACCCGCTTTTTGCCACCTCTCCGATACCGCCTAAATCCTGTGTGGTAACCGGTAAATTTGCCAATGCATTTGTGATTACCGGAAACGAAACAAAAAATGTTGAAGTTACCCTGTCGCTTTCTGTAAACAACAGTTTTGAGTGGAAAGAGGTTAATTTTGACGGGAAATATGAGCCTTCAGCAGGTGAAAATGTTGTTGATATGGGGCTTAGAGGATTAATGCCTTCTTATCTGAAATAATATTTCCGGAATAGCTACTCTTCTATTTTTAAAGTATATACCAAATTCAGGCAGTGCATTTTTCGCAAGACATTGCATTTCTCACTTTAAATTCATTATAAATAAGGGTTAAAGGGTTGCGGTTAATTTGAAATAGCGTTACTTTTGTTTGATTTTTTTAAAAACTATTACAATCAAACACTATGGCAAAATCTGCACTTTTAAAGTCATCTATCGGGAAAAAATACTGGATGGCTCTTACGGGTTTATTTTTATGCTTGTTTTTGGTGGGTCACTTAGCAGGTAACCTACAGTTATTATTCGGAACACAATTGCAATTCAACGAATATGCATTGTTTATGACTACCAATCCAGCTGTAAAAATTCTATCTTATTTAACGTACATTTCGATTTTATTCCACGCGATCGATGGTATTCTTCTGACAATCCAAAACAAGAAAGCAAGGCCTGTTGGGTATGCTAAAAACAACGCTGCTGCAAACAGCGCGTGGGCTTCAAGAAACATGGCGGTTTTAGGAACCTTAATCCTGATTTTTATCGCTACTCACATGGTGAATTTTTGGGCAAAAATGCATTTCTCAAATATGCCTTTGCAAAAAATTACAGTAGAAGCACAGCCAGGAAACTCTCAGGAATTTTACCTTACTTCCGGTTGGGGACAGGATAAATTTATCCCGGTACAAAGTGTAGACGGTGAAAACATTGTTGTTGAAGGACGTGATTTTTACTACGTTAAACCGGCGAAAATTAAATTTGCAGAAGGATATAAAGATTTACATACAATTACAATTGCGTTCTTTAAAGATCCGAAATTGGGATTGGCATTTACCATTTTCTACGTGTTTTCAATGGCTGTTTTAGCATTCCACTTACTACACGGATTTAATAGTGCTTTCCAGTCGTTAGGAGCTAATAATCCTAAATATTCTCCGGCGATTCGAATTTTCGGAAAAGGATTTGCAATTATTGTACCGCTTTTATTTGCTATTATTCCTTTATATATTCACTTTGTTAAATAATCCTATAATAGATAAAGATTATGGCATTAGATTCTAAAATACCTCAAGGTCCTATTTCAACGAAATGGACAGACTATAAAGATCACATTAACCTGGTTAACCCGGCGAACAAACGTAACATCGATGTAATCATCGTTGGAACAGGTTTGGCAGGAGGTTCGGCTGCCGCTACTTTGGCAGAATTAGGTTATAACGTAAAAGCTTTTTGTTTTCAGGATTCTCCACGTCGTGCGCACTCGATTGCAGCACAGGGAGGTATCAATGCAGCAAAAAACTACCAGGGTGATGGTGACTCCACTTTCCGTTTGTTTTACGATACGGTTAAAGGAGGCGATTACCGCGCCCGTGAAGCTAACGTTCACCGTTTAGCAGAAGTATCGGCTAATATTATTGACCAATGTGTGGCTCAGGGTGTGCCTTTGGCACGTGAGTACGGAGGTTTATTAGATAACCGTTCTTTCGGTGGAACATTGGTTTCCAGAACATTCTATGCAAAAGGACAAACAGGACAACAGTTGTTATTAGGCGCTTATTCTGCAATGAACCGTCAAATCGGACGTGGAAAAATCCAGATGTACAACCGTCATGAAATGTTAGACCTTGTTATCGTTGATGGAAAAGCAAGAGGAATCATTGCCCGTGACCTGGTTACCGGAGCAATCGAAAGACATTCAGCTCACGCTGTTGTTATCGCTTCAGGAGGTTACGGAAACGTATTCTTCCTTTCTACCAATGCTATGGGAAGTAACGTAACCGCTGCATGGAAAATACACAAAAAAGGAGCTTACTTCGCTAATCCTTGTTATACGCAAATTCACCCAACTTGTATTCCGGTATCAGGAGACCACCAGTCTAAATTAACCCTGATGTCTGAATCATTAAGAAATGACGGTAGAATCTGGGTTCCTAAAAACATGGATGATGCTATTGCTATTCGTGAAGGGCGTTTGAAACCAACACAAATCGCAGAAGAAAACAGAGATTATTATTTGGAAAGACGTTATCCATCTTTTGGTAACCTGGTACCGCGTGACGTAGCTTCACGTGCAGCAAAAGAAAGATGTGATGCGGGATATGGCGTTAACAAAACAGGAGAAGCCGTTTATTTGGATTTTGCTTCTGCAATTCAGCGTTATGGAAAAGAGCAGGCAAAAATCAAACACCTGGATCAGAATGACGCGGCTTTAGTAAAAAAATTAGGAACAGAAGTAGTTGCTAACAAATATGGTAACCTGTTCCAGATGTATGAGAAAATCGTTGACGATAATCCATACGAAACACCAATGATGATTTATCCGGCAGTTCACTACACAATGGGTGGAATCTGGGTAGATTATAACTTAATGACCACAATTGAAGGTTGTTATTCTATTGGTGAAGCAAACTTCTCCGATCACGGAGCGAACCGTTTGGGAGCTTCTGCTTTGATGCAGGGTCTTGCTGACGGATACTTCGTATTACCGTACACTATTGGTGATTATTTATCAAAAGATATCCGTACAGGTAAAATCTCAACAGATTTACCGGAATTTGCGGAAGCGGAGAAAAACGTTAGAGACTTGATTGAAAAATTCAGTAACAATAACGGTACACATTCTGTTGACCATTTCCATAGAAAATTAGGAAAAGTAATGTGGGATAAAGTAGGTATGGCGCGTAATGCCCAGGGACTTACGGAAGCTATGGATGAGATTAAAGCCATCCGTGAGGAATTCTACAGAGACGTTCGTGTTCCCGGAGATATTAACGGATTTAACCAGGAATTGGAAAAAGCATTGCGTGTTGCCGATTTCTTGGAATTAGGAGAGTTATTCGCTAAAGATGCTTTACACAGAAATGAATCTTGTGGAGGTCACTTTAGAGAAGAATATCAAACAGAAGAAGGAGAAGCACAACGTGATGACGTTAACTTTGCATACGTAGCCGCTTGGGAATACAAAGGAAACCCGAGAGAAGCCGTATTACACAAAGAAGAGCTGAAATTCGAAAATGTGAAACTGGTTCAAAGAAGTTACAAATAATTTTAATGTGTTAAGGCAAATTAGAATACCTTGCACTTAATACTTAATACAAAAAGTTATGAATTTAACGTTAAAAATATGGCGTCAGAAAAACGCTCAAGATAAAGGACAATTAGTTGATTATAAAATCAGCGATGTGTCGCCTGATATGTCTTTCTTGGAAATGTTAGACGTATTGAATGACGGATTAGTAGAAAAAGGAGACGAACCGGTAGCTTTCGATCACGATTGTCGTGAGGGAATCTGCGGAATGTGTTCTTTGTATATTAACGGTGAAGCTCACGGACCAGACAGAGGAGTAACGACTTGTCAGTTACACATGCGTATGTTTAAAGATGGTGATACTATTTATATTGAGCCATTCCGTGCGAAAGCCTTCCCGGTAATTAAAGATTTAGTTGTAGACAGAAGTGCTTTCGACAGAATTCAGCACGCAGGAGGATTTATTTCGGTAAATACTTCCGGAAATACACAGGATGCTAACGCAATTCCAATTCCTAAACATGATGCAGACCGAGCTTTCGATGCGGCTACCTGTATCGGTTGTGGTGCTTGTGTGGCTACTTGTAAAAACTCTTCGGCTATGTTGTTTGTTTCAGCTAAAGTATCGCAATTTGCTTTATTGCCTCAGGGTAAAGTGGAAGCAGCAGAGCGTGTACTGAACATGGTAGAGCAAATGGACCACGAAGGTTTTGGTAACTGTACTAATACCGGTGCTTGTGAGGTAGAATGTCCAAAAGGAATTTCTCTTGAGAATATTGCCCGTATGAACAGAGAATATCTTAAAGCAAGTATCAAATAGTTTTATAAAAATCACGATAAAAACGCATTCGGCCACAAGCTGAATGCGTTTTTTGTTTTCAGCAATAAAACCTGCAGTATTTTTGTGGGATGAATCCCTTTTGTTTACAATATCTTTTCTATTTTTATTGAAGAAATACATTTCGAATCCATAAACCGTAAAAACGAAGCACAGGAAATGAAAATTAGCATTATTCAGGCCCCTCTTTTCTGGGAAAACCCGGAAGTAAACAGAAATTATTTTGCTGCAAAAATTCAGAATATTCCCGAAGATTCGCTGCTGGTTGTATTGCCGGAAATGTTCAGCTCCGGTTTTACGATGAATCCCGATGAAGTAGCCGAATCCATGGACGGTGTAACGGTAACGTGGATGAAACACACGGCCGTTGAAAAAAACTGTGCCATAACAGGCAGTCTGGTCATCCGCGAAAATGATAATTTCTATAACCGCCTGCTTTTTGTTTTTCCTAACGGTGATGTGGAATACTACGATAAACGACACCTATTTTCCCTGGCTGGCGAAAACAAGGTTTATACTTCCGGTGGAACCGAAAGACTGATTGTGAATTATCTGGGATGGAGAATCTGTCCGTTAATTTGCTACGATCTGCGTTTTCCGGTTTTTTCCCGTAACAATGACGATTATGATTTGCTGATTTATGTAGCCAACTGGCCTCAGGTTAGAATTTTAGCCTGGGATACATTGTTGAAAGCAAGAGCCATAGAAAATATGTCCTATGTGATAGGGGTGAACCGGATTGGTGACGATGTGAATCATAACTTTTATTCCGGACATTCGCAGGTGCTGGACTATCTGGGCAATGCTTTGGTGGAACCGGTGGAAAAAGAAGTGGTGTTCTCCGTTCAGCTGGACAAAGAATTAATGCTGGCGAACAGAAATAAGCTGGGCTTCCTGAGAGACAGGGATAAGTTTAATCTAATTTAAAAACCTGATCCACATCCCAGTTTGCGCGAACGTCGACATCATTAATAAAATAGATAACCTCTTCCGGCTGTAACTTTTCCAGGTAATTACCGGTGTCCCATTTGCGGTTCTTATTGTCGTCGTAAATCAGGCGCAGCGTGTACAAATTCGGTTCGAGTGTGTTGAAGTCCAGAACCGTTTCTTTTTCGCTGTATGCGGTTGCAATCACTTTGGCATTTTTATCAAGAATTTCCAGAATTACAGGAAAACGTTTTACGTTTTCAAGCTGTACCCGTAAATTACCATACTCCGTAATGCTTTTTGTGGCTAATGAATATTTAAGGGTATCGTTGGCCTTTTCGTAAAAATCGGTTAAAGCGCCCGGAAATAAGGTCAGGGAATATTTCTGATTGGGTTCTTTTTTAAAGTCGAATTCCAGCGCATTATCAAAATCGTTATATTTTGTTTTAAAAGGAACCGCTACGGAATCTTTATTGATCAGCTTCATTTTAGCCTCGTCAATTTTGGTTAAAGGCATCGAAGGTAATACTGTAAAAAGATCTCTCAGGCCGATGGAACCCTTTGGTTTGGCATCAAAAGACAAGGAATCTTTAACTTTCTGCTCCTTGATTTTCGTTTTAAACTCTTTTGAATAATTGCCGTTGCTAACCAGGATCTGCAGGGAATCGGGCGTGATTTTAGGCAGCCAGATGTGTAGGGAATCTTTGGCCGGGAATTTGGTAATTATGGTATTCAGCGTTTCGCCGCCCCGTTTTACAATTACTTTGGTGTTTTTCGGATCTTTCCCTTCGTAACCTAAAATCAGTTTGTTGGGAGTTTCCTGTGTAGGCTTTTCTGCTTTAAACGGAAGCTCTTCCTTGAATAAACTCAGGCTGAAAAGGGTATCGTTAGGAATTGTAATCGGATCCTTAAAAAAAGCGATTTTATCGGTTTTCGGATCAAACTTATAATCGTTATTAACGTCTTTTATAGCAACAACATGGTATTTGCCCTCTTTTAAATTTTCCAGGGTAAACACTTTTAAACTGTCCAGCGTATTGGTAACATAACGCGGCTGTTGTTTAAAAACGGTGGAATCGGTAAATTTTTCGGCTTCATACAGCATTACCGATACAAAATTATCGGCCTTTCGGGAATAGGCATCTTTGATAACACCGCCCACTTTTAAAGAATCAATATACGGACCGGTTGAAAACACATATTTAAACTGGGAATACGGATTGAACTCATTGTTGTCCGTTATACTCTGTCCGAAATTAAAACTGTAAGTGGTGTTGGGCTGTAAAGTATCTTTGATTTTAATGGTGATGTATTTGCTGGCATAGCCCATCGGAACGATATCCGGAGCCTTCTTCATTGGAGGCGAAATAATCAGTTGTTTATTGATGTCTTTTACCTTAATATATTCATCGAAATTGATCTTGATGAAATTCCCGTTAAAATTAGTACTGAAATTCTCAGGATTACTATAGGTGATTGTAGGAGGAATGGTGTCTTTCGGACCACCCGAAACCATACCTCTTTTGGCACAACCGGTTAATAAAAGAGAAAAGACAATAATAAAGAAAGCAATACGGTTCTTCAACATGTTACCAATGATTTTACAGCACAAAATAACAATTATATTCAGTGGAATGAAAATGTTTTTAGAAAATCTTTGTAAAATTAAGAGTGTGTATAACCAATGGCAAGGATGCTCAGGCTGGCATTGGGGATTTTCAGCAGCATTTTGCCGCAGGCTTCCAGTGTGGCACCGCTGGTAATAACATCGTCGATCAGTAAAAAATGTTTGCCGTGGTCTTTTTCGGTAAAATGAACCTCGAATAATTCGGTGCCAATCTCGGTCCGGCTGAAAATAGTCTTCTTTGTCTGGGTCTTGGAATAATATTTACGGAGCAGGATGGTTTCGTTGTACGGAATTTCAAAACCGGCCGCCAGCGCTTTCCCGAATGTGGTGAGCTGGTTGTAACCGCGTTCCTGTAACCGTTTTTTGTGAAGCGGAACCGGAATGATCTCGGTAACGGTTTTGAGAATGGTAAGGTCTTTAATTTCTGTAAAATACCAATTGCCGAGCAATTCGCCTATTTCCTGCCGGCCTTTGTATTTGAGATGGTGAATGAGCTGCTGTACAATACCTTCTTTATGGTAATAAAAAAAGGAGGAAGCATATTCCAGAGGCAGTCTTCCGTAGAACTTTTTCAGGGTTTCATTTTCCGGTATCAGATGATGATTCGTAATCGGGATCTCATGCCGGCATTTGATGCAAATTGCCCCTTCATTTTGCAATAAAATGCTGTTACAGCCGCTACATAATCTCGGAAAGAGTAAGTTTATCAAGTTTTTTATCATTTCATCGATTATTTTTTTAGTATTACAACAGGCGGAATACTTTTATTGATTAATAAATAGAAATGACAAGTAATAATTCTTCAATTTTAGGTCAGGTGAGTGTCGGTGTGCTCGTTATCGGAGTACTCACCCTGTCTTTTAATTTATATCGGTTATCTAGTGAAAACAAATCACTTAAAGATAAGATATCTTTAGAGAATTCCATACATAAAAATGAACTTTCGGAAATTTTAAAACGATATGATTCTGTTAGCAATGTTCTGGGGACAAATACGAAAAGAAGTTCCCTGCTTTTTAAAACAGTCATACATCCCGAAGGAGCCGTAAAACAACCTCAAGCTGTTACGGCAGATTTGAAAAAGACGGAAAAGGTAAAACAGAAGATTGTCAGTACGAAAACGAAAGAAAGAAAAAAAACGGCGAAAGCAGCCAGTAACGAGTTAAGCAGCCTGGAAAATGATGATGCCGGTCTGAAAACGAAACAGCTCAAAGCGATGAATGTAAGTGTTAGAGGTGTTAAAATTATCTACAGCGATTTTTTGGAAACCAACCGGTCCAATAAAATAGACCAGATCAGGATTTGCTACACTTTAGCATATAACGAAAACATCGGCCGCGGCAATCAGGAAATTTTCTATCAGATTGTAAACCCGGAACACACCGTGTTGAGCAACGGCCTTCATCCTAATGAAAAATACAACAGCGATCTGGACTGTACCGCCAGAGGGATCGTGTTTTATGATAATAAAGCGACCGACGTTTGCGCCTTTGTTGACGTCGATAAAAAAAAACTGATTAAAGGCGATTATGAAGTTAACATAATCCATCAGGACAGAATAATCGGAACGGCTAATTTCCAATTTCGATAATACTTCAAAAAGTTAAAATTTCCCCTATTTTTTACAATCTCTTTTTCCTATTTTTGCATTATGGCAAAACAAGAAGACTTATTTAAGAATGTAGTTTCGCATGCAAAAGAATACGGATTTATTTTCCCTTCTAGCGAAATTTATGATGGTTTGAGCGCAGTATACGATTATGCTCAAAACGGTGTAGAATTAAAGAAAAATATACGTGAATACTGGTGGAAATCCATGGTTCAGATGCACGAAAACATTGTAGGTATTGATGCTGCTATTTTTATGCATCCTACTACATGGAAAGCTTCCGGCCACGTGGATGCGTTTAACGATCCGCTAATTGACAATAAAGATTCAAAAAGAAGATATCGTGCGGATGTTTTAATTGAGGATTATGCCGAAAAATTAAACCAGAAAGCACAAAAAGAAATTGATAAAGCAAAAGACCGTTTTGGCGATGCTTTTGATGAAGCACAGTTTGTAGCGACCAATGCCCGTGTTATTGAATACCGAAGCAGACAGCGCGAAATTCTGGAAAGAATGGCACGTTCCCTGGAAACGGAAAATCTTGCCGATGTTAAGGCTTTGATTGAAGAGCTGGAAATTGCCTGCCCGGAATCAGGATCCAGAAACTGGACCGAAGTACGCCAGTTTAACCTGATGTTCGGAACAAAATTAGGCGCTTCTGCCGATTCTGCTATGGATCTGTACCTGCGTCCGGAAACGGCACAGGGTATCTTTGTAAACTTCCTGAACGTACAGAAAACAGGACGTATGAAGATTCCTTTTGGAATTGCACAAACCGGAAAAGCGTTCCGTAACGAAATCGTTGCCCGTCAGTTTATCTTCCGTATGCGGGAGTTCGAACAAATGGAAATGCAGTTTTTTGTTCGTCCGGGGGAAGAAATGAAATATTACGAATACTGGAAAGAAACAAGATTAAAATGGCACCTTTCATTAGGATTAGGAAAAGAAAACTATCGTTTCCACGACCATGAAAAATTAGCCCATTATGCTAATGCTGCTGCCGATATCGAATTTAACTTCCCATTCGGATTTAAAGAACTCGAAGGAATTCACTCCAGAACCGATTTCGATTTAAAAGCACACGAACAGCATTCCGGTAAGAAATTACAATATTTCGATAACGAAACAAACTCCAGCTATGTACCGTATGTAGTGGAAACCTCTGTTGGACTGGACAGAATGTTCTTGTCGGTTTTCTCGAAATCATTGCAGGAAGAAGTATTGGAAGACGGCTCAACCCGTACGGTTTTAAGACTGCCTTCCGTTTTAGCGCCAACAAAGGCTGCGATACTGCCATTAATTAAAAGAGATGGTCTGCCGGAAGTTGCCAGAAAAATTATAGAAGACTTAAAATGGGATTTCAATGTTGCCTATGATGAGAAAGATGCCGTTGGGCGTCGTTACCGTCGTCAGGATGCATTAGGAACACCATTCTGTGTTACGGTCGATCATCAGACATTAGAAGATGAAACAGTAACGATTCGTCACAGAGATACCATGCAGCAGGATCGTGTGAAAATTTCAGAATTGAGAGGAATTATCAATGAAGAAGTTTCTATGCGTAACTGGCTGATGAAAATGTAAATTATAAAAAAGGCTTTCTCTTTTCGGGAAAGCCTTTTTACTATACCGTAATCCGGTTTATAAATGGTACGGTTTTTTGAGATGCTGAAGCCCTTTCAGAACGATTTTAAGCCCTTTTAAACCCTTTGAAAGTGTTAAAAACAAAGAAAAACTCAAAAAAAAACGAAACCGTAAAAAATACTTGAAAAAACCGTAAAATCTGTGTTGTCGAAAGAAGTACTTTTACAGTGTCATTAAATACTTAATTAAGTTAGTTTATACAGTATAAGGTAAAAATAGTGGATTACCTTCTTTAGCCCAGCCTGTAAAAGGTCTTGCTTCAGCCCAGCCAAATAGAGGATTTGGTTTAGCTCATTAAAAATCAAGCGTTAGTAATGTACTAACGCTTTTTTTTTGGAATTATTTTATTACTCAGCGTTTAAAGCGTTCCAGCCTCTTGCCTTCAAAGGAATTTTAGTGTTTGCTCTTGTAATTAAATGGATGCCTTCGCTTTCCGGTGTCATGTGACCGATTACCGTAAAATTAGGGTTTCCTTTAATCTTGTCGAAATCGTCCATCTTGATCGTGAAAAGCAATTCATAATCTTCACCGCCGTTAATGGCAATCGTCGTGCTGTCTACATTAAACTCTTCACAGGTATTGATCAATTGCGGATCAAGCGGTAATTTGTCTTCATATAGGTTACAGCCAATTCCGGAATTCTTACACAGGTGGATGATCTCGGATGACAAGCCATCAGAAATATCAATCATAGCCGTAGGTTTTAAATCCAAAGCCTGTAATAACTCTTTAACGTCTTTACGGGCTTCCGGTTTTAACTGGCGTTCTATTAAATAGGTATAATTGTCAAGATCCGGCTGGTTGTTCGGGTTCACCTGGAATACCTGCTTTTCGCGTTCCAGTACCTGCAATCCCATATAGGCCGCACCAACGTCGCCGGTAACCACCAATAAATCATTATCGTTAGCGCCGGTTCTGTACACCAGTTCCTCTTCAGTCGCTACTCCAATAGCCGTAATGCTGATTAATAAACCTTTCTGAGAAGAAGTCGTGTCGCCGCCAATAACATCCACATCGTAAATTTTGGCAGCCAGTGCAATTCCATCATAAAGTTCTTCCAGTGCTTCCAGCGGAAAACGGTTTGAAACGGCAATCGAAACTGTTATCTGGGTCGGTTTGGCATTCATCGCGCAGATGTCGGAAAGATTCACCACCACAGCTTTATAACCCAAATGCTTTAACGGCATGTAAGCCAGATCGAAATGAACACCTTCTACTAATAAATCGGTAGAAATAACGGCTTTTTTATCTTTAAAATCCAGAACGGCAGCGTCATCACCAATTCCTTTCAGGGTAGAAGGCTGGCTGATCTGGATATTTTTGGTTAAATGATCTATTAATCCAAATTCACCCAGTTGGGACAAACTTGTTCTTTGAGGCGTTTTATCTTCTATCATTTGAATAAATTATAAGAGTGCAAAGTTAAATAAAAAAAACGCACAGGATAAGAATGTTAAAAGGACTGAAAAACGGCGCTTATCGTTTCAGTGAAAAGTGGGCTTTGAATTCTTTTTGATCTCCGTTATCTTTAAAAAGAACCTTAAACCAATAGTCGGTTGAAGGTAGCGGATAACCGTTAAGAGTTCCGTTCCATCCGCTTCCGTTAGGGCTGATTTCTTTTAAGAATTTTCCGTAACGGTCAAAAATATAGATCCGGGCATCTTTCTGATTGCGCAAATCCGGGATGTTCCAGGTGTCGTTATAACCGTCACCGTTCGGAGTGAAATATTTAGGATATTTCAGGATATAGGTTTTTAAGCGGATAAGGCCGCAATTAGCCTTGGTATCAATAATGCTGACCCAGTGCTCTCCTCCCGATACATTGTTGAAAACATTGGACGTTTGTTCGCCACCGTCGTCAAGCTGAAAAACGTAATTCCCGTAACCTCCGGTAACGTTTACGGTAATCGTGCTGGAATCGGCAAAAGGCTCGCTGATGGACAGCGTGGCTATGGCAACACTGGATTGATCGACAATAACGGTTTCCGGACTGTAATTACAATCATTACCCGATTCCGGGGTTAGTTTTATAGTGCTGACGGTATAGGTACCGGTTTGTGTGGCGGTATAATCGGGTCCGGTATGCACGACCTGGTTGTTTAAGGACCATTCCACCGTGAACAGCGAAGGGCTTAACCCGGTGTTTATGGTATAAGGCGTGATGACGGCCTGTGTTACCGGATCGACACAGATGGTGCCGTCTGCAAGAGCTAAATCCAGTAAAGGATGAATGGTAATTTGAAACGGTTTTTCATCAAAACAGTTACTGTTATCCGCGGCGGCAGCATAAACATACATGGTCTGCGAACCGGAAATAACGTCACCGGCATTGTAAGCAGTACCCGTTCCTCCGGAAGCGCTAAAATAATTTCCAAGCGGTATCGCCGGCAGGGTATAGCTTCCGCAGCGCTCTACATCGTTAAATACAGGTAAAACAGGAGTTACGGAAACGGTAACCAGAAAATCATCTTCATCGGTACAGGTAAACCGGTTTCCGGAAACGGCATACACATAAATAGTCTGGGTAGTGGTTAAAACTGTTCCGGCAGGAAGTAGGCTGCCCTGTCCGTTAGGCTGTGTATAATAATTCCCGATAGTTAAATTGGGCAGGGTATAGCTGTCGCAGGCGCGGATATCGTCAAACGTGCCGACATCAATGCCCAGAGCATGTACGGTAAACATCGTTTCGTTAGTACATTGCGGGAAATCACTCCAGTTGTTAAAGATATAAATGGTCTGGGTGGTCGTAATATCGGTTCCGGCGTTTAATTGGGTTCCGGTTCCTCCGGTTCCGGTATAATAATTACCGTTGGTTAACTGCGGCAGGGTAAAAGAAGTACAGGTATATACGTCTGTAAAACTATCTATTGGCGGTAAGGGTCTTATGGTAACAGTAAAAGGATGCTCGTTCGTACAGCCATTGCTGGAAGACGCATAAATATAAAGGGTCTGCGTACTTGTAATAACAGTACCGGCATTTAATGGTGTTCCGGTTCCTCCGGTTCCGGTAAAGTAAGCGCCGTTGTTTAATGGCGGAAGCAGGTACTGGGCACATTCCAACCGGTCAGCCGGAGTGTCCACTACCGGTTTTTGCAGTATCGTCAGCTGGTAGTTCAGATTGTCCGTACAATTGGGTGTGGTGGTGGTATTGGCATAATAGTAAACTGTCTGTGATGTGGTGATGCTTGTTCCGGCCGGAATAACGGTACCGTTGCCTCCCGGCTGGGTATAATAATTGCCAATCGGAATGGCCGGCAGTATAAACTCTCCGCAGGCGGTTATTGGCTGAAAAACAGCAGTGTCAATAATATTGATGCGAAAAGGATGCTGGTTAGGACAGGTTCCGTTAAACGCATATACATATAACGTCTGGCTGGCGGTAATGGTGGCTCCGGCGCTTAACTGGGTTCCGGTTCCTCCGGTTCCGGTATAATAATTACCATTCGTGAGCGCCGGCAATACATAGGAGTTGCAGGTTACCACATCGGCCGGAGTATCTACCGGTGGTAACGGGAAAATGGTAATGTTATAGGTTTTTTCCTGACAGGGAACGCCATTAACAAGCGCATAAAAATAAATGGTCTGATTGGTTGTCAATACGGTTCCCGGTGACAGCAGTGTTCCGGTTCCAGCCGGTCCGGTATAGAAATTCCCTGCCGGCGCACTTGGGATGATATATTGGCCGCAACCGGTATCCGGAAAACTCAACTGATCGATTAACGTTACCATAAAAGAATTCTGGTCGGTACAGCCTAAAGGGCCTATCGGGCCGTTAAAAATAAAATAGGTACCCTGTTGTGTAATCACGTCACCCGGATTGAGCGGAACGCCCGTGCCGTTCGGACCGGAAAAATAATGCCCGTTTACCAAAGGCGGCAGCGTATAGCTGCTGCATTCAATTACGTTGGGATGGGTGTCTACCGGAGGAAGCGGTTCGATAACCACATCAAAGCTAACCAGGGCATAACATCCCGGATTGTTACTATCGGACATTCTGACCCAGATGGTCATTGGCGATTGCCCGGCAGTCATCGTGAAAGCACCCGGATTGCTTATCGCAGCAGTATTGTTTTGAGCATTGCTCTGGGAAGTGAAATACTGTATGCTGAAAGCGTTGGCATTCTGTCCGTTTAAAATTATGGGAGTCTGAACCGTTAAGTTAATGCTTAAATTTCCGGAACGGGTGCTGCATCTGGACAGATTGGGCGGTTGTGTAGCCGTAATCATGGCATTGACCAGCAGGTTAAAGGAAATAAGATTGTTGCAAATTGTATTGTTGCTCAGTCTTCTCACTTTAATGTATATGGTTTGGTTGCCGGCACTGGAATAAGCTGTCAGATCCGATTGCGGAATAGGATTGTTCGCATTGGCATCGGCTAAAGAAGCATAATACAGCAATTCAAAGCTGGCGTTATTCAGGCCCAAAGCAGCCGCATTGTTTTGTGTCAGGTTAAATACAAAAGTACTCTGTCCGTTGTTGCAGACTCTCAGGTCATTTGGCGTTGTGATAGCCAGATCGGTAATCACAATGTCGTCGGTTATCTGGCAGCTGCCATTGCCGGTTGTGGCAATCACGCCATAGGTTCCGGCCTGGGTAACGGTTAATGTGGCTGCGGTTGCTCCGGGAATTATAGAGCCGTTAAAAGTCCAGACATGATTGAACTGCGGTCCTAATCCCGATTGCAACAGTATGGTTTCTCCCTGGCAGATCGTGGTGTCCGGTCCTAAATCGGTATTGGTTACAAAACTTTTCCCGGCGATAAATACAGCTGAATCAAAATTAGCATCGTTATAATCGCCTATGGCAAGTTTAATGCGGTAGGCCCTGTTGGGCGTTACGGCAGAGGAAGCGGTCAGCAGGACAGTTTCTCCGCGCATGTTAATGGCAGAATTGGCAACATCGGTAACATTATAACGGCCGAATAGATTCGGATTCGATGATGTACAGCCGGAATTGTAGAGATTGTCGCGGATGGTTTTTACCGAAATCGGAATGGCTGTATTCGGTACGACCGCCAGGTTAGTGGTCACACCGGTGGTCAGATCGGTAAGTAAAAAGGCGAAAATATCACTAAACCCGCATTGGTACTGACCGTATTCGTTGGATGCAAAAAGAAAATCAAAACTAAAACTGCTGGATAAGGGCGTGAAATCAAATTGTATATACGCCACATCGTTTATAGATGACGGCTGTCCGCTGGCATTGCTGATGTTTTGTAAATCCGGATCGCCGGCTGCGGTGAGCACACTGCTTTCGTTTAATCCGGTATATTGCCCTTCCGTATATTTCGCGATACCGTTACGAATAATGATACCGCTTTGAATCGGGAAATTCGGATTGGTGCTCGTAAACTGCCCGATACCGCGATGGGAAGAATATTGAAAGTTGGTTTCGTTAAAACAGGAATTCTGTAAAAGGGAGTTGCTGATCAGCTGCGGAACGCTCTGTGAAGTCGTGTCAATAGTGATCCCTTGTGCATATAAAGAGAGATTAAAGAGAAATATTAAAATGGGGATAAATTTTCTCATAACTAAAATGATTTTTAGCCATGTAAAGTTAACGAAAAAACGCTTTTCGATATTGTGAAAATGCAATTAAATTGCAGTTATGATTAATTAAAAAGCTATTTAAAGTTAAAATATTGTAAATATTGTTTTAAAATTAAATTTACTTTAAACTTTCAGTATAATTTATTCGGAGGAGGGTTACAGCAGTATAAAAAAAAGACCTGATTATATCAGGTCTTCTATGTTAATCATTCAGCTTTAATACAGCCATAAATGCTTCCTGCGGGATTTCTACGTTACCCACCTGGCGCATACGTTTTTTACCTTTTTTCTGTTTTTCAAGTAGCTTACGCTTACGGGAAATATCACCACCATAACATTTTGCGGTTACGTCTTTACGCAACGCTTTAATGGTTTCACGGGCGATAATTTTGGCGCCGATAGCAGCCTGAATCGGAATATCAAATTGCTGGCGCGGGATTAATTCTTTCAGCTTTTCACACATTTTTTTACCAATGTTATATGCATTGTCTTCGTGAATCAGCGCAGAAAGGGCATCCACAGAATTCGCATTCAGCAGGACATCCAGTTTTACTAATTTTGACGTACGCATTCCAATCGGAGAGTAGTCAAAAGAAGCATATCCTTTGGATACCGTTTTTAAACGGTCGTAAAAATCAAATACAATTTCGGCCAGCGGCATGTCGAAATTCAATTCCACACGCTCGGTCGTTAAATACGTCTGGTTGGTAATCAAGCCACGTTTTTCAATACACAAAGACATTACGTTACCCACAAAGTCCGATTTGGTAATGATCGTCGCCTTGATGTACGGCTCCTCTACACGGTCTAATTTTGAAGGTTCCGGTAAATCCGAAGGGTTGTTTACAATCAGCGCCGTTTCCGGATCTTTTTTGGTGTAAGCCAGGTACGAAACGTTCGGAACCGTTGTAATAACCGTCATGTTGAATTCACGCTCTAAACGCTCCTGGATAATTTCCATGTGTAACATTCCTAAGAAACCACAACGGAAACCAAACCCTAAAGCCGCCGAACTTTCCGGTGTGAACACCAGAGAAGCATCGTTTAGTTGCAGTTTTTCCATAGAGTTACGCAATTCTTCATAATCTTCCGTATCAACAGGATAAATACCGGCAAATACCATTGGTTTCACATCCTCAAAGCCTTTAATCATGTTTTGCGTCGGCGTTTTGGCATCGGTAATAGTATCACCCACTTTTACTTCACGGGCTTCTTTAATTCCGGAAATCAAATACCCAACATCGCCTGTAGAAACAACCTGTTTGGGAACCTGATTTAATTTTAAAGTACCAATCTCGTCAGCATAATATTCATTGCCGGTAGCCATGAACTTGATTTTCTGTCCTTTTTTGATTTCACCGTTAATAACACGGAAAATAACTTCAATACCGCGGAACGGATTGTAAACCGAGTCGAAAATCAAAGCCTGAAGCGGTTCTTCTTTATCGCCTTTCGGAGCAGGGATACGCTCAATAATAGCTTCTAATATTTTGTCTACGCCAAGACCTGTTTTTCCGGAAGCCGGAATGATCTCGTCGTGTTTGCAGCCTAATAAATCTACGATGTCATCGCTCACTTCTTCCGGATTTGCACTTGGTAAATCCACTTTGTTCAGTACCGGGATAATTTCCAGGTCATTTTCCAAAGCAAGGTATAAGTTGGAGATCGTTTGCGCCTGTATACTCTGTGCAGCATCTACAATTAATAAAGCACCTTCGCAGGCAGCAATGGAACGGGAAACCTCATAGGAGAAATCCACGTGTCCCGGAGTATCAATCAGGTTCAGGATATATTGTTCCCCTTTATAGGTATATTCCATCTGGATGGCGTGGCTTTTAATCGTGATTCCACGCTCACGCTCCAGGTCCATGTTGTCCAGTAACTGCGCCTGTTGCTCACGGGCCGTTACGGTTTGGGTGGCATCAAGCAATCGATCGGCTAACGTACTTTTTCCGTGATCGATGTGTGCAATAATGCAAAAATTTCTAATATGCTTCATCTTCGTTTAGTATCAAGTTTATTTGGGCGTATCCTGCCGGAAGCAGGCCAGGCTTTCCGCTGTATCTTTTGCTCACTTCGTGAGACAAAAGGATGCCGCTGCAATCCTTTACGCATCCAATCAGCAGCTTATACGCTCCGATTAGTCATCATTCACCATGGTCCAACATATAAAGGTAGTGAAATAATCGGCAAATATAATTTAAAGTTAAACAGTTACAAACGATTAATTTTTAAATCGGCACCTTTTTTGCTGCTAACTGTAAAAATAACGGCGGCATAACACTGTTTCGCCCGGATTTGCAGGAAAACAGCCCGGCTGAAAGGAGTATTAAGGCTGTTTTTTATGCCTTCGGAAAGCGTTAATGCTTTCCTGTAAAGCAGCTTAAAAAAGCTTTAAACATTTCTTAAGAAAAAGAATCGCTGAAAAATTCGTAATTTTGCGCCAAAATGTAGAAGATGGTCAAGATTGGCAACATAGAATTACCCGATTATCCGTTATTGCTGGCACCTATGGAAGATGTGAGCGATCCGCCTTTCCGCAGGCTGTGCAAACTTCATGGCGCAGATTTGATGTATTCGGAGTTTATCTCTTCGGAAGGACTCATACGCGATGCAATGAAAAGCCGTAAAAAACTGGATATTTTCGATTATGAAAGACCGGTTGGGATTCAGATTTTCGGCGGTGATGAAGAAGCCATGGCGCTTTCGGCAAAAATCGTGGAAACGGTCGAGCCGGATTTGGTGGATATCAATTTTGGATGTCCGGTAAAGAAAGTGGTGTGCAAAGGAGCCGGAGCCGGAGTGTTGAAAGATGTCGACCTGATGGTGCGCCTCACGAAAGCGGTCATTAAAAGTACCCATCTTCCGGTAACGGTAAAAACAAGACTGGGCTGGGATGAAGATTCGATCAATATTGATGAAGTGGCCGAAAGACTACAGGATGTAGGCGTGCAGGCGCTGACGATTCATGCAAGAACCCGTGCCCAGATGTATAAAGGGCATTCCGACTGGAGCCATATTGAACGCGTGAAAAACAACCCGAGAATTACGATGCCTATTTTTGGTAACGGCGATATCGACAGTCCGCAAAAAGCACTGGAATATAAAAACCGCTACGGATTGGACGGTATTATGATCGGGCGTGCTGCAATTGGATATCCATGGATATTTAACGAGATCAAACATTATTTTAATACCGGGGAATTACTGCCAACGCCAACCATACAGGACAGAGTGGAAGCAGCAAGAAACCACCTTACCTGGTCAATGGACTGGAAAGGGGAGCGTGTTGGTATTGTAGAAATGCGCCGTCATTATACCAATTATTTTAAAGGAATCCACGGATTTAAAGAATACCGTCAGAAACTGGTAACTACCGATGACGGGGAAGCCTTATTCCGGATACTGGATGAAATCCAGGAAGCCTATTCGGATTATCAGATGTTATAAAAAAAGGAGCAACGCAGTTGCTCCTTTTTGTTTGTTATACTTCAATGCGTTTCCAGCGCCCTTTTTTATACAAAATAATACTGGCAATCGTGATCGCAGTTTCCGATACCGGAATGGCGATAAAAACACCGGTAGGACCCATCTGGTAGTATCTGGCCAGCAAATAGGCCAGTGGGATCTGGAACAGCCAGAATCCGAAAAAGTTTACCCACGTTGGTGTCAGGGTATCGCCGGCACCATTAAAGGTGTTGATCAATACCATCCCGATTCCGTAAAATACATAGCCCAGGCAGATGATGTGCAGAGCTTCAACGGCGATGTCTTTTACCTGAATATCGTTTGTGAAAAAACCAATGATATAGTTGGCAAATAAAAACGTAACTACGGTAATCGTTACCATAAATATGACATTATATTTTGCGGTTGTTAAAACCGATTTTTCAGCACGTTCCACCTGCTTGGCACCCAAATTCTGCCCTACCAGAGTAGCGGCGGCATTGCTTAGTCCCCAGGCCGGAAGGATAAAGAACATCATGATCCGCAAAGCGGTCTGGTAACCGGCAGAGCCGTGATCGCCTCCGGTGGTTGCAACCAGCTGTGCTAAAAAGATCCAGCTGCAGGACGCAATTACAAATTGTAGAACGCCCGGAGCGGCAATTTTTACTAAAGCTTTAATCTGCTCAAAATCCGGAATAAAATAAGACGGGATGATTTTTAAAATACCTTTTCCGCGGAACAAATGATACAGCTGGTATACAACACCAAGGCTTCTTCCGGTAGTGGTGGCAATAGCAGCACCGGTTAATCCGAATGCCGGAATGGGGCCGAATCCGTTAATTAATATCGGGCATAAAATGATGTTGCAAATATTGGCAATCCATAGACTTTTCATTGCAATCGCCGCATTTCCGGCTCCTCTGAAAATACCGTTGATCAGGAAAAGCAGCATGATGCATAAGCTTCCGCCCATCATGATACGGGTGAAATTCACGCCATAGGCAGCCGCTTCTTCCGATGCCCCCATTAGCAACAGGATCTCTTTGGCAAAAATAAAACCTAAAATGCTGATAACGGTATTGATCGTTACGGCAATAACAATCGCCTGCATACCGGCTTTGGCTGCGGCAACGGGATCTTTTTCACCAATACGGCGTGCTACTACGGCTGTGGCTGCCATACTGATTCCGATGGCTAACGAGTAAATAATCGTAATTACCGATTCGGTAAGACCAACCGTCTGTATAGCATAGCTGCTGTGCTCCAGGTGGCCGACAAAATACAAATCGACTAACGCAAAAACGGATTCCATCAGCATTTCCAAAACCATTGGAATGGCTAACAGGATGACTGCTTTTTTAATGCTTCCGGATGTAAAATCGAAAGTTTCGTCGCCTTTAACGGCTTGTTTTATAGTGCTGAAAATTTTAGAGAATAAACCTTGTGATATAGGGGTTTCTGTCATAACAAATTAGGATTAATGATTAATGAGCCCTGAGAATAGGGCGAAAAAAACAAATCGGAATGTCCTAATCAGCAATGGATGCCTTTAGGACTGTACAGAAACAATCATCGGCTTTCAATTTTGAGAGTGACAAATGTACGATTTATTTTGTACGGCAATAATTATTGCAATAATTTTTTACTGACACGGCTCGAAGCGATTAATGACGCCAGGAAGCCTAAAACCATGATGGTCAGTAAAACAATAAGGATGTTGGTAAAGCTGAAAACAACCGGATATGCCATGCTTGGTGTAACCATGATCAGCGAGAACTGCTTTTGGAGAATGACAATTATAATTCCTAAAAGAAGTCCGATAACGCCTCCTGTAAAGGTGAGCAGGCTGCCCTGTAACAGGAAAATGCCTCTCAGGTGCCGGATTTCGGCACCCAGGTTAAAAAGGGTTTTCAGGTTGCCTTTTTTATCGAGGATCATCATGATTAAGGCACCGACCAGATTGAATAAGGCTACAACAATTACCAGTGTAAAGATGAGGTAAACGGCAATGTTTTCGGTGTTCAGCATTTTGTATAAACTGTCGTTTAGCTGCGCACGTGTTTTTACGGTGACCTTGTTTTTAAAGATAGTTTTTAATTCGGCTATAGCCGCATCATCCGTAGTATTTGGTTTTAGTTTTACTTCCATTGCAGAAACCTGGTTGGGCTTGTATTGCAGTAATTCCTGTGCCAGGCCAAGGTCGGCAAAAACATATTTGTTGTCCAGATCTTCGTTAATGGCATAAATTCCGATGGGTACCAGAACCGCTCTGTTAAAAGCGTCGTTCGGACTTTCGATAGTGCCTTTTCCGGGTTTCGGTACAAAAACCTCGAAAGGATTGTTGTAATCGAATAGTCCCATCGAAAGCTTGTTGGTGATTCCAAGACCTACCACTACCTGGCTGGTATTTGGATTGAGCCATTGTCCGCCGTAGAATTTCTTGTCAAAAGGATTGATGTTTTTAAAAATGCTGTCTACGCCTTTCAGGTAAGCCACCTGTTCTTTTCCGTTAAAATAGAAAAGAACCCGTTCTTCCACAACTTTACTGTATAAGGCAATGGTTTTGGAGTTTTTAAGCTGTGTGTCCTGTTCCGGACTGATTTCAAATGATTTTCCGGTGGTGCCCGATATCTTCAGATCGGGATCGGTATCATTCGCAAAGGAAAGACTGAATTCCCGCAAACCGCTAAATACGGATAGCACAACAAACAGGGACATGGCGCTGACAATAATGCCCAGCGACGCAATCCCGGTAATAATGTTAATGGCAGTACTCTTACTGAAACTAACCGTATAACGTTTTGCTATGTAAAACGGGAAATTCAATTATGATTTCTTTCTTTTGATTAAAAGTTCCGGGTTTTCAATCGGGTTTTCTTCTCCGGTAAGGGCTTTGTCTATCTTTTCGATATAGTCAAGGCTGTCGTCGATATAAAAAGAAAGGTTCGGCACTTTACGCAATTGTAATTTTACACGTTGTGATAAGTCGTGTTTGATTAAAGGGGTATTGGTGCGGATCGCATTTAAAAGTTCCGGTCCTTTTTCGGGCGGGAAGATGCTTAAATATACTTTTGCGATGGATAAATCCGTCGTAACGCTCACTTTTGATACAGAAATAATTAGATTGCTAATTCCGTTTTTACGCACTTCGCCCTGCAAAATATCTACAAGATCTTTTTGCAAAACGGTTCCTATCTTTTTTTGTCTATTTGTTTCCATGCTGCAAAAATACGATTTTTTGAGTAGTAAATTTTTAAAGTTGCAGCCGGATAAAGTTTTTTATCTTTGTTTTAAGAATAAAAGCAGAATCTCCGGCGGGATTTAAAGAAATTTTTGAAATATTCAGATGAGAAAAATTGAACATATCGGTATAGCCGTAAAAGACTTGGAAGTGTCCAATCTTGTTTTTGAAAAGCTGTTTGGAGCTCCGGCTTACAAACAGGAAGAAGTAGCCAGTGAAGGTGTAAAAACCGCTTTCTTTATGAACGGACCCAATAAAATTGAATTGCTGGAAGCGACCAATCCGGATAGCCCTATTGCGAAATTTATTGAGAAAAAAGGGGAAGGCATTCACCATATCGCTTTTGATGTGGAAGATATCGTATCGGAAATTGCGCGGTTAAAAGCAGAAGGTTTTACGGTGCTAAACGAGATCCCTAAAAAAGGGGCCGATAATAAATTGGTAGCGTTTCTTCATCCTAAGGGAACGAACGGGGTTTTGGTGGAATTATGTCAAGAAATTTCGAATTAAGCTTGCACTAAATAAAAAATAATAGTAATATTGCAACCTCAAAACCGGTCCTATAGCTCAGTTGGTTAGAGCACCTGACTCATAATCAGGTGGTCCCTGGTTCGAGCCCAGGTGGGACCACAGGTTTTTAATGGAAAGCGCTACAGTAATGTAGCGCTTTTTTTGTTTTTTACGGCAGCGGTATTGCACCTGCTGCTATCAGGATTGAAAATAGAATATATATCAGTAAATCCACAACAAAAAACTTAAAATCAATTATGTTAAAGATCTCGTAGCGTTTCAGGATTATTCAAAAAACAAGACCGATTTAACGGCATCCGGTTTAGCGGCTCGCATTAAGCTAAATGCCAGGCTGGAAGAACCGGTAAACAGGGACGATGTTAAGGTGGAATAATGGCTGCAAGGCGATTTTGTTGCGATTGCTTTTACGGCATGCTCCAATGTTGCGTCTATATGATGATGATTACAGCAATGATGTTTTACTTCCAGCATGGCGTCAATTACGCCGGCCGTACCGCAGCACAAACCGGAGGAAACATCTTCCAGTACGTCTGTTTTTTCGGCCTGTATGGAATCGGAGATCATTGCGTTGCTTTCAAAGGGGATGCCCAGTGCCTGGGCAATCGATAATCGGGATAAAATAGCTCCGGAGCGGCCGTTGCACCAGCTCCAGTTGGTTTTCTTGTCGTGGTCTAAATGAAGGAAACGCGCATCGTCCCAGCCTTTTTCTTTTTCATTCCAGAAGTTATCATCAAACTGCATGGCTTTTAAAACAATTTGTGCAGCGGCATCATCGCCTCTCAATGCTGCCCATCTGGCTAAAGCCATTGCTATTCCGGAATTTCCGTGGCTTACGTGTGGAAGCGGTTTGCCGTTTGGAACCTGCCAGTAAGCCTCTTCACTGTTGCTAATGACGTTTCTTTTTAAGGTGATCGCAATGTCGTCTATTATTGCCAGTAAGCGTGCATTCGGATTTACTTTGTATAGCGACAATAAGGACAGCAGTAACCCGGCGCGGCCATATAAAACCTCATTCAGCACCTCTTTTTCGTTGATTTCAGGAGCATATTGTGTGGCAATGGTAGTCGCGGTGTTTAAAAGCTGATCGCTGTCTGCCGACTGGGCAATTCTTGTCATCGAGTAGAGGAGGCCGCCGAGTCCTCTGGCGATTCCGGCACCCCGATGGACGGCAACAGGTTTTTCGCCGTTTAGCAAAGGATCAAAAACATTTACTGCCAGTTGCTGCCATTCCCGCTGACCGCCGAGACGCCCGGCTTCGGCTAAAACTAAAGCCGTTCCGGCAGCTCCCTCATAGAGCGATTCCCGGTCAATATGTGCCATGGTTGCAGCAAAACCGGGGGCATAACTGGTGTATACCCAGTGTGGCGCTTTGTTTTTGGAAATAGCAGCATCATAAAGCGAAGCGGCTATTTCAAGGCCATGCTGCAATAAATCCCCGGATTGAAATGTAGTGGGTTTGTTGGCAATAACATTCTTTTCCCGTTGCAGCAATCGTTCCTTTATACTGGTAACCTGCAGCATTTTGTCGAAACTGTCCATAGCCTGCCATCGGCTTTTGGCACAGTCTAACGGAGTGGACAACAATGCCGATGCTTTGTATTGCAGTACATTGGAAGGCAGTTCAAAAAGAGGGATATCTCCGCCCAATATACTGTTCAGTTCGGTTTCCAGCAAGCCGTCTATAGTGTCCATTCTTTGACAGGATGTAATTTCCAGGTCGGTTTTTATGAGCTCTTTACGGGCTTCATAGTCGTTTAAAACCTCCGGACTCAGGGAACGGGATAATATGTTGGTATAATCCATTGTTGGTCGTGCCAGCATCCGGATTTTAGCGGTTTCGAAATTTTTTAAAAAGCCGTCATCAGAAAGAAAATCGTCTTTGTACTGTTCCAGATACTCATAGGTAGCGGTAAAGCCATTGATGATTTCGTCAAGATAATCTTTTGGTAGCTGAACAGTGCCGTTTAAATAAGGCAGGTTCGGAAAAGAGGAGGCTTTTACTTTGATAGGTCTTATTTGCAGGTCGTCGCTGTCTTTTGCGCAGGGAAGCATATCGTAAAAAGACTCCAGGCCGTAAGGAACCAAAGCTCCGATTTCATGCTCTGCCTGAATGTCTTCATTTTCTTCATTTTTTAACGGTGATTTCATGACCAAAGGAAGGATTCCCAATTCTAAAACGGATTCCTTTACGTCTAAACCTTCGAGCGACAGGTTTCGTTCGAATTTTAGCCGGTCTTCACCGCTTTGGGAAATGCCGAGGCGTGCCCGGAATAAAGGCTCGGCATCAATAACAACCGGATGAGCACCGGAAACGATGATGTTTTCATGATGCAGATCGCAGGTGCCGATCACGTGTGCGATAGCCAGGATGGCGCCGTACCGTTCGTAACACAATTGTATCTCATCGGTATGGGAGCAATCTTCGGAGCCGATGAACTCCATAAAGCCGTAACCATCGCCTTTGATGATTTTAGGAACAAGCACTGCTTTTTTCATCCGGGTATTCAGGACCTCGTTTACAATGGCATTCCAGCCTTCTTCTCCGTCAAGAGAACGGGGTTTGTATACTATTTTTCGATCGCCAAAAGACAAAATAGCGGCGGTTTGACCATTATTGTGTGCGTCGGATATTCCGAATTTTGCCGATTTAAGATTTCCTAATGCTGTTGTTGTGATGCCCATCAGCCGGGCGATTTCTTCATGATGCAGTGCAATGCGTTCCAGCATTATGCGGGTATTTTCCAGCCAGTTTTTCTTTGTCAGGGCGACTAAGCGGCCTAATTCGGGATACGGTCCTTCTGTTGAAAGTAATTTCAGGGTTTCTTCCCAGTTAATATAAGCATCCAGAATGGTTCTGGAACTCCCTGTTGCCGCTTTTCCGGGGGTTGCTTTTCTGGGTCTCCATAAAGGGTTTAGCGCCAGGTGAAAGCTGGAAAAACGCTGCAGGATGGTAAGATTGGTAAGCCGCGCCAGGTGCTGCTCGTAGCATAGGATAAAGTCGGGTAAGGCACTTTTAAATAACGCTGTAGAAATGCTTGTGGTGGCAACCAGTTCTTTTTCGGCAGTTTCCAGTAATTCCTGGAATAATTCCGGTACTATGGGAGATCGGGCCAGTACACCGGCTTCTTCCATGTCAATACAGGTTTCTTTTGGTACAAATTTTTCTGTAACAAGCATACTATAGGATTTTAAAAGTGAGTAAAGGGAAAGCGAATAAATGAGGTTGTTTTCACAATGGAAAACAACCTCATTTGAATACAATATAGATATTACGGAAAAGAAAATCTTTTCCGTGTTTTAGCTCAGGTATAATTAACAATGCGATGCCGTTAATTATGCACAAGTAAGAGAAGCTAAAGAACCTGCACAAATCGGAGAAGTTGGTGTACATGTAGTACATTCCCATGTAGAGGCATTGGATGCTTTTTGTAAAGGTGCTTTAGACAGATCGCTTCCTACAAACGGCAATAAAGCAAAAGTGTGACTCTTATCGGTATCTTCAACAACATTTAGCGATACTCCAGCCGGAACGTCTATTCCTCTTTCTTTAAAAACAACTTCCGGCTCGCTTAATAAGCGTTTTCTTAATTGTCCGTTAGTTGCACTTTCGATTTTTAGTTTGTCTAATTCGGACAAAGCAATAGTTTTGGGCCAATTCATAATTGTTATTTTTTAATTGTTTTTACCTACTCTTATTAGCTTTTCGGTTTCCGCTTGTCAAAAAAATGAAGCTTCGGAATGACACTACTAAGTAAGGATTAAAAAAGCGGTTAAAAAAGGGTGATATTACGGGTTTTAAAAACTAAGTAATTTTACCTTATATTGTTGTTAATCAGTATTTTGTTTGGTTGTTTTTTGTGGACTAACAGAGTGTAATGAAAGGCTACTGCAAAAGGGAATAGCCCCGGATTCAGGAGGTTTTTAGGGCAGCTGCGGTTAATTTGGTCGGAAGCTGATTTTTTGAAATTTACGGACTTTGGAATAAGTGATTGTCCTGTTGCATGTGTTATTTCGACCCCTATAAAAGTGTGATGGTCGAAAAAAATAAGATTTTCACTTGTTTTTTTAAAAAAAACATTGTTTTGTTAAGAAAACTTGCTACATTCGTGTCCGATAGGTTAATTATGGCTTAATGTAAAAATATGAATAAGTTGGTGCTTGTGACTTAAGGTTAACATTAACTTATGAAAGATTTTGTATTCACATTAAGAATATTTTTTACTTTTACCAAATGAAAGACAGTGCATTAAAGATAGGAGTCGTTTCCTGTTTCGTTTTAAATACATTCACAATAATGGGAGCACCTGTACCGCCACCGCCGGCACAAGGAGCGCCGCCGCCGCCGGGAGCACCGATTGACGGAAGTGTGTATTTTCTGTTAGGCATTGGATTGATTTATGCATTCTATTACTTTAAAAATATAGCTATAAAAAAAGCGTCCCGTTAATCAGGACGCTTTTTTTTATTTTCGCAGCTCGTGTAGTCGGCTGACATATTTGCCGATTACATCAAATTCCAGATTGATTTTTGAGCCAACCTTGAAATCCTTGAAATTAGTGTGTGCCAGTGTGTACGGTATGATCGCCACGCTGAATTCATTTTCTTTTGAATTGACAACCGTAAGGCTTACACCATTAACAGTGATGGAACCTTTTTCGATGGTGATATTATTCTGCTTTGAATCGTATTCGAAAGTAAAATAATGACTTCCGTTAGCATCTTCAATGCTTTTGCAGATACCGGTCTGGTCCACATGTCCCTGAACGATATGCCCGTCAAGACGATCACCCAGTTTCATGCCGCGCTCTAAATTGATCGTATCGCCAATGTGCCACTCGCCTAAATTGGTCTTTTCAATAGTCTCTTTAATTGCGGTAACGGTATAGGTGTCTTCATTAATGGCAACAACGGTCAGGCAGACACCATTGTGGGAAACACTCTGGTCAATTTTTAACGCGCCGGTTATAGAAGATTTTACGGTAACGTGTATATTATCGTTTTCTTTTTGAATGTCCTGAACGGTGCCAAGAGTTTCAATAATTCCTGTAAACATAACTGATTTATTTTGCTAAATTTGCATATCCAAAAATAGCAATAAATAACTAGTGGACATGGTGAAAAAAGCAGAAAATATAATTGTAGGAATTTCTATTGGAGATTTAAACGGAATTGGGAGTGAGGTTGTATTGAAAACTTTTGAAGATACACGCATGTTGGAGTTATGCACGCCGGTGATTTTTGCAAATGTGAAAATACTCTCCTTTATCAAGAAAACCTTGCGGTTGAATTCGAATCTTCAGGGGATTGATAAATTAGAACAGGTAGTACCCGGAAAAATAAATGTACTGAATGTCTGGAGAGAAGGCGTTAATCTTGAATTTGGAGTGAATGACGAAACGGTAGGGAAATATGCTATTAAATCGTTTACAGCGGCAACTGCGGCGTTAAAAGGCGGTTTGATCGATGTACTGGTGACCGCTCCTATTAATAAGTATAATATTCAATCGGAAGAATTTCATTTTCCGGGACATACGGATTATCTGGATCAGGAACTGGAAGGCGATGCGCTTATGCTGATGGTTCAGGATAATTTAAGAGTAGGGTTGTTTACGGACCACATTCCGGTAAATGAAATATCCAGTCACCTGACGGAAGCCCTTATCCGGAAAAAAATCGAAACCGTACATAAATGCCTTATTGAAGATTTTGGGATCACAAAGCCGAAAATAGCCGTTTTGGGATTAAATCCGCATTGTGGTGATAACGGCGTGATTGGTAAAGAAGATGATGAGGTGGTAAAACCGGCATTGAAAAAATTGTTTGATGAAGGTATCCTGGTTTTCGGGCCTTTTTCGGCAGACAGCTTTTTTGGACTGAGTCAATATGAAAAATATGATGCGGTTATCGCTAACTATCACGACCAGGGATTGGTGCCTTTTAAAACGCTATCTTTCGGAAACGGAGTGAATTATACGGCTGGACTGAATAAAATAAGAACCTCGCCCGATCACGGAACGGCCTATGAAATTGCCGGAAAAGGAGAGGCGGATTATAACTCGTTTAAAGAAGCCGTTTATCTGGCACTGGATGTGTATCACAATAGAAATGAACACAAAGAGCTGGTTAAAAACCCTTTAAAAACAAAACAAAAGCAGTTATAAACAAAAAAATGTTTACAACTCGTTTGGATTTACAATAATTTTATATCTTTGCACGCTCAAAACTGTTGTTATGAACAATGATAAAGAATTTTTAATCCCGTTTGTAGGATTGAAGCAAGGTAAGCATCAGTTTGAATATCAGATAGATAAAAAGTTCTTTGAGAACTTTGATTTTGATGAATACAACGATGTCAATATCAAAGTAGATGTGGTTTTGGATAAGAAAAGCACGATGCTTGAACTCAGTTTTAAACACAAAGGCACTGTAAACGTTCCTTGTGATTTGACAAGTGAGGAATTTGATTTGCCAATAAAAGGTAAGATGAATTTGATTGTAAAATTCGGTGATACCTATAATGATGAGAACGATGAGTTGCTAGTGTTGCCTCATGGCGAATTTCAGGTCAACATCATGCAGTACATTTATGAACTAATTGTACTTTCCGTACCGTCAAAAAGAATTCATCCCGGAATAAAGGATGGAACATTAAAGTCGGAAGCAATTGAAAAATTGAATGAACTGGCTCCAAAAGAACAAAACAAAGAAGAAGAAAATATTGATCCCCGATGGGATAAATTAAAACAACTATTAACGGATAAATAATATAGTAAGATGGCACATCCTAAGAGAAAAACCTCGAAAACAAGAAGAGATAAGAGAAGAACGCATTATAAAGCGTCTGTTCCTCAAATTGCTACATGTCCTGTAACAGGAGAGGCACATTTATATCACAGAGCTTACTGGCATGAAGGTAAAATGTACTACAGAGGTCAAGTTGTAATTGATAAGCAAGAAGCTGTTGCTTAATCAAAGAAAATAATAGAGAAAACTCTCACTATGTGGGAGTTTTTTTTGTTAAAAACCCTTTGAAACGAATTAAGTAGCAATAAAAGAGGTTGGGTTTCGGATTTTTTTTGTAATTTCCACCACTTTTTTTAGCTAAAATTTCAAAAAGAAAAAGTAACCCTTATGACTAAAATTACAGCAGCCATTACAGCAGTTGGATCCTACGTTCCGGACTATGTTTTATCGAACAAGGTACTGGAAACTATGGTGGATACGAACGATGAATGGATTACCACTCGTACGGGAATTAAAGAAAGACGTATTCTCAAAGAAGAAGGGCAAGGCACTTCTTTTCTGGCAATAAAAGCAGCCCAAAATCTGATTGAAAAATCTGGAATTGATCCTAAAGACATTGATTTAGTATTACTGGCTACAGCAACACCGGATATGCCGGTGGCTTCTACAGCCGTATATACCGCAACACAAATTGGAGCGACAAATGCATTTGCCTACGACTTACAGGCAGCATGTTCCAGTTTTCTATATGGTTTATCGACAGCTTCCGCTTATATTGAATCCGGAAGATATAAAAAAGTATTATTAATAGGAGCCGATAAAATGTCTTCTATTATTGATTATACCGACAGAGCTACCTGCATCATTTTTGGTGACGGTGCCGGAGCGGTACTTTTTGAACCCAATACGGAAGGACTTGGTTTTCAGGATGAATTTTTAAGAAGTGACGGTGTAGGAAGAGAATTTTTGAAAATCGAAGCAGGAGGATCTATCCTGCCACCTTCGGAAGAAACCGTAAAAAACAAACAACACTTTGTACACCAGGATGGAAAAACCGTTTTCAAATATGCGGTTTCAGGAATGGCAGATGTAAGTGAGAAAATAATGGAACGTAACAATCTTTCCAAAGAAGATGTTAACTGGTTGGTTGCTCATCAGGCTAATAAAAGAATAATTGATGCGACGGCAAGCCGAATGGAACTCGACGAATCTAAAGTGTTGGTAAACATTCAGAAGTATGGCAATACCACTTCTGCAACGTTGCCATTACTACTTTCCGATTTTGAGAACTCTTTCAAAAAAGGAGATAATATAATTTTTGCTGCATTTGGTGGTGGCTTCACTTGGGGAGCGATCTACTTAAAATGGGCTTATAACAAACAATAAACTAACTAAATCAAAATTCCGAACAAGATGGATATTAGAGAAATTCAAAACCTAATCAAATTTGTAGCGAAGTCTGGTGCTACCGAAGTAAAATTAGAGATGGATGATTTTAAGATCACCATTAAAACTACAGAGGCAGGAGCAGCTGAAACAACATATGTTCAACATGTTCCAATGCAGGCTGCAGCACCTCAGGTTGCTGTACCGCAAGCTGTAGCTCCGGCAACACCTGTTGCTGTAACTGAAGCTCCGGCAGCTGATGAAAATGCAAAATACATTACTATTAAATCGCCTATCATCGGTACCCTATACAGAAAACCATCTCCGGATAAAGCACCATTCGTTGAAGTAGGAAGTACAATCAATAAAGGAGACGTAGTTTGTGTGATTGAAGCAATGAAATTGTTTAACGAAATTGAATCGGAAATTTCCGGTAAAATCGTTAAAGTATTAGTGGACGACGCTTCTCCAGTTGAATTCGATCAACCGTTATTCTTAGTAGACCCATCATAAGAAATTTTAAATGCTAAATTTTGAATGATGGTTTTTTTATGCCTCATTTAGAATGATTTAAAATTTAGAATCCAAATTTAAAGTTTCAAGAGATGTTTAAAAAAATATTAATTGCAAACAGGGGAGAAATTGCACTTCGTGTTATTAGAACCTGTAGAGAAATGGGAATAAAAACGGTTGCGGTTTATTCTACAGCTGACGCGGAAAGCTTACACGTTAAGTTTGCTGATGAAGCAGTATGTATAGGACCACCACCAAGTAATTTATCCTATTTGAAAATGTCAAATATCATTGCTGCTGCAGAAATTACAAATGCAGATGCGATTCATCCGGGTTACGGTTTCCTTTCTGAAAACGCTAAGTTTTCAAAAATTTGTGAGGAACACGGCATTAAATTCATCGGAGCTTCTGCAGAAATGATTGACAAAATGGGTGATAAGGCTACAGCCAAAGCAACCATGAAAGAAGCTGGTGTTCCAACTATTCCAGGTTCTGAAGGATTATTAGAATCGTTCGAACAAACTAAAAAACTGGCTAAAGAATTTGGTTACCCGGTAATGTTAAAAGCTACTGCCGGTGGTGGTGGTAAAGGGATGCGTGCTGTGTGGAAAGAAGAAGATCTTCTGAAAGCATGGGAAAGCGCCCGTCAGGAAGCTGGTGCTGCCTTCGGAAACGATGGTATGTACATGGAAAAACTGATCGAAGAGCCTCGCCATATTGAAATCCAGATTGTTGGAGATTCTTATGGAAAAGCCTGTCACCTTTCTGAAAGAGACTGCTCGGTTCAACGTCGTCACCAAAAATTAACGGAAGAAACACCTTCGCCATTCATGACCGATGAATTACGTGAAAAAATGGGTGAAGCAGCCGTTAAAGCAGCCGAATATATTAAATATGAAGGTGCCGGTACAGTAGAGTTCCTTGTTGACAAACACAGAAACTTCTACTTTATGGAAATGAATACCCGTATTCAGGTAGAGCACCCTATTACAGAACAGGTAATTGATTATGACTTAATCCGCGAGCAGATTTTAGTAGCTGCGGGTGTGCCGATTTCCGGTAAAAACTATTTACCGCAATTGCACTCTATCGAATGTCGTATCAATGCGGAAGATCCTTATAACGATTTCCGTCCGTCACCTGGAAAAATCACGACTTTACATTCTCCTGGAGGACACGGAGTGCGTTTGGATACTCACGTTTATGCAGGATATACCATTCCGCCAAATTATGATTCAATGATTGCCAAGTTAATTACAACGGCGCAAACCAGAGAAGAAGCGATCAATAAAATGAAACGTGCTTTGGATGAATTCGTAATCGAAGGAATTAAAACTACCATTCCGTTCCACAGACAATTAATGGATGAGCCGGATTATGTAGCGGGTAACTATACTACAAAATTCATGGAGAGTTTTGTAATGAAAGATCCAACAGAATAAAAACAACTTGTTGTTATAAAAAAGCCTCACAAATTTGTGAGGCTTTTTGTTTTAACGGTTAAAAGGCGTTTCATTTATCCAGTGAAATCCCCTGTTTGTAAGCAGGAAATCTTCTTTTGTTTTTAGCTTTAACTCTATTTTGACCGTATCTTTTGTGTTCAGTATTAAGCCGTCTTTGGTTTTCGTATACTGAAAGCTCACTTCTTTGGGCGTTACGGTGCTGTCCTTTTCAATAGAAAACAATTGGATGGTATGCGCAATACTGTCAATCTTTGAATTGAATTTTTGCTCTTCATTATTGGTATAGCGAATCTGTGCACCGTTATAGGTTTCAAAAACGAAACTCACATAAGGTACCGGTTTGTCGGAGGTCTTCACTTCATAGAACCCGAATAATTCCGGATTGTCTTCTTCCTGATTTGACATTTTTATATACGAAAGGGTATAGGCGGTAAAAATACCGGCAAACAATAATAATTTAAACCCCGTTTTTACCATTTCCAGGAGCTTCTCTGTTCGTTTGTCTTTAAGGTTATAAGGAGCTTCGTATGCTGCAGTTGGTTTGTTCTGTATAAAAAACGTAAGCAGCCGCTTGCGGTCATTCAATAAGAGGATCAGGGCAGCAAGCAGCATGTGCATCGAATTTAACTTTACCGGAATATCATAGCAGAAATTCATCATCACAATATTCGAAATAACTCCGGTAAGGATAACAGCGCCCAGTGTGACGGTTTTCCGGTGCAGTAACAGCAACCCTCCGATTATTTCTGCAAGGCCGGTAAAAGCCGTGTAATAGGGAGAATACTGCATAAAGGTCCAGGCAAGACCCATTGGTGACGATTCGCCATAAGGTTGCGCCAGCCTGAAATAATGAACAGGAGGAAATTGAAAAGGAAACACCTTGCTGAATCCGTAAACAAGCATATAAAAAGCAAGGTAAACCCGAAGCAATACCAGGAAAAAATAGGCCAGTGCTTTATAGATATTCTTGTCTTTAAGCTGGCTGAGCTGCATGTTTAACGGAAAGGCCAGGATAAAACTCAGGCAAAGATGCCAGAACGTTTCAATGTATTTATAAGTATAATCACCGCTGCCGTAACCTCTTGCCTCAAAAGTATAACCGATATGAAAAAGGTTTTTAGCCGACCAGAAAACGATTGGGTTTAAGACCAATGCAAACAGGAAGCTGAAAAGATGAAAAATGAAATAAATAAGCAAAAAACACAGGAAATATTTTTTTATCCGCATATACTAAAGTTTTGTATAAATATAACTGCATTTTTTTAGAATTAGTATTAAAGAAAAATCCCGGAGCATGCCCCGGGATTTTTCTTGATTGATGATGATAGTATTTATACTTTTAATTTTTTTGCGATAGCCGCCGGTAAAGCCGATTTGTGAACCATGAAGTCTGTAGTTTTGTATTTCACAAAATCTTTGCTCATATACAAATACCCTTTATAGTCATTGCTAACACCCCATGAATTTTTCACGATATAGTATTCTTTACCGTTCTGGTCTTTAGCGATTCCAACGATGTGCATACCGTGGTCGTCTGTAGTTGTATAATTGTCAAAAGCTTTCTGACGCAATTCCTCGGTAATTTTCATTTCCGGTTTTGGACCGTTAAACATGTCTGCTTTTTCTTCTGCTGTCATGTCTGCAAAGTTTTTCTCCGGTACAAAGGCAACACCATTTTTCCAGCTGAATCCTTTTTCGCTCACGTCACCAGCCCATGCAACAGTGTATCCTTTTTTAACAGCGTTGTCAATGATCTCTGTTAATTCGTCCATTTTAACATTGTAAACCTGGTCAAAAGCCCAGTTGTCCGGTACTAACAAAGTGAATTTAGTATAATAAGGATATTCCTGTAAAGAAGAGATTTCTACATAATCGTCAGGATTAATACCTACAACTTCTTTAGCGAAAGATTGCGGAGTGTATTTTTTTCCTTTGTAATCAAAAGAAGCCGGAACCTGTCCTAAATAAGAATCTACAACAGAAGTATATGCTTTTTCCCAGTTTGGTGTTAATTCTCCGTTAGGATTCTTTACAACCGCCTGTAATACGCCTTCCATGATAGCGCTCATTTCTGAGAATTTATTTTTGTCAGTTCCGTAGTTTAACCCGGTATAAACACTTTGCGGAACAGCACCATATTTTCGGTACATGTTCATAACATCGTGAAAAGCACCACCATCACCTAAAGTAACGGCACCATGCATACGAACATACATTTTTCCCTTTTCTACATACGCATTACGCGCAGAGAAAATCTGGGATAATTCAACCGGCTGTTTTCCCATTCGGATCATTTCTGATTCGATAAAAGAGTTAGCCGAATAACTCCAGCAAGTACCGGATGAACCCTGGTTCTTGATAGAAGTGTTCTCAAGATTAATTACGTCTGTAAATTTAAACGATTCTTTACTGTTTGAACTCGCGTTATTCTTTAAAGCATTTACTAAGTTGTCCTGTGCGAATCCGGAACTTAAACCCATCAGTAAGGCAGAAGCCAATACAACCGGTTTAATTGAAAAATTGTACATAATTTAATTTTTTTGATTTCTCTAATTGGAGTCCGAAATTATAATCTTGTTACACGGGAAACTAAAATTTAACAGTTATTTATGCTTTTGTTCACTTTTGTGAAAAGTATTTTCTTTCATTTAATACAACTGATAAAACGATAAAGTGATAACGCGATGCACAAGTTGCTTTTGATAATGCAATGATTTATTGAGGTAGTGCAAGAAAAAATGATAACAATGCACAACAATTTTTAGCAATGCAAGGAATGATTGTTTTTGTGCAGCTGAAAGTTATGATGATGCATAACAATATCTAAATCATGTAAGTATTGATTAAGGGAATGCAGTGGTTTGTGAAAGAGAAGTGATGTTTTAGGTCAGGGATGCTTCCTTAAAAATATCCGGAAAACAAACTACCGGTAGTATCAGGAATACTACCGGTAGTTGTAACGCTTTAAGAACTATATTTTGAATCCTTTAATGAGCCGGTATTCTGACTTTTGGGTTCCGTATTGCGCTTTAACGCTGTCCTTGATGCCCTGTGCGGTGGCAGACAGTTCTGCATGGGCAGTAATGCGGTTCCTGTTTGCCTGACGTAGTTCGGTATAAACAGCCATCAGCAGGTTATTCGCTTCGGTAGCCTCAGCCAGTAGGTTTTTTAAGGCGGTAATGGACAAATTACTGTTGGAAGGCGCATAAGCCGCTCCGAAATTTTCAAGATTAACAATCAAATCAGAGAAGAACTGTGCCTGCGAACCAAACGATCGGTAAGACAGGCTGACGTTGTTTTCAATACTGCTCCTGTCAACATTGTAGGTTTTATTGGTTCCCCTGATTTTTGCAATGATGCTGTTAATGTCATGTGCCTGTTTGGACGTTTTTCCAAAACTGGCCCGGATGGTAGCTCTGATAGGGGAAAGTAGTTTGCGGATGGCATTTTCGCCGCTTGTAAAAAGCTGCTTTCGGTTTTCGACCGCCAGCGAATAGTTTTGCCTTTTTTCGGCAACCATACGATTCTTTTCTTTTACAATCAGCAGCAACGCGCTGAATGCAGCAAAACCCTGGCCGGGCTTTTGTGGCTGATAGTTGTCAAAATACTGTAAGGCGGTTACTAACTTTTCGGCATTAGCCGCCCGGGCTCCAAAGCCTGATTCGGAAGATGATTTCATGGTGTATAGATTAAATATTGATATTCCGGCTTTTACGTTCTTCGTTTATAGTCTTTTAAATCAGGAAAAGACGGTTTGTGTCCTTCCTGTGTTATTTGCGAGGGGCGCTGATAATGATATACAACCATGCTGTCCGTTTAACAGTGGATAAACGGATTGAAAAAGGGAGCGGTTGTGTTGGTTGGGGGAGCGTTGCTGTGATCCGGTAATACCGGATGATCAGCGCGATAAATATAGGAATAATTTTGAATTAACTATTCCGGAAAGTACTGTGTGCTTAGCTTTTTAAAAACGGAATATTTTGAAAGCCAATGCGGAGTACTGTACTCCGCATTGGCTATAGGCAGGCTGAAAGCCGTTATTTTTTGATGATTTTTTCGATTATGCTTGCTCCCTGCCGGGTTAGCAGTTTTACAAAATAAGTGCCGGAAGCCAGATTTTGCAAAGAAATGCGTTGCTCATTTTGCGCCAGCGTATTGCTGTATAAACGCTGTCCTAAAAGATTGTAAAGTTCATAGCGGAGTATTGTTTCCGGGCTGTCAATATAAACCACATCAGCCGATGGGTTAGGATACAATGTTGCGGATGTTTTTCCAAACGCTTTACTGCTCAGCGGTACGCCGCATTCGGTTGCGGCCAGTTTTGCAAAAAAGAAATCGGTATAACTACCGGTTCCGGCTGTGTTGAGTAATGTCGGGATACTATTCGGATTGTTGGAAAAAAGATTATACCGGAAATAACCGCCCACGGCATAGTTGCCGTCATTATCGGCAGTAACCGCTGTGATAGCGTCGTCAAACCCCGGCATACTCATAATATCGTGCAGGCCGATGACGTTTCCGTTTTGTTTGCTGAACCGGATCAAAACCGGATCTGTCCGGTGTCCCTGCGGCCTGTCAATAGAAAAAGCATCCCAAACCGATGACCGACCATGAGTAGCCAGAGCAACTTCATTGCCATTCAGCGCGACTTCATAGGCAGCGTGTCGCCCCGTTGCCACTAAAGGATCGATATAGGCACTCGGAACTTTGCTCCATTGTACATCGCCGTTGCTGTTCATTTTTAAAATAAAAGGAATGTTGCCGGTAAGATTATTGCTGAGTGTATGCGTGCCGAAAAGCAAGGGCGCATTACCGGTATTAAAGAATTTACCGCCAATATAAATGTCATTATTCGAATCTATTTTAAGATCATAAATACGACTGTCGTCAAATTGCGTATCGGTAGTATTCATTTCTTTGCGCCATCTTTCGGAACCGTTTGCAGCATTTATAGCCAGTACATACGATCGGCCTTCTATAGCGATGTTGTTGTATGCCAGCGGCAGAAAAGTACCGCCACCATTGTTTCGGGTACCGGCTATATAATAGGTGTTCAGGTTTTCATTGTACCTGAAATCGGTATGGTAATCCAGAAAAGTACCGGCTGCCGGTAATACTATAGGACTTCCCTGTAGATTTCCCTGCACGTCAAATTTTACAATATAATACTGGTAGGTAGTGCTAAAGGTATCGGGAACGGTAATGGCGCCATTTAAATGAGTTCCTTTGCTATAGCCTACCATCAGGTGTAGGATGCCGTTGCTGTCAATCGCTACCTGGTAGGCATTGGCATTGCGGTTTTGGCTGTTTACGGCGCCCTGCAAATTTTTACGCCACAATAAGCTGCCGTCAGCAGCATTGTATTTTAATAGAAAACTGGTTTTCCAGGCCTCGCTGATCTGGCTGTTATCAATCGGGGTGTAAGGCAGGCTGTTGTTGTCGCTAAAACGGGGTGGGAATAAATTGGAGCCTTCATAGGCGCTGTTCAGCACATTAACGGCTGTATAAATTCCGCCATGGTTGTCTACTGCCAGTTTATAGGCAGTGTCCTGCTGACTGCCGCCGATTATCCGGCTCCATAAATATTCCCCTTCACAATTCGTTGCGAATATTGCGATGTCATTACCGGCTACCGCACCGTTGTATGTAGTAACAGGCTGGCCGGCAATATGGGTATTGCCCTGTGAAATAGTTGCCAGGTAATAGTAATTGTTGTCGCTATCGGTAATGATGTCAAAAATCTGTTCCGAAGATTGCCAGTAAGCATCCGGGGATTCGTTGAGGCCTCTGGCATTTCCGCCGCCGCTTTTCGCCCATTGCCATTGGTAATTTTGTGAAAAAGCCAGGGTGTTTAACAGCAAACAGCTACAGAGTAGTATTCTTTTCATTCATTTAAAATTTGATTGTTATAAGTGTATAGGCTGAAAATGGAAATGTATATAAAAATGTAAATATTGTGTCATTTTAAAGGAATTAATTCTTTTTTGTTGTGTAAAATAGTGATTTTATTTTTAAACATTGCATAATATGTAATACATTGCATAGCTTTTTTGTTAAAAAAATACAAAGTGTAACCTTAATAACGATCGATTTTGAAAATAAAACTACTCTTATTATTAACGGCAACCTTTGCTGTCAGCGGGTATGCACAATGTGTCACAACGATATTTTCTTCGGATGAAAATTCTTTTGCTTTTCGGCCGGATGGCACGTTATGGACATGGGGGAGAAATCAGTACGGACAATTGGGTGACGGGACAAAACTGGAACGATTAGCACCCATTCAGGTTGTATCGGCTGTTGGCTGGAAAGAAATTGCACCGGCACGTATGCATACTGTCGGGTTAAAACACGATGGTACTTTATGGTCCTGGGGTAATAACGAAGTAGGGCAATTAGGAGCGGGTACTGCTCCGGAAGGGCTGGTTCCCGTTCAGGTGGGAACGGCAACAGACTGGAAAACGATATCCGGAGGAAACCTGCACACATTAGCACTGAAAAATGACGGTACGTTATGGGGCTGGGGCAATAACGGAGCAGGTGAATTGGGGAATTACCAGAATAATACCAATCTTTTTGCACCCACCCAGATAGGAACGGCAAATGACTGGAAGGCAATTTCAGCCTCCTATTTCCGTTCATTTGTCATAAAAAACAACGGTACTTTATGGGGCTGCGGAGGGAATCAGTTCGGTCAGCTTGGAAACGGGAATAATGGCTCTCAGTATGTGCTCACGCAGATAGGAACCGATAATGACTGGTTGAAAATTTCGGCAGCACGAGGAACTCATACGCTGGCATTGAAAACAAACGGAACCTTGTGGGTTTGGGGACAAAACGACCAGCGGCAATTGGGTGACGGAACCACGACTAATAGAAATACGCCTTTTCAGCTGGGTACAGATACCTGGCTGGATATTGCCAACGGTACATTTCATTCGGTTGCTGTAAAATCAGACGGGACCTTATGGCAATGGGGCAATACAATTGCTACCCAGAACGGCCATAATTCCGTTAACTTACCGGTTCCTACTCAGGTTGGAACGGAGAATGACTGGAAAAGTGTTTCGGCCGGTAGCTTTTGCTCGTTTGCGATCAAAAACGATAATTCCCTGTGGGCATGGGGCTATAACGGCAATGGCCGTTTTGGCGACGGAACGACTACGAATCAGCTGCTTCCGAAACTCGTGTTGGGATGTCCGCTGGGAACCGGCGAATTTACGGCTGCGGATCTGAATCTTTATCCGAATCCCGTTAAAGATAAATTGTATTGGGAAAATGCTCCGGCATGGCATCAATATGAAGTATATTCGTTGCTGGGACAGAAAATAAAAGGCGGTGCAATCGCTTCCGGAGAACAGGCAATAGGACTTGACAATCTTTCTTCCGGGTTGTATCTCGTTACGTTTTATACCGAAAACGGACAATCCCAGAAATTTAAAATACTTAAAGATTAAAATCGCCTGTTAAAGAAAAAAGCCCCAAAGTGTTCCTTTGGGGCTTTTTCTTTATAAAAATAATGTTTTGGGACTATTCTTTAGAGTTTTGTGATTTTTGTGAATTGTTTTTTATTGATAGTTTATGAAAAAGTTTGTTTTTCTGTTGTATTATAAAAATTTTAATACATTTGAATTAATATTAATAAATTAAAAATCATTAATTATGAAGCAAAACTATCCCCAGCATTTGTTTTTTACCCCTTTCTTAAAACAGTGCAGCCTGACTGTTTTACTATTTGTTTTTACTGTTGCGGCGAATGCCCAGATTTCCACTTTTCCCTGGATGGAAACATTTGAAGACAGTTCGCCAACCCGCGGCAGCTGGACTCAGATTTATGAAGTGAATAATATGTCATGGACATTTGCTACCTCGCCTTCTACAGGCGGAACAGGAGTGAGTGCTTATGAAGGCGTGAAATTTGCCAATTACCCGGGAACTTCCCATCTTTTTGATAAGACGAAATTAGTGAGCCCGGTATTGAACTTATCCGGTGTGACAAACCCTACGGTAAGTTTCCATTTCAGAAATCCTTATTGGAATCCGGATCAAAACTGGTTGCGAATCTTTTACAGAACTTCTGCAACTTCTGCCTGGGTACAAATTGCTGAGTTCCATTCTAATGTTACTGCCTGGACTTCTTCGGGAGATATTGCACTTCCGGATCCTTCTGCAACATATCAGATCGCTGTTGAGGTAGAAACCGATTATGGTTATTCGACTACAGTAGATGCTTTGGTGGTGAATGGTGTTCTTGCAACCAGCGAATTCGAAAAAGCAGCGGTCGTTAAATATTATCCGAATCCGGCAGAAAATGTATTGCATTTTTCCAGCCATGAAACGGTTTCAGACGTAGCGGTGTTTAACCTTTTAGGTCAAAAAGTGCTTGAAACGAAAGTGAATGCTAATGAAGGACAAATCGACATTTCCGGTTTGGCCAGCGGTAACTACGTTGTTCAGGCAAATACCGGAGCCGGTAAAGAAACGTTCAAGATGGTTAAAAAATAGTTGAATACAACCTTAAAAAGAAATCCCTCAGGAATTACCTGAGGGATTTTTTATTTTATAATGTTTCTTTTAACCATTTAAAGAATTCACGCTGCCACACCAAAGCATTTTGAGGTTTTGTAACCCAATGATTTTCTTCCGGGAAATACATAAAACGGCTCTTAATACCTTTTAGCTGTGCTGCCTGGAAGGCTTCCTGTCCTTGTCCGATCGGCACACGGTAATCTTTTCCTCCCTGGATAATCATGATTGGAGTATTCCAGTTGTTTACCAGTTTTATAGGGTTAAACTGGTTGTAAGCCTTTTGTGCAACTACATTGTTTTCCTGCCAGTAAGGTCCGCCATGATCCCAGTTGTTGAAGAATACTTCTTCGGTGGTACCATACATGCTTTCCAGGTTGTACACACCACAGTGTGAGATGAATGTTTTAAAACGGTTTTTGTGAATACCGGCAAGGTAGAATACCGAATATCCTCCGTAGCTCGCGCCAACAGCTCCCAAACGGGTTTTGTCTACATAAGGCTCTTTTGCCATGTCGTCAATAGCCGAAAGATAATCGTCCATTACCTGTCCGCCCCAGTCTTTACTGATCTGTTCATTCCACTGCACCCCATGGCCCGGCATACCGCGACGGTTAGGCGCTACAATGATATAACCCTGTGAAGCCATCAGGGAGAAATTCCAACGGAAAGAATAGCTTTGTGTTAAAGCCGATTGCGGTCCGCCCTGACAATATAATAACGTAGGGTATTTTTTAGTCTTGTCGAAGTTTGGCGGTAAAATCACCCATACCAGCATTTTTTTACCGTCTGTTGTGGTTACATACCGTCTTTCGGTTTTACCTAAAGTCAGTTTGCCATAAAGATCGTTGTTAACAGTGGTTAACTGTTTCCATGTTTTTTTCTTTAAATCATAAGCATAAATTTCCGGTGCATGATTCATGTCGGTTCTCGTAACAATAGCATTGTTTCCGGAAACACCAATAAGTTCGCTAACATCGAAATCACCATTTGTAATTTGCGTCACGCGAACAGCGATTTTAGTCAGTCCCGGGAAGTTTACTTCAAAAAGTTGTTTGGTTCCGTCAACAGCGGCAATGAAATATACCTTTTTACCATCGGCACTCCATTTAAAGCTGTCCACAGTTCCGTCCCAGGCTGCGGTTAAATTGATATCTTTTTCTTTGTGACGTACGATAATGTCATTTTTATCGGCCTCATAGCCGTCGCGCTTCATTTGCAGCCACGTTAAGTCACCATTTGGTGAAAGCATCGGATGCGTATCGTATCCCATGTTTTCATCGGTAAGGTTTCTTGTTTTTTTAGTGTTGATATCGTATTCGTACAGATCAGTATTGGTGCTGATCGCATAGTTGGTTCCGTATTGTTTTTTGGAAACATAAATGATTTTAGATCCGTCATGTGACCAGATATAATCTTCATCACCACCGAAAGGTTTTTGAGGTGAATCATACGGTTCGTCTTTCATGATGTCGATCGCTTTTGCCTTATCGGCATTTTCAGCATAAAAAACGTGGTTGTGTGTTCCGTCATTCCAGGTATCCCAATGGCGGTAATCCAGTTCGTTATAAATTTGGGCTTCCGATTTTTTTAGTTCCGGATAAAAATCTTTTCCTAATACCCGGGATACTTTTACTTCTTTGTGTGACAGGATGTACTTGCCATCCGGCGACAGGTTTTTGTCGGCAACCAGGTCTTTTACATCCGGAACTTCTGTTGCAACACCGCCATTAACAGGAATGGTGTAGTATTTAGCGTTGGATTTGTTCTCTTCAATAGAAGGAGTTGCCACTTTATAAACAATATTCTTCCCGTCTTTAGAAATCCCGATAGGGGAAAGTCTGCCTAATTTCCAGAGTAAATCCGGTGTTAAGGTCTCTTGTGCTGCGGCTGTTAGTCCCATCATACCAAGGGTTAAAATAAGGAGTTTTTTCATTGGGTATTTATTTTTTTAAAAAGAAACCTTAAAAGTAAACATTTTATTGCTATCCGAAAGGAGGTTGTGCCGTAAAAAAAAGCGACCTTATGTAGTTAAGGTCGCTTTCAGGAATCAATCGGTTTTAAACTTATCGCTTGATAAAACGTTTGCTGACAACAGTGTCGTTATCATTTATTTCCAGAATATAATTTCCGGAAGTGATGGTGTTCACATTAACAATGTTGTTGTTTATGCTTCCTTTTATTACTTCCTGTCCTAAAAGGTTGAAGATTCGGAACGTTGCTTTTTCTGAAACGGCTGTGATGTTTAAAATATCGCTGGTTGGATTCGGATACAGCTGGATGTCGGCTATGGTGTTTCCTCTTCCGAAGCCGTCTTCTTTAGCTGCGTTTACGATATTCACCGTGTAATCTTCCACTTCTCCGTAAGAGAAGGCTTCGCAGGCTGTTGGAACAGCATTGTATTTCATTGAAACACGCATTCTGGTCGCGCCGCTCAAAGCCGTAGCCGGAACGGTGAATGAACCGGTTGCCGGTGTGGCAGTAGAAGCGGTTTTGCTCCATACTAATTCTCCGCTGTCGGCAAAATCACCATCCTGGTTATAGTCGATCCAAACGGCATATCCTTCGGAATAAGCGGTACCGGTCCATGTTGGGGTTACCGTAATGGTGTTGGAAGAACTTTTTACAAGATTTGTGGAAATGCTGGTGAAATCGGTATAACCTGTTCCTCCGGTCGAAGCGTTGTTGATGGTTCCTAACTGAACACGCCCGATATATTCGTCGGAAACACTGTTTCCTTTAGAAGTACAATAAGTAACCGGTGTGGTGCCTCCGGTTTGCAGGTTTACGGTATAATCTTCCACTTCTCCGTATGAGAAGGCTTCACATGCTGTTGGAACCCCGTTGTATTTCATTGAAACGCGCATTCTGGTCGCTCCGGTAATTGCTGTTGCCGGTATTGTGAAAGTTCCGGTTGCCGGTGTGGCAGTCGAAGCGGTTCTGCTCCAAACCAATTCTCCGGCATCGTCAAAGTCCTTGTCGCCATTATAGTCAATCCATACAGCGAAACCTTCCGCATAGGCCGTTCCGGTCCATGTTGGTGTTACGGTAATGGTATAGGCCGTTCCTTTTGACAGGTTTGTGGAAATACTGGTGAAATCGGAATAACCCGTTCCTCCGGTCGAAGCGTTGTTGATGGTTCCTAACTGCACACGTCCGATATATTCGTCGGCAACGCTGTTTCCTTTAGAGGTACAATACGCAGCAGTAGCCGGCAAGGTGGTTACGTTTACGATGTTGCTTTCTGCAGAGATATTCCCGGCAGCATCTTTTGCTTTTACGGAAAAAGTATAGGCCGTATTCGCAGTAAGTCCGGTAGCAGTATAGGTAGTTGTGGTTACCGTTGTTAACAATGTTGTTCCTCTGTAAACATCATATCCGGTTACGGCTACGTTATCTGTAGCGGCTGTCCAGGAAAGATTGGTTGTGGTTTGCGTTGTTCCGGAAGCGGCTAAGCTTGTTGGCGCAGTAGGAGCCTGAGTATCGCCGCCGGTGCCGCCGGTAATGGTAAAGTTTACATTGGAGATATCAAAGAAGATATGATTGGAGCCTTTTACCATGATCCGGTTTTGTGTTCCCGGATTATTCGGTACGGTGATGGCTTGTGTACCGTCGTTTGGTGTTCCTGCCAGTATTGTGATAGGGTAGGTATTACCGCCGTCTGTTGATAACAGGATGTCCACATTGGCAGCATTTACACCATTAGCAGTTGTTCCGGCTACATTCCAGGTTACGGTTTGTGTCGAACCGGCTGCCCAGGATACGGCTGTATTGGGTGCGCTTACGGTAAATGGTCCGGCTGTGGCATTAACGGTAACGACCATATCGTCACTGTTGTTTGCCGGTCCGCCGGCGCGATTGTCGCGAACGGTTAAACGGAAGTTCATTGTTCGGGCAACATTTGGCACTGCTTCCCATTTCCATGAGGTGGCTCCGGTTTTAACGGTAGACAGCTGCGGGAAATAACGTACGCCCGATGTGGTTGGTATAAATGATTTAAAGGCTGGTCCGGATGTAGCGGTTACGCTCGGGTATGTTGTGGTTGAGGTTCCGGAATTCATTTGTTCCCAGCAGTAGGTCAAAGCGTCGCCATTGGCATCGGTTCCGGCTCCGGTTAGCATAAAAGGCGTTCCTTTCGGAATCGTATAGTCGGCTCCGGCATCGGCTGTAGGAACCGCATTTCCGGTTGCGGTATTGGTCTGACAGGTTGTTGTTTTGATATAATTGGTTACCTGCTGTATGCTTACGGCATGGAAGAACGGGTCGCTGTGTGCCTGTACATCGGTTGCTCCGGTAATTCCGGCATAGCCCATGATGGTGGTTCCGCTACCCGGTTCGTTTTGCACACCGGTTCCTTCATTGCTGAATGTAAAGGTGTGGTTCGCACCAAACTGATGTCCCATTTCGTGGGCTACGAAATCAATATCAAAATTGTCACCCACCGGAACGGTACTGGTGGTAAATCCGCTTCCTTTATTGGATTTACAAACACAGCCAATACAGCCGGCATTACCGTTGTTTCCGATAGCCGACATTAAATGCCCGATATCATAATTGGCTGCTCCGATAACACTGGTTAGTGTGGATTGTAATTCAGAGTTGTAATTGGCATCGGTACTTCCGTACGGATCGCTGCCTGCACTGGTGTAGATTACCGCATCGGTATTGGCAATTAAAACCATCCGAACCCCGAAATCCATTTCAAAAACACCGTTCACACGGGTCATGGTGTTGTTAATAGCGGCTAAGGCCAGGGCTTTTGTTCCGCCATGGTAAGTGGTGTATTCTCCGGTTACAGACATGGCCAGGCGGTAAGTCCGCAACGTGCTGTCGTCTGCATTAGGACGTAAAGCTTCTCCGGAGCCGCCAACTTTGGACATGGCATGATCCAGCACTTCACATTCAAATTTTGTAAATCCGGCTACTTTGTCGGAACGTTTGTAAATGGAATATGTTTTTAAATCGGTAGAAAAAGGCTCTATAAAAACCGTTTGCTTATCGGCAGCTGTTCGCATACTCTGGATGCCAAGTGGCGAAACGCTGATGCGGATAATGGCAGACGGATCGTCGATTCCCTGACCAATATATGATTTTATTTCCGGATAACGCGCGGCAAGTTCCGGTGCAAAAACGGAGGCTTCGGTCATGCGGAATCGCTCCAGTTCACCATCGGCATTTGGAAAGGCGATTATTACCGTTGATTTTGTATAGGTTAAGGATCTGTCCGGCGATTTTAACAAGGCTGTTTTTAGTCCGCTGACATCAAGATCAAACAAGTTTTTTGTAGGAAGTGGTGCTCTTTTTTCAAAAGTAGTCTGGCTACTTTTTTTTGAAGACACTTTCCAGAAAGAGTTTCCGCTTTGGGCAAAGGAAAAACTTGTTATTGCTAATAAAGCAAACGAAAGTAATTTACGCTTCATAAGTTGGTAGTGTTTTAGGTTAATTCATGGTATAACAAAGGTATTTTAACATTTTCATTTAATTAAAATAAAAAAGCGCATAAGTGAACCTTATCTTAATCTTATCTTTTTGTTTTGGTAAATTGGTATAGGAGGCTTTTTTTTAAATTAGTTGTAAAAAAAGAAGCCAAAAGAGGGTGTTAAATTCGCTTTTTATGAAAACAGGGGCGGAAAGTTTGGAAAAATATAACTATTTTCACGGACTAAAATTATCGGCACGTGAAAAGTAACAACAAACTGTTTATTGCGATTATCATATCATTAATATTAGGGATACTTCTGGGGTTTCTGGTAAACGCTTTCGGAAAAGGAAATACGCTGCGGTATACCCCTGCAAAACAAGGTGAAGATGAACTTGTTTTTTTAACAAATGATGGGGTAAAACATACTCAAAAAGTGTTTGTCGTAAAAGACAGTCTTGAATATAAAGAATTTCAAAAAACGCTTGCTCCGGATGCTGAGGTGATGCCTTTGGTAGTAACCGGAAAAAAGATCGCTTTTGTTCCTGCAATTCTGGCAAAGAACAACAATTTAAAATTAGATAAAACGTTTAAGTCAAAAAACGAATCGGTTACCGCAATCGATAATATTGATTCGTTTTCTGAGAAGATAAAATTACTGGGGACGATTTTTATCCGTCTGGTTCAGATGATTATCGCACCGTTAGTGTTTTCCACACTTGTGGTGGGGATTGCCAAAATGGGCGATATGAAAATGGTAGGCCGTGTAGGCGCAAAAGCAATGGGATGGTTTATTTCGGCTTCCCTGATGTCGTTACTGTTGGGGATGATCCTGGTAAACTGGCTTAAACCCGGGAAAGGAACATCCATTCAGATGGAGGACACTTCATCGGCGGGAGAGTTATTGGAAAAAACACAGTCATTTTCATTGGAAGAGTTTGTGAAACACGTGGTTCCGAAAAGTATTTTTGAAGCGATGGCAACCAATGAGATTTTACAGATTGTAATTTTCTCGATCCTGTTCGGAATTGCGCTGGCATCATTGGGCCGTGTGGCGAAACCGATGATCAAATCACTGGATGTTATTTCGCATGTTATTTTAAAAATGGTTACCTATATTATGTGGGTAGCGCCTTTGGGAGTTTTTGGAGCAGTAGCGGCGGCAGTAGCCAGTTACGGATTCGAGATCTTCGGGCTTTATGCCAAATATTTACTGGATTTTGCAATAGGAATAGCTTTACTGTGGGTAGTATTGCTAACCGTTGGGTATATTATTTTAGGAAAACGTCTTTGGGAATTACTGCGACGCATTAAGAGTCCGTTGCTGATTGCCTTTTCTACGACAAGCAGTGAAGCGGTTTTCCCGAAACTGGTTGAAGAACTGGAGCGTTTTGGCTGTCAGAGCAGAATCGTGTCTTTTACCTTACCATTGGGGTATTCGTTTAATCTTGACGGTAGTATGATGTATATGACCTTTGCCAGTATTTTTATTGCCCAGGTTTATGGTATTGATATGCCAATAGAAAAACAGTTGACCATGCTTCTGGTATTGATGTTAACCAGTAAAGGCGTTGCCGGAGTACCCAGAGCATCCCTGATTGTGGTAGTTGCCACCTGTGCGATGTTCGGAATCCCGCCGGAAGGTATTGCATTGATCCTGCCAATTGACCATTTCTGCGATATGGCAAGAAGTATGACAAACGTATTGGGTAATGCCCTGGCTACTACAGCAGTAGATAAATGGGAAACAAGCGAATAAAACGAAAACGAATATTATAAAAAAGACACAAAAAAATTATGGAAGGCTTTAAGTGGACACAATTGTTGAACCCTGAATTTTATATTAACTTAGAAATAGGAGGGCATCACATTGGTATTTATGTAGTATTGTTTATCGTTTTTGCAGAAACCGGTTTATTTGCCGGATTCTTTTTGCCGGGTGACAGCCTGTTATTCCTTTCCGGAATTTACAGCGAAGTATTAATGAAAGAGCTTTTTGATATTAAAGGCGATTTTGCCAATGTGGCTTTGCTTTCTACTTTGGTAGCGATATCCGGAATTATCGGAAATATATTCGGGTACTGGTTTGGTGCAAAAAGCGGCCACTTCCTGTACTCTAAAGAAGATAACTTTTGGTTTAAGAAAAAATACCTGATTCAATCCCGTTTGTTTTTTGAAAAACATGGAGGAAGAGCAATCATATTTGCCCGTTTTTTACCAATCCTGAGAACATTTGCTCCTATTGTAGCCGGGATTGTGAGGATGGAGAAAAAGAAATTTATGTTCTATAACATCGTAAGCTCGGTGTTATGGTCGTTTGTACTGATCTTCTCAGGGCATTACCTGTATCGTTATTTGCTGGACAATCACAATCTGGATCTGAAAGCGAATATTGAATACATCATCATCATCATTATTGTGGTATCGACGTCACCTTTGGCGATCAATTACTTTAAAAACAAAATAAAAGAGAAAAGAAGCTAATGCTTAACCTTAGTTATTGGGAAGTAAAGAACTGGTTTTCCAATGTGGATTATACCGTAGTAGGAAGCGGAATCGTTGGCCTTCATACCGCCTTACGGCTTCGTGAAAAATTTCCCGATAGCAAGATCATCATACTCGAAAAAGGGCCGCTTCCGCAGGGAGCCAGCACTAAAAATGCCGGCTTTGCCTGTTTTGGCAGCCTTTCGGAAATTATTGAGGATTTAAAAAATCATACCGAAGAAGAGGTTATCGGACTCATCCAAAAACGCTGGCAAGGGCTGCAAATGCTCCGCAAACGGCTGGGTGATTCCGTGATTGACTTTAAGCCTTATGGCGGTTATGAGCTCTTTTTACAAGATGATGAAGCTTCGTATACGGAATGCCTGCAAAAACTGCCTTTTATAAATGAGGTATTAAAACCGCTCTTTCGTGCGGATGTTTTTTCAAAAGAAGTAGACCGTTTTGATTTTAAAGGCATTCAGGAATACCTGATCTTTAACCCTTTTGAAGGGCAGATCGATATCGGTAACATGATGCAGGCACTGCTGAAAGAAGCCGTTGTAAACAATATACTTATTTTAAATTACCAGACGGTTTCCGGTTATCATGATAACGGAAACGGGGTTGAAGTGAACACGAATGACTTTGTTTTTACCACAAAGAAATTGCTGTTTGCGACCAACGGATTTGCCGGAACGCTCACTAACGGTGCCGTTCGTCCGGCAAGGGCACAGGTACTGATCACAGCGCCCATCCCGAATTTAGATATCCGGGGAACCTTTCATATAGACAGCGGTTATTATTATTTCCGGAATATCGGCGACAGGATTCTTTTTGGCGGCGGACTAAATCTGGACTTTGAAGGAGAGACTACCACGCAATTCGGAGAAACAGAATTAATTCAAAACCGATTGGAAACATTGTTAAAAAATGTAATTTTGCCCGGTCAGGAAGTCCGTATCGAACATCGCTGGAGCGGTATTATGGGAATGGGTTCCCATAAAAACCCAATAGTACAGCAATTGTCACAAAACGTATATTGTGGGGTTCGTTTAGGCGGAATGGGTGTCGCTATCGGCAGTTTAATTGGTAAGGAATTAGCAGATTTAATATAAAAACATGGTGAAAAAATACTTGGTCAGCAAAGCCTTATTTGCATTTTTATTTCTTTTTTCTCAAACTAATATGCAATCTCAGCATAATGCAGTATTGGATATTTCAGGGAATTATAAGGTAACTAACGTATATAATTTTTGGCAATTAAAATATAAACCAACGTCAGACTCTGTCTATACTCAGATTAATTCAAATATAAATAGTAATTCCTATACATTAAGGTTAAATCCATTTGTAAAAATGGATTTTTCTGTAAAGAGCCTGATGGCTTATTGGTGGAGTGAATGGTCGGAACCTGTTACGGTAAACGAAGAATATGATTTGATAAGTAAATCTACCGGATATAGCTATGATTTTAATTCTTCGGCTATTAGTGAAGGATGGAGAGGATACAGATTAGAAAATACAACGTCGATTAATGGTAGTAATATCTTAGAAACAAATTTTTTATATAATGGTACAGCCGGAAAATCATTATTTTATTCATGGAGTGGAGATCGTGGGTTAATGTTGGTGTCTCCGAAAATCACAGATTTGGCTACTGATAAGAAGTTTTCATTTTACGTGGCTACATCGAATAGTTCAAAAGTTATTTATGGAACAATAACCAATCCGTATGATCCATCGACATTTCATCCTTTAAAAACAGTTACGTATAATAATGGAAGTACTTTTGTGAAGGAGACTGTATTTATGAATAATTATAATTCTGAAGACCAGTATATTGCTGTTAAAAGTTCAGGGAATAACGGAACGGTTTATTTTGATGATTTTAGTTATGAACAGTCTGTTAATTGTTTCGATCTTACAAATGTCAATGTTTCTGATATTTCACAGCATACAGCTCAATTAAATTTTACAGCTTCAGGACAAGATGCCCGGGAAGTAAGTTTAAAGAATTTAAAAAATGGGATCACAAATGTTTTCACAACGACTAATTATCCGGTTGTTCTTGAAAATTTATCCGGAAATACGAATTACGAAGTGAAAATCAGAGCTAATTGCGGAGGAGGTCTATATTCAAACTGGTCATCTGTAATTCCTTTTACAACGATATGTACTCCTTTGACAGAAGGATATTCAACTTCTTTTTTGGAAACGGAATATTTAGATCCATGTTGGACAGGTTTAACACAAGGGAGCGGCAGTATTAGTCAGATTTCGACAAATTTATATCTTTCTGTTCTGCCCAGAACAGGTAGTAAACTAATAAATATTAATATTGGTGGATCAACAGCAGATCAAAAAGCTTACCTTATTACACCTTACATACAGGATTTAGATGATAATAAAAAAATAGCGTTCTATTTAATATCGAACGGATTTAATAATTATAATTCTCATCCTATTATCATTGGAACCATGTCCAATCCAAATGAAGAGACAACTTTTACTCCTCTTAAAACCATTGCGCCAGGTGAAATGAATGAAATAGGAGGGCAGCATAAGAACAGGTATTGGAAAAAGCATATAGTATATCTTGATAATTATAACAATGAATTGAATCATCATTATATCGCTTTGAAAGTAGGTATAGATCCAATGGACTATCTTAATTCAGGAGGTAATTTTTTTATCGACGATTTTGTATACGGGAATATTCCTGACTGTAAGGAGCCTACAAATTTAAATGTTACTATGACCGATTATAATTCTGCCATAGTAAAATGGGATGATTATGATAATCCGGTTCATGAATGGCAGATTGAGTACGGGCCGACCGGATTCCTGTCAGGGACGGGTACATTGATAACGGTGAACTCAAATCCGTTTCAGATCAATCAATTGTCAGGGAATACAGAATATGATTTTTATGTGAGAACTAAATGTGGTGCAAACTTTAGTAGTTGGTCAGATAGAGGTTATTTTAAAACAAGATGTGAAGGGATTGTTTCAGGATACAGTATTGATTTTGAGAATGATGATTTTGAAGTAAACAATTCTTGCTGGAGGAGATTGACACCACAATTTACGAATAGATACTGGAATGAAAACATATTTATAAAAGTAGCTCAGAATGTTCCGGGGCAACCAATAAGTACACATTCCGGAGTTAAGGCCATTATGCATAGAAATCAAATAAATGCACCTGATCCAAATGTCAGTGCGAAAAATATTCTGGTAACACCAAGACTAATTGATTTTGATAACTTCAAAAAAATATCCTTTTGGATGTATTGCAAACAAAATAGTTATGCCTTATTTAAAGGATTAACAATAGGAACGTTATCAGATCCGAATGATTATACAACATTTACGCCTTTTCGCGATATTTCAGGCACATTTGTTGAAAATCAATGGAAGGAATATACCGTTGATTTTTCAGGGTATAGCGGACAAGATAAATATATTGGAATCAGGCAAAAATCAACAAACGGAGATTATATAATATATTTGGACGATTTCAGGTATTATTCGGTTGAATGTGCTACGCCAACAGGCTTAAGAGCATATCAGTCGGGTAATAACAGTGTAAAGATGGAGTGGACTACTAATCAAACAGCTAATATAGATTCCTGGGAGATTGAATATGGTTCAATGGGATTCACTCCTGGTTCCGGAACGGTTATTTCTGTAAATTCAAATCCTTATCAACTGGAAGGATTGATACCATTCGCTAAATATGAGTTTAGAGTTAGAAATAATTGCGGAAATGGTATTTATGGTGATTGGAGTGAAAAATATGCTTTCAGAAATTCCTGTGCGGTTTCAACGCCTTTTTCCGAAAATTTTGATCAGTATAATGCTTCAGAGAATAATACGCCGTCTGGTATTCAAAATTTTTGTTGGACTCCTTCAAATGCTAATGTTGCCGGACTACTAAAATATGTTCCATTTGAAACTATTAATAGTAATCCTAATGCAGCCCAATTGAGTTATTATGGCAATAATGCAGCCTCCGGAATACATCATAAACCCGGAATGCTGTCATCTCCTTATTTAGCTGATTTTGGTAATGATAAGCGTGTCAAATTTTGGGCTAAAAGAGATGGCGGAGAAACAAATCTAATTGTAGGAACTATTGAAAATCCATTGGATTATACAACTTTTGAGCCTTATACAACTATAAGTTTGAATGATATTCCGCTTGTTGGAAAAGAATTTAATATTGATTTTTCTAATTATTCCGGAACAAATAAGCATATTGCATTTTTACACGGAGGAAATGATACTTATACTTATATATTTATCGATGATATCTATTATGATGTAATTCCTCTCTGTTTAGAACCTACTAATATTTTAGCAAAAAACGTAAATAGTGATTCTGCATTGATTGTTTACGATTATGTTCAGAATTCACAGATCGAATTTGGACCAACAGGCTTTGCTATGGGAACCGGAACAATAGTTTCCAATTCCGGAAGCGAGATGCTTATTTCTGGGCTAATTCCTAATACCGGATATGATTACTATGTGAAAACAATATGCGGATTAACAGGAGAAAGTATTATTGTGGGACCTAAAAAATTTAGAACAACATGCGAAGAAATGATTAGTCTGCCTTGGGGAGAGAATTTTAATTCAATGCCTTCTTATGGCAATAATATCTTACCGAATTGTTTTAAAACGATAAATCCTGAATTTGTATCCATGAATGTTCCGCAACAACTCACACCTGGTTCAGGAGGTTACAGCTTTGATTATTTATTAACCGGTTATGGTGATACATCCTATATCTGGTTTAATAACGGAACCATCTCTCAGTATTTTTTCACGCCACTTTTTAGATTAACTGCAGGTACTACATACACATTTAGTATGAAAACAAGGGTTAGCTATCAATATGGGAATCATTTTTTATATTCAAGTGTTGGTAGAGGAAATACCAATGAAGCAATGGAAACTGAACTGGAAAAATCAGCATTAATGTATGAGTATGCATATGGAGACAATAAATTCGTATTTACTCCTATTGTTTCAGGAGACTATAGTTTTAAATTCAAATTCGGTATGAGTTCTAATAGTATAAATTGCGTAATGGACCAATTCAGGTTAGATGAGGGATATACCAATACAATAGTAACAAATAATGAATTTTTTGATTTCCAGTATGGAGCTAACGATAAGGTACTTTTAGAAAGTACAGAATATGCTAAAATATTAAATTCGCCCGATCCTGAAAATTCTTCAAACAAACTTTTAGTGATGAGAGGAAGTAGTAATCCGGCTGTATGGAAAACCGGACAGAATGTGTGGGAAAATAACGGGAGCAATATTACAAAGGTTAATATGAAAATTATTCCTAATGCCATGACGTCATTATATATGCGATTTGATTTAAAGCAAACCTATATTGATAATAATAATGAATCGATGTTCAGAGTGGTTGTTAATGGTAATGTATTAGGTAATGTTCTTAAACCGGTTACTGCAAATCAGGATAATTTCGAAACATTTGAATTTGATTTATCGCCATATTTGGGTACAGATATTAAGATTTCTCTTCAACACATAGGAAAATCAAATGCAGGAACGGGAGATAATGCTTTGTTAGATAACCTGACTTTTTCACCATACACACTTTCTGATGAAAAATTCGCTTTTAAGGATTTGAAAGTTTTTCCAAATCCGACAAACAATATCCTGACGATTCAAAATAATGAAGTGCTAACCGGCATTGAAATTGTAAATATTAGCGGGCAGGTCTTATATGCTTCTAAATTTGATATGACAGAAGTTAAATTAGATTTATCAGACTATTCAAGTGGAGTTTATTTTGTTAGAATTACTTCAAATGAAAAAAGAAAACTAATTAAGGTTATAAAAAACTAATAATTGTTTTAATAGAATAATGGCAGTAAAAAAAGCATCAAAAACAAATACCAGCACAAAGCCAAAAGGAGAAAAAAGAAGTTTTATGAATAAAGTAGTCCGTTTTTGTATCAAAGCGTTTCTATGGTTCTTCGCTTTATCCTTATTTTTTGTAGTACTCTTTAAGTTCGTTCCGGTTCCTTTTACACCTTTAATGGTTATCCGGGCAATAGAGAACAAAGAATCCGATGCCAAAGTGGAGCACAGCCACGACTGGGTTCCGCTGGAAGATATTTCCGAAAATTTACAAAAAGCAGTTATTGCAAGTGAAGACGGTAATTTTTTAATACATAGCGGTTTTGATTTTAAGGCGATGCAAAAAGCATTCGACAGCAATCAGAAAGGACGTAAATTAAAAGGAGGCAGCACAATTTCGCAGCAAACGGCAAAAAATGTTTTCCTCTGGCAGGGAAGAAGTTACCTGCGAAAAGGACTGGAAGCTTATTTTACCGTATTGATAGAACTTATCTGGGGTAAAGAACGCATTATGGAGGTGTATCTGAACAGTATCGAAATGGGTAACGGAGTTTATGGCGCTCAGGCAGCATCGGAATTCTGGTACGGAAAAGATGCTAAAAACCTCTCTAAATATGAGGCTGCGGGAATTGCCGCGATTCTTCCGAATCCCCGAAAATTTAAAGCCTCTAATTCTTCTTCCTATATCAACAAAAGAAAAGACAGGATCGTAAGGGTAATGCGCCATATCGGCAAACTTGAATATTAGCATTATACCGGCTAAATATAAAAAAGCGGATGTTACCCTGGTAGCATCCGCTTTTTACAATTATTACAGCGTTGTTTCTTAGTTGCTCGCAGCAAATTCGTTTACTTTGATAATCGTTACAGCTGCGTCATTTACTTCATGCCAGTTTCCTTTGTCGTCTGCATAAGCGTAGTTTGCAGTACCGGATTGCCAGTCAGCTTCCAATACCATTCTTAATTTGGTGTTTGGTAAAATAACCGGACCAATTCCTGCATGTGGAGGGAAATTGAAATGAGGATATCCTTCTGCAACAACTAAAATATGTGTTTCTTTAGGCATTACAGTCATGTAAGTAAAATCGCCGCGTAATTCTGTGAATACGTTTAACGGAGGATTAACCGTAGGATTGCGAACAACACCTTTTCCGGTAACGGATTTTCCCGGAGTGTTTACTGCTAAATGTACGTCAAATGTAGGAGCTCCAAGGTTAGGAGATGCGATACGGTACGATACGATAAATAAACCTGTTTCAGTTTTCATAATGTTATTGATTTGAGATTAGGATAACAAATTTCAGTTGTTTTCAAATCCCGTTTCAGCGTAAAAATACGGTTTGTTGTTTTTAGGTAAAAGCACGTAGTAATTGACTGGTATTAAAATTGTTAGGTAATTGTAAAGAAAAATGTTGCTATGTTTGATTGTAACATTTTTTTGAAGTGATCGTCTAATTATAAAATCAAAAAACGAAACAATTATGCAGGCACATGAAATCGATTACCAAATTTTTGGTGAAGAAATGCAATATGTAGAAATAGAACTTGATCCGCAGGAAGTTGTAGTAGCTGAGGCGGGCAGTTTTATGATGATGGACAACGGTATTAAAATGGAAACGATCTTCGGGGACGGTTCCGTACAGCAGCAGTCGGGCATTTTCGGGAAACTATTATCAGCGGGGAAAAGGGTGCTGACAGGCGAAAGTTTGTTTATGACGGCTTATACGAATCAGAATAACGGAAAAAGCAAGATTTGTTTTGCCTCTCCATATCCGGGAAAAATCGTAGCCATCGATTTAATGAAATACGGCGGAAAATTCATCTGCCAGAAAGATTCTTTCCTTTGTGCAGCCAAAGGTGTTGCCATTGGGATTGACTTTTCAAGAAAATTAGGAACCGGACTTTTCGGAGGTGAAGGTTTTATCATGCAAAAACTGGAAGGAGACGGAATGGCATTTGTACATTCCGGGGGAACACTGGCACGAAAAGAATTACAGGCCGGTGAAATACTAAAAGTAGATACCGGATGTATCGTTGGTTTTACCAAAGATATCGATTATGATATTGAATTTATCGGAGGGATAAAGAACTCCATTTTTGGAGGGGAAGGATTGTTTTTTGCGACACTTCGCGGACCGGGGATTGTGTATGTACAATCGTTACCGTTTAGCCGTCTGGCCGACAGAATTATTGCTTCTGCCCCGAGAGCCGGAGGAAAGAGCCGGGAAGAAGGAAGCCTTTTGGGCGGATTAGGGAACCTGCTTGACGGTGATAACCGTTTTTAATACGGTCATTTTTTCTATTTATTTGGTTATATAATGAAAAACGCACTTCAATTGAAGTGCGTTTTTATTTTTATGGAATCCGCTTATTACTTTTTCAGGTTTGGCAATTTTGTGATGCCCATGTTGAAAAGGGTGAAAGCCTGGATGTCTACATTTTCCTGGATAGTAGCCGCTACCGATTTTCCGGCACCGTGACCGGCGTTAATGTCGATACGGATCAATACCGGATTTGTTCCGGTTTGTTTCTCCTGTAATTCTGCAGCAAATTTAAAGCTGTGTGCCGGAACAACACGGTCGTCATGATCACCTGTAGTAACCATAGTTGCCGGATATTGTACGCCAGCTTTTACATTGTGAACCGGAGAATATCCTTTCAGGTAATTGAACATTTCTTTGTTGTCTTCCGCTGTTCCGTAATCGTAAGCCCATCCTGCTCCGGATGTAAACGTATGATAACGCAGCATGTCCATTACACCCACAGCCGGTAAAGCGACTTTTATAAGGTCCGGACGTTGGGTCATGGTTGCTCCTACCAATAATCCGCCATTAGATCCTCCGCGGATCGCTAAGAAATCTTTAGACGTATATTTTTGAGCGATCAGGTATTCACCCGCAGCGATAAAATCGTCAAATACATTTTGCTTTTGCAATTTCGTACCGGCATCATGCCATTTTTTACCATATTCACCACCACCGCGTAAGTTTGGTACAGCATAAACACCGCCATTTTCCAGCCATACCGCATTGGCAATGCTGAAACTTGGGGTTAAGCTCACGTTGAATCCGCCATATCCGTAAAGGATCGTCGGGTTCTTACCATCCAGTTTTAATCCTTTTTTATGGGTGATAATCATCGGGATTTTAGTACCGTCTTTTGAGGTATAGAATACTTGTTTGGAAACATAGTCCTCACTGTTAAAATCTACTTTTGGTTTTTGGTATACCGTCGATTTTCCGGTGTTCGGATCGAAAGCATACGTAGTTCCCGGTGTGATATAATTGGTGAAAGAATAGTATAATGTTTTCGCATCTTTTTTGCCTCCGAAACCTCCGGCACTACCTACGCCCGGTAATTGTACTTCACGAACTAATTTTCCGCTGTAGTCGTATTGTTTTACAATAGAAACAGCATCTTTCATATAGTTGGCAAAGAAATAACCGCTACCAGTAGACGGCGAAAGTACATTCTCTGTTTCGGCAATAAAGTTTTTCCAGTTTTCCGGTTTCGGATTGTTAATGTCAACCGTTACAATACGTCTGTTTGGCGCGTTTAAATTGGTAACGATGAATAGTTTTGTTCCCTCGTTTTCAATGATGTAGTTGTCGCTGTTAAAATTGTCTACTATAGTAACGATAGGACTGTTCGGATTTGAAAGGTCCTTAATGTATAATTCGTTTCCGGATGTAGATGTTGAAGCGGTAATTACTAAATATTTATCATCTTCGGTAACGGCACCACCTACATATCTTCTTTTCTGATCCAGTCCGAAGATCACTTTATCTTCTTTTTGAGAAGTTCCCAATTTATGGAAATACAGCTTGTGCTGGTCTGTTTTAGCCGATAGTTCACTTCCGGCCGGTTTGTCGTAACTGGAATAGTAGAAACCTTCATTTCCTCTCCAGGATACACCGCTGAATTTTACATCAACCAAAGTATCTTCAATTATTTTTTTGGTAAGGGCATCCATGATGATCACTTTTCTCCAGTCGCTTCCGCCTTCAGAAATCGCATAAGCCACTTTTGAGCCGTCTTTAGAAAAATCAAGACCACCTAAAGAAGTCGTTCCGTCTTTTGAAAAGGTGTTCGGATCCAGAAATATTTCTTCTTTACCGGCAGCATCTTTGCGGTACAATACCGACTGGTTTTGCAAACCGTTATTTTTATAGTAGTAAGTGTAATTTCCTTCTTTAAAAGGAGCACCTATTTTTTCGTAGTTCCACAATTTTTCCATTCTCGCTTTTAAAGCATTACGAAAAGGAATCTGCTCTAAATAATTGTAGGTAACCTTATTTTCAGCTTTAACCCATGCTTCGGTTTCGGCAGCGCGGTCATCTTCAAGCCATCTGTAAGGATCATTTACTTTAGTGCCGAAATACGTATCAACGGTTTCAACTTTTTTGGTTTCCGGGTATTTTAGCTTACCCGTACTTTTGGACGTTTGTGCATTCATAGATAAACTGCAAACCACAACTATGGCTGTTATTGTTTTTTTCATCAGTTTTTTTAACAAAAATAAGGAAACAATTGTTATCGTTTCGTTAAAATCAAAAAGTGCTGTTTTTAAGGCAGCACTTTTTTGGATGTTTTATAACTTTTTTTGAAATTATTGCACCGTTACCGGGAAAGTAACTTCAGCATCCGTTCCACCGGCAGCATTGGTAATGTCACCGCCAGAAACCCCGGCACCGTTTTTATTTGGTAAATGTCTTAAGGTAATGGTAACCGTTCCGGAAGCAGCATTTGTTGTGGTAAATACCGATTTTAATCCGATTGGTTTTCCGTTGCTGTCAAAATTATCAGCAGTAGCGGCATATTCGAAAGCATTTAAATTACCGGTTTTTCTATAGAAAATCTGGTGATCCACACCTTCTTCGATGATTTCCGGAGTGATATCTTCAGCCGGAGAAGCAGCTTCGTTCATAAAAGTAAGCGAACCATTGTAAGTAGTATTGGCCTGGAAATTACCCGAAACCGTTACTACCGGTGCATTAGGACCGTCTCCGTCCAGATCACGGGACACTAATGTAATCACCTGTCCGCCGCCGGTAAACGTTGCCGTTACGGTTGTAATCACTTCTTCTTCGTTAACGGCCTGTGGTGTTGCATTGTCGTCTTTGGAACAGGAAGCGAAAGAAATGATGGCGATTATGGCTAAAGCGGCTATTTTGAAATTTTTCATGGTAAATGTTTTTTTTAATAATTGAATTTTAATTGTAGTTGAAAATTTCTACCCAGTTCGTCGGCAAAAAAGCGCTGACGGTTCAGGTAGTCTCTATAGTTTGTGTTGAAAATATTCTGAACGGATAATCCGACGGTGGTCTGGATCCCTTTAAAGGCTTTTAATTTCATTTCGGAATTGAAATGCAGCAAATGATACGCTTTTGGCGGCGTACTGATGTCGACCAGCGTGGGAACAAATTGATTGTTTGCAATGGTATTGGTGATAAAGTTATTATTCGGATACTGGTTCTGACGGAAAACCAGCTCGCTCTTTAGTTCCAGTTGTAAACGGTTCCACTCTTTTTTCGTAAAGCGCAGGGCATTGCTAATGTTTAACGGCGGCATGTCTATTAATGCCTTACTGTTTGTAAGATCCCTTCCGTTTACGTAAGCCAGTGCAAAATCGTGTTCGAAATTCGAATTGATTTTCCAGTTGGAATGAACATCAATACCCAGCAGGCGGGCATTTGTCTGACGGTATTCCCAAACCAGGAAAGCACCGCGAATTGTTGTTTCCTGACCGATAGGAGTCAGGTACATAAAATCGGAAATGCTATTCAGGTATGGATTGATCTCAAAAGAGAAGGTTTCTCCTTTACGGGATAAAGCGGATGAAAATTTAAGCGCTTTTTCTTTTTTCAGGCGCAAATCTCCCAACTCGATCATACCGGTGGAATGGTGCAGTCCGTCGCTGAAAAACTCCGAAGGATTTGGATTCCGGGTCGCCAGGCTAATGTTGTTTAACCAGCTCCAGTGATCGCCGAATTCTTTTCGGGCTCCGATACTTCCGGATACATTATGGAAAGAAAAGGTCGGTTTTGTCAACCATTGGTTACCCTCTTCACCCACAATAATATTCTGGAAATCGTTGTTATAACCACGCTCTTCCCAGCGGGATTTCAGGTAAAATTTGGTTGCTTCCACCCGTGAATAATCATAGCGAAGTCCGCCTTCTAACGTGAAATCATCCGAAAAGGAATGGGATACGACAGCATAAGCACCCGCATCATATTTGTCATAATTTGGAATTAAAGGACGGATTCCGGTTGCAGGACTGGCATAATTTGTCTGATAGGCGGCATTTACGCCAATCTTCGTTTGCCAGTTGTCTGTTTCCCGTTTCCAGTCTGCCTGCAGCGCATGCGTTGTTAAATCCAGGTCGAGCGCTGCCTTGTTAGCATTGTCGCCACGACGCAGGTCATATTCCAGACGGTTGTTAAACTGATAGGCATATTGTACCTCCAGCTGGCTGTTGGGATCCAGTTTTTTATGGAAATTAATTTTAGCCAGGTGGTGTTCCACTTCCTGTCTGGGCGCATTGAGCGTATAGGTGAAATCCGCAATATATGCAGGAGCCTGATTGTTGATACTATTAACCAAATCAGTACTATTTCCTATATGGGAAGCTCTTAAAATACCAATCTGGGCTTTATAGAAGCTATAAAAACCGGTAATGGAATAATCGTCCCCGATATATTTCAGGTCGCCTGAAAAATTGGATTCCCGGTTTCCGGTATTGGACAGTACATAATCGGGCGCTTCTCTGTCGCCCAAATATTTAAAAGTACCTAAAACGTTCCATGCCCAACCTTTGCTGTTTCCTTTGTGCAGGCTGGAAGTGATACTTCCGCCGCGGCCATTGGAAACCATATTCACAATTGTTTTACCAAATAAAGTATCTTTTTTTACCGATAAAGGTTCGATAATAACAATTCCGCCCACGGCATCACCACCATATTGCAGGCTTGAGGCACCTTTAATAACGGTAATTTTCCCGGCACTATTAATGTCCATATTCGGGGCATGTTCTGCGCCCCACTGCTGGTCTTCCAGGCGGACATTGTTGTTGATAATCGGTACGCGGCTGCTGTGCAGCCCGTTGATCACCGGTTTTACAATAGTGCTTCCGGTTTTAAGAATGGAAACCCCGGCAACCTCTTTTAAGGCGTCCCCTAAGGTCTGGTTGCTGTACCGTTCGATAGTTTCACTCTTTATTTTCTGCTCGGAAGCGGTTGTTTTGGGCGCACTGCCTTTTTCCCTGATGACCACTTCTTTTAAAGCGGTAATGTCGGGTTTGAGCATAACGTTCAGTACCACATTGTCATTGATGCTGACAAGGGTATCCAGTGTTTTGTAACCCACATAGGAAATGAAAATCTTCTGATTACCGTCCGGTAAATTCCTGATTTCATATTCTCCCATAGGATTAGAGGCAGCACTTTTATCGCCTGCGTGAATATGTGCTCCGTTTAACGGTTGCTGCTTTTCATTGGTAACTTTTCCGGACAGTTTGTTCTGCGAAAAACCAAAGTGGCAAACAACTAAAAAACAGAGAACAAGGAAAGGTTGTGTTCGCATTTTTCCAGTTCAAAATAATACACAATAGGTCAAAATCACGAGAAATGATCATGACAGTTTTTTTAATAAACGATGTGATTATAATGTACCGGGAGGTGCACGAAGTGCAAAAAGGCTTCCTGAAAAAACAACAGGTTTTTCTGTTTTGGCAAAGCTATAAGCAATAGCTTTAAAAGTGTTTTTAAAGGAAAAAGAGAAAAATTCAGTAGGGATATAATTACTGAAAGAGAATTCGCAGGTAAAACAATGATCGAAATCATGATGCCCGTGTGTGAATTCTGTTTTGGTATGGTCGTATTTGTGGTGGCAGTGTTCGTGACTGAATTCGTCAACCAAATGCTCAAAGGAATGTATCGATTGGAACAGTATTGCGAACAATACAGCAATCATTAAAGAAAGGTTCAGTATGGCCAGTTTCTTTTTCATTCCCTGCAAATATAGAAAACCAAAAAAAGAAAACCGTTTTATTTTAACAAAATTTATGTTTTGCCAAAATAAAACGGTCAATATGTTCCAAAAGTGATATTATACTAACTTGTTCGCTACAAGGTATTCTGCGATCTGGATGGTGTTTGTTGCGGCTCCTTTGCGCAGGTTGTCGGAAACGATCCACATGTTTAGGGTATTCGGCTGACTTTCGTCGCGACGGATTCTGCCCACAAATACATCGTCTTTTCCGTGTGCATATAAAGGCATCGGGTACGTTTTGGTATCCGGATTATCCTGTACCACCACACCCGGCGTGTTGTGCAGGATAGCGCGTACTTCGTTTACGTCGAAATCATTTTCAAACTGGATGTTTACCGCTTCACTGTGGCCGCCCACCACCGGAATACGGATGGCTGTAGCTGTAACAGCAATCGTTTTGTCGTCCATGATTTTCTGTGTTTCACGAACCAGCTTCATTTCTTCTTTCGTATACCCGTTTTCTTCAAAAACATCACACTGCGGAATGGCATTGCGGTGAATTGGATACGGATAGGCCATTTCTCCCTGTATACCGGCAAATTCGTTTTCCAGTTGTTTTACGGCTTTTACTCCCGTTCCGGTAATGGACTGATAGGTCGAAACAACAACTCGTTTAATGCCGTATTTTTTATGTAAAGGTGCCAGGACCATCACCATCTGAATAGTCGAACAGTTTGGATTGGCAATAATTTTGTCTTCTTTGGTCAATACCGAAGCATTGATTTCCGGAACGATCAGTTTTTTAGTCTGGTCCATTCGCCATGCAGAAGAGTTGTCGATAACGGTAGTACCGGCTTCGGCAAATTTTGGCGCCCAGGCTAAAGAGGTTTCGCCTCCGGCTGAAAAAACAGCAATATCAGGACGCATTTCAACCGCTGTTTGTAATCCTACTACAGCGTACTTCTTTCCCTTAAAATCAATCTGCTTCCCAACAGACTTTTCTGATGCTACGGGGATTAATTCAGTTACGGGAAAATTTCTTTCTGCCAGTAATTGTAACATTACTTCACCAACCATTCCGGTGGCTCCTACAACGGCTACTTTCATTTTGATATTATGTGTTTTAGTTAAATTTTTAGTATGACAAAAGTAAATAATAATGCGGTTAAAATAACAATAAATAAAAAAACCGTCCACACCGGGACGGTTTAGGTTAGAATATGTGTGTAGCGGATTATTTTTTCAATAAATCACGGATTTCAGCCAATAATTCTTCCTGAGTAGGACCAGCCGGAGCGGTTGGAGCCGGCGCTTCTTTTTTCTTGGAAGCATTGATTCCCTTGATTAATAAGAACAGCACGAATGCAACAATCACAAAATTAATGACAGCCGATAAAAACATACCGTACTTGACTCCTCCAAAAATGGTAAGCTCTTCAATTTTTGATAAATTAGCAGCTTCCAATGCCGGTTTTAACAGTAAAGGTGTAATTACATCATCGATAAATGAACTTACAATTTTACCGAAAGCACCACCAATGATCACCCCGATTGCAAGATCAACAACGTTGCCTTTCATGGCAAATTCTTTAAATTCTGATAGCATTCCCATACCTAAAATGTTTTAGTTAATAATTTTTGTTAGTACTAAAGTAGTAAAACGGATTAAAAATTTAACAATTTTAGTAGTCTTTTTTATTCTTTAAAGAAAATGCGTTTTACCCGGTGCGAGATGCTGGTCAGTATTTCGTAGGGTATGGTGCCAATGGTTTTTGCAATTTCGGTTACTCTTGGCTGCTGGCCAAAAATGATTACCGTATCACCTTCTTTACAGTCAATACCGGTAATGTCGACCATTAACATGTCCATGCAAATATTGCCGATTATGGACGCTTTCTGGTTTTTAATCATCACATAACCTTTCTGATTGCCCCAGCTTCTTGGAATTCCGTCGGCATAGCCAATGGGAATTGTAGCGGTTTTAGTGGTTTGGGTTGCCATGAATTTCCGGCTGTAGCCCACACTTTCACCGGCCTGAATTTCTTTGGTTTGCAGGATAACGGTTTTTAACGTGCCTACATTTTCCAGGTGTTTCATTTCTTCCTCATCATTTCCTACGCCGTATAGTCCGATACCCAGGCGTACCATGTCGAACTGATAATCCGGGAAATTGTAAATTCCGGATGTGTTCAGGATATGGCGGATAGGGGTGATGTTCAGTTCCGATACAATTTTTTGCGACCATCGGTCAAACGTATGGATCTGCTGTAACGTGAAATCGTTGAATTCCGGTCCGTCGCTCGCCGAAAGGTGGGAGAAGATACTTTTAACGGAGACAAAATTGTTGTTTTTTAAAACAGAGATCAGATCATCGAGATTGTTTTCCTCAAAACCCAGACGATGCATACCGGTATCCAGTTTGATGTGTATCGGGTAATTGGACAGGTTTTTCTGCTGGGCCAGAGTGATAAACGTTTTTAATACAGTCGGCGAATAGATTTCCGGTTCCAGATGGTAGGCAATCATCGCCGAAAAAGCACTGTTTTCGGGGTTCATCACAATAATCGGCATTTCAATACCGGCGTTGCGAAGTGCAATTCCTTCATCGGCGAAAGCCACGCCTAAATAATCAACTTTGTGATGGGCCAATAATTTTGCAATTTCAAAACTGCCACTTCCATATCCGAAAGCTTTTACCATGACCATTATTTTTGTGGACGGTTTTAGCTTCGATTTGTAGAAGTTCAGATTGTGGCTGATGGAATTCAGGTTGATCTCCAATACCGTTTCATGTGTTTTTTCTTCCAGCAGGGTTACGATTTCTTCAAAATGGAAGGTTCGTGCGCCTTTTATCAGTATCGTTTCATTCTGAAAAGAAGCGGCATTGTATTGCACCAGAAAATCATGGGTGTTTTTAAAGGCAATAAATCCCGGAAAATCTTTCAGGTAACGACTGATGGTTTCGCCAATCCCGATAACGCGTTCAATTTTATTGTTGGTTAACAGCCGGGCAACTTTGGCATATAATTCTTCCACCGGAAAACCGCTCTGGAAAATATCGGATAGTATTATTGTTTTCTGCTGATGGGTTTTGTGCTGCTCCAGGAAATCCAGCGCAATTTTTAGCGACTGGTAGTCGGAACTGTAACTGTCGTCAATTAGCGTACAGTTGTGAATGCCGTTTTTCACCTGCAGGCGCATTTCTACCGGATACAGGTTGTGCAGGCGTTCTTTAATGACAGCCTTGTCATACCCGAAATGCAGTAGTACCATCAGGCAGTTGATGGTGTTTTCAACAGACGCTTTGTCCTGAAACGGAAGTTGCAGCAGGAAAGGCTGTTGCCGGTAGTGTACTTCCAGTTCGTCAGGAGCCGTTTTGGTAATGAATACACCGGCAGTGCGGTCTTCAAAACTCCAGCTGAAAGTTGGGATATTTTTGTCCAGAAGATCGTCAATTAGCGGATTCTTCTGGTAAATAAGAATTTTGGTGTTTTGGAAGAGTTTTATTTTTTCGGATATTTTTTGGGCTACGCTTTCGAAACCTTCGTCATGTGCCCCACCGATATTGGTTAAAATACCAATGGTCGGTTTGATAATGGCTTCCAGTTTGTCCATTTCGCCGACAGTGGAAATACCGGCTTCAAAAATCCCTAAGTTGTGTTTTTCATTGATCCCGATGATCGATAGCGGAACACCTACCTGGGAGTTGTAGCTTTTAGGGCTGCGGATGATATTGTATTCCGGGCTTAACAGGAAATTCAGCCATTCTTTGACAATGGTTTTGCCGCTGCTTCCGGTTACACCTATTACCGGGAAATCAAACTGCATGCGGTAATAGGCCGCAAATTCCTGCAGGCTGTGCAGTGTATCGTTAACTACCAGGAAGTTTGCCTTGCCTTCCAGCGTGTCCGGAATGTGATTCACTACAAAGTTCTGAACGCCTTTGGCAATCAGGTTCGGAATGTAATGATGTCCGTCGTGATTGTGTCCGACCAGTGCAAAAAATAAAGTTCCGTTGTTGTTTTGTAACGAACGGCTGTCGATGGAAACATTGTCTACAGGACATGTTTCATCAGTCCCTAACCATTTAGCGTGAATGACCGGGATAATATTTTTTATAATTAAACTCAAAGCTTATTCTTGATTTTTTTTGTTTCTGGACTCTTGTTCCTGCATTTCTTTCATAGCATTAAAATAGGCCGCACGGCTTAACGGTTCGTATTCTTCCGTTTCACCCAGTAAAACAAGATTGTCGTTGTGGGTTTTTCTAAAACTATAGTTGGCTAAATTTCCGGTGCGGGTGCAAACGGCATGTACTTTTGTAACATATTCGGCTGTTGCCATCAGGGCGGGCATCGGGCCGAAAGGATTGCCTTTAAAGTCCATGTCCAGTCCTGCTACGATAACGCGTACGCCGGAATTGGCAAGGTCATTGCAAACGGCAACAATCTCGTCATCAAAAAACTGGGCTTCGTCAATTCCGATGACATCACAGCCATCGGCAAGAATACGGATATTGGCCGCTGCCGGAACCGGAGTAGAGCGGATTTCATTAGCGTCATGAGAAACAACCATCTCATCGTGATAGCGGGTATCGATGGCCGGTTTGAAAATTTCCACTCTTTGTTTGGCAAACTGAGCGCGTTTTAAACGACGAATAAGTTCTTCAGTTTTACCGGAAAACATCGAGCCGCAAATGACTTCAATCCATCCAAATTGTTCTTTATGATTTACCGTATTTTCGAGAAACATTTTGTACTTTTCAGGCTGTAAACAGCGTTTTTTTCTGTTACTTTTGTAATGGAAACAAATTTATTAAAAAACCACCGCTTTACTCCATATAAAATCAAAAGTTATGAAGAAAAAATTAGAGGCCGAATTAATTAGTATTGCCCACCGCATTTTAAAATTAAAAAATAAATCGGAAGTGATTCAGTTACATCAGGAAACGCAAAAACTGTATGAGATATTATCGGTATTGCGTTTTTATGAGGAAAATTTCGAAGCGGTAAAACCAACAATCGGCCTGGAAGAACTGGAAGAGAAATTAGACGGAGCTTTTGAAAACAAAGAAGAAGAAACAGCGGTAGCAGTGCCGGAACCTGTAGTGGAAAACGAACCGGAACCGGTTGCGGAAGAAATAAATATTGTAGCCGAACCGGAAGATGCCGAACCGGAAATGGAGACGGAAACCGAGCCGGAGGAAGAAGAACTGATTATAGCCGCAGCCGCTGAAACGGAAGCGCCTGTTGTTGAAACGGAAACGGAAGACGAAGAAGAACCAGCGGAAGAACCAATAATAGTAGCGGAAGAAGAAAAGGTGGTTGTCGGCCAGATTGATATTGATGAAAGCGAGCTGGATGAAGAAGAAACGACTCCGGAAGACGAAGAAGAACCAGCAGCACCGGCAGAAGCGATTATTGAAGAACCGGTTTTCGAACGTGTAAAAGAAGAACCGAAACAGGAGCCAAAGCAAATCACTTTGGAAGAGTTGTTAGGGCATTCCTATAAAGAACCGGAATTTGTAAAAGTAAACGATGTACCTGCCGAAGTTGAAAAAGTGGCGGATATTGTTTTTGAACCGGCTGTGGAACCAATAAAAGAAGAACCGGTACTTTCCATTTCATCCGAAAAAGAAGCCTATACCCGAAAAGCAACGGGCGATGCCCACAGTAAAGCCATCGCTTTGGGACTGAACGACCGGATTGCTTTCGAAAAGAACCTTTTTGGCGGAAGCGGTGAAGACCTGAACCGTGTTTTATCCCAGCTGAATACCTTTGATAATTTTGAAGATGCTCAGAATTTTATTGAAGATCTGGTAAAACCGGATTACAATAACTGGGAAGGAAAAGAAGAATATGCAACCCGTTTTATGGAGATTGTAGAGAAGCGATTCTCGTAGTCTTTTTATAAGTATAAATTACGCCAACCTGCATGAATTTTATTGATGCAGGTTGGTGTTTAAATTTTAGGATATGTCTAAATTGTATTTAGTACCCACACCCATCGGGAATTTGGAAGACATGACATTCAGAGCGATTCGCGTTTTGAAGGAAGTCGATCTGATATTGGCAGAAGATACCCGGAACAGCGGTAAGCTGTTAAAGCATTTTGAAATTGCTACACACATGCAGAGCCATCACATGCACAACGAACATAAAACAGTTGAGAATATCATCAGACGCCTGCAGGCAGGAGAAAGTATTGCGCTGATTTCCGATGCGGGAACGCCGGCAATTTCCGATCCCGGATTTTTGCTCACGCGTGCCTGTGTGGAAAACAATGTGGAAGTGGAGTGTTTACCCGGAGCGACGGCTTTTGTACCGGCATTGGTTAACAGTGGACTGCCAAACGATAAGTTCGTCTTTGAAGGGTTTTTACCGGACAAAAAAGGCAGACAGACCCGTTACCTGATCCTGGCAGAAGAAACCCGGACAATGATATTGTATGTGTCCCCGCATAAACTGGTTAAAACACTGGCGGAATTTGTGGAGTATTTTGGTGCGGACCGCCCGGTTTCGGTATCCCGTGAGTTGTCAAAACTACACGAAGAAACGGTGCGCGGCACTGCGGAGGAAGTTTTAAAACATTTTGAAGCCAAACCACCCAAAGGAGAGATCGTGGTTATTGTTGGCGGGAAAGTGACTGCAAAAGAAAGTAAAAAAGAGAAAAGCGAATAAAAAGATACGATTTATGACACATCAGGTTAGTACAAAATGGTTGGGGAAAATGCAGTTTGAATCGACCAATCCCAGTGGCGATGTCATGACTATTGATGCCGGACCCGAAAACGGTGGTGAAGGAAACGGTCTTCGCCCGAAAGCGTTAATGCTGTCGGCGCTGGCTGGCTGTACCGGTCTGGATGTTGCTTCACTGATTGAAAAAATGAAGCTGGATGTAACCGATTTTAAAATCGAAACGGAAGGCGATTTAACGGAAGAACATCCGAAAACCTATCACACGGTTCGTGTGGATTACCATTTTTACGGAAACAATCTCGATCCGAAAAAACTGGAACGGGCAGTAAATCTTTCTGTAGACAAATATTGCGGCGTGATGGAAATGTTCCGTCAGTTTGCCAAAGTAAATATTGCGATACACTATCATACCCTATAGGTACTTTTTTTATAATCCATACAAATTGTTATTATGCGCTGGACACTCAAACCCAAACCCGATTTACAAAAAGTAAAGCAACTGGCTTCCGAGCTGAATGTTGAAGAATTAATAGCCACTTTACTGGTGCAACGCGGTATTGAAACGTTTGAGCAGGCCCGGTCTTTTTTCCGTCCGTCATTAGACGATCTGCACGATCCGTACCTGATGCAGGATATGGACAAAGCCGTGGCACGGATAGAAAAAGCGGTTGCGCAGGGGGAAAACATCCTCGTTTTTGGCGACTATGATGTAGACGGAACAACAGCAGTTTCTTTAATGTCGTCCTATTTGAGGAGCTTCTATCCGAATGTCGCCACCTATATTCCGGATCGCTATGCCGAAGGATACGGTGTTTCATTCAAAGGGATTGATTTTGCCGATGATAACGGATGCTCGCTGATCATTGCGCTGGATTGTGGCATCAAGTCCATCGATAAGGTATTGTATGCCAAAGAAAAGAATATCGATTTTATTATTTGTGATCACCACCGTCCGGGTGATACCTTACCGGATGCGGTGGCTGTTTTAGATCCGAAAAGACAGGATTGCCACTATCCGTATAAAGAATTGTGCGGTTGTGGTGTCGGATTCAAAGTGATCCAGGCTTTGGCCCAAAACCGGAACCAAACCATAACGGACCTGCTTCCGTATCTGGATCTGGTAGCAACGGCGATAGCGGCGGATATTGTTCCGATTACCGGCGAAAACCGGGTGCTGGCAAAATTCGGACTGGAAGTAATCAATGCGAATCCGCGTCCCGGAATCAAAGCGCTGATCCAGAATATAAAAAAACAGACCTTAACAATTACCGATGTTGTTTTTGTGATCGCACCGCGTATCAATGCTGCCGGACGTATCAAACACGGCAACTATGCTGTGGAACTGCTGACGGAATTCAACCTGGAACAGGCAGCGGAGTTTGCATCACAGATTGAAATGTTTAATGCCGACCGGAAAGACCTGGACAAGCAGATTACCAAAGAGGCTTTGGAACAGATCCGGGTAAAAGAGGAAGACAAGCGTTTTACCACCGTGGTGTATCAGGAAGACTGGCACAAAGGGGTTATTGGTATAGTAGCGTCCCGGTTGACGGAGACCTATTACCGTCCGACCCTGGTTTTTACCAAAAGCGGTGATAAACTGGCGGCTTCTGCCCGATCGGTAAAAGATTTTGATGTCTATAATGCTTTGGAAGCCTGTTCGGATTACCTGGAGCAGTTTGGCGGGCACATGTATGCCGCCGGATTGACCCTAAAAGAGAAAGACTACGAAAATTTTAAAAAGCATTTTGAAAAAGTCGTTTCGGAAACCATTCATCCCGATCTGCTGGTTCCGGAGATAAGCATCGATGCCGAAATGGAGCTGCAGGCAATTGATCCTAAGTTTTTCCGGATTTTAAAGCAGTTTGAGCCTTTCGGACCGGAAAATATGACGCCGGTTTTTATGGCCGAAAAATTAAACGATACCGGTTATGGAAAAACGATAGGTCAGGACGAAGAGCATTTGCGATTGTATGTCAAACAGCAGGGTGAAGAGCCGGGTTTTGCCGCTATCGGATTCGGATTAGCCGATAAAATCAACCTGACCGAAAACCGGAAATCCTTTGACGCTGCTTTTTCCATTGACGAAAACGAATGGAACGGCAATGTGAGTTTGCAGCTTCGCCTGCGCGATATTAAACCGCATTAAGATTAACAGTTTCTTGGGTTTTCGGAAGCAAGTATTTCTCTAACTTTATTTTTTATAAATACGAGAAATGGCTTCACACGATAATCCGCTCCACGGACTTAAATATTCCTTATTAGATTTAGCAGTTGTCTCCCAGGGAGATACGTATTCCGATACTTTTGAAAAATGCAGAACACTGGCTCAAAAAGCGGAAGCTTTGGGCTATTCCCGTTTCTGGTTATCCGAACATCACAACATGCAGCATGTGGCGAGTTCTGCCACTTCTGTACTGATTGGCAATATCGCCGAACATACAAAATCCATACGCGTGGGCTCCGGTGGTATTATGCTGCCCAATCATTCGCCGCTTGCGGTTGCCGAACAATTCGGAACGCTGTCTACATTATATCCCGATCGTATTGATCTGGGATTGGGCAGAGCACCCGGAACCGATGGCGCAACGGCTATGGCACTGCGTAAAAACAATTATGACCTGAATTATAATTTTGAAGCCCATATTGAGGAGCTGCAAAAATACCTTAGTGCCGAAAACCGGTTTTCAAACGTGAGAGCCTTTCCGGGTGAAGGAATTGATATTCCCCTCTGGATTTTAGGTTCCAGTATGGAAAGTGCTGTTCTTGCCGGAAAAATGGGATTGCCGTATGCTTTTGCAGCCCACTTTGCACCGGCACAGTTTTATCGTGCGATTGAATTATACCGACACTATTTTGAGCCATCCGATTATTTGTCGGAGCCGTATGTACTGGCCTGCGTGAATGTTATAGGCGCGGATACCGATGATGAAGCGAATTATCTGGCAACTTCCTTATACCAGGCATTTACCGGGATTATTACAAATACCAGACGTCCTTTGATGCCGCCGGTAGACGATATGGATGAGGTCTGGTCCGGAGATGTAAGGGAAGCTGTGATGCAGATGACCGCATTTACTTTTGTGGGTAATAAGGAAACGCTGCAACATCACTTTAAGGAGTTTGCGAAAGCGACCAAAGTGAATGAGATTATGGCCATTTCGCAGATTTTCAGCCAGGAGGCGAAATTGCGTTCGTTCGAAATTTTTGCTTCTGTTTTTAATGAGTAATGCAGGATAGCCTATTAATGGTTTTTTGGATATAACCCTTATATTCTAAAGGTTGAGGTGTATAAGGGTTTGGCTATCCTATCATGATAAAATAAAAATTAACATTATTTTATTTAGAATGAATATAAATAATTATTTATATTTGTTTAAAATTGGAAACGATGCAACAGATAGAGCAGCTTTATTACAATGATTTCGGAGTAGCATTCTTTTGGATAAAAGAGGAGAAGGTTTTGCGCCATAAAGTACAATTGGTGTTTAAAGAAACAGGTTTTTATCTAACGCCGGAGGAAATGCAGGAATTTTCGGAACTGATTGATCTATCCTGTGAGAAAGCTTGTTGCTCGGAATGCGAGATGCGTGGCCGCTGCCATAAATTTTTACTGAAAACGCCCTTTGAGGCCATCGAACTGGCGGTTACGGAAAAAGAGGTGTACCAGATTAAAGACCTGGTTCAGGGAACTTTATTCCAGCTGAATTTAAACAAGTACCTGCGCGAATTGTGTAAAAACTAAACGCTTTTCAATACATAGGTTACAATTCCCCAAATAATGAGTTCGTTTTCTTCCGTTACTTTTATCGGTTCGTAATCGGAGTTTTCCGGAACGAGATACACACAGTCTTTTTCTATTTTAATCCGTTTTACGGTAAATTCCCCGTCAATATAACACACGGCGATTTTGTTGTTTTTGGGTTCCAGACTTTTGTCGATTACTAATATATCGCCATCATCAATTCCGGCTCCGGTCATTGAGTTTCCTTTGGCACGGGCATAGAACGTTGCTTCCTGATTTTTAACGACAACCTTATCAAGGCTGATTTTTGTTCCGTCAAAATCGGCAGCAGGCGAGGGAAATCCCGCTTTAATACCGGCTGATATAAAAGGCAGTTCTAAAGCGTTTTCCGAATCGGGGATAAAAAAGCTGAGGTTCTTTTTTGCTAACGGCATACGACTTCCATGATCTCTTTAATGTTTGTTGTATAATTTGGCGACAGATGTTGCTGTTTCATTTTCCAGGTTTTCTGTAAGTCCTGACTACCCAGCCTGATTTTTCGTTCGCCGGTTTTCCGGTGATAGGCATCCATGACTTCCATCAGTTTGAGGTGTTTCGGGTTTTCATCTTCAAACAGGTGCAGCTGTTTCTGATCCTGCGGCAGGAGCTGGGTTACAATCACTCCGGCTTTCAGGTAAACTTCATTGGGTTCGTATAGTTTTTCCAGGATAGTGACCGCCATATTGCTGATCGTTATGTTGGAATTGCTGGCAAAGGACAGGTTTTCCATCTGGCTGTAATAGTACCGTTTGGTTTTGGACTGTTGTTTGTCTTTTACCAGTAGTACAATTACGCTATAGCAGCAGGATTGCTGTTTGCGGAGTTTTTCGGCACAAACGGAAGCAAAGGTCGCGATGCGTTCCCGGATTTCCCGGTAATCGGATAGTTTCTTTTCAAAGCTCCGGGTTATGGCAATACTTTTTTTAGAGTCCTGGTGTTCTTCGAGTTCCAAAACGGATCTGCCCAGCAGTTCACTGCGCAACCGCAGTCCGATAACACCCATTTCCCGTTTAATCCAGGCTTCGTGTTGTGGTAAGGTAAAATCGTAAGCGGTATGGATATGCTGTGCTTTTACTTTTTTGATCAGCCGGTAGCCAATGCCCCAAACGTCTTCAATTTTAGTCCATTTGAGTGCTTTGATCCGTTTTTCGTCGTTATCTATCACATATACGCCACCGGTACGTTCCTGGAATTTCTTGGCAATCTTGTTGGCCACTTTAGAGAGGCCTTTGGTGGGTGCGATACCGACGCAAATCGGGATACTGATCCATTTCTGTACCCGTTTTTTCATCTGCACGCCATAGTCGTGGTAATCGGCAATAGCCAGGCCGTCAAAGTTTAAAAAGGCTTCGTCAATGCTGTATTCTTCCACATTGGGTGTAAACTGCCGGAGGATGTTCATTACCCGTTGGCTTAAATCGCCATATAACGGATAATTGGATGAAAATACTTTGACGTTGAGTTGTTTCAGCTGGTCCCGTACTTTAAACTCCGGAGCGCCCATAGGGATTCCCAAAGCTTTGGCTTCTTCACTGCGCGAAATGATGCAACCGTCGTTGTTGGATAAAATGACAACGGGTTTGCCTGCATATTGGGGTTGGAATACGCGTTCGCAGGAAGCGTAAAAGTTGTTACAGTCTACCAGTGCATACATGCTGTAAAATTACAGTTTTGTTGGCAATGGGAGTGATAGGGAAGCGTTAAAATTGTTTTTCGGGCAGTATCTTAAAAATGGTGTAAAAACAAAAAAGTCATCAATAACTGATGACTTTTTGATATGATAAGGGTATTGTATTTTATAACAGATCCATTAAAGCAGACGGGAATAAACCAATAGCAATGTTTAACCCGATGGCAACTACCGCTACGATATAGAATTCAAACGGAACCGGTTTTGCTTCTTCGGAAGCTTCTTTGGTGTACATGGCACTGATTACTCTGAAATAGTAGTAAACACTAATGATAGAGTTTATAATTCCGGCAATAACCAATATTAAATATCCTGCCTGTAAAGTCTGGTTCAGGATAAAGAATTTTGCAAAGAAACCGGAGAAAATCGGAATACCGGCCATTGATAATAAAGAAGCCGAAAGGATCATGGCCATTAGTGGTTTGGTTTTACCCAATCCGTTAAAGTTGTCAATGTTTTCATTGTCTTTACCATTGCATACATAAAGAATTACAGCAAAAGCAGCGATTCCTGCCAATGTATAGGCTACGGTATAGTAGAATAAACTTCCCGTTGCACTGGTAAGGTTTAATAATGCCATTAGCATAAAACCGGCATGGGAAATACCGGAAAAGGCAAGCATTCTCTTAATGTTGTTTTGGCGTAATGCCATGATATTTCCTACGGTCATGGAAGCGATAGAAATGATTACGATAACCGTTTCATAAGCAAAGTTCATGTTGCCGTTCATTGCCAGATTCAATTTGAAGAATGTCGCCATGGCAACTACTTTTGCCAGGGTACTCATTGTTGCTGTAGTCAGCGACGGAGCGCCTTCGTAAACATCCGGTGCCCAGAAATGGAAAGGTACAGTGGCGATTTTGAACAGCATACCTACGGTAATCATACATACCCCGATATAGAACCAGTCTACCGTAGTAGCAGAGTTTGACGCTTCATAAATCATGTTCATGTCAAATGACGCTACGGCACCATATATTAAAGCAATACCGAAAAGAATAATTCCGGATGCAAAAGATCCCATCAGGAAGTATTTCATACCGGCTTCATTACTTTTTAAGCTTACAGGGTTACTACCGGCAAGGATGTATAAAGAGATAGATAAGATCTCGATGCCTAAGAAGAACATTGCCAGGTTTCCGAAAGAAACCATAGCTACAGCTCCTAATAGCAGGAATATTTTTATTGCTACAAAATCGGATAATTTTGAAGGACGGTCTTTGTAAAAGTTATGACTTAACGTAACCAGAAATACGGTTAACAAAATGAATAAACTGGAGAACGTTACGGTAAAGCGATTCACAACAATCATGTTGTTGTAATAACTTTCCGTTACATTAAATTCAGCCACGGTAATACCCAAAATTGCCAATAACCCTATTACTGTTACGGGAACAATGGCTTTTCTTAAGTTGAAAATTTCAGCTATAAGGCAGATAATACCTAATACTGCAATTGCTATTATTGTACTCATTATACTGGACTAAATTTATTTAATATGTACTAAAATCTCTTGTAAACTTGGTGTAATCAATTCGATTATCGGTTTCGGATACAATCCGAAGAACAATAAGAATCCGATGATTACCACAAATACAATTCCTTCGTTAACACTAACATCTGCAAACGGTTTTGCATTAGTTTCTCCTAACATTACGTGCTGGAACATTCTTAACATATAGAAAGCTCCTAAAATAATTGTTGTTCCGCCTACGATAGCAAAAGCTAAATTAACGGTGAACAAGCTGTATAATACGGTAAATTCACCTACAAAGTTAAAGGTTCCCGGTAATGCTACGGAAGCTAAAACCAGAATCATGAACATGGACGCAAATTTAGGCGATTGTGTTCGGATACCACCCATATCATGGATTGTACGGGTTTCGAAACGTCTGTAGATTACTTCTACTGCGAAGAATAAACCAACAATTACAAAACCGTGGGCAATCATTTGTAAAACAGCTCCTCTGAAACCATCCAAAGTGAGCGTATAGCATCCTGCTGCGATTAAGCCAACGTGGGCTAAAGAGGAATAGGCTAATAATTTCTTTAAGTCTTTTTGTTTTAAAGCAACAATAGAACCGTAAATCACACCGGCAATACTCAATCCGATAATCGGATACAGCATTTCTTTAGCCGCATTTGGTGCGATTGGCAACTGCCAGCGGATAACGGAATACAATCCCATTTTCAGCATGATACCCGATAATAACATCGTACCTACGGTTGGTGCTTTTTGGTACACATTCGCCTGCCAGGTGTGGAAAGGAATGATTGGAATTTTAATAGCATAAGCAAAAAAGAACGCTAAGAAAATCCAGAATTCTTCTGTTGACGTTAATTCCAAAGCGTATAATTTATCTAACTGGAAACTTCCTGCTTTCTGGTATAAATAAATAAAACCAACCAGCATGAATAAAGATCCGGCAAAGGTGTAGATAAAGAATTTAATAACGGCTTTTTTACGTTCTGCGGCATCGCCATTACCCCATAGTAACGCGATAAAGTAGATTGGAATTAAAGAAAGCTCCCAGAAAATATAGTATAGGAAACCGTCGGAGGCTAAGAATGTCCCCACCATGGCGAATGACATAAACAGCACCAAGGCATAAAAATTTCTGGCATTGTTAAAGTTGTTTCCAAAAGAAGAAAGCAGGATCAAAGGCGTTAAAGCAGTTGTTAAAACCACCATTGCCAGTGAAAGACCGTCGGCTTTTAAGGAAAACAGTATGTTAGGATTCGTCATCCAGACAGCGGAAAAGCTACTGTCTGTACCCTGACTAAACTGGTTTAAAATCATAAGGGAAGCACCTAAAGCAACCACACTGAAAAGTAAAGCTACTTTTGAAGCATTTTTATTTCCGGAGAAATAGGTTGCTACAGCTCCTAGTAATAAAATTAATAATAATATAGTTACGTCCATTTCTAACAGATTATCGTAAAAAGAATAAATAAAACACTACCGAACAAAGTCCGAATACAAAGGCGAATAAATAGAAACCAATATTTCCGTTTTGTAATTTTTTACCTTGTAAAGCCAATCCGTCAGCAACAGATCCGAATCCGAAGATTATTTGTGATAATCCGGTTTCGATATAATCTCTGAAGAATTTAGCAAGACTGTAAATAGGTTTTACAATAACGGCCATATAAGTCTCGTCAACATAATATTTGTTGTACAATACTTTGGCAAAGCCTGTAATTTGTTCGTCTTCTGCAGGAACCTGCGCTTGTTTGATATATTTTGAATAAGCAATTCCGATACCGATTAAAGCTCCGATAACTGCAAAGGCCATCAACATATATTCTGTTGTACCCAAATGGTGTTCTACGTGAACTTTGTGTGCAAAAATAGGCGCTAAATAGTCGTTTAACCAACTGTTGCCCGGCAGGCTGATCGCTCCGCCAATAACCGAAAGGATTCCTAAAACGATTAACGGGAACGTGATTAATCCCGGACTTTCATGCAAATGGTGTTTTTGTTCTGCAGTACCTCTGAATTCTTTAAAGAACGTCAGGTATAACAAACGGAACATATAGAACGCAGTCATAATAGACGCTAAGGCTGCAATAACCCAAAGCGCTTTATTTTGATGGAAGGCAACCATCAGGATTTCATCTTTAGAGAAGAAACCGGCAAATGGCGGTATTCCGGAAATAGCCAATGTTGCTAATAGGAAAGTCAGGTAAGTCACTTTCATTACGCTTTTTAAACCACCCATTTTGCGCATGTCCTGTTCGCCGTGTAAAGCGTGGATAACCGAACCGGAACCCAGGAACAAACAGGCTTTAAAGAAAGCGTGTGTGATTACGTGGAAAACAGCAATTTCATAGGCACCCAATCCTAAAGCCAGGAACATTAATCCTAACTGGGAAACAGTGGAGTAGGCCAATACTTTTTTGATATCGTTTTGTACCAGTCCGATAGAAGCTGCAACCAGAGAGGTAATTGCTCCCACAACTGCGATGATGCTCTGAACATCCGGAGTTAGGTCGAAAAGGAAGTTTAAACGGGTGATCATAAAGATACCGGCAGTAACCATCGTAGCGGCGTGAATTAAAGCCGAAACAGGAGTTGGTCCAGCCATCGCGTCCGGTAACCAGGTGTATAACGGGATCTGGGCACTTTTACCGGCAGCACCAATAAACAAGCACAATGTTGCAATGTTTAACCATGTTGCCATTTCCGGGTTAGAACCGGTTAATACCGCATGTTTGATGGTCATGAAGTCCAAAGAGTTGAACAGGTATCCGATGATAAAGATTCCCACAAGGAAACCTAAATCCCCGATACGGTTCATGATAAAGGCTTTTTTAGCCGCATCGTTATAGTCCTGATTCTTGTACCAGAATCCGATTAATAAGTAGGAACACAATCCAACACCTTCCCAACCGATGAACATGATCAATAAGTTGCTTCCTACAACCAAAGTGATCATAAAGAAGATAAACAAATTCAGATAGGCAAAGAATTTGTGCATGTTCTCGTCATCATGCATATAGCTGATGGAGTAGATATGGATTAACGATCCGATTCCTGTTACGAACATTAGCCATAACAAGGATAGCTGATCTAATAATATATCAAAGTTGATGTTGAATTTCCCTAAAGAAATCCAGTCAAATAAATGAACATGTATAGGTTGTTTGCTTCCGCTTACCTGAATGAAGAAATAGGAAGTAACCAGGAAAGAAACCACTACGGCAAGTGTTCCTAAAATTCCGGAACCGCTTTTACCCAGCTGCTTTCCAAAAAATATATTAGATAAAAACCCGACAAAAGGGGCCAATAATAAGAGTAAAACTAAACTTGTCTCCATTAGGGATTATCCTTTTAAATTCTTTAAATTATCAATATCGATCGATCCTAAGTTTCTGAAAATAGAAACTAAAATCGCCAGACCTACAGCTACTTCTGCGGCAGCTACCGCCATTGAGAAAAATACGAATACCTGTCCCGATGCATCCTGATGGAAAGTAGAAAAAGCTACTAACAAAAGGTTTACAGCGTTTAACATAATCTCAATTGACATAAACATGATGATGGCATTTCTACGTAAAAGAATTCCAAAAACACCTATGCTGAATAACAGAGCGGATAAATATAAGTAGGTTTCTACACCAATTTCTTTTAAAATATGTTCCATATCAAATTAGGCTTTTTGTTTCTCTTTTTTAGAAATTAATACTGCTCCAATCATGGCTACTAAAAGTAATACCGAAGCAAATTCAAAAGGAACCATGTATTCGTTTAACAATACCTGTCCAAGAACTTTAATAGACTGGAAATCTTCACCGGACTGGTAGTAACTTTCTACAACCGGTTTTGTTTTTAATAAAGCAGCTAATAATACTAATGCTACAAGGCAGAAGGCGATGGTAGCGGCAAAGATTATTAATTTAGGTTTATGCTTTTCGTGATCTTTGTTCAGGTTCATTAACATGATGGTAAATAGCATCAGGATCATGATGGCGCCCGAATAGACAATGATGTGTACAATTGCAAGGAACTGTGCATTCAGCATTAAATAATGACCGGCAATCGAAAAGAAACAAATAACCAGATAAATAGCACTGTGAATCGGGTTTCTGCTGAAAATTGTCAGAAGAGCAGTTCCCAGTGTAATGGTCGATAGTATATAAAATAAAACTTCAATCATGATTAACTTGCCTTATGCTGATTAGTATTTTGTATGGCCATTTCCAACGGCATAACCAATTTGTCTTTTCCGTAAATAAAATCCTCGCGGTTGCTGCTTGATTTTACGATTACTTTTGATTTTGTAAGGAAAATCGCTTCTTTCGGACAGGCTTCTTCACACAATCCGCAGAAAATGCAACGCAGCATGTTGATTTCATAAATAGAAGCATATTTCTCTTCTCTGTACAAATGTTTTTCTTCCGGTTTGCGTTCTTCTGCTTTCATCGTGATGGCTTCTGCCGGGCAGGATAGCGCACAAAGTCCGCAGGCAGTACAGCGCTCTCTTCCCTCGTCATCACGCATCAGCATGTGCTGACCGCGGTAAACGGGACTGAATTCACGTTTTTGTTCCGGATATTTAATCGTTACTTTTCTTTTGAATAAGTGTTTGATTGTAATGATTAATCCTTTGAATATCGCAACCAGATAAAGGCTTTCCCAAAAAGTCATCTTTTTGTTGGAAACCTCTTTTTTTCTTCCTGATAATGAAATTGTATCTAATGACATCTCTTTTATTATTTTATTGGAAAAGTAAGATTACTGCTCCTGTTATAAGAATGTTTATAATAGCAAGAGGAAATAACATTTTCCATCCTAAATTCATCAATTGATCGTATCTAAATCTCGGGATCGTCCATCTTACCCACATATAGAAGAAGATGAAGAAACAGATTTTGGCAAACAACACACACATTCCAATCACGTTTGCAGCGTTTACACCCCAGTTTTCAACAGCCCAGTCCATACCCGGATAATTATAGGCTCCGAAATACAATACGGCTAAAATGGTTGAGGAAATAAACATACTCGCATATTCCGCGAACAGATAGAATCCCATTTTCATGGACGAATATTCCGTGTGGTATCCACCGATAAGCTCCGCCTCACATTCCGCAAGGTCAAATGGCGTTCTGTTCGTTTCTGCGAAAGAACATACCAGGAAAATCAGGAAGCCTAAAGGCTGGTAAAACACATTCCAGTTCATGCCGGATTGTTGTGCGGCGATTTCACGAAGACTTAGGGTTTCGGTCATCATTACCAAAGCAATAATGGATAATCCCATTGCTACTTCATAGGAGATCATCTGGGAAGCGGCACGCATAGCACTCATTAACGAGAACTTGTTGTTCGATGCCCATCCACCAATCATGATTCCGTAAACACTCACAGATAATACGCCAAAAACGTATAAGATCGCTACGTCAATATCGGTAGCCTGCAGGATAATATCCCTTCCGAATAAGTGTAATTTATCGCCCCATGGAATTACAGCACTGGTAATTAATGCCATACTCATGGAGATCGCCGGACCAATCGTAAATAAGAATTTATTAGGGGTATTCGGCAGGAATTCTTCTTTTGAGAATAATTTTAAACCATCGGCAAGGGGTTGTAAAATACCTCCTTTACCGGCACGGTTAGGACCAACACGGTCCTGTAGCCAAGCTGCAATTTTACGCTCTGCTAATGTAGAATACATCGCCATTATCATGGTAATAGCAAAAACAGCTATGATAATGACACTTTTCTCTATGATAATTGGAGTCTCCATTGCAAATTATGATTTAGAATTTCCGTTGTTCTGTAAAGGAACATCCACCATACTAATTTTCTTTCTGTCCATTTCACGACCCTGAAGAATTTGTTTTTCAGTATCGATAACCACTTTATCCAGTTTGCGGGTATAGTTGTTCTGGTTGATAACCGAGAATTTCTCGAATTTACGAGGTCCTTCAATTACCCAGTCTTCTACGTTTTTGTGGTCGAAACGACATTCGTTACAGATAAATTCTTCCACTTCGTGGTAAATATCTTTACGGGCTGTAACACGCTGGATTTCGTTTCCAAACATCCAAACCGTAGTTTTTCCGCAGCATTTGTCGCAATTTCTATGAGCATTGTATGGTTTGTTAAACCAAACTCTGGATTTGAAACGGAAAGTCTTGTCGGTTAAAGCACCCACAGGACAAACGTCAATCATATTTCCGGAGAATTCATTATCAATCGCTTTGGAAATACAGGTTGAAATCTGGGAGTGGTCTCCGCGATTCATAACCCCGTGTACACGTCCGTCCGTTAACTGATCTGCTGTCATTACACAACGATAGCAAAGGATACAACGGTTCATGTGCAATTGAATGTTATCACCGATATTTTCCGGTTCAAATGTTCTTTTTTCTTCAATAAAACGGGTTTCCGATTTTCCGTTGTTAAAGCTTAGGTTTTGTAAATCACATTCCCCTGCCTGATCACAAACCGGACAGTCTAACGGGTGGTTGATTAATAAAAATTCGGTAACCGATTTTCGGGCTTCTACAACTCTCGGGGAAGAGATACTTTTTACTTCCATACCATCCATTACACCTGTAACGCATGATGCCATTAATTTAGGCATAGGAGTAGGGTTAGCATCACTACCTTTGGATACCTCTACTAAACAGCAACGGCATTTTCCACCGCTTCCTTTTAATTTAGAATAATAGCACATTGCCGGTGGAACCGACTCGCCTCCAATCATTCTAGCAGCTTGCAGGATAGTGGTTCCTGGTTCTACTTCTATTTCGTGACCGTCTATAGTAACTTTCATAGTACGCGATTCTTGACTTTATACAGTTTGTTTTGAGATTAAATGTCTTACTTTTTCAAAAGGCTCGTTGACAAAGTGATCTCTGTTTTTTATTTTTTCTGGGAAACGAACGTGGAATTCGAATTCGTCTCTGAAGTGACGGATTGCCGCCGCTACAGGCCATGCTGCAGCATCTCCAAGCGGACAGATGGTGTTTCCTTCAATCTTGCTCTGAATGTCCCAAAGCAGGTCGATGTCTTCCATTCTTCCGTGTCCGTTTTCAATTCGGTGTAATACTTTTTCCAGCCATCCTGTTCCTTCACGGCATGGGGAACATTGTCCGCAGCTTTCGTGGTGGTAGAAACGGGAGAAGTTCCAGGTGTTTCGTACAATACAGGTCGTATCATTATATACGATAAACCCACCGGATCCCAACATGGATCCTGTAGCGAAACCACCGTCACTTAATGATTCGTATGACATTAAACGGTCTTCACCGTTTGCTGTTTTATTGATAAGGTGTGCCGGTAAAATAGGAACAGATGATCCTCCCGGTACTAATGCTTTTAAAGGTCTGTCGTCCATCATTCCACCCAGATATTCATCGGAGTTCATAAATTCTTCAACGCTTAGTCCTAATTCTATTTCGTATACACCCGGATTTTTGATATGTCCAGATGCAGAGATTAGTTTTGTTCCTGTAGAACGTCCGATTCCGATTGTAGCATATTCGGCACCTGAATTGTTCACAATCCAAGGCACAGCAGCAATAGACTCTACGTTGTTTACCACCGTTGGGTTTGCCCATAAACCGCTAACCGCCGGGAATGGTGGTTTGATTCTCGGGTTTCCTCTTTTTCCTTCCAAGGATTCAATCAGCGCCGTTTCTTCACCGCAGATATAGGCTCCGGCACCGCAATGAACATGTAAGTCCAATGAGAAATCGGTTCCTAAAATATTCTTTCCTAACCATCCGGCAGCATAGGCTTCTTTGATGGCTCTTTCCAGAATTTTAAATACCCACATATATTCCCCACGGATATAAATGTATGATAGGTTGGCACCCAATGCATAACTGGAGGTAATCATCCCTTCAATTAATAAGTGCGGAATATATTCCATCAGGAAACGGTCTTTGAAAGTTCCCGGTTCCGATTCATCGGCATTGCATACCAGGTGTCTTGGCTTGCCCGATTTTTTATCAATAAAACTCCATTTTAAACCTACAGGGAAACCAGCACCACCACGACCGCGAAGTCCTGATGTTTTTACTTCTTCTGTAACTTCGTCCGGAGTTAATGTTTTTAAAGCTTTCTCCACAGAAGCATATCCTCCGTTCTGGCGGTATACTTCATAGGTTTTGATACCTGGAATATTTATCTTGTCTAATAATATCTTTCTTCCCATGGTATTATTTATCGTGTAAGTTGATTTTACCTTCTCTGCAATCGGCAATGATTGCATCTACTTTTTCTTTTGTAAGATGTTCTTTATAGAAATCCCCGATTTGCATCATTGGTGCATAACCGCAGGCTCCCAAACATTCTACACCAACAACGGTAAACATTCCGTCCACTGTGGTTTCTCCTTCCTTAATACCCAGTTTATTGCAGGTATAGTCCATTAAATCTTCGGCTCCGCGAACGGCACAACAGGATGTTCTGCAAAATTCGAACATGTATTTACCGATAGGCTTCTGATTGAACATGGTATAGAAAGTCACTACTTCATACACTTCAACAGGCTGAATTTTTAAAATTTCAGCAACATTGTCCATTAATTCGTAGCTTAACCAATTTTCGTGAGCATCCTGTACTTCGTGTAATACAGGAAGTAAAGCGGATTTTCTTTTATCTTCCGGATAGTGGCTGATCAGTTCATTGATTCGGGCCATTAGTTCCGGGGTCATATTTATTTCTTGTTTGTAGTGGGTATTTTCCATAATCATTATGCGTCTAATTCACCGGCAATTACGTTAAGACTTGACAAAGTTGCAATCGCATCGGAAAGCATTTGTCCTCTAACCATATCGTTATAAGCCTGATAATATATAAAGCATGGTCTTCTGAAATGTAAACGATAAGGGGTTCTGCTTCCGTCGGTAATCAAATAGAAACCAACTTCTCCGTTTCCTCCTTCAACAGGATGGTATACTTCCGTTAACGGCACAGGAACTTCTCCCATTACGATTTTAAAGTGGTAGATTAAAGCTTCCATATTGTGGTACACTTCATCTTTTGGCGGCAGGTAATAATCCGGTACATTTGCATGGTATGGTCCTTCCGGTAATTTTGCCAATGCCTGGCGGATGATACTCAAACTTTCCCAGACTTCTGCATTACGAACGCAGAAACGGTCATAAGTATCTCCGTGTTTTCCTACGGGAATGTTGAATTCGAAATCTTCATACGAGCTGTATGGCTGCATTACACGAACGTCATAATCCACACCGGCAGCACGCAGGTTCGGACCTGTAAATCCGTAGCTGATTGCTTTTTCTGCAGTAATGGCTCCTACTCCGATAGTACGGTCCATAAAGATCCTGTTTCGGGTTAACAGGTTTTCAAATTCTGTCCATATTGGCGGGAATTCTTCTAAAAAGTCGTTGATCTTTTTAAAAGCTGCCGGACTCCATTCTCTTTCAAAACCTCCGATTCTTCCCATGTTTGTGGTCAAACGGGCACCGCAGATTTCTTCGTAGATTTCATATATTTTTTCGCGGAACTGGAATACATATAAGAATCCGGTTAAGGCCCCTGTATCTACTCCCATAACCGAACTACAGATAATGTGATCGGCAATACGGGCTAATTCCATGATGATTACACGAAGGTATTGTACTCTTTTCGGCACTTCAATTCCAAGTGCTTTTTCTAAAGTCATCCACCATCCCATATTATTAATAGGAGCGGAGCAATAGTTCATACGGTCGGTTAAAACCGTAATCTGGTAAAAAGGTCTGTTTTCGGCAATTTTCTCAAAAGCACGATGGATGTATCCAACGGTACCTTCACCATCAAGAATGCGTTCCCCGTCCATTAAAAGGATGTTCTGGAAGATTCCGTGGGTAGCAGGGTGCGTAGGACCTAAGTTCAGTATCGAAAGCTCACTTCCGTCTTCATTTCTTCTGCTCTCAATAACTTTCGCATATCGATGCTCTGGTGGTAATAATAGATCTGACATTTTAGTTGTAAAAATATTTTTTTCAGGTTACTATTAGCAATTTTGGGTTGTTCTACCGAAAAATCGGTCGTCTTTATCGGTTCTTCCGCCGTCTTCCATTGGGAATTCTTTACGCAAAGGGAAAGATTCCATTTCATCCATGTTTAGAATACGCTTTAATTGCGGGTGTCCTTTAAATATGATTCCGTAAAAATCATAGGTTTCTCTTTCCTGCCAGTTTGAGCTTAGGAAAAGCCCGGTTACCGTATCGATTTCCGGCTGGTCGCCGTTCAGATAGCATTTGATGCGGATGCGAACATTGTCCACCCAGTTGTGCATGTGGTATACCACGGCAAACTGACGGTCTTTGTCGTAATCCGGATAATGGATACCGCACAAATCGGTTAGGAAATTAAAACGTAAAGTAGCATCATCTCTTAGAAATTTCATAACTTCTACGATAGAGTCTGATGCTACTTCAAATGTGAAAATATCATGTTGTTGAAAGAAATCGGCTACTTTTAATCCGAAATTTTCAATCAATTTGTTTTGTATTACTGAGGTTTCTAAAGCCATTTTATTTGATGTTATAAGAACCTAATAAGTCTTTGTATTCGTCTGATCCTCTTCTTCTAACGGATTCGCTTTTTACAATTTCCTGTAAGCGCATGATACCGTCCAGAATTTGCTCCGGTCTTGGCGGGCATCCCGGAACGTACACATCCACAGGAATTACCTTGTCAATACCCTGAAGTACGGAATAGGTATCAAAAACACCACCGGAAGAAGCGCAGGCTCCAACAGCGATAACCCATTTCGGTTCTGACATTTGTTCGTAAACCTGGCGTAAAATCGGAGCCATTTTTTTAGCTATGGTTCCCATAACCAGCAGCATGTCTGCCTGTCTTGGCGAGAAACTCATACGTTCCGATCCGAAACGTGCCACATCATAATGGGCAGCCATGGTTGCCATGAATTCAATACCGCAGCATGATGTTGCAAACGGTAATGGCCATAAAGAATTGGCTCTGGCTAATCCTACAACAGAATCTAATTTGGTAGCAAAAAATCCTTCTCCGGCAAATCCTTCCGGAGCGTCTACCATGTTATATTTAGAAGTATCACTCATCGTTATTATTTTTTTGGATTTTCAACGGGTTTCAAAAGTCCAGAAAACCGTCTACAATCAAATTCTTATTCCCACTCCAATCCTTTCTTCTTGAGGACATAAAAAAAGCCCACTACAAGAAGCGTCATAAAGATCCCCATTTTTAAGAATCCTTCTAAGCCCATAGCTCTAAAGTTAACGGCCCAAGGATACATAAATATCACTTCAACATCGAAAAGAACAAATAATATAGCGACTAAAAAGTATTTAACTGAGAAAGGAATACGGGCATTACCGACAGATTCGATACCGCATTCGAAATTTTTATCCTTGTTTTTCGAGTGCCTTTTAGGTCCTAAATAGCCTGAAATTATGATGGTAGTTACCACAAATCCGATAGCTAAAAGTGATTGCATCACTATTGGAATGTAATCAATTTGGTTTGTTTGCATGATTAATCTCTTAATTCTGGAAATAATTCACAAATATACATTCCTTAGCGGGATAAGCAACTTTAATTTTTAATGATTTTGGCGTGGTTTTCTGCTGTAATCGCAAAATATATTTAGACTAAATATAAATAATGAAATTTTATAAAAGAGTTTTTGTGTAAAATGCAGGTATAAAAAAACCGCTCTGAGAAGAGCGGTTTAGTCATTTAGGTAACCAAAAATTAATATATTTATTAGTCTTCGATAACTACTACTTTAGCAGCTACTTTACCTTTTCTTCCTTCTTCTTCTTCGTAAGAAACTTTATCACCTTCATTTAAAGTTTCAACTTTAATTCCAGTAGCGTGAACGAAAATGTCCTTTCCTGTTTCTTCGTCAGTAATAAATCCATAACCTTTGGATTCATTAAAAAATTTTACTTTGCCTGTTCGCATAGAGTAATAAAAAAAAATAATTAATAATTACCAAAGATAAACTTTTTTTTAACACAAACAAGTTTTTAGTGAAAAAAATAAGGTGATTATGTTTAATTTTTGATAAGTTTAAATTTCTGTTAAGATTGTTTTAATTCATTAAAAAAAGCGGACCGAAATCCGCTTTTTTATCTATTTTTTAAGGGCAATCCTAATGGATAATTCCTCCAGTTGCTTGTCGTCAATTACTGCCGGCGCATCGATCATAACGTCTCTTCCGGAATTGTTTTTCGGGAAGGCGATAAAATCGCGGATTGTTTCCTGGCCGCCTAAAATGGCTACCAAACGGTCCAGTCCGAATGCCAGTCCGCCGTGTGGCGGCGCTCCGTATTGGAAAGCATCCATCAGGAATCCGAATTGTGCTTTGGCTTCTTCTTCGCTGAAACCTAAATATTTAAACATCAGCTGTTGTGTTTCTTTGTCGTGGATACGGATAGATCCGCCGCCAATTTCATTTCCGTTTAAAACCATGTCGTAAGCATTGGCTCTTACTTTTCCGGGATCGGTTTCCAGTAAGTGCATGTCTTCCGGTTTCGGAGAGGTAAACGGGTGGTGCATCGCGTGGAAACGTTCGCTTTCTTCATCCCATTCCAATAGCGGGAAATCGACTACCCATAGTGGTGCAAACTCCTCCGGTTTGCGGAGTCCTAAACGCGTTGCCACTTCCATACGCAAAGCGCTTAACTGGGAACGTGTTTTGTTTGCCGGACCAGATAAAACTAGGATCAAATCGCCCGGGTTTGCCTGAGTTGCTTTTGCCCAGTTTTGTAGGTCTTCCTGGTCGTAGAATTTGTCTACAGACGATTTGAAACTGCCGTCTGCTTCATATTTACAATAAACCATTCCGGAAGCACCAATCTGTGGTCGCTTAACCCAGTCGATCAAATTGTCAATTTCTTTTCGGGTATAGGCAGCACCGCCCGGAACTGCAATACCCACAACCAGCTCGGCACTGTTGAATACTGCGAATTCTTTGTGCTGTGCTACAGCATTTAATTCTCCGAATTCCATCCCGAAACGGATATCCGGTTTGTCATTACCATAGGTTTTCATGGCATGATCGTATGTCATTCTCGGGAATTTGTCTACTTCAATTCCTTTGATCTCTTTTAGTAAGTGACGGGTCAATCCTTCAAAAGTGTCCAGGATGTCTTCCTGTTCCACAAATGCCATTTCGCAGTCAATTTGTGTAAACTCCGGCTGTCTGTCGGCTCTTAAATCTTCGTCACGGAAACATTTCACAATCTGGAAATATTTGTCCATACCGCCCACCATCAGTAATTGTTTGAATGTTTGCGGCGATTGCGGCAGGGCATAGAATTGTCCTTCGTTCATACGGGAAGGAACAACGAAATCACGGGCTCCTTCCGGAGTGGATTTTATTAAATAAGGTGTTTCTACCTCGCAGAAATCCTGTGCGGAAAGATAGTTTCTAACTTCCTGAGCCACTTTGTGACGGAATAGTAAACTGTTTTTTACCGGGTTTCTGCGGATATCCAGATAACGGTATTTCATACGGATATCTTCGCCACCGTCGGTTTCATCTTCAATCGTGAACGGCGGTGTAATGGCCGCATTTAATATGTTTAATTCGGAAACTAAAATTTCGATGTCTCCGGTTGGAATGTTAGCGTTTTTGGATTCACGTTCAATAACGGTTCCTTTAACCTGAATGACAAATTCACGGCCCAATGTCTTGGCTTTTTCAAAAACATCGGTATTTGTTCTGTTTGCATCAAAGATTAATTGTGTGATTCCATAACGGTCGCGTAAATCAACCCAGATCATGAATCCTTTATCACGTGTTTTCTGAACCCATCCGGCCAAAGTAACTTCTTTACTGATATCGGAAGCTCGTAATGCTCCACAATTATGACTTCTATACATTTTTTTAAAATTTAAGCGCAAATTTAAGTTTTTTGTTTCAAGTTTAAAGTCAAAGGATTAAAGTTTTGTATGGATTCTTTTGTAAAAAATGACCCTGTGTGTCATAAATGCCTGCTTTCCAATGTTAAGTTTTATCCAATGTTACTAAATTGTTAAGTAAAAGTTTTCTAATTGTAAATTTAATTTATACATTTGATATATAATTGTTAACCTATTTAAACTTTAAAGCTATGAAAAAGAACTTAATTGCAGGATTATTATTGTTTTCGGGAGTGTTGTTTGCACAAAATATAGAACCAAAATATGAGATTGTAGGTGGGTTAGTCAAAGCAACATACTATTACGATAATGGCCAGTTGAAGCAGGAGGGATTCTATAAAGATGCTAAGCCTCACGGAAAATGGGTTGCCTTTAACGAAGACGGATCGAAACAATCAATAGGCGAATATGCTGACGGTAAAAAATCAGGAAAATGGTTTTTCTGGAATAAAGCGACTTTAAGTGAAGTGGATTATTCCAATAGCAGAATTGCCGATGTGAAAAGCTGGAAACAGGAAGCTTTGGTAAACAGGAATTAATTATGGTTTGAACTTTCAAAAAAAGTTAATACTGTTCGCACGGTCTTAATAGGACCAGCTTCTTAAAAGAGGAATGGCTGTTATAAAATTTATAACAGCCATTCTTAGTTTAAATTGTTTTGTTTGTTTTTGTTTACATTTTATGCGTTGGCGTAAAACCATCTTCGCTAATTTCATTCGCGACATAGTCTTCTACCATTAATTCGGCATAATTTGTGCTTTTCCCTTTAGAGAATTTGTGAATAATTATCTCCATGATATCATAGATAACCGGTACGATTACTAAAGTAAGGAATAAGGAACTGATTAATCCTCCGATAATTACCCAGGCCAGTCCGTTTTTCCATTCGGCTCCGGCTCCGGAAGCCAATGCGATAGGTAGCATACCGAATACCATCGCAATCGTAGTCATCAGGATCGGACGAAGACGCGCGTGGTTTGCCTGAATTAGGGCATCGTGAATGGACTCCCCGGCAGCACGACGCTGATTCGTAAAGTCAACAAGCATGATCGCATTCTTACAGACCAATCCAATTAGCATGATAATTCCCAAAATGGTAAAGATATTTAAGGAGTTGTTTGTTAAACCTAAGGCTAATAACGCTCCAATGAAGGATAACGGTACCGAGAACAATACTACAAACGGGTGAACATAACTGTCATATAGACCAACCATTACCAGGTAAACCAAAATGATAGCGGCCAATAAGGCGAATCCTAATGTTCCGAAACCTTCTGTCTGGTTTTCCATATCACCACCCCAAACATAGTTTACACCGGTTGGTTTGTGTAATTTTTCGAAAGCCGACTGCCATTCTGCAGCAACAGTACCCGTAGGGCGACCTACTGTTTGTCCCTGAACGGTTACGGAAGCACTCTTATCACGACGCTCCAGCTGGCTTGGTCCTGATCCTTCTTTTACCGTAGCAAATTGTGACAATTTGATTTGTTCTCCTTTGTCGTTAACAAAGTTCAGGTTGCTGACATCTTCAATGTTTTTTCTGTTGAAAGCATTGTATCGGATGTTGATGTCGTATTCGTACTCTCCGGCACGGTATTTTCCGTCGGTATTTCCGCTGAAAGCTGTTTGCATAGTCATACCAACCGTTTGTAAGGTCAATCCTAATGCCGCCATTTTATCACGGTCTACCTGAACATTTACTTCCGGGTTTCCGGTTTCTACCGATAGTTTAATCTCGGAAGCTCCTTTTATTTTGTACAATTCTTTCTCGGCCGCTTTTGCGAAAACCATAGCACTGTCCAGTGTGGTTCCGGTAATCACTAAAGCTAAAGGTGCTTCTTCTGCCGTACCCATGATACTCATACCTACGGTTTTGATTTTAGCGCCTACCAATACCTTTTGCAGTTTACGTTTTGTTTTGGCCGCATATACATAAGAATCGTCCTCACGGTCTTTCTGGTCAACCATTTTTACACGGATTTCAGATTTATAAGCCGTAGCCTGTGTTCCTCCGAATCCTTCACTGGTTTGCCCTACCGTAGTGATCATACTCTTAACATCTTCTTCTTTTTTAAGGAAATCTTCCGCTTTCTGCGTCATAAAGTTCGTTTGTTCCAATGAAGCGTCTTTCGGCATTTCGATTTGTACCAGGAATTCTCCGGCATCCGATCTGGCGAAGAATTCTCCACCCACATAACCACCGGCAACCATATATAAAGAGGAAACAAATAAAACCAAAACAACGGCTAAAGTTCTTCTTTTATGTCCTAAACACCAGGTTAAGATATTACTTACCCAGTTTGTAAAACGGGTTAGTAAGCTTTCAAATCCTAAAATGATTCTTCCAAACAGGTTTTTACCTTCAATGTGCTCCAGTTTTCCAAAACGGGAAGATAACCACGGAACAATCGTAAAGGACGACAGTAATGATAATAAGGTTGAGATAATTACGGTAACACAGAATTGCGTAATAATGTTGGATACCAAACCGGTACTCATCGCAATCGGTAAGAACACCACCACAATTACCAATGTAATCGATACTACGGTTCCACCAATTTCGGATGTAGCATCATAAGCGGCGCGTACCCTGTTTTTACCCATCTCCATGTGCCTGTAAATATTCTCCAGTACCACAATAGCATCATCCACAAGAATACCAACTACTAATGAAAGTCCTAATAAACTCATTAAGTTAAGGGTATAATCCAGGAATACAAACCCGATAAAGGTTGCGATCAAAGAGGCCGGAATGGAAACCATTACAATAAGTGAGTTACGGATACTGTGCAGGAAGAATAACATTACCAGGGCAACCAGGATTACCGCCAAAATTAAATCGTGAATAACCGAGTCGGCAGCTTCCAAAGTAAATACGGAACTGTCGTTGGCAATATTTAATTCTAACTGCTGTGCCTGATAGTCAACTTTTAATTGGCCTAATAATTTCTGAACCTGCTCACTTACATCAACCGCATTCGCATCAGATTGTTTGATAACCTGCAGAATAATCGCGTTTTTCTCGTCTACACGGGCAATTTTTTCAACATCTTTCTGGGCATCCTGAACATCGGCAATATCATCCAGACGAATCTGTATTCCGTTTTTGTCCGATACAATTAAGTTTCGAAGCTCCTGAACATTTTTGTATTTTCCGGCTAAACGGATTAATACTTTCTGGTCACGCGTCTGGATACTTCCTGTAGGGAAATCCAGATTTGAGGTTAAGATTCCCTGTTGTACCTGAGGAACAGATAATCCGTATCCTTTCATTTTATCGGCATCCAGGTTTACCTGAATTTCACGTTCCTGTCCGCCAATCAGACGAATCTGTGCCACACCGTTTACACGGGAAAGGATCGGGCTGATTTTTTTGTCGATAAGGTCAAAAAACTGTGCTTCATCCATTTTGGCATTGGCAGCGATAGTCATGATCGGTAAATCACTCAGGGAGAATTTACTTAATGACGGCTGTTTTACATCGTCCGGAAGATCACTCAAAATGGCATTGATCTTACGTTGGGCATCATTTAAAGCAAAATCCACATTGGCATTGTTGTTTAACTGAATGGCAACAACCGATAAGCTTTCGTATGATTTGGAGTCGATTTTTTTAATGTTCTCCAATGAAGAAATCGCATCTTCTATTTTCTTTGTAACGGTATTTTCAACCTCACCAGGAGAAGCTCCGGGATATATGGTAGAAATACTGATTACGTTATTTTCAAATTTCGGGATTAATTCATAACCCAAAAGGCCGTAGCTGAATAATCCTCCTAATGTCAGAATCGTAAAGAGAACGACAATTAGTGACGGGCGTTTTATTGATATTTCTGCTAATTTCATATATTTTTTGAGTTTTAAGTTCTGACGTTGATTGTTTCAATCAGGTCCTAACTATTTTAAAACAGTCACTTTTGCACCATCGGTTAAGTTAATCTGACCACTGGTTATAACAATATCACCATTGTTCAGACCACCCAGGATTTCTACTTTTTCACCAATGATTCTTCCCGCTGTTACTTTTTTCATTTTAGCAGTACCGTTGTTCTCCATTACAAAAACTTCATTAGCGCTAACACTTCCTACAAATGCATTTCTCGGAACGATCATTAAAGGTGTTTTGTCCGATGACGGAGCAAATTGAGCCGTTCCGTACATACCTGCTTTTAAATCGTTACCGGCATTGTTGGTAATTTCGATTTCTACAGGGAAATTCAGACTGCTGTCTGCTTTCGGAGCGATAAACGTAATTTTTCCGTTAAATTCTTTATCCGGATAAACACTTGCTTTTACGTTAACCGGCGTACCGATTTTTAATCCGGCAATCTGGTTCTCGCTTACGGTTACTTTTAATTTTAACGTGGATACGTTTACTAATTCAAACAATGCCGTTCCCGGAGAAACTACAGATCCCGGTTCGATAAGACGTTTGTTAACGATCCCGTTGATAGAGGATTTGATGGTTGCATCGCCCAAAGTAATGCGCGCCTGAGCCAAATGTGCTTTGGCATTTGCCAGGGCTAATTTTGCCTGATCCAGTTGCTGTTTGGTAACCCCGCCGGTTTTAAAAGCACTTTCGAAACGCTGTGCATCGGTCACTGCATTCTGGTAGGATGCTTCTGCATTTTGAAGATCCACATTCATTTTGTCTGCTTTGATAACCGCTAACGTCTGTCCGATTCGAACCGCGCTGCCTTCGTCTACTAAAACTTTGGTAACACGTCCTGAATTTTCAGCAGAAAAGTTTAATTCCTGTGAAGGGTAAAAGTTTCCGTTAGCTACAAAATCCAACGAAACCGGTTCTGTTCTTACAGTATCTATTTTGACAACTACCGTCGCGTTAGTTTCCGCAACTACAGCCGTTTTTTCTTCATTCTTCTCTTTATTACTGCTTAACACATATCCTATCAGACCCAGTGAGCCCAATAAAACGATTGCTGTGATAATCTTTCTTTTCATATTGATTGATGGTTATTAATTTAAAAGTGTTTTTAATTCTCCCTGTGATTTGATGATCTGAATTTCGGCTAATTTGTATTCCAGTAAAGCGGATGTGTAATTGTTTTTCGCTTCTGTTAAAGCATTTTCCGAATCCAGTAAATCGGTTAAAGTAGCCAGCCCGTTGATATAGTTGTTTTTCGTATTGCTGAAAACTTCCTGTGCCAGATTAACATTTTCTTTCTGATTGTTGATCGTGATTAAACTGTTGTTGATCTGCGATTTTGCATTTTCAAATTCCAGTCCTAACGACAATTCCCGGTCTTTCATATCTTCTTCGATTTTCTGAAGGCTGATATCGGCCTGTCTTACTTTGGAACGGGTTGCAAAACCGGTAAAGACAGGAATTCTAAGGTTTAGTCCTATAGCGGAATAGTCAGACCAGTACACACCGTCTGCCGGTTTGGCGCCAAGCGGTAATTTTGGTCCCTGCCCGATATAGTTATAGTTTGCTGTTAAAGAAAGTGTTGGATAATGCTCCGCTACAAACGATTGCTTCTGATATTGTAATAATTGTTTTTGTTTTTCTAACAACTGATACTCTGTTCTGTTGCTTACCGTTGGTGTTTCTTTCATAAAAGGTTTTACCTGAATGTCCTCTTTTACGATTTCAATTGGGGTAGCTGCCGGTAAACCGATTAAGAATTTCAATGAATTCTCCTGCATCTGAACACCGTTAACCAATTGTTGTCTGGTTGAATTCAGGTTGATGATTTTTACATTTACCCTGTCTAAATCGATTTTTTTCGCCAGACCGTTTTTAAACTGACCACTGATGATGTTTCGCACTTTGGTAGTGTTGTCCAGAGTACTGTCAATCGTAATCAGTTTTTGTTTCTGAACAAAAACCTGGTAGTAGGCATTCGCTACTTTTTCGATTACCTGTTCTTCCGTTAACTGTGCATTAACCTGGTAGAATTCTCTTGTGGATTTCGCCGCTTTTAAACCGGTGAAAATAGAATAATCAAAAAGATTCTGGGTTAAGGTTGCTCCGGCTACGGAATTCCATTTTTGTCCTAAAGGCGCTAAAATGGTCGAACCCGGTTGTCCGAAAAAGTCCCCAGGTAATGCGTTTAACTGTAATATAGGGTTATAGGTTACATTGCCGTTCAGGCTTATCTGCGGAAGCGCTCTTGAACGTACCTCTGCAATCTGATGATTGCTGTTTTCGACATCCAGTTTCGCTTTTTTTGCATCAGATTTGTTTTCCAATGCATATTTAAGAGCGTCTTTCAGGGTCAGACGCTGAACTTGTGCCTGAGTGATTATGGCAAAAAATAATAACGCAATTGTTATTCCTGTTCTCATATAGTGGTTATTAATTATTTAAGTAATTTTTCTAACGTTTCAATTCCTTTTGGAGTGGCGATGCCTCTCACATGGTATTCCAGTAATTTCTCATCAAGTTCATTGCGGGTGTACATTTCTTCCGGGAACAGTTCAAAATCCATAATGCTCATCGCACTGGCATAATAGATACGCCCGATAAATTCTTCATCGATCTCAGGTCGGAACAAACCGGCTTTTTTTCCGCGATTCAGATTGTCAATAACACAGTGGTCCATTTTTTCAAACTGCATGGTTTTTAAACAGGCGTGTATTTTCGGATAGTATTTCTGCAATTGGAAAATTGGAGACGAATTCGGGTCTTTTAAATTATTCTGAACATACTCTTTAATATCAAACAGCTCTTCGATAGGGTTTTTTTCCAGCGAACAGATATGGTCTATTCCCGATGAGATTTTCTCATACAGGAAAAAAGTAGCCGCTTTTACTAATTCCAGCTTGGTGGCATAATGTTCGTAAATGGTTTTTTTTGAAATCCCCATCTCAGCAGCTATGTCATCCATCGTAACACTTTTGAAGCCCAGTCGTAAAAACATGTCGGATGATTTCTCTAAAATTTCGTTTTTCATTCTTAAAAATTTCGGCAAATGTATAACGGAAACTTTTAATACTAAAAAAGTTTCCAAAGTTTTTACGATTATTTAACATTTTTTTTGGCTTTGATTGCGCTGATATTTGAACTATTTTAGCCGAAAATATCATCCATGCATTCAGTAAGTTATTATCAGACGCTTATTTCGGAATACTTTTCTACAATTTCTTTAGAGAAAGAACCTAAAAATTTATACGATCCCATTGTTTATATTTTGTCCTTAGGAGGAAAACGGATGCGTCCGGTTCTGACATTAATGGCGGCAGAAGTTTTTAACGCCGATGCTGAAAAAGCAGTTGCTGCAGCCACAGCGGTTGAGTTGTTTCATAACTTTTCGCTGATTCATGACGATATTATGGATGATGCGCCTTTGCGCCGCGGGAATGAAACGGTTCATGAAAAATGGGATGTGAATACCGGAATCCTGTCGGGCGATGCGATGCTGATATTGGCCTACCAGTATTTTGAGAATTATGAACCTGCGATCTTTTTAGCTTTGGCAAAACTGTTTAGTAAAACAGCGCTGGAAGTTTGTGAAGGACAGCAATGGGATGTGGATTTTGAACAACGTGACGATGTAACCATTCCGCAGTACCTGAAAATGATCGAGTACAAAACAGCGGTTCTGGTTGGGGCTGCCATGAAAATGGGGGCAATTGTAGCCGAAACCACAACGGAGAATGCCGATTTGATTTATGATTTCGGACTGAATTTGGGAATAGCCTTCCAGCTTCAGGATGATTATCTGGATGCTTTTGGCGATCCGCTGACTTTTGGAAAACAGGTTGGTGGTGATATCATTGAAAATAAGAAGACTTATTTGTATCTGAAAGCGTTAGCGTTTGCTAATCCGGAAGCCAAAGCCCAGTTACTGCATCTGTTCTCGATTCAGCCAACGGATAATAAAGAGAAAATTGATTCCGTAAAAAGAATATTCGAAGAAACCGGCGCGAGCCAGGCGACTCAGAAAGCGATTGAAGAGTATACGCTGAAAGCTTTTGAAACGCTGGATAAAATGAATATTGAAGCGGATAAAAAAGAAGAGCTGAAAACTTTTGGCGAGAACCTGATGAAAAGAAAGGTATAGCTTTTATATAAAACCCAATACCATGTTTGTAGCACCACAAAATACCGATTTATTGCTCTCGGAAGCGCAAAAGGAAGATTTGTATCTGAAACTGATCGAACAGATCAATAAGGATTTTACGCTTGCTAATGAAAGTGTGGACTTTCCGGTGGCTATAACGCCGATCGATTTAAAGCTGCAGCTGCATGAAAAAATATACCGCCTGATTCAGTTTAAATTTGCCGAATATTTAAACCTGCTGTACATCATTGACGTGCCGGAAGACCAGATTAAAAAATTAGATGGTTCCGACCTGGTTGACCTTTCGGAACAGGTTGCTTTTTTGATTTTAAAGCGGGAATGGCAAAAGGTATGGTTTAGAAATAAATTCTAACAAAAGGCATAAAAGCCTCGTGGTACACATTGTCTCTTTCTTTGAATAAAACATTATAACGCACCCCGACGGTTACCCCGTTAAAGTTGTATCCCGCACCCAAAAATAAGGCTGTATTCCAGAAATTATCTTCAATTTCCGGTGTAAACTGCGTGTAGGTATTGTTTACGCGAAGTTGTTCAATTTCAGCCGATAACTGTACTTCGGGAATAGGGTTAAAAAGCCCTATAATACTGGCTCCGTAAATGTAGGAATCATAGAAATTTTTCTGCTTAACATAGCTGCCCTGTAAGCCAAGACCTATTGAAAAGTAAGGGTTTACGTCATAAATTGCACTTGGTGCAACCATGACATTGGTGAAATTATTCCCGAAATTAAGTCCTAAGCCGCCACCAAAGCGTACGCTGCTCCAAAATTCATTTTTTTGAGTGATTTGCAAGCGTTCTTGCGCTTTTATTGAAGAACTCGTCATTAAAAAAAATACACAACTCAAAAAGATTGTTAAAAAACTACGGATGCTTGATTTCATAATCATTTTTAGGAATATTTTATGATATAAAAGTATGAAAAACATTGAAAGATTATTACAATTATCGTACTTTTGCGAAAAATTTTCTAACAAAAAAGGTCTTTAGACAAAGTTATGGATAGGTTTTCCTTTTTAAACGCGGCACACACTGCATTTTTTGCAGACTTATACGATCAATATTTACAAAATCCTGATAGCATTGAACCAAGCTGGAGGAGTTTCTTCCAGGGGTTTGACTTCGCAAGCGAATATAACGAAGGTCCGGTAGAACAATTAACAGCAATGGCTGGTGGTCAGACAGACTGTTCTGCGGTTTCCGATAAACTACAAAAAGAATTTAACGTTCTGAAATTAATAGAAGGTTACAGAACAAGAGGACATTTATTTACCAAAACGAACCCGGTTCGTGACCGAAGAATTTTCAGCCCTTCTTTAGCGATTGAAAACTTCGGATTGACTTCTGCCGATTTGAATACGGTTTTTGATGCTGCGAGAGTAGTAAACTTAAATCCGTGCTCGCTTCAGGAAATTCTGAATCATCTTAATAAAGTATACTGCGAATCGATTGGAGTAGAGTATATGTACATCAGAGATCCTAAAGTGATTGAGTGGATTCAGAAGCGTTTGGATATCAATGATAACCTTCCTGATTTTAATGCAGACCAGAAAAAACGTATCCTTAAAAAACTGAATGAAGCGGTTTCTTTTGAAAACTTCCTTCATACAAAATATGTAGGGCAAAAACGTTTCTCGTTAGAAGGATGTGAATCGGCAATTCCGGCTTTGGATGCGTTAATTGAAACGGCAGCCGAAAAAGGAGTTGAGCAGTTCGTAATGGGAATGGCACACAGAGGACGTTTGAATGTATTGGCTAATGTTTTTGGAAAAGCGACTCAGGACATTTTCTCAGAATTTGACGGAAAAGACTATGATGATGACGCGTTGTTTGACGGTGACGTTAAATACCACCTTGGTTTAACCGCAACCCGTACCACACAGACCGGTAAAAATATTAATATCAACTTAGCGCCAAATCCATCTCACTTAGAGACTGTTGGTGCTGTGATTGAAGGAATCGCAAGAGCAAAACAAGACCGTTATTTCCCGGACAATACCTCTAAAGTATTGCCAATCGCCGTTCACGGTGATGCAGCTGTTGCCGGACAGGGTATTGTTTATGAAATTGTTCAGATGGCTAATCTGGATGGTTACAAAACAAACGGAACGATCCATTTGGTGATCAACAACCAGGTTGGATTTACAACAAACTATTTAGACGCCCGTTCGTCTACTTATTGTACCGATATCGCTAAGGTAACCTTATCACCGGTATTACACGTAAATGCAGATGATGCAGAGGCTGTAGTGCATGCCATGTTGTTTGCATTGGATTACCGTATGGAATTCGGATCGGATGTTTTCATCGATTTATTAGGATATAGAAAATATGGGCACAACGAAGGTGATGAGCCTCGTTTTACACAGCCACAGTTATATAAAATAATTTCCAAGCATAAAAATGCAAGAGATATTTATGCTGAAAAACTGAAATCGGAAAACGTAATTGACGGCAATTATGTATCCGGATTGGAGGCAGAATACAAAGCAGGCTTAGAGGAAAATTTAGAAGCTTCCCGTAAAAAAGACCTTACGGTGATTACTCCTTTCATGCAGGATGAATGGAAAGGATTCGAGCAGGTTAGTGACGAAGGAATGTTGCAGCAATTTGATACGAAAGTTGATAAATCGGTGCTAACGGATGTTGCTAAAGTAGTAACGGAACTTCCGGCAGATAAAAAATTCATCAGCAAAATCCAGAAGCTGATTAACGACAGAAAAACGATGTTTTTCGAAACGGACAAGCTGGATTGGGCTATGGGAGAAATGCTGGCTTACGGTTCGTTACTGACAGAAGGATATGATGTTCGTATTTCCGGACAGGATGTAGAAAGAGGTACGTTCTCACACCGTCATGCGGTAGTGAAAGTAGAAGATTCGGAAGAAGAAGTAGTATTATTAAACCAGTTAAAAAATCAAAAAGGAAAATTCTATATCTATAACTCTTTGTTATCGGAATATGGCGTGGTAGGTTTTGATTACGGATATGCATTGGCAAGTCCGAACACACTGACAATCTGGGAAGCACAGTTCGGGGATTTCTCTAACGGAGCGCAGATCATGATTGACCAGTACATCTCGGCAGCAGAAGACAAATGGAACAATCAGAACGGTTTGGTAATGTTATTGCCTCACGGTTATGAGAACCAGGGAGCGGAGCACTCTTCGGCACGTATGGAGCGTTATTTACAATTGTGTGCCAAACACAATATGTATGTGGCCGACTGTACAACGCCGGCAAACTTCTTCCACCTGTTGCGAAGACAGATGATCACAAAATTCAGAAAACCATTAATTGTATTCACACCAAAAAGTTTACTGCGTCACCCGTTAGCGGTATCTTCTATTGAAGAATTTGCAAACGGAAGCTTCCAGGAGGTTATTGACGATGCTTCGGTAAATCCTAATGACGTAAAATCATTGGTATTCTGTACCGGTAAATTCTACTATGATTTATTGGCAGAAAGAGAAGCGCAGGGCAGAACAGATGTGGCTCTTGTAAGAATAGAACAGTTGTTCCCGTTACCGGTAGCGCAAATCAAAGCGGTTATTGCAAAATACCCGAATGCAGACGATTATGTTTGGGCTCAGGAAGAACCTAAAAACATGGGTGCTTACGGTTATATGCTGATGAATTTTGACGAAGTTAAATTCCGTTTGGCATCGCCAAAAGCGTATAGTGCACCGGCAGCCGGAAGTTATACCCGTTCTAAAAAACGTCATGCAAATGCAATTGCAATGGTTTTTGACAAGAATTTATTCAATTAATACGTATTTTTGATACTCATATAAAAATAACAACACCTTATAAAATTATATACCGATGATTTTAGAAATGAAAGTCCCTTCACCGGGGGAATCGATCACAGAAGTTGAAATCGCAACGTGGTTGGTAAAAGACGGAGATTATGTAGAAAAAGATCAGGCTATTGCAGAGGTTGATTCGGATAAAGCAACCTTAGAGTTACCAGCGGAAGCAAGTGGTATTATTACCCTTAAGGCGGAAGAAGGTGATGCAGTTGCAGTTGGTCAGGTAGTTTGTTTAATCGATACGGGAGCAGCAAAACCGGAAGGTGGCGCAGCAGCACCGGTAAAAGAAGAAAAAGCAGCTGAGGCTCCAAAAGCGGAAGCTCCAAAAGCAGCTCCGGCTCCGGCAGCAACTACGTATGCTACAGGAACTCCTTCACCGGCAGCAAGAAAAATCTTAGACGAGAAAAACATTCAGCCTACAGAAATTGTTGGTACTGGAAAAGGTGGAAGAATTACTAAAGATGATGCTGTAAATGCAGTACCGTCTATGGGAACGCCTACAGGTGGATCCAGAGGTTCTGAAAGAACAAAATTATCCATGTTGCGTCGTAAAGTGGCAGAGCGTTTGGTTTCTGCTAAAAATGAGACCGCAATGTTAACTACATTCAATGAAGTTGACATGAGCGCTATTTATGCTTTACGCGAAGAATATAAAGAAGCTTTTAAAGCAAAACACGGTTTAGGTTTGGGCTTTATGTCTTTCTTTACAAAAGCAGTTACAAGAGCATTACAATTATATCCTGATGTAAATTCAATGATTGACGGTCAGGAGAAAATTTCATACGATTTCTGTGATATTTCTGTAGCGGTTTCCGGTCCTAAAGGATTAATGGTACCGGTTGTTCGCAGTGCAGAATTATTAACGTTCCGTGGTGTTGAAGCAGAAATCAAACGTTTGGCTATCAGAGCACGTGACGGACAAATTACAGTTGATGAAATGACTGGCGGAACATTTACTATTTCTAATGGTGGTGTTTTCGGAAGTATGTTGTCTACACCAATCATCAACCCTCCGCAATCCGGTATTTTAGGAATGCACAATGTAGTAGAGCGTGCGATCGTTAAAAACGGTCAGATTGTTATCGCTCCGGTTATGTTTGTAGCATTATCTTATGATCATAGAATTATTGACGGTCGTGAATCTGTAGGATTCTTAGTGGCTGTAAAAGAAGCGTTGGAAAACCCAATGGAAATCTTAATGGATAATAATCCTAAAAAAGCTTTAGAGCTTTAATCTAAGATAGACACAATAAAAAAACCACGCTTTTAGCGTGGTTTTTTTATGCTTTGTAAATCAGGATGTCACGGCATCCCGGATGTGATTTTTATACCAACTTTAAAAAGAAAATTAACAAACGCAGTCAAAAAAAATTATTTTTGTGCTGTAATTATTAAGAAAAAATTAATGAAACAAAATAAAAAGTCGGCCGCTATTGGTTTTATTTTTATTACCATGCTTATCGACATTACGGGATGGGGAATTATAATTCCGGTTATCCCAAAGCTGATAGAGGAGCTTATTCACGGCGATATCAGTGTGGCTTCCAAATATGGAGGCTGGCTGACTTTTTCGTATGCCATAACCCAGTTTATTTTTGCGCCGCTCATTGGAAACCTCAGTGATAAATACGGAAGACGGCCAATTATCCTGTTGTCGCTTCTGGGGTTTGCACTGGATTACCTTTTGCTGTCCTTTGCGCCCACCATTACCTGGCTGTTTATCGGGCGTATTTTGGCCGGTGTAACCGGAGCCAGTATTACGACAGCTTCGGCCTATATAGCCGACATCAGTACCAGTGAAGACAGGGCAAAAAACTTTGGAATGATTGGTGCTGCATTCGGATTGGGATTTATTATCGGGCCGGTTATCGGTGGTGTTTTGGGGCAATACGGTTCCCGTATCCCTTTTTATGCCGCAGCGGTTTTATGTGCCGTTAACTTCCTGTACGGACTGTTTGTATTGCCGGAATCCTTATCGAAAGAAAACCGCAGGGAATTCGACTGGAAACGGGCTAATCCGATCGGGGCAATTATGAACCTGAAAAAATATCCGGCTTTACTGGGACTCATCGTTTCGATGGTGATCCTGTATGTCGCTGCCCATGCCGTACACAGTAACTGGAGTTTCTTTACCATGTACCGGTTTGACTGGGATGAACGAATGGTTGGTATTTCTTTAGGTGTGATTGGTTTGCTGGTTGGTATCGTTCAGGGCGGACTGATTCGCTGGATCAATCCGAAATTAGGAAACGAAAAGAGTATTTATTTCGGAATGGTCTTGTATACCTTGGGGATGTTTTTGTTTGCCTTTGCTTTTGAAGGCTGGATGATGTTCCTGTTCCTGGTTCCGTATTGTTTGGGTGGTATCGCAGGACCGGCTTTACAATCGGTTATAACGAGCCATGTTCCGGCTACAGAACAGGGAGAATTACAGGGAACCTTGACGAGTTTAACGAGTGCAACTGCGATTGTGGGCCCGCCGTTAATGACCAATACGTTCTATTATTTTACACATGATGAAGCGCCGTTCCAGTTTGCGGGAGCACCATTTGTTTTAGGTGGTGTTTTGATGCTTATCAGTACAATCATTGCCTATATGGTTTTTAAGAAAGGCCAGTTGTAATATTTAAAAACCCCGTACATTTTTACGGGGTTTTTTATTAGACTTCCATTTTTTTCATCATGTCCTGTGAGACTTCTGTATTAAGGTTGTTGTAGTCCGGATTATAGTTGTCCCAAATGCGCCAGCTATCTCCCCGTTTTTTTATAAAATAGGTCTGACGGTTAATTTTATTGTAAACGTTGACAATCTCTCCCTGGTGGTTTCTCCATTCGAGGTTCCAGAATTCTTTTGCAGAAATAACAACAAGGGTGTCGTCAATACTGGTGATCCGGAAATCATAAATTTCAAAATTAGAACGGTTGTTTTCGTTGTTCAGCTGTAAGTCCAGTTTGGAGTACTTCTCCAATAAATCCGTGACGCGTTTTGTTAAGGGGCCATCTTCAAAGATGGAATCGGAAAGACCGCTTAAATCGACCTGAGGGAGTTTTAAAAGACAGTTAAATTCATCCTGGCAAAACTGATAAATCAGGTTTTCAAAATAACTGCTGAGCACATCTTTGGTTCTGTGTTCCTCAGCTACAGCAGTATTGTTCTCGCAGGATTGGTTTAAAATAAAACTGTTCAGAGAGGGAAACCCGATAAAAATAGCGAGTTTGTCTAAGGTTTTTAAAAAGCGTAAGTCGGTGTTTTCCTTGTTGGAATAATCATTAGTGAAAATCCGCTGTAAGGTCGTGCTGGAGATAGTTGTTCCTAATTCATTTTTTTTGACACCCTGCAGGTGTTCCGATTTGGATAGTTTGTGTGCAATAATTTCAGCCAATATAAGGTATTGGGCTCTTTTCCATGTTTTTACACTCGACAAGGTACTGTTAAGAACGGAAGGATGGGTTTGAATGCCTTTTTTTAGTTGTTCAATAATCAGTTTCATTTTTTAGTTAGTTAAGATTGGGTTAGATTTTTAGTTCTTTTTACATAGTGTCATTAAATTGAGTTAAACATGAGGGTTAGTTACGCATAAGTTAGTGTTAAAGTTTTACAAATTTTAACAATATTTTTGGATTAATAAAAATATTTAACATAAATAAATTATTAAAAACTGTTTTTTAATTCTTTTTCAAGAAAGTTGTTTTTTAGGGGATGGATGGGGAAGTAATGAGCAAAAGGCGAAAAGCAAAAAGCAAAGGGTAAAGGGTAAAGGGCAAAGATAATTTTTGCGTTAAAATCCGGTTTGCTGCTGCCGGATCTTTTATTGATAAAATCCGGACCTGTTGTCTTCGGGTTAAATGGGGTAGACCTTAAACGCTATCTATAAAAAAAACCAGCCAGGAAATCCTGACTGGTCATGTGTTTTGGAGAATTTATCGTTGTTAATTTTTGATGATCTTAAACGTTTTTTCCTGATCAGCGGCTTTTACTTTTATAAGATAAATACCTTTTGACAGGCTGGAAAAATCCATTTCATATTGGTTTGTATTCAGGGATTTATTTACAATAAGCTGCCCCAGTAAATTGGTAACAGTAATGTTACTGAAATTCTCCTGGTTTGAAACAGTTAACGTATTGGCTACCGGATTCGGATAGTAAGCCAGTTTTTTAAAGGTGAAATCTTCGCTGTTTAAAGCAGTGGAGACTGTTACCGCTAAACGGTCCGGGCTTTCAATACCGTTAATGGTTTGTGAAGCATAATAGGTAGTATTGTTTACTAAAACGGTTGATAGCGGTAATGTAGGCTCGGTTGTTAACCCGTGAGCAGCCGGATTTGCATACCATTGGATGTTTTGCCCGTTAACGGTAAGATGGGCTAATGTCTGTCCCGGTGTGAATGTCTGTGTCGGTTGTCCTAATGGAGCCGATGGTGTGGTCACGGTCACGGTTAAATATAGTGGGCCACAGCTGGAATGCGAAGGGATAATGGCTATGGAATGCGTTCCTAAAGCAACATTGGTAAAGATGTTACTGTTTTGTGCCGGCTCATTATCAATTTGAAATTGGAAATCACCCTGGCCGCTAACATTTATGGTTACCGTTTGGTTGGTAATCGCAGCAGTAGCGGTAGGAGCATTTGTTAAGCTAAGTACAATTTCGGAAGGCATTGAGGTACATCCATTAACAATATCGGTGGCTGTTACACTGTATACACCTTCTTGTGTAGCATTAAAAGTTGCGCCGGCAGCACCGGAAATAGGAGTGCCGTTCAGGGACCATACAAAAGAATGCAGGGTGCCGGACAGACCGGTTGAAATGGTATAAGGCGTTGTTGTACTGGTATTGGCATCAAAACAAATGAAACCTGTTCCTGGTAAACTTACAACAGGTGAAGCATTAACGGTCAGGTTAAAGCTAATAACGCGATGACAGCCGGTTGCGGTATCGCTAACCCGTACAAAAATTACTTGTGAAAAAGGAGTTGTGTTGGTGTAGCTTTGAGGTGTGGCTATCGGATTGGCGCTGTTACTAGCATCCTGCATGGTTGTATAATAGTCTACAGTATGTGTAGCCGGATTTAAGCCGTCTAATACAACCGGGGTTTGTGCCGTTAAATTAAAAAGGGCAAAACCGCTATTATTCATGCCGCATATTAATAAATTAGGCAGGCCATTGGCAGGTAGAGACATTATGGTATTGAAATTTACCGGAGCAGACCAGTTGCTGTTTGTTGTTGGAGTGCAAATGGCTCTCACATATACATCATAGGAAGTACAAGGCGATAGCATCGTAACGGTATAAGGACTGGTTACCGATACTATTCCGGGAGTGCCAGGTTGTGGTGCAGGAGTACCAAGTGGCAAAATAATAACTTCCCACTGCGTTTCATTGTTGGAAGATGTCCAGCTAATGTTGGCGGTAGTCGCTGTAACATTGGTCACGGCAATATTTGCCGGAACGTTACAAGCCTGTCCAAACGAAGCGAAAGAGATCAGTAGGATAAGTAGTGATGTGATAAAGTAGTTTTTTTTCATGTGCTTTGGCTTTCAGTGATTTGAGTCTCAAAGCTAATGAAAAATGCACAAATAGCGAGGATTATTTTTTTAAATATAAATAATGGTTGTAGTAGTCAATGATTCCTTTGCCTTTTAGTAGTATATCTGCCCCGATTATTCCGTGTACCGGTTTTGCTTTGTATTGTTGTAAGGCCAGATTGACATGGCTCATGTCAAAAATGACCAGTGCAAAATCACTGGTTTTCCATCGGGAAAGCTGCAGCAGGTTATCCGTTGCCATTTTAGTCTGCATTCCTGTGGCGCCGGCTCCGGCAGCCATGGTGGGCGAATCCTGTGCGGCCAGTTTAAAAAGGTCGATGCTTTCAAAGCCAATACAGCTATTGGATGCTCCGGTGTCTAAAATAAAACTGCCGGGAACGCCGTTGATTTTGGCTTTTATCAGTAAATGCTGTGTTTTTGATACTTTAAAAGGAATTTTAAGATAGCCTTTATCTTTTAAGATCTCATGCAAGTTTTCCATAACTCAAAAATAGTTTAAAAAACGAACAACTTTGTACCTTTGCACTTTTAAAAGAAAAGATTATAATGACTTTAACAGATACGCATACCCATTTATATTCGGAAGAATTTGACCAGGACAGAACCGAAATGATAACCCGGGCAATTGCTGCCGGTGTTACACGCTTTTTTGTGCCTTCCATAGATTCTGAGTATACTCAGAAAATGTACGACCTGGAAAAAGAATTTCCGGAAAATATTTATTTGATGATGGGACTTCATCCGTGTTATGTAAAAGAAAATTACGAACAGGAGCTGGCACATGTTGAAGCGGAGCTTAAAAAGCGAAAATTTCTGGCTATCGGAGAAATCGGGATTGACCTGTACTGGGATAAAACAACTTTGGCGATTCAGCAAACAGCGTTCCGCCGGCAGATACAATTGGCGAAACAATATAAATTGCCTATTAACATTCATTGCAGAGAAGCCTTTGATGAGATTTTTGAAGTGCTGGAAACGGAAAAATCAGCCGATTTATTCGGGATTTTCCATTGCTTCAGCGGAACCTACGAACAGGCATTACAGGCAATATCCTATAATATGAAGCTGGGAATAGGAGGCGTGGTGACTTTTAAAAACGGAAAAATCGACCAGTTTTTAAATCAGATTGATATCAAACATGTTGTATTGGAAACAGATTCTCCATATCTGGCTCCGGTTCCTTACAGGGGGAAAAGAAATGAAAGCAGTTATACGAAATTAGTAGCCGAAAAGCTTGCGCTAATTTATGAGCTCCCTGTAGAAGAAGTTGCCCGGATAACAACGGAAAATTCTAAAGCAATTTTTGGTATTTAACAAAGAAATTCCGTTCAATTAATAAAATTTTCGTTCATTTGTGGATTGCTAAATAAAATAACTAATGTCAAAATTTGATCATATACGCCAGTTTTATGATTCTGAAGTAAATGAAGCTCTAAAAAGCATCATGCATCACCCCATGATGAAGGCCCTGATGAGCTTTACGTTTCCCGATACAGATGATGCGGTATGGATGGAACAATTGGAAAGAACACACTCCATCAGAGATTTTCAGGTGAATTTTATTTATCAGTCAGTTCAAAGAGTTCTGGAAAAAAGTTCAGACGGGTTAACGGCTTCCGGATTTGAAAAACTGGAACCGAATACGGCTTACCTTTTTATATCGAACCATCGCGATATCATTTTAGATACTTCCCTTTTAAATGTCAGCCTGTTTGACCATGGGCAGATTATGACGGCTTCTGCTATTGGTGATAATTTAGTGCAGAAATCGTTTTTGCTGACCTTGTCAAAACTCAACCGAAACTTTTTGGTACAAAGAGGATTGCCGCCAAGAGAATTGCTGCAAAGCTCAAAACTGATGTCGGAATTCATGTATCATTTACTGACAAAAGAAAACCGGTCTGTCTGGATTGCACAAAGAGAAGGAAGAACAAAAGACGGTAATGACGCCACCAATCCGGGTGTGCTGAAAATGCTGGCGATGGCCTGCGAAGGAAAGAACGTTATCGAATTCTTTAAAAAAATAAAAATCGTTCCGGTTTCAATTTCATACGAATACGATCCTACAGATGCTTTGAAAATGCCGCAACTGATGGCTGAAGCAAATGATGAAGTGTACATCAAGGAGAAGAATGAAGATTTTATTACGCTGATCAGCGGTATTATCGGGCAAAAGAAAAGAATACACATTCATGTGGGCGATGTGCTGGATAAGGAACTGGATAAGATCGGAGCGGAGTTTGATAATTCCAATAAGCAGATTCAGGCTTTGGCGCAGGTTATAGACGATTCGATACTTTCAACTTACCGCCTGTGGCCGACCAATTATATCGCATACGATTTACTGCATAAAACCGATCGTTTTTCGGAACGTTATACGCAGAAAGAAAAACAGCTTTTTGAAAGACGACTGGAAATGAAACTGGGTGGAGAAGTAAAAACGCTGCGCGACGGATTCCTGGCCATGTATGCCAATCCGGTAATCAATAAAATGAAATACGAAAATGTCTAACAGACCCAACATTCTGTTAATATACACCGGTGGAACAATCGGTATGGTGAAAGATTCCGAAACAGGAGTATTGAAAGCATTTAATTTTGATGAATTGCTGCTTCGTATTCCGGAACTGAAACTGCTGGATTGTGATATCGAAACATTTTCTTTTAAAGAGCCCATCGATTCTTCGAATATGAATCCGAAAAAATGGGTGGCGATGGCGAATGCCATTGAAAACAATTATGACAGGTTTGACGGATTTGTGGTATTACACGGTTCGGATACCATGTCATATTCTGCTTCTGCCTTGAGCTTTATGCTCGAAAACCTGAGCAAACCGGTCGTGTTTACAGGTTCCCAGCTGCCAATAGGTGATTTAAGGACCGATGCCAAGGAAAACCTGATTACGGCCATACAAATTGCGACACTTCAAAATAAAAATAAACCGCTTATAACGGAAGTATGCCTGTATTTTGAATACAAGCTGTACCGGGGCAACCGGACGACTAAAATAAGTGCGGAACACTTTAATGCTTTTACATCGCCCAATTATCCTGCTATTGCGGAATCGGGTGTGCATTTAAAAGTGAGTGAGGAACTGCTGTTAAAGAGAAACGGAAACAAACAACTGAAAGTAAACAAGGATTTTGACGATCATGTGGTGATTGTTAAAATGTTTCCGGGAATCAATGAAAGTGTTTTACATGCCGTTTTGAATATTCCGAATCTGAAAGGAGTTATACTGGAAACATACGGTTCCGGTAATGCGCCAACGGAGGAATGGTTTATTGCAATACTGGAAAAAGCCGTAAAAAACGGACTGCACATTATTAATGTGACACAATGTTCCGGAGGAAGTGTGAATATGGACAAATATGAAACCGGATTAGAGCTTAAAAAAATAGGCGTTATTTCGGGTCGGGATATCACGACAGAGGCTGCAATTGCTAAGCTGATGTACCTTTTGGGGCAAAAAGTTTCCCCCGCAGTTTTTAAAACTATATACGAAACATCAATACGTGGAGAAATGACATAATATTTTTGTAAAAAGCATTGATAAAACAAAATAAAAGTCGTTAATTCGCAATCTGAAATTAGAGAGGTGGCCGAGTGGTCGAAGGCGCACGCCTGGAAAGTGTGTATACTCCAAAAGAGTATCGAGGGTTCGAATCCCTTCCTCTCTGCTTAATGGTATAAACCGCAGTAAATCAATGATTTACTGCGGTTTTTTTATGATTTAAATTCTCTCGAACCTATATAGTCAAATAATGACAAATGATTGACTGATAGTAAATTAAATATTCTGCTCTTTATTGCTTTTATAAATTTAAATTTTATTTCAATTATCAATGCATACATAAATTTCCTATCCGCTAAATGGTCAGGTACTTTCTTTATTTATTTTAGATGATGTTTACATGAAACACTCATCAAATAGTTAAATGATTATCGAGTAACTCAGTTTGCTAATTGGTAATAGATTCCGATAGTCAGGTTTATGGTAAAATGTATTTAAAGTTTGCCTTTCTCTTCTAAAATAAAACTTTATAAGCATTGTAAATGCGTTCTTTTTGGTATTTAATAATTCTTTTATTTTAAAAAATAGTATATTTACATACTAAAAAAATGATTTATGAACTATCAACTTATTAAGGACGTTATTCAACTTGTAGAGAAATTTGAAAGGGACAATAACAGTGATGGTTATCCAAAAGATATAAAAGGCTTTAAAAAATGGGTTTCTGATAATGAAAAGGAGACGAACTCTGATTTAAAAGAACCTGATTGGGAGGGTAAAATAGATGGCAGAAGTCCAGAGAGTGTAATCAGTACTTTATTGGTACACATGAATCGATATGCTAAAGCCTACTCTAAATCTGCTATTCACGGTTCTGAGTTTTCGACACAAGAAGATTTCGTTTACCTAATTAATTTAAAAGCTTTTGGTGCAATGACAAAGATGGAGCTTGTTAAAAAAAATATACAGGATAAACCAACAGGGATGCAAATCATTAACCGTTTGATCAAAAATGGCTGGGTAATACAGAGTGATTCAGAAACGGACAGAAGAAGTAAAGTAATTAAGATCACTTCCAGAGGTTTGGAATCATTAAGCGAACAAATGGGAAAAATACGCCTTGCAACTCAAATTGTTTCAGGTGATTTGTCTTATCCTGAAAAAATGCAGCTGATAAGGTTATTAAATAAACTGGATGATTTTCACCACCCGATTTTTTCCCAACATATAGACAGTCATGAGCTTTTGCAAAAAGTGAATGATCACTTTTTATTCACTAAAAAGACAAGTATATGAAAAAGAAAATCGCAATAATTGGTTCAGGTATTTCTGGTTTATCTGCTGCGTCGTACTGTGCTCAGGCAGGTAACGAGGTTCACGTTTTTGAAAAACAGGATCAACCCGGTGGAAGAGCCAGGCAGTTTCAAACAGATAATGGTTATACCTTTGATATGGGGCCAAGCTGGTATTGGATGCCTGATATTATTGAATCGTTCTTTAATAATTTCGGTTATCATGCTACAGACTTTTACAATCTTGTTGCCCTAAACCCACAGTTTGAAATAATCTTCCAAGATGGTAAGATTACAGTTCCGGAATCCTATGATGATCTTAAAGTTTTATTTGAAGATATTGAAAAGGGAGCAGGTGAGAAGTTGGATCTTTTTATGAAATCTGCTAAATATAAATATGATATCGGAATGAAAGAATTTGTAAATAAGCCCTGTCACAGTTGGCTGGAATTCTTATCTCCAAAGATTGCTGGTAGTACTTTAAAACTAAATCTGCTCACCAATTTTAGAAGTTATGTGGGGAAATATTTTTCCAATCATAAATTAAGAGCGCTTATGGAGTTCCCTGTTATATTTCTCGGGGCCTCGCCAACCAAAATTCCGGCCTTGTATAGCCTGATGAATTATGGAGGCTATGCTCTGGGAACCTGGTATCCGATGGGCGGTTTCTATCAATTGGTTCTCGCCATGCAAAAAGTAGCAGCAGAACAAGGCGCCTATTTTCATTTCAATCAAAATATTGATCAGATTATTGTTGAACAAGGTCAGGTCAAAGGATTAATTGTTAACGGAGAATTCCTGGTATTTGATTCGATAATAGCATCTTGTGATTATCATCATACAGAGACATTACTGGAACCCAACATGCGTAATTATGATGAAAAATACTGGGCTAGCCGTACTTTTGCTCCTTCCTGTCTGATTTATTATTTGGGTTTTAACGAACGGATTCCCAATTTAAAACATCATACCTTATTTTTCGAAAACGATCTGGACGAACATGTTGCCAACATTTACAACACCAAAAAATGGCCGGAAAAACCATTATTCTATGCCTGTTGTCCATCAAAAACCGATCCATCGGTCGCCCCGGAAGGGTGTGAAAACCTTTTTTTATTAATACCCCTTGCCACTGGGCTTTCCGATGCGGAATCGATGCGGGAGAAGTATTTATACGAAATGTTGGAACGTATCGAAAAACATACCGGAACGAAGAACCTGAAGTCAAAATTAGATTATAAAAAAAGTTATTGTGTCAGCGATTTTATAAACGATTACAATGCTTATGGCGGTAATGCCTACGGATTAGCCAATACGCTAAATCAAACGGCGGTACTAAAACCATCTATTAAAAACAAGCACGTAAAAAATCTGTTTTACACCGGTCAGCTAACAGTACCCGGACCGGGAGTTCCACCCTCTATTATATCAGGTAATATAGTTGCAAAAGAAGTAAACAAACTCAAAATATCCAGGTATGAAAAAGCTATTTGACGAAGTATCCTATAAGGTTAGCAAAATTGTGACCGAAAAATATAGTACAAGCTTCTCTCTAGGCATTTTGGCTTTAAAGCCCGGAATCAGACCTGCTATATATGCTATTTATGGCTATGTACGACTGGCTGATGAGATCGTTGACAGTTTCCACGATTATGACAAAGCCGCATTACTGGAGCGTTTTCGAAATGAAACCTACATGGCGTTCCAGGAAGGGATTTCACTAAACCCAATATTGCAGTCATTTCAGGAAACAGTAAACCATTATAACATCGACCAATCATTAATTGCACAGTTTCTGCATAGTATGGAAATGGACTTGCATCAGGTAGATTATAATTCCGAGCGCTATCAGGAATATATTTTAGGCTCAGCAGAAGTGGTAGGACTTATGTGTCTTCAGGTATTTGTGAATGGAGACAAGTCTTGCTTTGAAAAACTAAAACCCTATGCGATGAAATTGGGGTCCGCTTTTCAGAAAGTAAACTTTTTAAGGGATCTAAAAGACGACTATCAGATTTTGGGACGTACCTATTTCCCAAATATCCAAATGAATCTTTTTAACCCAGAGATTAAACATCAGATTGAAACTGAAATTGAATCAGAGTTTGAAGAAGCACTGATCGGGATAAAAATGCTGCCAGCTTCTTCCCGATTTGGAGTATATTTAGCTTACAAATACTACTTATCGTTGTTTACTAAAATAAAGAAAACTCCAGCTGAGAAAATAATGTCCCAACGGATTCGTATTGCCAATAGTCAAAAGTTATCCCTTGCGATGAGTAGTTATGTGCAATATAAAATAGCCGTTCTATGAAGTTATTAACGGTATTACTAATGCTTTTTACCTGTCTTGTCACAGTAGCACATAATGATCCTAATATGGATTCCATACGTGCGAATTATGTCAAAGCAGTATCGGATAAAAAGCTGTGTAAAGCCATGTTAGCACAATTACAGACTAAAAATGGAAATAGTGTTTATCTTGCTTACAGGGGGGCTTTCAGAACAATCTGGGCCAGTCATGCCATTAATCCGATAGTTAAGCTTAATGCTTTTAATAAGGGTAAAAAGGATATCGAAAATGCTGTAAAAGAAAGTCCTAATAATATTGAAATCCGTTTTATCCGATTATCTATTCAGCAAAACTGTCCTTCCTTTTTAGGATACAACAACGAAGTAGAACAAGATTTGCAATTTATTCATGCTAACAAAAATAGGATAACCTCAATACCGCTAAAAAATATGATTGCTGCAGTCGTTAAAAAAGAAATACAATGATTACCGATTTAAACAAGAGTAATAATTAAATATGTAAATACCGCTTTTTCGATGAGACACAACGAATTTTAGGTGTTTTAGCAAGTTGCATATCTGTGAAAAACTGCAATATATACTTAACCGGCATTACCGCATAGGAACAATTGTCTAATTAATCTTTCAAACCGCTATGAATTTTAGCATCGTTATTTTAACATTTATACTAATGGAAGGTGCAACCTGGATTATCCATAAATATGTGATGCATGGATTTTTATGGGTCTTGCATCGGGATCATCACGATCACACCAATAAAGGACCGCTTGAAAAAAATGATTACTTTTTTGTAATCTTTGCATTACCGGCCATTGCCTTATTATATTGGGGGTCTTTAAACAATTTTGATTACCGGTTTTTCATAGGTTTAGGTATTACCTTATATGGGATTGCTTATTTTTGGGTGCATGATATTTTTATTCACCAACGAATAAAAACATTGCAGAAAACACAAAACCCATATTTTCTGGCTATCCGAAGAGCGCATAAACAGCATCACAAACATACGGGCAGGCACGATGGAGAATGCTTCGGTTTTTTATGGGTTCCCTTAAAATATTTCAGAATGTATTTTAATACTAAACAATAATGAAACCGTATACTTATTTATTGATTAATTTGCTTACCGTAATTGTTTGCTTTATTTTTTCATTTGACAAAAGGATACAGTTCAACAAACAGTTTTCTGCCTTTTTAAAGGCCGGTATCTTGGTTGCAATACCATTTATAATATGGGATATCTTTTTCACAAAAATAGGAGTCTGGTGGTTTAATAAAGCCTATACCCTTGGTATTAGCATTTTCGGTTTGCCAATCGAAGAATGGTTGTTTTTTATATGTATTCCGTTTTCTTGCATTTTTACATTTTTCTGCCTCGACAAATTTTTTAACCTTGACCGGGCTAGGCCTTACAATAATATCATTGTATTCATCAGTGTGATTGTATGTGCCGTGTTTGCTTTATTATATACAGATAAGATTTATACTTTAGTTACTGCAATTATTACAATATTAACGTTAGTCTTTTTACATTTTATAGCTCGGGTAGATTGGATCGGAAAAGCTTCTCTGGTGTTTTCTGTATTAATGCTTGGTTTTTTTCCAGTTAATGGGGTGTTAACCGGTACAGGACTGGAATCTGCAATAGTCAATTATAATCCCGAAGAATTTTTAAATATACGATTACTTACTATTCCCATTGAAGACGCTGTTTACGGATATGCTCAATTTCTTCTTAATCTTTACTTCTTTAAGATGTTTCAAAAACGTAATTAGTGTTTTTGATATCTTATTTGCAAGTTGAAAATATAGGATACTATTGCTTATTATTATTTAGAACGATTTTATATTTTACCTGTAGTTGCTACAATTTAATCTGGCGAAACATTTTTACTGTAGTTTTGTGTTAAACCTAGCCTGATATCAAATATGAATTAACAAAAGTTATTCATGCATAATTGATTAATTGGCAAATCTGCCAGAAATAATTCTAAAAACTAGTGTGCAATGAAATTGCATAAAATATAAAAGCCTGTATTCATAAGATGTATCATTTCATTAATTTTATTCAGGGAATTCCTTTAGCACAGCCATTAAAAGTTAAGGTGCTAAGGGAGAATGATGAGTACCTGTCTATTGTTCAGGATTTGAATTTATATGCAAAAGGTGATGATTTAAATGAAACCATTGAAGAGTTAAAGGAGGATTTGAAGAATCTATATCAGGATTTATTTAATAGTGATTACATCCCTTCAGGTAATGCAATGAAACTTAAAAGTGAATTTGAAAAAATATTAAAGTAAATGGGGAAATTTATAATATTTACCGAAAAGGAAGTTAATGTTGCTATTCGAGAAAAAATTCCAACGAAAGATATACATAATAATGGCAGACATGATACTGCAAAAATCGTTATAGGGAATAAATATTATGGTACGATAAAATTGCCTGATTTAAGCGATGAAAAATTTGGAGAAAGCAGAACTAAAATAACTATTAAGCAATTGGGATTAACATCTATTCAGTATAATGAATTTGTAAAAGGTATAATGAGTAAGAAGGAATATAATAGCATCTTAAGTAGTAAGTGATTTACATATTACAAGTTTTATAAAACAAAAAAGAAGATGATACAGTATTACAAAAAACTAACAAAAAAGATACTAATCATAGTACTATTCTTTTTTTTTCCACCTCACTTATGGAACGAAAATAATTAATGTAGATCAATTGACTCAGATTTTAAGGTAACGCTTGTATCAAATATTTTTACCGGTAAATAGCTATATTTAAGCGAAACTGTAGTTTAGTCCTCTATATGGCCGGCTATGATGTTTTCACGGAACTTTGCCCAGTTTGAGTCGCCTTTCCAGTAATAGCATTCGGACATCCGGTAATCATCAAGATTTAGCTGGTGGAATTCATTTTGGGTATTTAAAACTTCAACGCCTAATTGCTGCAGTACTATATTGATATCGCCTTCTGCTGCTTTAATGGCATTCCGGTATAATTCGCCATAATATTTGTAAGAGAGATACGTAATTACATAATCCTCAAATCCTATTTCTTTGGCAAAGAGATGGACTAATTCACCGCCAAATTGTAAGTTGTCATTATCAGTGCTGTAGTCTAAATGCAGTTTACGGCTCCAGTGCAAAAGGTGGTAGTCGTCCAGAAAAACAATGGCAAAATCGTTTTCGAAAGCTACAGCCAGTCCATAATATTGAATCTTTTCGAGATTAACAGGCATTCGGCCGATTAAAGCATTGGTATCATGTCCCATTAGAGATATAGGTTTTAAATCGAAAAAACAGCCTCTATCTGGGTCCCTTTTCCAACATTCGATTTGATTTTCAGTTCTCCTCTTAAGGCAGTAATACGTTCGGTCATGTTTTTCAGTCCGATACCTTTTTTGGACGATTTCAGATCAAAGCCCTTGCCGTCATCACTAACCACCAGTTTTAGCGTATTCTCCTCAATCGGGGTGATCGTGATAAAAGCATTTTTAGCATTGGCATACTTGTTTATGTTTAAAATAGCCTCCTGGATAATGCGGTAAATGTTAATCTTGGTTGTGCTCGGAACTGTATCCCAATTGATACTTTCATCAATTTCATGATGGAAACTGGTGCTGTTGATGTTTTCCTGACTTTTGATCAGGAAGCTGAGTAATTCGGAGAAATTACGCTCTTCAAAGAAAGAGTTTTTCTTTAAATCATGGGATATCGTCCGGATCTCTTTTTCAATATTCTGAAGTTCCAGGATATACTCTTTTCTTTTTTCCGTTGCCTTTTCGTCGGCTTTATTGTTGAAAAAACCTAAATTCATACGAACACCATAAATCTTATTCATGATGTTGTCGTGCAGCTCCATTGCAATTCTCGATTTTTCTTCTTCCTTAGCCACACTTACTTTTTCCTGCTGTTCGATAAGTAAATGATAGATTTCTTCATTGGCTTCCTGTTGCTGTTGCAGTAATTGTAACTCTTTGTTTTTCGCTTTTAAGTGGCGGATGATCCCCAGGGCTGTTACCAGGAAAATAAAAAAGGCAGCACCAATCAGGATATAAAGATTTCGTTTTGTCAATACCTGGTTTTCTTCTTCCAGTCGTTCCGTTTCGTAGGCTATCCGGGCATATTTATTTCTCGTGGCTCTTTCTTTTTTCTGTAAACTGTCGCTAACGGCTATATATACATTGGAATAGTGCAGGTTGTTTTGATTGTCAATTTGCGATAACAATTTTAAAGAACGCAGTATTTCATAGTAACTTTTGATATCGTTAGCCAGTTGGTAGCTTTCTTTAAAAATAGAAATGGATTTAGCGGTGTCTTTTTTCATCAGGTAGTATTCTCCTAACTGTATTTTACTGAACACCACAGCCGATTTTATATCAAGACTGTCCCGGATGTGCAGCGCTTCAAAGAACATATCCGGTAAATTCGAGAAGTTGCCGGTTTTCATTCGGGAATAAGCCAGGTTACTCAAAGAAGTGGCATACGAATCCGGAGATATTTTCCGCAGGTCTTTAATGGCAATTACTTTTTCAAATTGTTCGATAGCCTTATTGTGCTCACCCATTTTTTCATACAGGTAACCCATATTGTTTAAAGTGGGAGCTGAATAACTGATGATAATCCGCGGATCGGTTTCTTCCAGTTTTAGCTTTTCAAATTCTTTTAATGCCAGTTCGTGGTATTTTAATGCTTCCGAATCGTAGTTCAGTCCCTGTAAATTGATGGCAAGCATGTTGTAGCAGCCGTAAATTAACCGGTGATTTTTTGTTGGCGTTAAAAAGTGCAGGGCATTACTAACTTCAATTTCGCTTTCGGTGTAGTTTCCTTCGTTATATAAGATACCACCTTTGTACAGATACATTCTGCCAAGGTTTTCATAGTCTTTTTTCTTGCTGTAGATTTTTTCTGCCTGAAGATAGTAGTAGAAAGCACTGTCTTTTTTGGTAGGCTCATAGCAGTCACCGATATAGTAAAGCGCTTTAGCAACAGCCAGGGTATCTTTCCCTTCTACTGAAAGCCGGTGCGCGATACGGCTGATGGTTTTGGAATTGTCAAAATCATTCTGACGGTAATATTCAGAAGCAAGCTGGAAATAATAATCCCGGGTAATAGAATCGTTTTTCCTTTTAGAAATATAATTGATGATGGAATCGTAGTAGATCTTTTTCTGTTCAACTTTCAGATTGGTATTACCGGCATCTTTAAATAATGATTTTATTTTTTTGTCAGAATCATTAATGGGGAGATTTGTGTTATCTTTTTTACAGGCGAAAAAAAATAAACAGCAGAACAATAGTATGGTGTTGCGTAGTAATTTCAAATCAAAACGAGTTGCGGATTATTTACCAAATGTAAGACTTTGATGTAATAAAGTAAAAAAAAGTTGGGCAATATGGTTAGTTAAAACCGTATTGCCCAAATGTAGGTTGCTTTAGAAGTTAAATTATCTTTTTGGTGGGATAATGGTTCCTCCGCCATTGTCGTCACCTTCAAGATTTGTACTTATCGGCTCAGTGGTCGTGTTGTTTGGTAAAATTGCTGTGGAATCGTTAGGGATCACACGCATTAAGTCACTTTCTTTATTAAATTGTTGTTTTGCGCTGGTTTCTTGTGAAGCATCATATTCGTCAGTTGAACAAGAGAAGGTTAATCCGCCAACAATAATAAGTGTCAAAATAAGAAGTACTTTTTTCATAAAAAATTTTTTTAATGTTAAGATAATGGGGTCGTTACAACATTTTTTATGATGTTGTGGTATTTGTTTTGTTTGTTGATCTGAAAGATGGGATTTCTTTTCAGTATTACTAAAGATGTCATTTGTAAATTATGATCCCTCATCCTAGTAATTGTTTAAAGCTTTAAATTGTTCCGTCATTATTACAGTTACAAAATTATATAATGTTGAATCTCTTTTTGTTATCATTGACTGCGTATTTAGTGGTTGTAAGGCGGTTGTTAGTAGAATGACTGTTTTTGCGGGTGAATAGCAGATTTACTAAGAAGAGATACGCCGGATAATGGTGTCAATGTTATCTTTATAAGACCTTGAGAAAGGAATCGAAATTTCATTATTATTTAAGTAGCATTTTAATTTCCCTAAATTAATTCTGGAAACATAATTAATATTTACAATTGAACTGTTGTGCACCCGTAAAAAATAGAAAGGTAATAAACTTTCAAAATGTTTTAACGTCTTGTAGGCACTAATTTTTTGCCCTGAATTCAGGAAGATATCAGTAGTGTTATTGTCTGCTTTTAAATGCGTAATGTCTTTTAAATGTACAAACTGATAATCACCGTATGATTTCACACAAATAGTTTCAGGCTCTTTGACCGGATTTTTTTTCTGGAAACGAAGTAAGCATTTTCGAAGCTCACTTTGGCTCAGCGGTTTTAATAAATAATCCGAAACCCCTTTTTTAATAGCTTCAAACGCATGGCTCTCATCGGAAGTAATAACCACAAAATAGGGTAATTCCTCTAAAAACTCATTCAATTCCGATAAAATAGCGAAAGATAAATCAGAATCGGGCTTTTTTGAAGCAATTTCAATGAACACTAATTTCGGCTTTAACTCTAAAATCCTGTTTATGGCTTCCTCCTTGGTTTTGATGATACCAAGGCACAGGAAGTCTTCAAAATCTTCAAAAACATCTAAAATACTTTTGGCAACTTTCTCATCGTCATCAATGAGCAGAAACGGATAATGCACAGCTGAAATTTTAGTGCAAGCTATGATTTTCATACGATATAGTTTTACGGATATTCCGTACTTTTTGTTTAGATTTGTAATAGAAAATAAACGTTATGTCAAAAGAGATAAATATTCTGTTAGTTGATGACCATCCGATGACACTGGATGGCTATATTAATTTGCTTTCTGAGTTTAATACAGAAAATTTAGCGCTTAATTTTACGACAGCCCATAATTGTACCGCTGCCTATAATGCGATCATGAACTTTTTCAGATTAAAAAAGGCTATTGATTTTGCTTATCTGGATATCAGCCTGCCGGCTTATAAAGAGATGAACATGGAATCCGGTGTGGATCTGGCAATGCTGATAAGAGAGAAATTTCCCAATTGTAAAATTGCGTTGCTTACCATGCATAATGAACCGGTTTTGATCGACAAGATTATGAACAAGGTAAATCCGGAAGCTTTTATATCAAAATGTGATGTGAACTTCGAAATGTTTCCAAACGTTTTTGAAAAGATTTACAGTGGTGAAAATTTTGTGAGCCATACCATTTCCAACTCACTGAAAGAGCTGATGATGAAGAATATCAAATGGGATTCCATTGATAGCCAGATATTGCTCCTGATTTCTCAGGGTGTTAAAACGGCAGACCTTCCCAATTATATCCCGCTTTCGATGAGTGCACTGGAAAAAAGAAAAGCAAATATTAAAAGTCAGTTGCTCCGTTCCAAAGGCGGTGATAAAGAACTGATTGAAGAAGCAAAGAAAATCGGATTGATATAGGTTTTCAAAAGATTCGAAGGCAATAAACCAAAATAAAGCTAGTTTTTATTACTTTAGTACAGAAATTAAGCAAAGTATGATTAAAGTTGGCCTGCTATACCTTTTATTGATTTTTCCGGTTTGTATTTTTGCTCAGACAGAAGAAACAGAAAAAAAAGAAGAAGAGAAAAAAGTTGTTGTTGTAGACTCTTTGTATAGAGAAGATCAGTTTTATATCAGTATTGCCTATAATTTACTTCAAAACAGCCCGAGCGGTTTTTCACAAAACTCGTTTTCATTAGGGCTTAGCACCGGTTTTCTCCGGGATATTCCACTGAATAAAAAGAGAACTTTTGCCATCGCACCCGGAATAGGATATACCTTTAACAGCCTGCGCCAGAACATGAAAATCATGGAAGAGAACAATGTTGTGAACTATTCCATCAGTTCTGATTTTGACAGAAACAAGCTGGAAATGCATTATCTGGATATTCCTGTCGAAGTGCGCTGGAGAACGTCTACACCGGAAAGCCATAAATTCTGGAGAGTATATTCGGGATTCAAATTCAGCTATCTGATGTACAGCAAATCCGTTTATACCGGTAGTGACGGGAAATATAAAGTGACCAATAATTCCGATTTGAATAAAATCCAATACGGTCCTTATGTGGGGATCGGCTACAATACTTTTAATGCGTATGCTTTTTACGGCCTGAATCCGTTATTTAAATCCGGTGAAATTGAAGGAGAGAGAATTAAGATCAATGTTTTCAGCTTCCTGGTTATCTTCTACATCTTATAGCCAGTAATACCAAAGCGCGATTTGCGGTAAGGCGCCAATTACAATGCCTGCGATAATTTCTTTCATCGAATGGGCATGCATATACAACCTTGATGTGGCAACAGCACCTACAGCCATTATAAAAAAGGCAATCATGTTTACAAAACGGATGTGGTAATGCAATGAGATTCCCATGATAAAAAGGGTAAATCCGACCAATCCGATCATGTGCAGGCTGGCTTTGAAATGAAATAACAACAGCAGTAAAGCCAGTACGGAACTGATTAAGGCTCCCAGGAAAAAATAATAGAGCTCGGGTATGGACAGCATCGCAAAGGAATGCTCAATCAATACCAGAAAGAACATGGCCTGGAAAGCCAATGGTAACCGGCGTTCTTTCTTTTCAGAAAGCATAATACCGGAGCGGATTAATCCCAAAGACTTCAACAAAAAATAAGTGGAAACAGGAAGGAATACCGTTAAGATTACCACCTGAAAAAGAATCAGGTAAATTTCATGCGGATAGAAATAACTGCGCGTTACAAAAAAGTAAAATAAGGTAGCATAAACCGAAATAAACAGTGGATGAAATAAATAAGAAAATAAAGGAAAAATCTTCTTCAAATCCATTTTTGATGTATTGAGGTTAGGCAGAAACGGTTATATTTTCTTTCTCATCCGGGCTACCGGAATATCCAGCTGTTCGCGGTATTTGGCAATCGTTCTCCGGGCTATCGGGTATCCTTTTTCTTTTAAAATTTCGGCAAGCTTGTCATCCGGCAACGGTTTGCTCTTGTCTTCATCTTCAATGACATTCTGAAGGATCTTTTTAATTTCAATTGTCGAAACATCTTCTCCCTGGTCATTTTTCATGGCTTCCGAAAAGAAATCCTTGATTAGCTTGGTGCCATAAGGAGTGTCTACATATTTGCTGTTTGCCACACGGGAAACGGTAGAAATATCCAGACCGATCATGTCGGCGATATCCTTTAAGATCATCGGTCGCAACTTGGTTTCATCGCCATCAAGGAAATATTCTTCCTGATAGTGCATGATGGCATTCATGGTCACAAACAGGGTTTCATTACGCTGTTTGATGGCATCAATGAACCATTTTGCAGAATCCAGTTTTTGCTTGATAAACTGTACGGCATCTTTTTGGGAATTCGATTTTTCCCGGGACTCTTTATACGTTTGCAGCATTTCCTGATAATCTTTGGAAACGTGTAATTCAGGCGCATTTCGTCCGTTCAGGGAAAGTTCTAACTCACCTTCCACAATGCGTATTGAAAAATCGGGAACCACATGTTCGATCGCTTTGGTGTTGCCGTCGAAAGAACCGCCCGGTTTCGGGTTTAGCTTTTCGATTTCATCAATAGCTTTTCGAAGCTGTTCCTGAGTGATGTCGTATTTTTGTAATAACTTGTCGTAATGCTTTTTGGTAAAGGCATCAAACTGGTTTTCCAGAATGTCAATAGCTAGTGCGATCGCTTCTGTTGGTGTTTTGTGACGCAGCTGTAACAACAGGCATTCCTGTAAATCTCTGGCGCCAACACCGGATGGTTCCAGTTCGTGGATAATGTTCAGAATGCGTTCCACATTTTTATCATCGGTATAAATACCTTGTGTAAACGCCATATCGTCAACAATGTCCTGAATATCGCGACGGATGTAACCCATGTCGTCGATGCTGCCCACTAAGAATTCGGCAATTTCCCTTTCGCTGTCGGAAAGTATAAAAGTATTCAGCTGGTTGATTAAATCCTGATGGAAACTTACAGGTGCGGCAAAAGGCAGGCTTCTGTCTTCGTCGTCATCGCTGTAATTATTCGCCTGAAGTTTGTAGTCCGGCGTTTCATCATTGCTTAAATATTCATCGATATTGATCTCGTCAGCATCAATGCGCTCGTTATCATAATCATCATACTCGTCAAAATTATCATCGGCAAACTCATCGGCATCCATTTGTTCTTCCTTACCGGTTTCCAAAGCGGGATTCTCAACCAATTCCTCTTTAAGACGTTGTTCAAAAGCCTGTGTAGGCAATTGTATCAACTTCATCAATTGGATTTGCTGAGGCGATAGTTTTTGGGATAATTTAAGTTGTAAATGTTGTTTGAGCATTATATTGTGTATTCGGTTATTCGTTGATTTGGTTATTTGTCATTTCTGAATAACGTAATGATTGAACCTGATGAAATGTATATTCAAAAATAAAAAATTTTCAGCAAAGGTCACGTCTTCTTTAGTGATATAATCAGGATAAGAAAGCTATAATTTTCTTATCCTGATTTAAACCATAACCAAATTCACAAATTCTGGATTAGAATTCTGCGTTTTGAGGAGTTCTAGGGAAAGGAATTACGTCACGGATGTTTGTCATTCCGGTTACGAACAATACCAGTCTTTCAAAACCAAGTCCGAAACCGCTGTGAACAGCACTTCCGAAACGTCTTGTGTCAAGGTACCACCATAATTCTTTTTCATCGATTCCTAAATCGGCGATTTTTTGTTGCAATACATCCAAACGCTCTTCTCTTTGAGAACCACCTACGATTTCGCCAATTCCAGGGAAAAGGATATCCATCGCACGTACCGTTTGTCCGTCTTCATTTAAACGCATGTAGAACGCTTTTATTTTTGCAGGATAATCAAATAGGATTACCGGGCATTTAAAGTGTTTTTCAACAAGGAATCTTTCGTGCTCACTTTGCAGGTCAGCTCCCCATTCGTCAATGATATAATTGAATTTTTTGTTCTTGTTTGGTTTGGAGCTCTTTAAAATGTCAATAGCTTCGGTATAGCTAACGCGTTTAAAGTTGTTGTCCATCACGAAGTTGAGTTTTTCTAATAAACTCATTTCGCTTCTTTCCGCCTGAGGTTTTGATTTCTCTTCATCAAGCAAACGCTGCTCCAGGAATTTTAAATCGTCGCCACACTTGTCAACCGTGTATTTAATTACATATTTGATAAAGTCTTCGGCTAAATCCATGTTGTCTGCCAGATTGTTAAAGGCAACTTCAGGCTCGATCATCCAGAACTCAGCTAAGTGACGGGAAGTATTCGAGTTTTCCGCTCTGAAAGTAGGTCCGAAAGTATAAATCTGACCCAGGGCCATAGCATACGTTTCTCCTTCCAGCTGTCCGGAAACGGTTAAGTTGGTTTCTTTTCCAAAGAAATCTTCCTTATGGTTTATTTTTCCGTCTTCTGTTCGCGGGGTACCGTCAAATGGTAACGTTGTTACTCTAAACATTTCTCCGGCTCCTTCAGCATCCGAACCGGTGATGATTGGTGTATTTACATAAAAGAAACCGTTTTCCTGGAAATACTGGTGCACTGCAAATGCTAATGTCGAACGGACACGCATGATAGCTCCGAAAGCATTCGTACGGATTCTTAAGTGAGCATTCTCACGTAAAAACTCCAAAGAGTGCTTTTTAGGCTGCATCGGATATTTTTCCGGATCGGAATCGCCTAATATTTCCAATTTGGTAACCTGGATTTCTACTGTCTGTCCGGCTCCTTTGCTTTCTACCAAAGTTCCTGTAAGGCTGACAGCAGCACCGGTGGTGATTCTTTTTAAAGTCTCTTCCGGAGTATTTTCAAAATCAACAACACACTGAATATTATTTATCGTAGAACCGTCATTCAACGCGATAAACTGATTATTTCTAAATGTTCTAACCCAACCTTTTGCTTTTACTTCATGCAATGTCTTTGTACCGTTTAGTAGGTCTTTAACTTTAGTGTGCTTCATTGTAATGATTTTTATATTGATTTTTAGTGAATATAAAGTTTTTAATGCCCGCAAAGGTAATAAAAAGCATGTCAAAAAGATAGCAATAAAGCTAATTTAAAGCGGGAATTGATTCGGACTGTAAAGCGGAGTAGCGGAATGCTGTGTGGGGAAATAAAAAAATCCGCTGATTCAGCGGATTTTTTGACTTATACTTTCATGATCTCGGCTTCCTTACCGGCCAAAAGCTCATCGATTTTTTTGATAAAGATATCGGTTAGTTTCTGAACGTCTTCTTCGGCAGTTTTACAAATGTCCTCAGAAGTTCCGTCTTTTTCTAATTTCTTGATATCGGTATTGGCATCCTTACGTACGTTACGGATACTGATTTTGGCATCTTCTGCTTCCGATTTTGCCTGTTTAACAAGGTCGCGACGACGTTCTTCTGTTAATGGCGGAACACTAATGATGATGTTGTCACCATTGTTCATCGGGTTAAAACCAAGATTAGCAATCATGATTGCTTTTTCGATAGGTTGTAACATACTTTTTTCCCATGGCGTAACGGTAATCGTTCTGGCATCGGGCGTGTTAACGTTTGCAACCTGAGAAAGCGGCGTTTGAGAACCGTAGTAATCTACAAAAACACCACCAAGCATTTGTGGTGTCGCTTTTCCGGCACGAATGTTCAGGAATTCTTTCTCCAAGTGCGATAAAGAACCGTTCATGGATTCTTTTGTGCTATCTAAAATAAAATTAATTTCTTCCGTCATGATACTAATTTTTATGATTCAAAATTAAATATTTACTGTTGTTCCAACTGTTGCGCCTTCGCACACTTTTAATAAATTACCTTCTTTGTTCATATCGAAAACAATGATTGGTAATTCGTTTTCCTGACTTAAAGTGAAGGCGGTTGTGTCCATTACATTAAGTCCTTTTTTCAATACATCTTCGAAAGTGATCGAATCATATTTTACAGCCGTAGCATCTTTTTCCGGATCGGCAGTGTAAACACCGTCAACACGCGTACCTTTTAAGATTACATCGGCATTGATTTCAACACCTCTTAAAACTGCTGCCGTATCGGTTGTAAAATAAGGATTTCCGGTTCCGGCTCCGAAGATAACAATTCTTCCTTTTTCCAGGTGGCGAACAGCTCTTCTTTTGATATATGGTTCTGCAATGGCTTCAATTTTTAAAGCAGTCTGCAAACGGGTCTGCATACCGGCTTCTTCCAAAGCACCCTGTAATGCCATACCGTTAATTACGGTAGCAAGCATTCCCATATAATCTCCCTGAACACGATCCATTCCATTACTCGCTCCGGCTACACCTCTAAAAATATTTCCACCTCCAATAACAATAGCGATTTCAACACCTTTGTCATGGATTTCTTTTATTTCAGCTGCATATTCGGCTAATCTTTTAGGGTCAATTCCATATTGTCTTTCACCCATTAAAGCTTCACCGCTTAATTTTAGAAGGATTCTTTTGTATTTCATTGCAAGTTTTGTTTAGTGGTGCAAATATAGTTATTATCTGTTTTTTTAAAACTAACTCCGTAAATATTTCTTAAACAAAGCAATACTTTTGGTTAACAGGCAAATGCATACGCAGCGGAACGGGGTGTTATTTATAATTTGAGCTCCAGATAGGACTTTCTGGCAGCCTCATAGCCAATATTGAAAATAGATTCCATTCGCAGTTTGTTGGTTTCAAAAGTGCTGTAAATGGATAGTTCTTCCGGCTCGATCACCCAATCGCAGTTATTGAATTTCTGCATGTTGGAATTTGCAGAAAGCAAATCGAAAGCTCTGGTTGTTACCGCTTTTATGGAAGTAAGATCCCTGGCCTCTATTTTCTGGATAGGACTTACATACACACCGATTAAGGTGTCGCAGCGGCCTTGTAAAATATCGGTCGGAAAGTGATTCAGGATACCGCCGTCACTATAAATGCGTCCTTTTATCTCATAAGGCGACATAACACCGGGAAAAGAGGATGAGGCTAAAATGGCATCAACGATCTTGGTTTCCGGGCTGAAAATTTTCAGCTTCCCTTTTACCATATCGGTTGCAGTAATATGGGTGTGTATTTTGAGGTCGCCCAAAGTTGCGTCTTCAAAAATTGAGGTAAAATATTTTTTAAAAGATTCCGAATCAATTAAGCCGGCTTTTTTGAGTGTAAAATGTTTCCAGTGGAAAAAGTAAATGGATTTGAAGAATTCCAGAATCTGATCAGGCGATTTTCCCCAGGCATATAAAGCACCTATGATGGATCCGGCACTGGTACCGGCAATATGAACAGGGCGGATATTTTTTTCTTCTAAAAATTTAATGGCTCCGGCATGTGCTAATCCTTTTGTGCCGCCGCCGGAAAGAATTAAACCTATTGATTTTGTTTGTAAATCCATTTGTACTGTAAAAAGATAAAGTTACACTTTTTGTCCATTGGATTGTGACTTTTGTTACTTTTTAATCCTGTTTTTTGCGCTAAATTTGCACAGTATAATAAATAGAAAATGGAAAATTATATCGAAGACAGCCTGAAAAGAAGTTATACTTATCAGGAATACAGAAGCTTGGTGACAAAATTACTGAAAGAGGGGAAATCGACGGGTAATGAACAGTCTGATGATTTATTGCATTACAGTGAATTGAATGAAACCCGGATGAATCGTCTGGATAAAACAATTGCGGTGCCGCAAAACATACAGGAAGGTTTGGCGGCTATCCGTAAAAAATATATCTGGCTGGTGCTTTCGGAAGGCTGGTGCGGCGATGCGGCGCAGATCTTGCCGATCTTGCATAAAATGGATGAATCTGCAGAAAATATAACACTGCAACTTGTTTTCAGAGATGAAAATGAGGAATTGATGCAGCACTTTTTAACAAACGGAGGAAGGGCTATTCCAAAAGTGATTGTTCTGGATGCCGATACTAAAGAAATACTGGCCGATTGGGGTCCGCGGCCACAGGGAGCCAAACAATTAATACTGGATTACAAAGCAGCACACGGTGTTGTTGATGAAACGGCGAAGACGGACCTGCAAATGTGGTACCTGAAAGACAAAGGACTTTCGACACAACAGGAACTGCTTGGTGTGATGGAAGGTTTGTAATTGAAAATCGTATCTGATTTTATAAAGGCGGTATTGGGATAGCTAATGCCGTCTTTTTTGTGACCTCTTGTCTGGTATGTGGTTTAAGGCGTTACCGAATCTTCAAAGTCGGTAACCAGCATGGCATTGTCAACAGCATAATCTCCGATTTTAGTACGGCGCAAAGCGGTTAAGTGTGCACCCGACTGTAAAGCCAGACCATAATCGTAGGCAAGAGAACGGATGTAGGTCCCTTTACTGCAAACCACTCTGAAATCTACTTCCGGTAAAGCAATGCGGGTAATTTCAAATTCATGGATAACGGTTTTTCGGGCCTGGATTTCTATTTCTTCGCCTTTTCGGGCATGTTCATACAATCGTTTGCCGTCTTTTTTAATAGCGGAAAAAATGGGTGGTTTCTGGTCGATTTCACCTAAAAAGGATGCTACTGTTTTGTAGATCAGTTCTTCGGTGATGTGTCCGGTCGGGAAAACAGCATCGATTTCCGTTTCCAGATCATACGAAGGTGTTGTCGCGCCCAGGTGAAAAGTTCCGGTATATTCTTTGATCATTCCCTGTAATTCCGGGATGCGCTTTGTGAATTTACCGGTGCACACAATCAGTAAACCGGATGCCAGCGGATCTAAAGTCCCGGCATGTCCTACTTTGATTTTCTTTAATCCCAGGTGTTTCTTCAGGGACCATTTAATCTTATTCACGGCTTGAAACGACGACCATTGCAAAGGTTTGTCAATCAGTAAAACTTGTCCCGTTTGGAAATCTTCGGCTGTAATCAAAGTGTAATTATTTAATATAGGTAAAGTAAATCAGAAGAGCTGTTCCGGCAATAATACGGTAATATCCCCACGGACGGAAACCGTATTTTTTAACCACGCCGATAAAAAATTTAATAGCGATAACCGCCACAATAAAGGCAACTACATTACCGATAAGGAACAATTTGATATTGTCGCCGGATTGCAGTAAAAGTTCGTATCCTTTCAACTGGGAAACTTCATACGTTTTTAAAAACAGCGAATATACAGTAACGGCAAGCATCGTGGGAACGGCTAAAAAGAAAGAGAATTCAGCGGCAGCCTGGCGGGTTAAGCCCTGCTGCATACCACCAATAATAGAAGCGGCAGAACGGCTTGTTCCTGGCATCATTGCCAGACACTGCCAGAATCCGATAATCACGGCTCTCTTAATGGAAATATCTTCTTCTTTGTGAATCGTCGGGTTTTTGAAAAAATTGTCCACAAATAACAAAATAACACCGCCTAAGATCAATACAATCGCGATCGGAATAGGTTTTCCCAATACGGCATCGATCATGTCGTCAAAAATTTTGCCTAAAATCAAAGCCGGTACTACGGCGCAGGCTAATTTGATATAGAAATTGAATTTGGAGAAATCGAAAAACTTTTTCCAGTATAACGCCACAACGGCAAGGATAGCTCCGAACTGAATGGAAACCTGGAATAGTTTTACAAAATCGTCATTTTGAATGTCAAAATAAGAACTGGCAAAAATCATGTGGCCGGTTGAAGAAACAGGTAAATATTCTGTTAAGCCTTCAATAACGGCAAGAATAAGGGCTTGTAATAAATCCATTGAAACGGGTACTAGGCTTTAGTATCTTTTTTAGGGTTTTTGATAATCGAATAAATCGTAATTCCAAAACCGATTAAAACGATGGTCGGTGCCAGTTTGATTCTTCTGAAATTGAAGATATCTTCACTAAATACGTTCGGGTCGGTACTGCCGCCACCCGACATTAATAAAAAACCTAAGGCAATAACACCAAGACCTATAAAAAGGATTTTGTAATTAACGCTTTCAAAAAGAAAGTCGTGTTTGTGTTTGTTTTCGTTCTCCATTGTATCGTGTTCTTACTATTATTTTAGATTCTTAATATAAATCGTCTGTTCTTAAATTTAAAAAGCGCTGGGTCGCAAAGAAGGTGCTGATCCAGGTAATGATAATGCCTACCAGCAATACGGCTGCCAGTACAATACCAATAGAAAGATAATCGGTTGCAATACCTAAACTAGGAAACAGACCGTCTACATAGAAAACCAGTCCGATTAAAGCAATAATAGCCAGTCCGGAACCAATTAGTCCCAGTTTGATGCTTCTCCAGATAAACGGTTTGCGGATAAACGATTTTGTTGCCCCGACCATTTGCATGGTTTTGATGATAAAACGGTTGGAATGAATCGATAAACGCAGTGAGCTGTTGATTAACAACATTGCTACCAAAGCCAGTACGGCACTTACGATTAAAATCCAAAACGTAATTTTCTTTACGTTCTCATTTACCAGATCAACCAGTTGTTTGTCGTAAATAACCTCTGTAACCATAGGGTTTTTACGAATATTGCTTTCAATTTCTTTAATACTGTCGGAAACAACATAATCCCCTTTCAGGTGAATGTCATAAGAATTTTGAAGCGGATTGAATCCTAAGAACTCCATAAAATCCTCACCGATGATATCTTTGTGTTTTTTTGCTGCATCGTCTTTGGAAACAAAAGTGTGATCCTTTACATAATTGGAAGCAACCAGTTGTGTTCCGAATGCTTTCAGAATACTGTCGTTGGCCTCACTGTTAAAGTAAACAGACATCGGAATGTTTTCTTTAAAATCGTTTGAAATCTTTCCAGAATTAATAACAAAAAGCCCTAAAGCGCCCAAAAGGAACAGCACCAGGAAAATACTCAAAATAACCGAAAAATAGGAGGAAATAAGTTTGCGTTTTTGATACTTTTCAAAAGATGAAGCCATAGAATCTGATTTAAGCCGTAAAAATAATAAAGAAAATTGTTTTTAGGGTTTATAACGTCCAAAGTTTTAACTTTCTTATAATATAATGTAAATTTGCCTGCCCAAAAAGAAGGTTTTTTGATTGGGAAACGAATCGTTTTGGGATTTTTTGGCAATCCACACCGGTTTTTCAGTATCTTTTGATGCGTGGAAACGGAACGATTCACGATAAATTAGTAGAAAACATACAGGAACGCAATTTCCGGTAACATAGAATTCAGAGCAATGAAGTACAATCCAAATGAAATTGAAGCCAAGTGGCAGAAATTTTGGTCGGAAGACCAAACCTTTAAAGCAGAAAATAATTCGTCTAAGCCTAAATATTTCGTATTAGACATGTTTCCTTACCCGTCGGGAGCAGGACTGCATGTAGGGCATCCGCTGGGCTATATCGCTTCAGATATTTATGCGCGATACAAACGTCATAAAGGATTTAACGTACTGCATCCGCAGGGATACGACAGTTTCGGATTACCGGCAGAACAATATGCCATTCAAACCGGTCAGCATCCTGAAAAAACAACAAAAGAAAACATTGCCCGTTACCGCGAGCAATTGGATAAAATAGGCTTTTCATTCGACTGGAGCAGAGAAGTGCGCACGTCAAATCCGGATTATTACAAATGGACACAATGGATTTTTATCCAATTGTTTAACTCCTGGTACAATATCGATACCGACAAAGCGGAAGATATCGCTACTTTGACAGCTGTTTTTGAAAAAGAAGGCAATGCCGGCGTAAATGCGGTTTGTGACGAGAATATAGCGCCGTTTTCGGCAGCGCAGTGGAATGTCTTTACCAAAGAAGAAAAAGAAAAGATATTGTTGCAGTACCGGTTGACCTATCTGGCAGAAACCGAAGTAAACTGGTGTCCGGCTTTGGGGACGGTATTGGCAAATGATGAAATTATAAACGGTGTTTCCGAACGTGGCGGACACCCGGTTATCCGTAAAAAGATGACACAATGGAGTATGCGCATTTCTGCCTATGCAGAGCGTTTGCTACAGGGATTGGAAACCATCGACTGGAGTGAAAGTATCAAGGAAAGCCAGCGTAACTGGATTGGGAAATCCGTTGGAGCTTCTGTTACATTTAACCTGAATGACCATGATGCGGTTGTGGAAGTATTCACGACCCGTCCCGATACGATTTTCGGAGTAACTTTTATGACTTTGGCGCCGGAACACGAATTGGTGGCTAAGATCACTACTCCGGAACAAAAAGAAGCTGTGGAGGCGTATGTTACGGCTACGGCAAAACGAAGTGAAAGAGAGCGTATGGCAGATGTGAAAACCATTTCCGGTGTTTTTACAGGAGCGTATGCAGAACATCCTTTTACCAAAGAACCGATTCCGGTGTGGATAGGGGATTATGTATTGGCAGGATACGGAACCGGAGCTGTTATGGCAGTGCCTTGCGGTGATGAAAGAGATTATGCCTTTGCCAAACATTTTAATATTCCGATTCAGAATATTTTTGAAGGAGTGGATATTTCGGAAGAAGCTTTTGCCGATAAAGAAAAAACCATCATTGGTAATTCCGATTTCTTAAACGGACTGAATTATAAAGAAGCTACAAAAAAAGCAATTGAAGCCCTTGAAAAATTAGGACAAGGAAACGGAAAGACCAACTACCGTTTGCGTGATGCGGTATTCTCCAGACAACGTTATTGGGGAGAACCGTTCCCGGTATATTATGTAAACGACCTGCCGCAAATGATCGAAGCACAATACCTGCCGATCGTATTGCCGGAGGTGGAAAAATACCTGCCAACAGAAGACGGACAGCCGCCGTTAGGAAATGCAACGGTTTGGGCCTGGGATACGCAAAACAACCAGGTAGTGAGCAATGACCGGATCGATCAGGTGACGGTATTTCCGTTGGAATTAAATACAATGCCGGGCTGGGCGGGAAGCTCCTGGTACTGGATGCGTTATATGGACGCTCATAATGCAGAAGCATTTGCTTCGGAAGAAGCTTTGAAATATTGGGAAAATGTAGACTTGTATATCGGCGGAAGCGAACACGCTACCGGCCACTTGCTATATTCCCGTTTCTGGAACAAATTCTTAAAAGATAAAGGATTGGCGCCAACCGAAGAACCGTTCAAAAAACTGATTAATCAGGGAATGATTTTAGGAACAAGCGCATTTGTATACCGATTCAATATCGTTTCCGATATTTTATTTGCTTCAAAAAACCTGACAAAAGAAATTAACGGACAGTTAGGGGTATTGGTGGCTTATAATGAGGAATCGAAAAAATATGTTGTTACCAATAATGAAGCGGATTTTATTCCGGTACTAAAAATACATGCCGATGTTAATCTGGTAAATGCTTCAGACGAACTGGATGTGGAAGCATTTAAAAAACACCCGTTATCTCAGGATTATACCAATGCTGTTTTTATTACAGATGAAAACGGTAAATATATCGTAGGTCGTGAGGTGGAAAAAATGTCCAAATCAAAATACAACGTCGTAAACCCGGATGATATCTGTGAACAGTACGGAGCCGATACGTTGCGTTTGTATGAAATGTTCTTAGGACCGTTAGAGCAGGCAAAACCATGGAATACAGCCGGAATTACCGGAGTGTCAGGATTCCTGAAAAAACTATGGCGTTTGTATTTTGACGATAACGGCTTGATCGTTACGGATAACGAGCCAGGCAAAGAAGCCTTAAAAACGTTGCATAAAACGATTAAGAAAGTACAGGAAGATATAGAGAACTTCTCGTTCAATACTTCGGTTTCCGGATTTATGATCGCGGTAAATGAATTATCGGCGGCAAAATGCAATGAAAGAGCGATCCTGGAACCATTGGCGGTTTTGATTTCTCCGTATGCTCCGCATATCGCAGAAGAATTATGGAGTGCCTTGGGGAACGAAGGTTCCGTTTCAAAAGTACCTTTCCCGGTATTTGATGCGCAGCACCTGGTAGAAAGCAGTAAGGAATACCCGGTTTCTTTTAATGGAAAAATGCGTTTCAAAATTGAACTGCCCATGGATTTAACAGCAGAAGAAATTGAGAAAATTGTGATGGAAGACGAAAGAACAAAAGCACAATTAAACGGAAATGCACCGAAAAAAGTGATTATTGTTCCCGGAAAAATCATCAATTTAGTAGGATAAACCGGACTGACAAAATTGCAGATTCTGTTAAGAGAGTCCTAATTGGCTTGTAATTTGATGTTGTTTTAGTAATTTTAGAAAACTAAAAAGTAAAAACGATGTTAGGATATTATATTTTATTAGGAGGAATTGCTTTAGTAAGCTGGATTGTAAGCCACAAATTAAAGAGCAAGTTTGAAGAATATTCAAAGGTGCATTTGCGCAACGGAATGTCCGGAGCGGAAATAGCCGAGAAAATGCTTGCCGATAACGGAATTTATGATGTAAAGGTTATTTCGACTCCCGGAAGACTGACGGATCACTATAATCCGGTAGATAAAACGGTTAACTTAAGTGAGGCGGTATACAATGAAAGAAATGCAGCGGCAGCGGCAGTAGCGGCACACGAATGCGGACACGCTGTTCAGCACGCCACCGCTTACGGAATGCTGCAAATGCGTTCCAAAATGGTACCAATGGTGAGTGTTACCTCGGGTATGTCACAATGGTTAGTGGTTGGTGGTTTGATTTTAGGCGCTGCGGCAAAAGTTGGTTTCGGATTTTATATTGCCATATTAGGTTTGGTGTTAATGGGTGTAGCCACTGTTTTTAGTTTTGTCACCTTGCCGGTCGAATATGATGCCAGTAACCGTGCTTTAGCATGGCTGAAAAATAAGAACATGCTGAGCCAGCAGGAATATGCCGGAGCGGAAGATGCCTTGAAATGGGCAGCAAGAACCTATGTGGTAGCTGCAATTGGTGCTTTGGCATCCTTAGTATACTGGGCTTTCCAGGTTTTTGGAAGAAGAGATTAAACTGAAAATATAAAGTAAAAAAAATCCGGTGCGCAAGTACCGGATTTTTTTATGGTTATAATTGAATCTGCCGTTCGATCTGCTGGTCTAATGAAATGAATGTTTCCGTACGGGAAACACCCTCAATTGCCTGTATCTTTTTGTTGAGCAACTGCATTAAATGCTCGTTGTCATGGCAGATCAGTTTGATTAAAATGCTCCAGTTTCCGGTTGTATAATGGCATTCCAGTACTTCCGGTATTTTTTTTAATTCCCTTACAGCTTCCGGATTCCGGGAAGCTTTATCCAGGTAAATACCAACAAATGCCATCGTACTGTAGCCTAAAATTTTCGGACTAACGGTAAAACGGGAACCGGTAATCACACCGGCCTGTTCCAGTTTTCGCAGCCGCTGGTGTATGGCCGCACCGGAAATACCAATTTTGTTGGCAATCTGTAAAATCGGTTTCCGGGCATCTTCCATCAGGTAACGGAGGATTTCCTTGTCGATTCCGTCCATTTCAATTTGTAAGGAATTTATCTTCATCGGTAATAATTTGAAGTTAAAGTTACAAAATGAAATGCTTTATTAAAGTAAAAAAGGCTGATTTGTTACAATCAGCCTTTTTTGTTTTTATTTGTATCCTTTGTAGGCTACTTCTTTTTCTTTAAAAATCACACCGTATTCTTCCAGTTCTTTCAGTATAGGAAGGTATACTTCTTTGTTGATCGGAAGCTGTACACCCGGCGTTTTAATATTGCCGTTCAGGATCTGAAGCGTTGCCATAGCAACCGGCAGTCCTACGGTTTTTGCCATTGAAGTATAAGTCTGGTCGTCGCCGATGCAAACCATAGTAGCGTCAATCTGTTTCTTTTCGCCGTTTACCTCATAACCGATTTTGTGATACATGACAATCATGTCTTTATCATCCGGTGCTAAAGTCCAGCTGTCCGTCAGGATCTTTTCAAGGATTTGCGCCGGAGTGGCGTTTTTAAGGCCGATAATTTTATTGGCGTTAAACAGGTCCAGTTCTAATAATTTATCCCATACAACATCGTCCTGGTCGATTTTAAGGACATGGCGAAGTTTGATCTCAACAGAATCTGTCGGGTGATATGGTAAAAACAAATTTACAAACTCCCGATAGCTCATGGTTTCGGTATTGTCAATAGTGTATGAGTCGTCTGTCATACCCAATTGTACAAACATATCCCAGGCTCTGGAATAGCCTACACGGCGAATGGTACCTCTAAAAACGGTTAAGGCATTGTCTAAACCGTAAACACTTCTGTATTTAAGGGAATCACGGTTTGCATAACCTTCAAAACGGCCGTAACCTTCCACTTCCAGGAACTCTGTTCTTCGGAACAGTTTGTGGTACGGAATGTATTTGTAGGTTCCTTCCTGGATGAATTTAGCGGCGCCGCCCTGTCCGGCTAAAACAACATTACGGGGATTCCATGTAAACTTATAATTCCATAAATTGTTATCGGATTCCGGGGCAACTAATCCGCCGCAGAAAGATTCGAACAGGATTATTTTTCCGCCTTCTCCGCGAATTTCATCCAAAACCTTCATGGCACTCATGTGGTCGATACCCGGATCCAGTCCGATCTCATTCATAAACACAAGATTGTTGGCAATGGCGGCTTCGTTCAGTTCCTGCATGGCATCCGAAATATAAGAAGCGGTTACCATGTGTTTTTTATAGGCAATACAATCTTTGGCAACTTCAATGTGCAGGTAAGCCGGCAACATGGAAATTACGATGTCTGCTTTCTGGATTTCGGTTTTACGCTGCGCATCATCAAACATGTCAAAAGCAATAGCCGTTGCTCTTGGGTGATTATTGGTTTTCTTTTGAGCTAATTCCAATGATAAATCGCCTATGGTTAAATGTAAATTTTCCTGTTCCGATTTATCTAATAAATATTTAATGAGCGACGAAGCCGAGCGACCGGCTCCGATGATTAAAATATGTCTCATTTTAGTTGTTTGTTTTAAAAAGTCTACGAAAATAGGAATTTGTTATATTCTTTAAAAACATAAAAGATGATTAATATCATTATTTAACTTTTTAAAATAATAGTAACTTTGAGCATAATTTTGAAAATATGGATAGAAAAATAGCCGGAGTAGCAGCTATCATGGGAGCTGTTGCGATAATATTGGGTGCTTTTGGCGCTCACGGATTAAAACAGGTTCTGGATGAAGCGCAGCTGGCCATTTTTGAAACAGGAGTAAAATACCAGATGTATCATGCCTTGTTTTTATTATTTGTGGGTACCACGGCCATGCTTACGGAAAAAGCTAAAAAAACAATCTTCTATTTGGTGGTTACGGGAGTGTTATTTTTTTCAGGATCCATTTACCTGTTGGCAACAAAGGCTGTAACGGGCTGCGATTTTAAGGTGCTGGGACCTATTACGCCTGTTGGTGGTCTTTTACTGATATTGGCATGGGGAATACTCTTTGTACAGCTAATCAGGAAAAAAGCATAATATTTATTAAAAAAAAATTATTATAAAATTAAATTTTTACTTTTGCGTTCTTAAATAACAAACAACACATTTTTAAGTTATGAATGTTACTAATACAATTTCATTAGAGAAATACGGTATCGAAAATACGGTTGAAATTATTTATAATCCATCGTATGATTACCTATATAATGAAGAATTGAATCCGGAGCTAGAGGGATTTGAGAAAGGGCAGTTGACGGAACTGGGAGCTGTTAACGTGATGACGGGTGTTTTTACAGGAAGATCCCCTAAGGATAAATACATAGTTAAAGACGATATTACAAAAGATACTATTTGGTGGACATCAGAAAAAGCAGTAAATGATAATAAGCCAATTACAAAGGAAACCTGGGATGCTTTAAAGAAAACTACGGTTGACCAGCTTTCCGGGAAAAAATTATATGTAGTGGATACTTTCTGTGGAGCTAACGAAAACACGCGTTTAAAAGTGCGTTTTATTATGGAAGTGGCATGGCAGGCACATTTTGTGAAAAACATGTTTATCCGTCCTACAGAAGAAGAACTGGAAAACTTCGGAGAGCCTGATTTCGTAGTAATGAATGGTTCTAAAACAAATTTTAAAGAGTATGCTGCTCACGGATTGAACTCTGAGGTTTATGTGGCATTCAACTTAACAGAAAAAATTCAGTTAATCGGCGGAACCTGGTATGGTGGAGAAATGAAAAAAGGATTATTCTCCATGATGAACTACTATTTACCATTACAGGGAATTGCTTCGATGCACTGTTCTGCTAATAAAGGTAAAGATGGTGATGTTGCGGTTTTCTTCGGATTATCCGGAACAGGAAAAACAACGTTATCAACAGATCCTAAACGTGAATTAATCGGAGACGATGAGCACGGATGGGACAATGAAGGTGTTTTCAATTTTGAAGGCGGTTGTTATGCTAAAACAATTGACTTAAGTAAAGAAAACGAGCCGGATATTTTCAATGCCATCCGTAAAGATGCGTTGTTGGAAAACGTAACGGTTGCTGCCGACGGAACAATAGACTTTAAAGATGGTTCTGTAACACAAAACACACGTGTTTCTTACCCGATTTATCATATTGACAATATTGTAAAACCGGTTTCTAAAGCTGGTCATGCTTCAAAAGTTATTTTCTTAACAGCAGATGCTTTCGGAGTAATGCCACCGGTATCTAAACTGACTCCGGAACAGACAAAATATTTCTTCCTATCCGGATTTACCGCTAAATTAGCAGGTACTGAGCGTGGTGTAACACAGCCGGAACCTACATTTTCTGCTTGTTTCGGAAAAGCATTCTTATGTTTGCACCCGACAAAATACGGAGAAGAGCTGGTTAAAAAGATGGAAGAGCATAACGCTACAGCCTATATGGTAAATACAGGATGGAACGGAACCGGAAAACGTATTTCTATTAAAGATACCCGTGCAATCATCGACAGAATCCTTGACGGTTCTATTGAAACAGCCGAAACGCAGCTTGTTCCGATCTTTAACCTGGAAGTTCCTAAAGCTCTGGAAGGTGTAAATACCGAAATTCTTGATCCGAGAAATACGTATGCTGATGCTGCAGAATGGACAAACAAAGCGACGGACTTAGGGAAGTTGTTTGTTAAAAACTTTGTTCAGTATACCGATAATGAAGAAGGACAAAATTTAGTTAAAGCGGGTCCGCAGTTATAATTAAATTTGCAATAATATTTTGAAAGCCATTCGTTTGAATGGCTTTTTTTATGCGCTGATGTTACCTGAAGATTAGTTTTTTGTTGTGTTAACTATTTATTGAATCCGTAACATAAATGTAAAAAAACCGTAATATTTGTTTTGATTTTTGTTGTAAATTAGAATGATTTTAAAAAAGACAGATTTTATTTTAATAGTTAGCTGAAGAATAAATATTTTAGGGGGCTATAGTGTTGAAATTCAGTTAACTATTAAAATATTTCGCTTTTGAATAAAAAGGATACATTTTAAAAAAGTATATAAATAAAGTATATGAAACTGTCTGCAAGTGAATTGGAATTATTAAAAGCGAACTCGTTAAGCATGAGAAACGCAAGAGATATTGCCAGGCATATTGAATCGGATTATACGGTAGGCGGGATTTTTCCAAACGGGAAATCGGGTGATTTTGATACTCCGAATGTGGAGCGGTTTCAGTCGAAATGGTGTTCGTGGTGGCCTGTAGCCAGAATACTGTTAACCTTAGCCAAGATTTTTACAGGCGAAAAAGGAGATAAAGCAATTAACGCACTGATTGCACTTGGTGATACAGTGTGTGTTTAAGATAATTATCGGGTAATGTAAATTATATTCGATTTTGTTTTTTTGAGAGTTTAAAAAGAAAAAGCCTCCCATTTGGGAGGCTTTTTTATTTGAGGTTTATTTCTCTTTTGATTCTTTGTTGGCTTTAACAATGTATTTTTCTAAAGCCATGGTCATCGATGGTGTTTCCGGTGTCGGAGCCATGATGTCTACCCGTAGGCCGTGTTCCAGGGCTTCTTTTTGGGTGGTGCTTCCAAAAACAGCAATCCGGGTGTTGTTTTGCTGGAAGTCCGGGAAGTTTTTAAATAATGATTTAATTCCCGTTGGACTAAAGAACGCTAAAACATCGTAATATACGTCTTTTAAGTCCGATAAATCGCTCATTACAGTTCTGTAGAATGTTCCTGGTATCCAGTCAACTTTTAAGCTGTTCAGCGTTTGTGGGATATCAGCATTCAATTGATCGGAAGACGGTAACAGGAATTTTTCGTCTTTATACTTTTTGATTAATGGTGATAAATCAACAAAGTCTTTTTGACCAACATAAATTTTACGTTTTCTGTAAACTACATATTTTTGCAGATAGAAAGCGATAGCTTCAGATTGGCAGAAATATTTTAAATCTTCCGGAACCTTATAGCGCATTTCTTCCGCTACTCTGAAAAAGTGATCGACCGAATTTTTACTCGTAAGAATGATGGCAGAATAATTGTTTAAATCAATTTTTTGCTGTCTAACCTCTTTGGCAGGAACGCCCTCTACGTGAATAAATGGTCTAAAGTCGACTTTAATTTTCAGCTTCTGTTGAAGCTCAAAGTATGGTGAATTTTCTACTTTAGGTTCTGGTTGAGAGACCAAGATTGTTTTCACTTTCATATTAAAATAATTGTAATGCTCTAACTTTTCGTAAACCAATAATACATGAAATAATAGGGGGCTATTTCAAGTGTGCAAAGATACAAAATAAAATAGAACAGCTTGCCCAGTATTAAATTTTGATAAATTTTCAATGTAAACACATAAGTTGTTATGTTTATTATTAAAATAATAGAAATAACGCCTAATATTAGTTTTTTTGATGGGAAATTGTTGTAAAAGAGGAATAAATTGATGGGTAAAATGAGTAAACCGATGTAGGTTCGATAGTTAACTTTTTGTAAATTAAATTGCTCGTTGAACTCCTCAATGTTAAATGATGTCGCGATGATCTTTTCAATCAGGTATTTGGAAAGGATAAATACGCCCAGAAGCGTTACAATCTGTATGTAGGAAATCCAGTTGGTCTTGGTGGTATGGCCGTAATAGCTCAGGATAATCTGGATGAGAAAAGCAAAGGAAATCAGCTGGACAAAAAACATAGAGATGGTGAACCAGCTTTGCATGTTGCCGCTGTCCTTATAAATCTTTATGTATTTATCGGAAATACCGAGCCGGATGAACTCGTTAAAACGAACTTCAAAAACGGCCTTATTAATTGCAAGTAAAGCAAAGCAAACAACAAATAAAATTGTTGCCCAGTCTTTGTTTTCAACTACTCTCTCGTTAAATATTAAATCCATCATATCGCCTGTAAAAGTACTAATTTTTAAACGGAATATTTTTATTATACTTTTATTATGAAACAACCATCAGAAATAGTTTATTTTTGCAGGCAAATTTAAGTAAAAATGAGTTTAGGAGTAGTTGTCATTCCAACATATAACGAGATTGAAAATATAGAAAATATCGTGAGAGCTGTTTTCGAATTGGATGTCCCGTTTCATATACTTGTGGTCGATGATAATTCTCCGGACGGAACGGCCCGTAAGGTTGCCGAATTGCAATCGGAATACCCGGGTTTGCTGCATCTGGAAAACCGCTTCAAAAAATCGGGACTGGGAACGGCTTATGTACATGGTTTTAAATGGGCTCTGGACAGAGGATACGAATACATTTTTGAAATGGATGCCGATTTCTCCCATAATCCTAAAGATTTAAAGCGTTTGTATGAGGCTTGTGCTGCCGGTGCGGATATGGCAATAGGATCGCGGTATATAACCGGTGTGAATGTGGTTAACTGGCCGCTAAACCGTGTTTTGATGTCCTATTTTGCTTCTGTTTATGTGGATATCATTACCGGAATGAAAATTCACGATGCTACCGCCGGTTTTATCTGTTACAAAAAACAGGTTCTGGAGCAGATCAACCTGGATAAAATTAAATTTGTCGGGTATGCTTTTCAGATTGAAATGAAATACCGGACTTTCGTCAAAAAACTGAAGATTGTCGAAGTGCCGATTATTTTTACGGACCGGACAAAAGGACAGTCAAAAATGAGTAATGCGATTATAAAAGAAGCAATATTCGGAGTGATTACATTGCGATTGAAAAAAATGATAAACCGATTATAAGAGATAAGATTCACAATGAACAAGATATTAATAAAAAATGCGAAGATTGTAAATGAAGGCGTTATTTTTGAAGGTGATGTATTGATAGAAGGACAAATTATCAAGGAAATCGCAGAAAGTATAAGCCCTAAATCTTCTGATTGTAAAATTATTGATGCCGAAGGAAATTATCTTATTCCGGGTGCAATCGACGATCAGGTGCATTTTCGGGAACCGGGATTAACGCATAAAGGCGATATTGCTTCCGAATCGAAAGCTGCTGTTGCCGGAGGAATCACTTCCTTTATCGAACAGCCCAATACGGTTCCGAATGCGGTAACGCAGGAATTATTGGAACAAAAATACCAGATTGCAGCCGAAACATCCTATGCGAATTATTCGTTTATGATGGGCGGAACAAACGACAATCTGGAAGAAGTTTTAAAAACCAATCCGAAAAATGTTGCCGGGATAAAATTGTTTTTAGGTTCGTCAACCGGAAACATGCTTGTGGATAATGAAGAAGTTCTGGAAAAGATTTTTTCCAGTACGCCCATGCTGATTGCCGTTCACTGTGAAGATGAAGGGACAATCAAAGCGAATCTTGAAAAATATAAAGAGGAATACGGAGATGATATCCCGATGAAATTCCACCATTTAATAAGAAGTGAAGAGGCGTGCTACCTTTCTTCTTCGAAAGCGATTGAGCTGGCGAAGAAAACCGGAGCCCGTTTGCACATTTTCCATGTTTCTACCGCTAAGGAAACGGAATTGTTTACCAATAAAATCCCATTGGAAGAGAAGAAGATCACCGCAGAAGTTTGTGTGCACCATCTTTGGTTTACCGATGCCGATTATGAAAAGAAAGGGACATTTATAAAATGGAATCCGGCCGTAAAAACGGAAAAGGACAGGGATGAATTGTGGAAAGCCTTATTGGATGACAGAATCGATGTGATTGCAACAGATCACGCGCCGCATACATTGGAAGAAAAGAAAAATCCGTATACCAGCGCCCCTTCCGGCGGACCATTGGTTCAGCATGCAGTTGTGGCGATGTTTGAAGCGTTTCATCAGGGGAAAATTTCCGTGGAGAAGATTGTGGAGAAAATGGCACACAATCCGGCTAAAATCTTTAAAATCGAAAAAAGAGGTTTTATCAGGGAAGGATATTATGCCGATCTGGCTATTGTGAATCCGGGACTTCCGTGGAGCGTGAAAAAAGAAAATATTCTGTACAAATGCGGATGGTCGCCTTTTGAAGGTTCGAATTTTAAATCACGAATTACCCATACGTTGGTAAACGGACAGTTAGTTTATGTAAATTCGAAGATTAAAGATATTCGTTGCGGAGAGCGTTTATTATTTGATAGATAAAATTATGAAAAAACTTCTTTTTCTTATCGGATTGCTATGTGTGGTTACTGCCTGTGAGCAACAGGTCATGAAAAAACCCGTGAATCTTATTCCGGAAGATACTATGGTCGAAATTTTATCGGATATTGCGATATATCAGGCTGTTGACGGCTATGATCCGCTGCGGATTTCCTCGAATAATCTAAAGCTGGATGATTATATCTTTAATAAGTATAAAGTCAATGCTAAAATAATTGAAGCCAGTAATAAGTACTATGCGTCCGATGTGGAAGGATATAAAAGACTGTATAATAAGGTGATTGAAAGACTGGATGAGCAGCGAAAAGCGGTAGGCGCAGAAATCGAGAAAACTACAGGTGTTCCGCCTACGGATGCAGCTAATTAGTATATTCTTTCCCTAGATTTAAAAGATATTCCTCCATGGAGATAAAAGAATAGTTCAGTTCCTGAGCTATTTTTTTATTGCTGTAAATTTCCTGTGAGTGGGAGGATTTTGATGTAGCTTTTGTGAAACTTCTGCTACGGAACAATAGTTTGGAAAATAACCAGTCCAGTCGCCAGACTATCGCTGTGAGCAGCGGACCGGCATAAACGGAAGGTCTTTTTTTACCCATGCCGTCGGCGATGGTAAACAATATTTTTTCTAAAGAAAGATTTTCTGCGACAAGCGTATAACGGTTTCCGGCAAGATCACTGTTCATTAAGGCGGTCATGATGCGGATAACATCTTCAATAGCTATAATTCCGGTTACGCCTTTTGAGTAGAATGGGAATCCGCCGGCAATTTTTTTAAAAATCTGGCCGCTGCCGTTATTCCAGAAGCCGCTTCCGAAAATGATTCCGGGATTAACAACAATTACTTTTAAACCTTCCTGAGCGGCACGCCATACTTCCATTTCAGCGCCAAACTTTGTAATGGCATAATCACCGTGGAGTTTTTCGGGGTTCCAGTCTGTTTCTTCGGTAATGAGTGTTTCGCCTTCTTTTGTGTCGCCTAAAGCAGCGATAGAGCTTACATAGCAGAGTTTTTTGACTTTGAAATCCAGTGCACAATTGACAACATTGGCGGTGCCTTCAATATTGGTTTTGCGCAGCAATTCTTCGTCGTCCGGATCAAAAGAAATTAAGGCAGCACAATGGTACACATATTCTACTTCTTTAAAGGCTTTGCTTAAACGGGGAATGTCGGTAATATCGGCTTCAAACCAGTCTATTTTTTCAAACAGGGCCGTTTGCCGGTGTTTTTCAAAAAGCTTTTTGGTGTTTTGGATATTGGAATGCGAACGGTAAATAGCCCGAACGGCCTCTCCTTTCTGAAGTAAGTCCAGAAGAAGATATGCGCCTACTAATCCGGTTCCGCCTGTTACTAATATCATAGTTACAAATGTAGTAATTATAGCAGCTTATGGAAGTAGGAATTATATTAAAAAATACAAAATTGTCAAAAAGGATGCTTCATCAAATAGTTTAATTCGATTATCTTTGTGCAAATTGATTAAAAATGAAGAATTTTATTGAAGAAGTGACTTGGAGAGGAATGCTCCACGACGTTATGCCAGGCACGGAAGAACATTTGTTGGAGCAGATGCGTGTGGCGTATGTGGGTATTGACCCAACAGCGGATTCATTGCATATAGGACATTTGGTAGGCGTAATGATGCTGAAACATTTCCAGTTGAGCGGTCACAAGCCTTTGGCTTTAGTGGGCGGTGCAACCGGAATGATTGGCGATCCGTCCGGAAAATCAAACGAAAGAAATTTACTGGACGAAGCAACGCTGCGTCACAATCAGGATGCGATAAAAGGACAGCTGTCCCGTTTTCTTGATTTTACTTCCGACGCTCCCAATGCTGCGGAACTGGTAAATAACTATGACTGGATGAAGGAGTTCACGTTTTTGGACTTTATTCGTGATGTAGGGAAGCATATTACGGTGAACTATATGATGGCTAAAGATTCCGTTAAAAAACGTCTTTCGTCAGAATCGGCAGAAGGAATGTCTTTTACCGAGTTTACTTACCAATTGGTTCAGGGGTATGATTTCTTACATTTATTCAAAGCGAAAAACTGCACCCTGCAAATGGGAGGTAGTGACCAATGGGGTAATATTACTACCGGAACGGAACTGGTTCGCAGAAAAGAAAGCGGAAAAGCCTATGCGTTAACCTGTCCGTTGATTACAAAAGCAGACGGTACTAAATTCGGAAAATCAGAAGGTGGTAACATCTGGCTGGATGCTGCCAGAACATCGCCATACAAATTCTACCAGTACTGGTTGAATACATCCGATTTAGATGCTGAAAAATATATCAAGATCTTTACGTTTTTATCGAAAGAAGAAATTGAAACCTTAACGGAAGAACACCGAAAAGAACCGCATTTAAGAATCTTACAGAAACGTTTGGCGGAAGAGATCACAATTATGGTGCATTCAAAAGAAGATCTGGACAATGCGATTAAAGCGTCGAATATTTTATTTGGAAATTCAACTTCGGAGGATTTAAGACAATTGGATGAGAAAACATTTTTAGATGTTTTTGATGGTGTGCCGCAAGCGGAGATTGCTAAAGTGGAGATTGCATCCGGTTTAGGGATTGTTGATGCTTTAGCCGGTAAATCGGGATTCCTGTCTTCTAACGGTGAGGCAAGAAGAGCTTTAAAAGAGAACTCGATCGCGGTTAATAAGGAAAAAGTAGGAGAAGATTATTCCATATCCGATACGGATCTGATTAACGGACAATTCGTTTTGCTGCAAAGAGGTAAAAAGAATTATTTTGTTATCAGAGCAATATAATGAAAAGGGAGCTTTAAGCTCCCTTTTTTATTTTATAAAACCATCAGATTGCATCCGCGGATATCGGAATTGTCAAAACGGCCCAATACTTCGAAGGATTGGTTGGTGTATTTTTTTCCTAAATCCTGGGTGGCGATAAAGGAGCAGGAATTGATGTTTGCGAGGTCAATTACGTTAATGCCGCCGGTTTTTCCGTAGGCAATATACGATAAGGCGTCTTCGGTATCGCGGATCAGGATATCCATCCACGGAGGGCATTCAAAAACACCATCGCCTAAAGAATATGCCTGCGATAATAATTCGGTCATACCATATTCGGAATGGATCTTTGACACGCCGAATCCTTTGCATAAGATATCGTGCAGTTCTTCCCGGATGATTTCTTTGCGGCGCCCTTTCATGCCTCCGGTTTCCATGATAATGGTGTTTTTCAGGCTGAAATCCTGCATTTCAATTAAATCCAGTAAAGCATAGGTAACCCCTATCAGGATGACATTCTGTCCCTGCCTGTCCAGAGTAACCAGTTTTTCAATCAGCTCGTTATAATTGTTTAAATAGAAGCCGCTGTCAGGTTGATTGGATGCCTGTATTAAATCTTCTACCATGTAGATTAATGAAGAGCCTTCCCGTTCCAGATAAGACGGTAACAGGGCTAAAACAACATAATCTTCAATGTTGCCGTAAAATTGGGAAAATCCCAGACGGAAACTTTCTTCATAGTACTGTAAGTCGGTTATCAGGTGGCGGCTGGTACTCATGCCGGTTGTTCCGCTGCTGGTAAACGTGGTCTGTATGGGTTCGGTTGAACTTAATACATCATGACTTTTAAAAAACTGTATGGGTAAAAATGGAATGTCTTGAATGCTTTTGACATTGGTTTTGTCCTTTTTTAAAAGATTGCAAAAATCCTGATAAACACTATTGTTATCATATTGATGGCGAAAAACTTTGAGCGTTGTTTTCTCAAATTCTTTTTTGGATGCAATTTGAAATATATCGGATGTTGAGATCAAGGGAAATTCTTTTTGACAAAAATACAAAATAAAAAAGCACCAATAGAAATTGATGCTTTGCAAGGTTAAGGATTATGGAAGGCTATTTGATGATTAATTTTTTGGTCGCCGTTTTTCCTTCTTCAGTGACTTTAAGCAAATAAACGCCGCTGTTTAATTGGGAAAGGTTAACCGGGCTGTTGTTGTCGGCAGTGGTGTTTTTAACTTCTTTGCCCAGGATGTCATACATAAGAATCGATTTTGCAGCGCCGGAATCGGAAATGATAAACAGGTTGTCATTGGCTGAAGCCGGATTGGGATATATTTTCAGTCCTTCAATAGTGTGATCGGCTGTTCCCATTGGAGTGTTGTTTACGATGGAGAAATCGTCATAATAAATATATCCGCCAACATTTGTTGCCGACTGTCTGTAGGTTCTTGCCTGAAATCTGAAATGTGTGGCGTTAGCTGGTGCGGTCAGGGTAAAACTGATCTGTACCCATTGTGCGTTGTTGCTGGAATAGGAGGTGGGATGCAAAATGTCTCTGTTGTCTGTAAGTTCCATTTCTACGCCATTGTAGATGCTCACCCAGGAATGCCAGGCGCGGGAACGTGCTTTGGTATCGTTATCAAGAAGCCAATAGGAGATGGTATAGTTGTTTCCGGCAATAACCGGGATCAGATTGTTAGGACTTACGGTTTGGGTATCGTCCTGCGATTGGTGTTTTACGGCAGACAGGCCATTTTTTTTAATGCCGGTTTCTTTTGCTATAAAATTGTTTGCAGAAAACGTTTCGGTATTTACCGGTGTAAAATTTGTTGGAGTCGTGTTGTTTGTCCAATTTTCAAAATCCCCATTTGGAATTAAATTCGTCTGAGCACTGCCCGTTAGTGCTGTTGCGATGCTGAATAAAGCGAAGTAGATTTTCTTCATGGTATTTTTATGGAAAGATACCGTATGAAAATTTGTTTTTAATGACGATAATGTAAAGCTATGTTTAAATTTTAGCGGTTTTTTGAAGATTGTACGGAAATAAAAAAAAGCGCTGACATTGTCAGCGCTTTAAGAATATCTTGTTTGAAGAAATTATTTGATAACTAATTTTCTAGTTGCCGTTTTTCCTTCTTCAGTGATTTTAACGATATAAACACCAGCGTTTAAGTTAGAAACGTTGATTGCTGCTTCGTTCTCAACTTTAGTGTTGATTACTTGTTTTCCTAATACATCATAAACTGCAACTGATTTTACAGCAGTAGCGTCAGAAGAGATATAGAAGTTATTTCCGGAAACCGGGTTAGGGTATACTTTTAATCCAGCGATAGCGTTGTCAGTTAAGCTGGCAGTAGCTTGAGGAGTAACACTAGCCCAAGTGTTTCCTACTCTGATTTCGTCAATATGTGCTTTAGGAGTACCTGCTCCACTTGCAAGAGCATTTCTTAAGAAGATGTTTGCGAAAGTGTTGAATGCTGAAGTTCCTGAATTGTTTGATACAAATCCTGTTGCTGGTTCAGCTCCTCCTAAACTAGTAGGGTTTACCCATAATGTTGCATTAGTTGGTGATGCAGATTTATCATATTTTACAACTACTAAATAAGTTGTGCCAAAATTTAAATCTTGAACAAAATCAGTAAATGTAGGTGCTCCTCCGGATGTGTTTTGAATGCTTAATCTGTAATTAGTTCCTGTAGTAGAGTTGATACCTAAACGGGCACCAAAAGCAGTAGTTGAAGCTCCTAATCCGAAGAAGTAGTTAGGGGTTCCGCTTAATTGAGTGTTGTCGATAACATTGATTAATAATGAATAGTAAAGAACGTTATCAGCAGCATTTGGAGTGATTGCTCTGTTTATGTCTCTTGGAACGGCAGTATTATTTCCTGGTAATAAAATTTTATTACCTACTGAAGCTTGTAAGCCAGTGTAGGATAAGCTACCAGCGATAACGTCTATTGTACCTGAGTTTCCAGAAGTATTACTTTGTGTAGTCCAGTTGTTTGCTCCGGTAGTGTCAGTTGTAGCTGTTGAATTACCTCCGACATTTTGTCCTGCTGTATAGTTAAAACTTTCGGTTAAAACGGTTTGTCCGAAAGAATAAGCACTAGCTAATAATACTAATGATAAAGTGTAAAGTTTTTTCATGTTTTGAATTGTTTTTTAAAAAGTGGACAACAAAGTTAATAAGTATTCATTAGTTATGAAAACTTTTAATGTAAAATTATGGTTAATTATTGTAAATTTTGTTGTGTTAATTATCTGATAATAAGCTTTCTTGTTGCGGAAGCTTCACCTTCTTTGATTTTTATGATATAAACGCCGGCATTTAAATTGGCAATGTTTAACTCTTTGGAATTAAGAGTGGCCTGCAAAATACGTTTTCCCAATACATCAAAAATTTCAACTTCTTTGTCCTGTGAAGAACGGGAAGTGATGTAAATCTTGTCTCCGTTTGTTGGATTGGGATAAATGTTTAACCCTTCAATTGTAGTACCAGAAGAACTTTTTGATTCCTGTGCCATCGCGGTTACAGAAAACAAAAAGAGGGAGAATAGGATAATATAAAAGTAATTTTTCTTCATGTGTACAAATATTGTATAAAGATACAAAAAAAGTTCAAAATTTATGCCAAAAAAAATATCCCTCTTAAAAAAGAGAGATATTTTTCTGAAAAAGATTATTTTTTATGTAGATTAGAAACCGATAGCCCATCCTGTTGCCCAGCTTGGTGCTGCTGTTCCGTTTCCAGCTCCTGTTGCAGTAGTTGAAGTTGTAAATACAGCACTTACATCAGCACTTGAAGCATCCGTTTTCTTACCTTTTGAGTTTGTTCCGATTCCGTCGAATTTAACGTTAGTAGCTTTTAAAGTACCGTTAGCAACGTAAGCGATAGTTTGATCGTGCTCTACATCGAAACCAACTTTGAAATCTTTTATAACCAGGTTGCTGAACATTCCTTTAGTTCCTCTTCTTAATTTTAATGCCTGGTTTTCGGTATAGATGTTAGTATCCGCAGTACTTCCAGGTCCGATTAAAGTAAGGTTGGCGATTGTAGGGTTAGAGTTTGGATTTGCGTCAAAGTTGAACTCATAGTTGTCTGCTTCGATACCTCTGTTTCCTTTTCCGAAATCAATTTTACCATACCAGTTTGTGTTTGTTCCGTTCCATCCTTCTGTCCAGTCAAACTGATCGTCTTCGTTTCCGATAGATACTAAGTTTGAAGTGTTAACAGTTCCTCCGAAGAATTCGAATCCGTCATCAGCACCGTGGTAAACCTCTACATTTTCAACTACAGTTCCGGAACCTACACCGAAGAAAGAAATTCCGTTGAATTCTTTTTCTGTGTTAAAAGCAGCTCCGGAATATTCTACTCTTAAATATTTAATTACACCTGAATTGTCAGTAGCAACTGTACCACCATAAGTTAAATCAGCAACTTCTGATTGTGCAGTAACAGTACCTCTGTTAATCGGAGCTTTACCACAAATTACTAAACCTCCCCAGTCACCTGCATTTTTAGTAGCTAAACCGCTGGTCATGATAACCGGGCTGCTTGCTGTACCTAAAACGTTGATTTTACCACCTTGAGCAACTGCAATATAAGCAGATGTTCCTCCAGTACCTTCAATTCTTGTTCCAGCAGGAATTGTTAATGTAGCACCGTTATTTACTTGAATTTTACCTGTAAGCTTATAAGTTACACCAGCAACTAAAGTTACCGTACCATCATTGATTACTCCTTTGAAATCGTTTGCATTAGCAACGAAAGAAGAAGATGGCTGGGAGTTATTGTTGTTATCGTCATCAGAAGAAGAACAACCTGTTAAGATCCCTGCAGTTACTGCGAAAATTCCAAATAATTTTACAATCGATTTTTTCATTTTTTTTCTAAATAATTTTTTAGTTATGTCTTGATGCAAAAGTGCTCTGATTTTTCTGGAAACAGGTTAAGCGATTATCAATGTTAGATTAACTTATTTTGTCCTAATTATTAAGAGAATGTTTCTTGTGTTAAGTAATCTTGCTGCAAATAAAAAAGGAGCACGATCGTGCTCCTTTGTGTTTCTGTATTGTTTTCTTAAAACTGGTAACTAACGTTAAAACTCAGGTTCAAACCTTTAGTATAAGTTAATAATGTGATGTCGCCGTTATCGTTTTCCTGAACACGTTCGATTTTTGGATTCAACAGGTTTTTTGCAGTGAAACCAAAACCTAAGTTTTTGTTGATTTTGGATTTCAGGATAAAGTCCAGTGTGCCTACGGCTTTGTCAACCTGGTCGCCTCTGTAGTTTGTTCCGATAGCATAAATCCTGTCTGAGAAATACGAATAAGCCAGAGTTGTGGAAACATTCGCATTTTTATTATCCCATTCTTTTAAGAATGAAATATCAGCATTTAACAACAATGGAGAAGCTCCTGTAAAAGCGCTTTTAGCGTTTGTGAACTGTACCTGGTATCTTGTTTCGTTCTCAACCTTTGACGTATTCAAATCCTGGGTTGTATACATATAAGAAGCGTTTACGCCTGCTGTCAGCTTTTTAGTGTTGTTCTCACCGGATTCAAAAATTAACTTTCTGAATTCTGCTTCGGCACCGGCTACATAACCTCTGTCTCCTGTATTGATAAAAGAAATATCGTTAGTAGAAGAAGCGATCGTAACTTCGTTGATAGGATTAACAATATATTTACCAAAAGCAGTGAAAGATAGTAACTCGTCATTTTTAGGGAACATTTCCCATTTTAAGTCTAAGTTATAGTTGTCTGAAGGATATAAATCCGGGTTACCGATTTTTACCTCTGTAACATCTTCATAGATAAATAAAGCTCTTTCTTTAAATTGAGGAAGTGTGTAGGTTTTGCTTAATCCCAAACGAAGATTCTGCTTTTCGTTCAATTCGTATTTCATGATTAAATTCGGTAAGAAAGTCACTTTGTCGAATTCATCTTTGTCACCGGTCGGGTCAAGCTGTGTTTTCCAGTTTACTTTTTGGAAAATATACTCGGCACGTAAACCTAAAACCGCAGTAAGCTTGTTGCTGAATTTGTACTCGGTATTTAAGAATCCTCCGTGAATAATCTGCTCTCCGGAATATTTTTGAGGATCCAGGGCATTGCTGATTTCTGAGTTTCCAATGAAGGTACTCACGTTAAAGTAACCATTGTTCAGATTTTGCTGGTTGTAAAACAAATCCAGGTTGTCAGGATCAACAAGAGTACCCAGATAAGGACCTTCCGTTTTGAAGTTGAACTGTGTGGCTTTAAAATCTCTGTTTTTAAAACGACCGTTATACCCTAATGTGAATTTTCCTTTAAAATCACCTTCTCCGTCTTTTTTGAATTTATAGTCAACAGCGGCATTGGCAACGGTTTCATACTCTTTTAATCTCTGGAAATAACGGTGGTTGTCCGGTTTTGATTTACTGATTAGTACATAGCCTTCGTCAGTCTTTTTAAAAGAATTGTACATTCTGTCCGGTGTATCACCTGTGATGTTGTTTTGGGCTACACCCCAGTTGAATTTTGAACGGCTGCTGATCGTGTGCTCTCCCAATAACTGATTTACAAAAAGGGTGTTTTTGACATATTGAGAACGACGGATCAAACCGTTTCCGGTATCTTCCAAATCGGCAACATATCCGAAATACTCATCTTTAACCTGGCTGGAAGAGTTGATGAACAGGGAGTTGAAGCTGATTTTGTGGTTGTTGTTTATTTTGTAGCCAACATTTACCAATCCGGTGGTGTTGGTGTTGTAACCCATTGAAGTATAGGTTTTGAAATTTTTGTTGATCAAACTTCCGTCACCGCTAACGCTTCCTTTTGCGCTACCGTTTCTTTTGGAGGTATATTCATTGCTGAAAGATCCGGTTGCGAAAACGCTTAATTTTCCTTCAGCTCCGATGTCGAATGATTTACCTCCGGAAATTCCGAATGATCCGGCTACCGGAGTTTTACCTTCCAGCTGCCATGACTGAAAATCGTAGGCAGCAATTGTTTTCGGATTCGCCTGATTGCTGAAGCCAAAGCTGTTTGGTCCTTTCTGCAGGCTGAAATTGTCCTCTGCCAATGCGTTCGTGTTCACATTAGAACCGATGTCCAATTTTAAAAATCCTTTTCCTTTGTAGTCTTTCGATACGATATCTACGTTACCTCCGGCAAAATCTCCGGAAACTTTTCCGTTGTATACTTTGTCAATAGATACATATTCTACAATGTCTGTAGGGAAAATGTCCAGTTTGATATTCTTTTTTTCCGGATCGTTTGAAGGAATCGGCAGGCCGTTCATGGTGGTGGAGTTGTAACGGTCACCCAAACCTCTCACATAAATATTCCCGGAACCTTCCTGTTTGGTGATCCCTGTAGTTTTGGTTACAGCTGTTGCCACATCGCTAACCCCTTTTCGGGATAATTCCTGCGCTCCGATACTCTGTTTTATTTCAATTGCTTTTTTCTGTTCTACTAATAAAGCGCTTTCTTTCTGACGGCTGGTTTCTATTTTAAGAACAACATCTTCCAGTTGTACTCCGTTTGCACCAATTGCTTTGTCAATGGTTTTTGTTTCTCCTGAAGCTATTTTAAAAGGCACCTCAGTAGTTTCGTAGCCTAAGAAGGCAATCATCAAAATGTGATTTCCTTCCGGAACACTCAGACTAAAATTACCTTTTTCATCTGTACTTGCTCCAATTGTTGTACCTTTAATTGTTATACTGGCAAAAGGTAACGGTTCATTGTTCATTTCTTTGTCTGTAATGGTACCCTTGACAGTTCCCTTTTGTGCGAAGGCAAAGACCGTGAACAATAATGTTGTTAATAATAATTTAAATTTCATTGTGTGTTTATTAAATTTTGTGCAAAGGAACTTGGTGAGCGTTAACTTGAGGTTAGTGACTTGTTATGCTTTTGTTGGTTATTTATTACTAAAACGTTAACAGATTAAATAATCGTTAACACATGTAATCGTTTTGTATTATCTTTACCTTTACAACCCGAAAACACACATACAGTGTCCATTATGAAGAAAAAAGACATTAAGATTTTATTGGTTGATGATGAGCAAGATATCCTCGAAATTGTAGGGTATAATCTATCACAGGAAGGTTATCAAATCGTGACCGCCAGCAATGGAAGAGAAGCGATTGCAAAGGCAAAAAAAGAAATGCCGCAACTAATCATTATGGATGTAATGATGCCGGAAATGGATGGAATGGAAGCGTGTGAGAACATTCGTAAAATTCCCGAATTAGCCAATGTTATTATTACGTTCTTAACGGCAAGAAGTGAAGATTATTCGCAGGTTGCAGGTTTTGATGCCGGAGCAGATGATTATATCGCCAAGCCAATCAAACCAAAAGTGCTTGTGAGCAAGGTAAAAGCCTTATTGCGCCGCTTAAAAGAAGAAGAGCAGCAGGGTGATGTGCTTAGAGTAGGTGAAATAGAAATCAACCGCGAAGAGTACAAAATCGTAAAAGAAGGTGAAGAGATTATCCTTCCCCGTAAAGAATTCGAACTGTTTTACCTGTTGGCTTCAAAACCCGGAAAAGTATTCAAACGTGAAGAAATACTGGATAAAGTCTGGGGTAATGAAGTAGTTGTAGGTGGAAGAACAATTGATGTTCACATTCGAAAACTAAGAGAAAAAATCGGCGACGAATTGTTTAAAACCATCAAAGGAGTAGGTTACAAATTAGAAATATAAATGTCCATAAGCTTTAAAAAATCATACAGATTTGCGGTTAAATCTGCACTTTATATTACCATTTTTTCAACTTTATTAATTGCAGGATTGACCTATTGGTTTTTTGAACTGAATTACAAATTCTGTATTGTTTTTGCTTTAGGCGTATACTTCTTTTCCTTTTTCGTTCTGCAATACCGTGTGGAACGCTTTATTTACAGAAGAGTGAAAAAAATCTATGACGATGTTTCGCTTCTGGATTCTTCCACACTCAGAAGTCAGCCGGTTACTACAGATATGGCGACTTTAATGAACGAAGTGCAAAAATTTGCCAAAGACAAAAAAATTGAAATAGAAACCTTAAAAATTCGTGAGGAATACAGAAGAGAATTTCTGGGCAATGTTTCTCACGAATTAAAAACACCGCTGTTTACGGTTCAGGGCTACCTGCTCACGTTGCTGGATGGCGCGATGAACGATAAAGCCATCCGTAAAAAATACCTGCAGCGTGCCGAAAAAGGAGTGGAACGCCTTATCTATATCGTAAAAGATCTGGATATGATTACCAAACTGGAAGCCGGGGATCTGAACCTTGAATTTACCGAATTCAATATTGTAGATGTTGTTCAGAATGTTTTTGACCTGCTTGAAATGCGTGCCGACCAGAAAAACATCATGCTGATGTTTGACCGCAAATACCCGAAAGCGATTAAGGTTTTTGCCGACAAGGAAAGAATCCAGCAGGTAGTGACCAACCTGGTTGAAAACTCCATTAAGTACGGAAAAGAAAACGGAACGACTGAGGTTAGTATTGAAGACCTGGTAAACAATAAAGTGATCATCCGTGTTACCGATAACGGTGAAGGAATTCAGAAACAATACATTTCGCGTTTGTTCGAACGATTCTTCCGTGTCGATAAAAGCGGAGCCCGTTCGGAAGGCGGTTCCGGTCTGGGTCTGGCTATCGTGAAGCATTTAATTGAAGCCCATGACGAGCGCATTTATGTGGAAAGCAAACTCGGCGTTGGCTCAGAGTTTTCCTTTACGCTCGAAAAGACTAAATAATTGCCTCCAGGTTATTTCCTGGGTAACATTCTTTAACCCTTTATACAAGGCCACCTGAAGCAGGTCGTCTGCTTTAAAATCCTCCTGTCTGGAATACGGGATCAATCCTTTTTTCTTTAATTTCTTAGCCAGATATTCCTGTTCATATTGTCCGGGTGTTGGAATAAAAAAAGCTTTTTTGCCCAGTTGTGCCAAATCCATGATAGTCGTATAGCCGGAGCGGCTCAATACGATTTTACTTTGGTTAAAAGCCATCTCAAGCTCTTCTGTATTCATAAAATTATAACAGGTAAAATTCAGTCGGCGGGTAATGGTCTGCTCTTCTTCGATCACACCTCTGATAAAAATGATCTTGCCTTCAAAATATTTCAGCTCCAGTTTCAGCTTCTCTTCCAGCAGGGTGCGTTGCGGCTCCGGTCCGGAAAGGATAACCATAAGGTCATATATCGGTTCGACTGCTTTTTTGTGCAGACGGCTCAACGGGCCAATGTATTTCACGTTTAGTGAAGAGCTGTCCAGATGTCCTAATTTACCGGAAAGATTAGGTGTGCCGGCAATATCGGGAACCCAGCATTCATTAAACTTTTTAATAAACTGATGGTGTATTTTGGTCGTTATCCAGGAAGTATTTCCGGTCAGCACATTCAGCTGATGCGTTATAAACACCGTTGGGACCTTATTGGAATACAATCCCAGGCGATTGTCCGATATAATACCGTCAATCTCATGCTCATCGATCCAGCGTTCTATAGTGCTGTGCTCCGTGCGCATGGCTTTAACCATATTCGGGATCTGCGAAATAAGCTTCCATTTAAAATTGGCGCCGTTTTGGGCATACTGGATTTTATAGGAAGGCAATTCCAGTGTCTGCAAATGCGGAAACTCTTTTTCCAATAGTGATAAAGCAACACCATCGGAAGCAACTACCGGCTGATAACTGTTATTTTCCAAAGCCTCGATAATAGGAATGCATCGTGTGGCATGGCCTAATCCCCAGTTTAACGGGGCAACTAAAATTCTTTTTTTATGTACTTTATGCATTTTACAAATTTTCCAAAAGTTTTTCTCTTAATCCCGATAGCATTGGAAACCCTTTTTGAAAAAACAACCCAAATCAAACGCTGAAAGAACAAGTTTTTTCCAAAGATTAGCATGCATAACGGAAACTTAACGATTAAAATTGTCTGAAGTTTCGTTCAAAATAAGTATCTTTAATAACTTGTTTGATAAGTGCAAAGTAAAACTATTTTTGTTCTTGGATATTTCCGTAATTTTACCAAAATTTTAAGTTTAGTCGTGGGAAGTAAAAATAAATTAAAAAGATTTAAGGAAAACGAGACTTTCGGTAATGTTTTTCAGCCAACAAGAGAAGAGGTAGTAACGGATTCTTTTCCGTTAAAAGGAAAGTGGAATAAAGAATTTTTCAAAAACGACAACCCGCTTGTTTTAGAACTGGGTTGCGGAAAAGGAGAATATTCTGTAGGTTTGGCAGAACGTTACCCGGATAAAAATTTTATCGGTATCGATATCAAAGGGGCACGATTTTGGAGAGGAGCTAAAACAGCTGTAGCGAACGAATTGCACAATGTGGCTTTTTTGCGTACGCAGATTGAGCTAATCGAACATGTTTTTGATAAAAATGAAGTAGATGAGATCTGGATCACGTTTCCGGATCCGCAGATCAAATACAAACGTACCAAGCACCGCATGACCAATACGGAGTTTTTACAGCGTTATAAAAAAATACTGAAAAAAGACGGATTGATGAACCTGAAAACGGATAGCGAATTTATGCACGGCTATACGTTAGGATTGCTTCACGGAGAAGGACATGAGGTTATTTATGCGAACCACAATGTATACAAAAATGAAGGCGCTCCGGAAGTGGTAACAGCGATCCAGACCTTTTATGAAAAACAGTATTTAGAACAAAATAAAGCCATTACCTACATACAATTTAAAATTAAGTAGATGAACTATTTTATGCCGCTTATTCTGGGTTTTACAGCAGCATCCATCGGAATCACTCCGCCTGGATTGCTCAACATGACTGCTGCAAAAGTTAGCGTAAGAGATGGCAGAAATAAAGCCGTTATGTTTGCTTTAGGGGCGACACTCACTGTCCTTTTTCAAACCTATATGGCGGTTCTGTTTGCAAAATTTATAGACAGAAATCCCGATGTCATTAACCTTTTACAGGAAATCGGACTTGGGATTTTTGTTTTGCTGACGATTTACTTTTTTACAACAGCCAACAAACCGAAAAAACAAAAGGAAGAATTAAAAATGAGGAGCAAGACCAGCCGGTTCTTTTTAGGAATGCTGCTGTCTGCCCTGAATTTATTCCCGATTCCGTATTATGTATTCGTGAGTGTATGGCTTTCCCGAAACGGGTACTTCTTTTTTAACCAGTCCTATATTTCATTATTTGTATTCGGAGCGGTTTTAGGTTCTTTCCTGGTATTCTATATGTACATACTGTTCTTTAAAAAGAAAGAGGAAAAAAAACCGTCTTTCCTGATGAACAATATCAACTACATTATCGGGTCCATCACCGGGCTGGTATCCGTTATCACTCTGGTTAAATTAATCAACAATTACCTGGGCTAATGATAGCCGTTAACGACAATTTTTTTGAAAAAGTCTATGCCGTTGTCCGGCAGATTCCCTACGGAAGAGTAACCTCCTACGGTGCTATTGCAAAAGCATTGGGTGCGGCGCGTTCTGCCAGAATGGTAGGCTGGGCAATGAATGCCGCGCACGGAAAAGATGATGTACCGGCACATCGTGTGGTCAACAGAAACGGACTGCTTTCCGGGAAACACCACTTTGAAGGCACCAACCTGATGCAGCAATTGCTGGAAAGCGAAGGCATAAAAGTGAAAAACAATCAGGTGGTTGATTTTAAAAAAGTACTCTGGGAACCGGAGGTTACGTTTTAGGACGGCTCTTTCGGACTGTTCTCAATCAGGCAGATTATAAAAGTTGTTTTTTGCTCGTCACTCTGGTAACTCAGATAGCCTCCGTGTGCTTCAATAATATTTTTGGAAAGCGTTAAGCCAATACCGGCACCGTCTTTACGGGTGGTAAAAAACGGCAGGAAAATTTTATCCTTAATAGCCGCATCAATCCCAAAACCGTTATCGGAAATAGTCAGGTAAAAACGATTGTTGCTAAACGATGCCGCCACTTCAATAAATCGATCTTCAGCATTGCTGTTTTCCAGCGAAAAAATACTATTCGTAAACAAATTGATAATAACCTGTTCCATTTGTTGTTTGTCAAGGTGCAGCTGTCGGTTAAAATCAACCGTATTGCGAAGAGTAATGCCGTTTTTCTTAAAAAGCGGGGCCATGACCGCAATGCATTCGTCAAGCAGGATTTTAAGTTCCGTTTTTGTTTTTTGAGGGGAAGGAAGCATCGCCAGTTTCCGGTAATTGTCAACAAAAAACTGTAACTGGTCACTTCTGTTCACAATGGTGGAAAGACTCAGGCGGATGTCCTCGAAATCTTCATTGGAAAGTGTGTCCTGGTTAACAATGTCCTGGAGGTTTTGCGATAAGGAACGGATGGGCGTCAGGGAATTCATCAGCTCATGCGAGATAACCTTCATCAGGTTGATCCAGGCTTCTTTTTCTTTTTTCTCAATAACCCGCTGAATGGAATCCAGCAGTATAATATAGTATTCTTTATTGTTTGCTTTACTCAACGAAGACTGGAGTATAAACGTTTGCGGGTCGCTGTTCTCGTTAACCCGTATTTGTACAGGAGCTTTAAGTTCCTCAAAATTATTGTCTTCAATGACCTTGCAAAAAGCTGGCAGCTGGTTTTTTAAATACAACCATTTAGACACCTTGGGCACCGTAAAATAATCGGAAAAATAGTCATTTATTAAAAAGATATTCCACTCGTCGCTTTCTTTTTCAAGAATAAGAACGCCGCTGTCAATATTGTTCAGGATGGACTGGTAAATGATCTCTCTGGAAGTCTGTTCCTGCGCTCTTGTTTTTAAAACGTCATACAGTTCGTATAGCTTTTTATAATTCCCGAACTGGTATTCTTTCGAATAACTGGACGAAAAATCATTCTGTAAAATAGCCGAAATGGTTTTGTCGTAAAAGGAAAATACATTCTTGAAAAAAAAGTAAAGCTCGAGCAAAAGCAGTACCAGCAGGCAGATACAGCAAAACAGGCTGTAGGTGAGCCCTTTCTGAAATAAAAACAGGCCAAGCCCGGTTGTTAGTAAAATGACAAACAGCCGCAAAAACAAAGCATTATGAACTCTCCAGGATTTGGTCATCGAAACGGGATTTATTCTTTTACGTCAATTTTAAACTTCTCTATTCTCCGGTATAAAGCCGCACGGGAAAGCCCTAACTCTTCCGCAGTTTTGCTAATGTTGTTATGATGTTTGGCCAGTATTTTTTCTATGGTAGCCTTTTCAATATCGGATAGCTGGATCTCCTCGGCAGCTGTTTCCACCGGTACAATAACGGTCAGATCCAGGTCGGCTGCGGTTATGGTACTGTTTTCACATAGAATAACAGCGCGTTCAATCCGGTTTTCCATTTCGCGGATATTACCGTTCCAGGCGTGTTTTTCGATGTTTTGAAGTGCTTTTTCGGCAAACGTAATACGCTCGCGGTTGTACTTTGCAATCATTTGCGTCAGTAAAAAATCAGCCAGCGGAATAATGTCTTCTTTCCGGTTTCGCAAAGGCGGTAACAGGATTTCCATGGTATTGATCCGGTAAAACAAATCTTCCCGGAAATTTTTAAAAGCAACTTCCTGTTTTAAATCCAGATTGGTAGCGGTAATGATGCGCACATCCAAAGGTCTTGGTTTTGCTTCGCCAAGCCGGGTAACCGTTTTATTCTGAATGATCTGCAGTAATTTGGATTGCAGGTGCAGGGGAATGTTTCCGATTTCGTCTAAAAAAATAGTGCCGTTCTGAGCCGCTTCAAAGCGCCCCGGGGTATCGGTCCTGGCATCGGTAAAAGCCCCTTTGGCATAGCCGAAAAGCTCACTTTCAAAAATATTCTCATTTAAGGAACCCAGATCAACATGAATAAAAGGCTTGTCTTTACGATTGGAATTTTGATGGATATATTCGGCAAAAACATATTTTCCGGTACCGTTTTCACCCAGTACCAGCACGTTGGCATCCGTTCGGGCTACCTTTTCGGCAATGGCATACGCCTGTTTTATAGCGGCGGAACTACCGGTAAAAATAACTTTGTTTTTAGGGAGTGCCTCCGACTTTTTAGTTTCTTTCCGGCTCTTTAAAACGGCATTTTGCAATAACGAGATCAGCTGCTCGTTGTCCCAGGGTTTCATGATGTAGTCAAAAGCACCGCTTTTTAAGCCTTCCACCGCCGTTTCTACCTTGCCAAAAGCCGTCATTAAGATCACGATCGTATTGGGAGAAAGGGTTTTGATCTCTTTCAGCCAGTGAATTCCTTCGCGGCCATCTTCAAAACCAATACGGTAATTCATGTCCAGTAAAACAACATCAATGGGATTATCGGCAAGCAACTGCACAATTTTTTTAGGAGAACTTACCGTAAGGATGGTTTCAAAATGTTTTTTTAACAGCAGTTTTGCCGACAAAAGAATGTCTTCCTGGTCATCGATGATTAAAATTTGGGCTTGCATTTTTTTCATGGCTGTTCGATTTCGTACAAAAAGTGTCCGATAATGAACACTGCTTTATTTTGATTGATTGGGAAAGGCTTGATTTTTAGCAAGTTTTTGATTTATAAATCTATGGCACAAAATTGACTATGGATAATACAACAAAAACAAATAAAAATGGACACCGTTATTACCCGTAAAAATAGAAAAAATAGCTATCGTATCGGATTTATTTTGCTCTTTTTAGCGGCGGGTTATTTTGCTTATGCAATGATTACCAATGAAAGAAGTCTGAATATCAGCCAAAGTGAAATCATTGTAAAAACTGTAGAAAAAGAATACTTTGAAGATTTTATCGCCTTCCAGGCAAAAGTGGAGCCGTTGCATTCCATGCTGATAAATGTTGTTGAAGGGGGTTCCGTTCAGGAGATCTTTGTAGGAAACGGTGATAATGTTGAAAAAGGACAGGCTTTGGCAAAATTGTACAACCCGAATACGGAACTCAGTTACCTGACGCAGGAAACTTCCATTATTGAACAGATCAATAATTTAAACAAGGCACGGCTGGATATCCGGAATCAGGAACTGAACCTGGCAAAAGACCTTATTGCAATTGAGCACGATTACAATGCTGCCAAACAACTATATGATCTGAATGAAAGACTGTTCCGAAAAGAGATCATTGCTAAAAACGACTGGGAAACCACTAAGGAGAGTTTTCGTTTTCAGCAGGAAAGAAAAAACATTATCCAGCAGAGTATCCAAAAAGAAAAACAAACCAACCGCGTACAGATCGGCCAGATCAACCGGTCGATTGCAACAATGGAAAAAAGCCTCGAGATTTTAAGAAGCAATAAGAAAAACTTCCTGGTTACCGCCCCTTTATCTGGCAGACTTTCCTCTTTTGAACCTATATTAGGGAAAACCTATCAGGCAGGAGAAAGTATCGGTAAGATTGACGTGATGAAAGGATACAAGCTAATGGCAAAAATAGACGAGTTTTATCTGGAAAGAGTCGCTACGGGACAAAAAGGAACGATAGAATATAAGGACAAACAGGTGAACGTTATCATCTCAAAAGTGATTCCGGAAGTAAAAGAAGGCAAATTCCAGATTGAGATGAACTTTGAAAGTGAAAAAGACCTGGATTTACAGCAGGGATTAAGTTTTGGCGTAAAGCTGATCCTTTCCGAAAGCACCAGGAAAATTGTATTGCCCAAAGGCAATTTCAGTCAGGAAACTTCCGGGAAATGGGTTTTCGTGGTTCAGGGAAATAAAGCCGTAAGAAGATCGATAACACTGGGAAGGGAAAACCCGTTGTACTTTGAAGTGCTGGACGGCTTAAAAGCAGGGGAAAAAGTGATTACCTCTTCCTATAAAGATTACCAGGAGGTAACCGTATTAAATCTCGAAAAATAGCATCATTAAAAGAGAAACCGCCAGTAAAAGCAGCTTGTATAAAAGATAAAGCCGTAACTTTTGCAGTCGTGACGACTAAAAAACATATACATTTAGCAGCCGCTTTAAAGCAGGTAAAAGCAATCTGACAAGGGATGCCCAATGTGGAAAAAATAAAACAAACGGTGCTGTTTTACGAACAGGCTAAAAAAATAATTAAGAAATCAATCATCAATCAATAAACGAACAGTTATGATAAAAATCGAAAATCTTTCAAAAGTTTTTAGAACGGAAGAAGTCGAAACAGCCGCCTTAAACGGAATATCCTTACAGGTTAATGAAGGCGATTTTGTGACCATTATGGGACCTTCCGGCTGTGGGAAATCGACATTGCTAAACATTGTAGGACTTTTGGACAGCGCTTCCGGCGGCAGTTACCTGATGCTGAATCAGGAAATCAACGGCTTAAAAGAAGTGGAGAAAGCCAAAGTGAGAAAACAAAACATCGGGTTTATTTTTCAGAATTTTAACCTGATCGATGAGCTTTCGGTGTATGATAACATAGCGCTGCCGCTGATTTATAACAATGTGAATGCTGCCGAAAGAAAGAAAAAAGTTGAAGCAATAGCGCAAAGACTGTCCATTTCACACCGTTTAAAACATTATCCGCAGCAGCTTTCCGGCGGACAGCAGCAGCGTGTAGCCGTAGCCAGAGCTTTAATTAACGACCCTAAAATTATCCTTGCCGATGAACCTACCGGAAACCTGGATAGTAAAAACGGAAATGAAGTAATGGAGCTACTGACCGATTTGCACGCAAAAGGAGCCACGATACTAATGGTGACCCACTCGGATTATGACGCTTCTTTCTCGCAGAAAACAATTTACATGAAAGACGGCACCATTCTTACCGAAAAAAACAATTCCAGAAATGTAGACGTCTTTGTTGACGCAAAAGAAAACTAACCTTAAACAGACACAACCATGATACGATTTATTATTACAGCAACGATAGGACTTGTAGGATTACTTTGTAATGCCCAGGTTTCCGAAAACAGAGCGATTGCCGGTTTTACCAAAATTGAAGTTTCCAAAGGCGTTCAGGTGTTTTTTACACAAGGGAATACCACGACAGTAAAAGTGGAATCCGATAATGAAGATAAATTAAAGCAGATAGTTACGGCCGTAAAAGGTGAAACACTGAAAATCAGTGTGCAGTCCAAAAAAGGCTCAACCAATTTCCAGGTATTAAAAGTGTCGGTAACGGCACCCAATGTATCGTCTTTTAAAATTGATTCCGGTGCCGGATTTTCGTCAGAAAACACCATTACGGTTAAAAAAGCGGTTGTTGATCTGGCTTCCGGGGCGGTATTTTCCGGAAACATAAAAGCTACAGAAGCGGTATTGAAACTCAATTCGGCGGCAACTTTTAAAGGAAATATTGAAACCAAAGATCTCGGCGCAAATCTTTCCGGTGCCTCCACTCTGAAAGTGACCGGCAAAGCCGAAAATATGAAACTTGAAACCGCCAGCAGTTCGTTTTGTAAAGCAAAAGACCTTGTGGTACAAAATGCTGTGGTAAAGGCAGAAAGTGCCGCAGTGGTTACGGTAAATGTAAAGAATTCGCTGGATGTATCGGCTAATTCAACGGCTGTTGTTAAATATTACGGAACACCTAAAAATATAAGCCAGCAAAAAGCAACTTTGGGTAAAATTTCAGCCGAATAGGAAGGTTCAGAAAAGATAAAATGAGAACACTGAAAATAACAATGGCTGTAGTACTGTTGAACACCCTGAATGCTTTTGCCCGGGAATGCAATTGTGGACAGAAATTCCGGTTTGTGAAGCAGTACATGGCTGAGCAATAAGGTGCTTCCTTAAAAATATAAAACTATGATTTTAAACTGGTTAAAAATATTTGTTTATCATTTTAAACAAAACAAACTGTTCTCAATACTGAATGTATTGGGGCTGAGTATCGGAATTTCGGGATTGATCTTTGCGATCCTGTACTGGAATGAGGAACATTCGTACAATGCCTGGAATCCGGAAAAAGAAAAGATATTTGAAGTGTTTAACGATATGGGCGATGCCGGTATCTGGGCCTCCAATCCGGCTCCGCTCGGACCGATAGTAATCAAAACGTCTAAGGATATTGATAGCTATTGCTATTACAATCCGTGGTATTATGAGGAAATTGTAAGCTACAAAGGCAAAAAAGAATTAATCAATAAAATTATTGATGCCCAGAGCAACTTCTTTTCCTTTTTTCCTTTTGAATTTGTCAAAGGAAGCCCGAAAACGGCTATACAGGATGGCAATAGTATGGCGATTTCAGAAAGCACGGCCAGGCTGCTCTTTAAAGAGGAAGAGCCGTTAGGAAAACAGGTAGAATACTCCGGAAGAATTTTTATGATCCGGGGCGTGTACCGCATTCCCGGGAAATCGTCACTGGCACCGGAAGTTGTTACCAATCTGATCGCATCAAGCCTGCAGGAAAATAGCGACCAGTGGGGCAACTATAATTATGGACTGTTGCTGAAACTAAAAAATCCGGCAAAAACAGCTGCGGTGATCAAAACAATAGACAGGATATATTATGAGAACACCACTTTAAAAATGGCTAAAGAGCAGGGATTGAGCGGTCCGGAATTTGTAAAAAGATATGGTGCTACCAAATCCGGGCTCAGTTCGTTAGAAACGGCAAGGCTTAATGAGAATGTCAGTATTCTCCCGGAGAAAAAAGGAAACTACCAGTTTTTGGTAATCATGATCGGCTTATCGGTACTTATTTTAGTATTGTCCATCGTTAATTATGTAAACCTGACAACGGCAAATGCCATCAAAAGAGCCAAAGAAGTAGGCGTCAGAAGAATTATCGGAGCTACTAAAAAACAAATTATACAGCAATTTGTTTTCGAAACCATTTTAGTGGTCTGCTGTGCCGTGGTGTTGTCGCTTATGTTAGTGGAACTATCGTTGCCGTATTACAACTCCTTTTTAGAAAAATCGCTTGAGCTGGAAGGAAGCCAGTTTTATTTACAGTTACTGGGCATTGTGCTGGTTGTTATTTTGGTGGCCGGAATTTTTCCGGCAGTTTATGTATCCAATTTCGAAACCCTGAAAGTACTGAAAGGAAATTTCGGACGCAGTAAGAACGGAGTATGGCTGCGAAACGGAATGCTGATCCTTCAGTTTACGATAGCCACTTTTTTTATAATAGGTTCCTATATTGTTTACCAGCAGGTGAACTTCATGATGAACAAAGAACTGGGCTTTCAGGGAAATCAGGTTATTGATATTTCTTTTAGAAGAACCAGCAACGAAGGGAATTTTGAACGCTATGCCACCATTAAAAAAGAGCTGATGAAAATTAAAGGCGTGCAGGACGTTTCGGCAGGAACTTTTAATTTCAGCGGCAGCGGAGCAACCTCAACATCCGGATTTAACTATAAAGATGTGGCGGTCCAGGGACAAAATATGGCAATCGATTTTGGAATGCTGAAAATGCTCGATATCAAAATGCTGGAAGGTAGAAACCTGTCGCCGGGTATTGCATCAGATACGATTGATTCGGTGATCCTTAATAAAACAGCACTGGACAGGCTAAACGAGAAAGAACCGTTAGGAAAAGAAATTTCATGGAATGGCAACAAACTTAAAATAGTAGGAATTGCCGATGATTTCCACCTTTTCGGACTACACGAAAAAATCCCGCCTATGGTCTTCTTCCACATTAAAACCATTCCATGGATGGGTAAAACCATGAGCCGGGTGTATGTTAAAATGTCACCGGAGGACATGGAAAAAACCATAGCAGCACTGGAAAAATTCTGGACCAAAAAAGTAGATACGGATTACCCGTTTAAATATGATTTTGTAAACAAGGAATTTGCCAGAACCTATGCCGCCTATGTCAAACAACGAAACCTGTTTGCCTTGCTAAACGGAGTGGTGATATTGATCGCGTTATTCGGATTATTTGCACTGGCATCCTATTCGATTGAAAGAAGAATGAAAGAAATTGCCATTCGCAAAACATTGGGTGCCGAAACCAAAACATTGCTGAAAGAACTGTCTTTGCAATACCTTATTTTCGGAATAATCGGGTTTGTTGCAGCAACTTTCCCGGTGTACTATCTGCTCAATAAATGGCTGGAAAACTTTGCGTTCCGAATAACGATCGCGGTGAGTCCTTTCATTATCGGATTCCTGGTGCTGATGTTTTTAACACTGCTGATCGTCCTTTCGAAAGCCTATCAGGCTACGCGGGTGGATGTATTGCGATACCTGAAGTACGAATAGTATTGGCTATTATTATAACTACCTTTTGCTGTGACTGGATTTTTTCAGTCACAGCATTTTTTTTAAAGAAAGGGCAGTTTTGATGATAAAATGTGAACTTTTAAGTGAATTTTAATTGCCTGAAAATCTTTTCAGCAGGAAAGGAGCATGGGGAAACAGCTGGTAACTATTGTAATTACGGTGGTTTTGGAGGGATAATGACCGGGGAGAAACAACTCTATCGCACTATAAACAAATACAATTCTTTATCTTTATTTTAAGAACTTTTCATCTTATCTTTGCAAGATAGAGTCAGTCTTAATAAACGACTTAAAGAAAATAATATAATGAAATTAGATAGAAAAGAAATTCTTAAAGCATTGGAGTCCATTTCCATAGCTGGAGAAGGTAAAAATATGGTTGAAAGTGGTGCTGTTCAAAATGTAATCACTTTTGGAGATGAGGTTGTAGTCGATTTATTGTTGCATACGCCGGCACTGCATATCAAAAAACGTGCTGAGGTGGATATCATGAAAGTAATTCATGAGCAGGTTTACGATAAAGCCAAAGTAAAAGTAAATATAAAAGTTGAAGCCCCTGAAAAACCGGAAATTAAAGGCAAATCAATTCCGGGAATCAGTAATATTATTGCTGTTTCTTCTGGAAAAGGGGGAGTAGGAAAATCTACTGTAACGGCTAACTTAGCGGTAACACTGGCTAATATGGGCTTTAAAGTTGGTGTCCTGGATGCCGATGTATACGGACCGTCGATGCCTATCATGTTTGACGTTGAAAAGGCCAGACCTATTTCTGTTGAAGTGGATGGCAAATCAAAAATGAAACCAATTCAGAGTTATGGCGTGGAAATACTATCCATCGGATTTTTTACAAATCCGGATCAGGCAGTAATCTGGAGAGGACCAATGGCTTCAAAAGCATTAAACCAGATGATTTTTGATGCCGATTGGGGAGAATTAGACTTTATGTTACTGGATTTACCACCGGGAACCGGAGATATCCATTTATCCCTGATGCAGTCACTGCCTATTACCGGAGCGGTAGTGGTAAGTACGCCACAGGCAGTCGCTTTGGCCGATGCTAAAAAAGGTGTGGCAATGTTCCAGGCAGAAAGCATCAATGTTCCGGTTTTAGGAATTATTGAAAACATGGCCTACTTTACACCGGAAGAATTACCAGATAATAAATACTACATCTTCGGAAAAGAAGGTGCGCGAAACCTGGCAGAAGATTTACAGGTGCCGTTTTTAGGAGAAATTCCAATTGTTCAGAGTATCAGGGAAGCAGGCGATTACGGTCGTCCGGCGGCTTTACAGACCGCTTCTCCGGTAGAAAAAGCATTTGAAGACTTAGCGCGTTCCGTAGTACAGGAAGTAGTAGACAGAAATGAAAGTCTGCCTCCTACAGAAGCAATAAAAATTACCACGATGGCTGGATGTTCAGCTGTAAAAAAGAAATAAAATGACAACAGAAGAAATCAAATTAAACGTTGAGAAAGCACTGGAAGAGATTCGTCCCTTCCTGAATTCAGACGGAGGTGACATCACACTTATTGACATCGAAGATGATAAGCATGTGAAAGTCCGCCTTGAAGGCGCTTGTACAGCTTGTAGCGTGAATCAGATGACCTTGCGTGCCGGAGTTGAAACAACTATAAAAAAATATGCTCCACAGATCGAGACTGTGGTTAATGTAGCATAAGTTCAGGATATTTAAGTCTCAATTTTCGATAACAATATTGAAAATTGGGACTCTTTTTGCTTTCAGGATCCTATCCTGTATAGTTTTTTAATGCTTTCCATTGTTAGATTTCTTGATATTTGTCATAGAATGTGAAAATAATTCTAAGGACTTTTGTGTCCTTAAAAATCCATTAAATAATGATTGAAACAGATATACTAATTATTGGCGCAGGTCCCACAGGACTTTTCGCTGTTTTTGAAGCAGGACTTTTAAAATTAAAATGCCATATCATTGACGGTCTTCCGCAGCCCGGAGGACAATTAACAGAATTGTATCCTAAAAAACCAATCTTTGATATCCCCGGATACCCGTCCGTTTTAGCGGGAGATTTAGTGAACAACCTGATGGAACAGATCAAACAGTTCCAGCCTGGTTTTACGCTGAATGAAAAAGCAGAAACTATAGAAAAACTGGAAGATGGTACGTTTATCGTTACCACCGATAAAGGAACGCAGCATCATGCAAAAGCCGTTGCGATTGCCGGAGGTTTGGGTAGTTTTGAGCCGAGAAAACCAATCCTGAAAGATTTGGAATTCTACGAACAGGAAGACAGAGGTGTAGAATATTTTGTAAAAGATCCGGAAAAATTCCGCAACAAGAAAGTGGTTATTTCCGGAGGAGGCGATTCGGCATTGGACTGGAGTATTTTCCTGGCCGATGTAGCTTCGGAAGTGACTTTGGTTCACAGAAGAAACGAGTTCAGAGGTGCGCTGGATTCTGTGGAAAAAGTACAGGAATTGAAAAAAGCGGGAAAAATCAAATTGGTTACACCGGGAGAAGTTGTCGGATTTAAAGGTTCGGAACGAGTTGAATCGGTAGATATCGAAATTAACGGTGCCCGGATGAATGTGGTTACGGATTACTTTATTCCGCTGTTTGGATTAACACCTAAATTAGGCGCAATTGCAAACTGGGGACTGGAAATCGAGAAAAACGCGATTAAAGTGAACAATGCACTGGATTACCAGACAAATATTGAAGGCATCTACGCTATTGGCGATATCAATATTTATCCTGGAAAATTAAAGCTGATTTTATGCGGTTTCCACGAAGCTACGCTGATGTGTCAGAGTGTATATAACAAGCTGAATCCGGGTAAAAAATATGTGTTAAAATATACAACGGTTAGCGGTGTGGACGGTTTCGACGGTACCCGTAAAGAAGCTGAAAAAGCAGTTGTAAAATCGATAGATTAGAAATAAACGGGCTGTAGCCTGTTTTGTAAACAGAAAAGAAATGTCGCAGGATATAACGATAACAATTACCGATAGAGAAGGCGCTACGCACGAGGTTCAGGCACCAACAGACATGAATATGAATATCATGGAACTGGTCAGAGCCTATGAGCTGGCACCGGAAGGCACTATCGGGATCTGCGGTGGAATGGCAATGTGTGCCTCTTGTCAGTGTTATATCTTAAACGATGTAGCGGTCCCGGAAATGGGCGATGACGAAGAAGCCATGCTGTCGGAAGCATTTAATGTGAAGCCAAACAGCCGACTGGGTTGCCAGATTCACATCACCGAAGATTTAGACGGATTAGCGGTGGAATTAGCACCGGAATATTAAAGCGAAGATTTTTCTTCGCTTTTTTTTGTAACATTTTATAAAGTACTCCGTATAATTACAGTATTTATAAAATTTCCCTTTAGGGATTAAATTAATGATTCAAACTTCCTATTCACCCGGTTTACATAAACTGCTCACACTTTCGGTACAGGACGACGGTATCCTTAAAGATGCCCGGGGTTTTGCCGATTTTACCGAAAAAATTCTGGAAACCTATAATCTGGAAAAAGTAGGCCTGGTAACACATTCTTTCGAAAATAATAGTTTTACAATTGCAGTATGTCTGAAAGAATCCCATATTTGCATTCATACCTGGCCGGAGTTCCATCAGCTGACAATCGATATTTACCTGTGTAATTATCTTCAGGACAATTCCGGAAAAGTTAAAGATATTGCTAACGATTATATCAGTTACTTTCGTGCGGATATTATTAAAGATTTTGAAATTAACAGATAATTTATGAAAGTAACGTGTTATCAGTGTGATACTGCTACGGATATTGATGTGAATTTTGAAGTAGTGCAGTTTGTCTGTCCTGGCTGTAAAAGTGTGTACCTTTCCAATAAAGAGGGTGACTTTGTTTTTAGAAAACAATACAGCTACAAGCGGGAATATGACGGACTGAAAGTGGGGCAGAAAGGAACCTTGAAGAATGTCGAGTATACCATAACGGGTATTATTGTAAAAAACATACCCGAAAATTTCTTTTGGACGGAATATATACTAACGGATGCAGCCGGAAATTTCCGGTATTTATCTGAAGCAAACGGACACTGGATATTGCTGGAAGAAACAGAAGACGCGCATTTGGCAAGCACGAAACTGAAGCATATTACCTATAATGATGTTACGTATAGCCTGTATGAAAGTACCAGTGCTACAATTGCCTCAGCAGAAGGTTATTTTGATTTTGAATTGCCGGTAAAGGCAATAAGAATGACAGAGCACATAGCGCCACCTTATATTATTTCGAAAGAAAATATAAATAGTGAAAAAACCGTATTCACCGGCGAACATATTTCAAAAAGTAAAATAAAGAAGGCATTTAAAGCGGATTATGTGCCTGCAACTGTTGGCATTGGAATCGTACAGCCATTTGTTTTTAATATCCGGAACCTGGCGCTTATTTTGTGTTCCTGTATGCTGCTGATACTGTTAACCCATCTGTTTGTTTATAACGATAGGGAGGAAAATGTTGTTGTGAGCAAGGACCTTCACTTTAGTGAATTTAATAATAAAGAATTTATATCGCCTTCTTTTACTTTAAAAGGAGGAGCAGCACCTTTAACGGTTGCGGTTTTTTCAGAAGTAGATAACTCCTGGGCTAACGTTCAGGTAGCTTTGGTGAATGAAAAAACAAGTGAAGAAATTTACGCCAATAAAGATGTGGAATATTATCACGGCTATACCGATGGTGAAAACTGGTCTGAAGGAGATAAATCGGAGGATTTCAGTATCTGTGGCGTTAGTGCCGGACAGTATCACTTGACCATTACGCCTCAAAAAGCACCCGAAGACAATAGTAATACCTATATGAGGGTTACCGCTGTCTGGAATCAGGCCTCCATGTGGAATGTCTGGGTAATTGTAATAACAATCATTGTTTTTCTGGTTATCGTGTATTATTTAAGCGTGTATTTTGAAAAACAGCGATGGGCAGAAAGTGTGAATTCCCCTTATATAAACGATTAATTTCAGATGGATAGTATTGTAAGCTTTATAAAAAATAATAAATGGTCTTTGCTGGTTGCACTAGCCGTTTATCTGCTGTATTTACAGTTTATATTCTCCGGAAACAGGATCTGTGACTGTGTTGCAACAGAAAAATACGGAAGCAGTAACGGAAGCAGGGTACACGTTGGACGTTTTTATCATAAATAGTTTTAAAAATAAAAATATATGGATCTTATCACATTAAAACCGATTTTAAATTCTGTTGTTTTCTCACTATTAGGAGTACTGATCCTTTTGGGAGCCTATTTTGTCATTGAAAAATTAACCCCGGAAAACACGTGGAAAGAAATTGTTCAGAAAAATAATATTGCCGTTGCCATCGTTTTTGCGGCATTTATAATTGGAATATCAATGATTATTAGTGCAGCAATACATGGGTAAAAAGTACCTGAAATTTGAATTTCTGCTGCTAATGGCTGTATTTACAATTGCCACTTGCGGCCTGGTATACGAGCTGGTGGCAGGAACACTGGCCAGTTACCTTTTAGGGGATTCGGTTAAACAATTCTCGTTCATCATTGGAGTGTACCTTTTTTCAATGGGAATAGGCTCTTACTTCTCAAAATTTATCCGGAAAGACCTGCTCAATACTTTTGTAGAGATTGAGATCCTGGTAGGATTAATTGGCGGACTGAGTTCGGTAATCCTGTTTTTATTATTTGAAAGTGTCGATTACTTCCAGTTTATCTTATACCTTCTGGTATTTGTAACAGGATGCCTGGTTGGTCTGGAAATACCGCTTTTAATGAATATCCTGAAGGATAAGGTAGCCTTCAGGGATTTGGTGTCTAATGTTTTTACATTCGATTATATAGGCGCTTTACTCGCTTCGATATTATTCCCTCTGGTTCTGGTGCCGCAGCTTGGTGTAATGCGAACCTCGCTGTTTTTTGGAATGATCAATGTTAGTATTGCCATCGTATTGTGTTTTGTTTTAAAAAACGAATTGAAACGCCCTTATCTCCTTAAAGCAAAAGCGATAGGCTCTTTCGTATTCCTGCTTCTGGTATTTCTTTTTTCGGAAGCGATTCTTTCTTTTTCGGAAGGGAAATTATACGGTGAAAATATTGTCTATACCAGTTCAACCCCATACCAGCGTATCGTATTGACACATAACAAAAGCGATTACAAATTATACCTCAATAACAACCTGCAATTCAGCTCTGCCGACGAATACCGCTATCATGAAGCACTCGTGCATCCGGTAATGGCTGCAGCAAAAAAAGTGGAAAATGTACTCGTTTTAGGCGGTGGCGACGGACTGGCTGTAAGGGAAATACTAAAATATAAAGACGTGAAAAACATTACCCTGGTCGATCTTGACGAGGGGATGACAAAACTTTTTAAAACCAATAAAATACTGACCGGTTTCAATCAGCATTCCTTAACAGACGCAAAAGTTAAAGTGTTTAACCAGGATGCCTATATATGGACAAAGAACTGCAAAGAAAAGTTTGATGTGGCCATTATTGACTTTCCGGATCCGTCTAACTATAGTTTGGGCAAATTATACTCCTTAAACTTTTATAAATCACTGCACGATATACTTTCAAAAGATGCGGTCGTTGTAGTACAGACAACGTCGCCTTACTTTGCACCCAAATCATTCTGGTGTATCAATAAAACGGTAAAAGAGATCTTTCCTCAGGTGGATGCCTACCATGCCTATGTGCCTTCCTTCGGAGAATGGGGCTATACGATAGCCGCAAATAGCTTTGCAACCTCTTTTGATAAGGTAAACAGAAAAGTAAACGGATTGCGGTTCTATAACTATCAGTTTCATAAATTGAATTATTTTTCAAAAGATATGATTGCAAATTCGGTAGAGATCAATCGTCTTGATAATCAGATTTTAGTACGTTATTTCGATGAAGAGTGGGGGAAACTATAGTTCAAGAAGAACATTTATAAAAGGAATAGCGACATCCGTATTATTGGTTTCCGTTTTACAATCCTGTAAAGAGAAAGTCATTAACTTCATGATCCGCCTTTCCGGAACAAACCATATTTTAGGACACCGGCTAAGGCTTAATGATTTTCCAAAACCGGTAAGAACGATTACAACACCATATCTTATTATTGGCGGCGGAATAGCAGGCTTAAGTGCTGCCCGGCAATTTGCTAAAAAAGGAATTACAGATTTTTTAATCGTTGAATTGGAAAATCATGTAGGCGGAAACTCGTCAAACGGTGAGAACAAATACTCAAAATATCCGTTGGGAGCACATTACCTGCCCCTACCTAATTTCAGTGATAAAGAATTGTTGGCATTCCTGGAAGAAGCACAGATTATTGTCCGTTATGATGAAAAGGGATATCCGGTATTTGATGAAGAACAATTAACGTTTTCGCCTCAGGAACGGCTGTATTATAAAAACAGCTGGCAGGAAAGCCTTGTTCCGAAATCAGGAAACACGGCCGGAGAGAACACAGCATTTCAGTTGTTTTTTGAGAAAATGGATTTTTTCAGAACCGCAAAAGGATCGGATGGAAAATACCTTTTTGATATTCCGTTAGCGCAGTCTTCCAATGAAAAATATGCTAAGGATTTTGATAACATAACGATGAAACAGTGGCTCGGTGAAAACGGATTTACTGCCGGACCGTTATTAAATTATGTAGACTATTGCTGCAGAGACGATTTCGGATATGGAATTGAATTTGTTTCTGCCTGGGCCGGCATACACTATTTTGCCGCAAGAAAACACGATGCAACTTCTGATAAAGTCGAAAATGTACTAACGTGGGCCGAAGGTAATGCAAGATTGGCAGCTCATTTAAAGCAATATGTCGATGGAAAAACCTTAAAAAGACATCTGGCCCATAATATTACGATTCAGAATGATAAAGTTGTAACCAGGGTGTATAGTGATGAAACGAAAGAAACAATAGAAATACTGGCAGATAAAGTTATTTTAGCCACCCCCCAATTTGTAAACCAGTATTTGCTGAAAGACAGAAAACCCATAGCGCAGGCTTTTCATTATGCGCCGTGGCTGCTGGCGACACTCGTTGTCAGGGAACTTTCAGATAATTACAGCTATCCGCTGTGTTGGGATAATGTGATTTATGGCGCTGAGGGATTGGGGTATATCTATGACCAGCACCAGTCATTACAGCAATTACAGTCCAGAAAGGTAATTACCTACTATTACAGTTTTTCTGCTTCCGATTCCGGTAAAAGCAGAAGGGAAATGTATAAGAAAAGTAAAGAATTCTGGAAACAAATGGTTATTAAGGATTTAAAAATTGCCCATCCTGATATTGAAGATAATATTGAAGAAATGGAAATACATCTTTTAGGACATGGGATGATAAGTCCGGTTCCGGGATTTTTGTTTGGCAAAGCCAAAGCGGCAGCAAAGCAGCCAATCGAAAATAAGATCTATTTTGCCCATTCGGATTTATCCGGTATTTCAATTTTTGAAGAAGCTTTTCATCAGGGAATTAATGTAGTTAATACAATCATAGATGATGCAGCCCTGGATACATAGAGCTAAAACAGATACTATATTTATTTTAGCGCCCTCTTTTTTGGTTTTGGGCATTATTGTTTTAGGTCAGCAATGGCTGCTGGAAATAGAAGCGAAGCACTCTTTTTATATCTGGCTTTTTCTGATCGTTTTTATTGACGTGGCCCATGTTTATGCCACATTATTTAAAACATATTTTGTTTCGTCTGAATTTCAGAAGCGAAAAAAACTGATGATAGGATTGCCGGTGCTGTGCTTTTGTATAGGGCTTGTCCTGTTCTCCTTTGGCAGCCGGGTTTTTTGGTCGGTATTGGCGTATGTGGCTGTTTTTCATTTTATAAGGCAGCAGTATGGATTTATGCGGCTATATTCCCGTAATGAACCCAGATTAAAGAGAAACAAATATTTTGACAGCCTGGTAATCTATACCGTTACAGGCTACCCGATGTTGTATTGGTTCTTTTCCCCGGAAAGAAATTTCAACTGGTTTATGCCAAACGAGTTTTTGCAGTTTGAAAATGAAGGTTTGCTGGAAATATTCCGGGTGTTCTACTTTTTAATACTAGTCGTTTACGTACTCAGTGTAAGTTATAAGGCATGGAAAAACCGTTTTTTTAATATCCCCAAAAATGCAATAATCGCCGGAACTGCCTTATCCTGGTATTTTGGTATAGTGTACTATAATAACGATCTGATCTTTACGATGCTCAATGTGGTTTCTCACGGCATACCATATATGGCATTGATTTTTTTGAAAGAGATTGACGGAAAAGGTACTGCTTTATGGGGAGCGATGTCGTATCTCACGAAATTTAAAGGCGTTGTTTTCTATTTGGGAATACTGCTTTTAATTGCCTTTCTGGAAGAATATATATGGGAAATAGCGGTCTGGAACGAACAGTTCTCGATGCGTGGAATGGACTTTACAGCGGCTCATTTTGTATTGGTACCACTGCTTGCCGTTCCGCAGTTTACCCATTATGTACTGGACGGATTTATATGGAAATCAAAATAAAAAAAAACATCCCCAAGGGATGTTTTTCTGTTTTATGTTGTAGCAAGATGCTTCTGGTGTATGTGTGCTTCGATAGCGTTCCATAAGCCGATGCGTTTTTCCAGTGCAAGTATGGAAACAGCTTCCACTTCTTTCCATTTCTGATTGTCTTCACCGCATAGTTCCGTAATCATTTGCATAGCCATAGGACCGTGATCGTCGGCATCCAGCTCAATATGTCTTTCAAAATAATAAATCAGTTTGGAAAGATCGGTAGTCGGGAAATTCGCCTGGAAATGTTTCAATATAGCGGTAAACATTCCCGGGATCAGGTCTTCTCTTCCGAAAGTGAATGCAGCGGCAATTTCATGCGGCTTGCCTTCTTCGATAACCCGGAAAGTAAAATCGAGAAATGCCTTTATGTCAGGATGCAGATCGCTTTGTTTGATGGATACAAAAATATTCTGCGTACGGATCACATTGTCCAGAAAAGCATTAACCTGGCTGGTGTTTGCATTGCAGGCGTGCATCGCATCGAGATACATTTCAAAATGGCTCAGCCTTTTGCCGTCCAGAGATAAATCCGATTCTTCAGCAAGAACGATCTCGTTGATCAGATAGCGGGTCTCCGGATTTTTGGTCGCAAACCAGGGTGTGGTCGTACAGGTCAGTTTGGACTGTAATGCCTTTAGCAATGACATAAAATCCCAAACAGCATAAACATGACCCTCAAGAAAACAATGTAAGTCATCTATGTTCTGGATCTGACTGTATAAAGGATGGCTCAATAAAATGTCCCTTTGTGGCTGTATTTTTTTGTTGACAGATTTTATATTCATGGTAAAAGTTTGCTACAAAAATAAAAAAGCTTCCCGTTTTGGGGGAAGCTTTTAACATTGATTTTATTAATTTAACTATAAACTATTGTGATTCTTAGTTTTCATCGGCTGTGGGTCCGTACATTCCGGGTACTTTGCCGCCAACGGATCGGATGTAGGTCGACATTTGCCCTCTGTGGTGAATGGTGTGGTTCATGACAAACATCCGGTAAACAGACATTTTGGGCAGGGTGAAATAAACCGTTTCACCGTTTCGCATGGTCCACTGTTCCTGAAACGTTTCATTTTGGGCTTCCTGGAGTAGTTTTTGGGCTTCCGCTACATTGGCATCAAAAGCTTCTAAAAGCGCTGCCACCGTTCTGTAGTTGGTCGGGGTATAGTTAAGCGTCGAGAAATCCAGTTCCGGTTGCAGTAAAGTAATGGGAATCCATGTTGGTATTTCGGCAAGGTGATTGGCTAATTCCGCCAGACTCATTGCTTTTTCGTGTGGTTTAAAATCCAGTTCGGCTTCGGGTAAGGCACTCAGCATTTTTCGGGTACTGGCCATTTCATGCTGAAATTCAGGCATTAAAAACTCGCTTAGATTCATAACTATTTGTTTTTTGTTTATTCAAAGCTATGAAGAGTTTGGGGATAAAAAAAGAGTTCCGGAAAGAACTCTTTTTTTTATAGCATTGTAAGACTACTATTTGAAAGCAGCATGACCGGTAATATCCATACCGGTAATCAGTAAGTGGATGTCATGTGTTCCTTCGTAAGTCACAACAGATTCTAAGTTCATCATGTGGCGCATGATAGAGTATTCACCGGTAATACCCATACCACCTAACATCTGACGTGCATCACGTGCAATTGTTAAAGCCATATCCACATTATTTCTTTTGGCCATTGAGATTTGGGCAGAAGTAGCTCTTCCTTCGTTTCTCAATACACCTAATCTCCAGGTTAATAATTGTGCTTTTGTGATTTCGGTAATCATCTCAGCCAGTTTCTTTTGTTGTAATTGTGTTGCAGCGATTGGTTTGTCAAACTGAACACGCTCTTTTGCATAACGCAATGCCGTGTCATAACAATCCATAGCAGCACCAATAGCACCCCAGGCAATTCCGTAACGTGCAGAATCAAGGCATCCTAGCGGAGCACCTAATCCGGATTTATTGGGTAATAAGTTTTCTTTAGGAACTTTTACATTGTCGAAAATTAACTCTCCGGTAGCAGAAGCTCTTAAAGACCATTTGTTATGTGTTTCAGGAGTTGTAAAACCTTCCATTCCTCTTTCCACGATTAATCCGTGAATTCTTCCGGTTTCATCTTTTGCCCAAACTACTGCAATATCAGCAAAAGGAGCATTAGAGATCCACATTTTAGCACCGTTTAATAAATAATGGTCACCCATATCTTTAAAATTGGTTACCATACCACCCGGATTCGAACCGTGATCAGGCTCTGTTAATCCGAAACAGCCAATGAATTCACCGGTCGCTAATTTTGGTAAATATTTCATGCGTTGCTCTTCATTACCGTATTTCCAGATAGGATACATTACTAATGAAGACTGAACAGATGATGTTGAACGAACACCAGAATCACCTCTTTCAATTTCCTGCATGATTAAACCGTAAGAAATCTGATCTAATCCGGCACCACCATATTCAACAGGAATATAAGGTCCAAAACCTCCGATTTCTGCTAAACCATTAATTAATTGTTTCGGAAATTCTGCTTTTTGAGCATATTCTTCAATAATAGGTGTCACATCACGTTTTACCCATGCCCGTGCTGCATCACGAACTAATTTATGTTCCTCCGTCAATAAATCGTCTAATTGGTAATAATCAGGAGCTTGAAATAAGTCTGGTCTCATTTTGTTTATAATTTTGGTTGACAAAAGTAAGGAAACAAAATCAACTATTCAAGTGACAGTATTGTTATAATTATATATTCAATCGAAATTTAAGACTCTTAACGAAGGAATAATTGACAGAAGTTGTTTTAAAAAACAGTATTTGTGATAATCGGTATTTATTGTGTTATTTGTCACAATAATAAGTAGTGCCGCGAATGCAGTACCGGTATGCTGGATATGTTTGGGTGATGGTTGCCTGTTGCAGCAAGGCTGAAAAGGAATTACATTTTCAGGTAAAACGCTTTCGTCAGTTCGGTGTATTCCGGAGTATAATTGTGACGGGAAATTTCAATAACCAGTTCGTCAGTGCTTAAGGTTGTTTCCGGATTTCTGCTAAAAGCAATCAGGCTTCGTTTAACAGCGGTTGCCGGTGTGCCTTTAACACGGGTAATTTTAAAAGGATGCAAGTCACAGTCTTTTGCCAGGGCAATAAAACGTTCTTCTTCTTTAAAAGGAATGATCACGGAAAAAATGCCGGTTTCCGAAAGCAGCACTGCGGCAGCTTCAACCAGATCCTCAAAAGGCATTGCGTCTTCAAAACGAGCGGTGTCGCGTTGTTCGTTCTGGGAGTAATAATCTTCCGTATAAAAAGGGGGATTGGAAACAATTAAGTCGTATTCGTCTTCAATTTCCGCAACAAATTCATCCAAAGCAGCGTGGTAACAGAATAAACGATCGTTCCACGGACTGTTTTCAAAATTTTCAACAGCCTGTTCGTAGGCTTCTTCATCAATTTCAAAGGCATCAACCTGTTCTGCAAAAGAACGCTGTGCAAGCATAAGAGCTATTAAGCCGGTTCCGGCGCCAATATCGAGTATGCTGAAAGGATGGTGTTCAACGGGAGTCCAGGCGCCTAATAAAACACCGTCTGTACCTACTTTCATAGCACATCTGTCCTGTTCTATTTTGAACTGCTTGAATTCGAACATAATAATAAGATGAGGGGTGACGTTTAGCTGTTCAGATATAAATCGACTAAACCTTCAGGGATATCCATGACTACTTTACTGTTCTCACGGTCAATTTTAACAATGAAATTATCAATCATTGGTACTAAAATCTCCGTTTCGCCATTAAGGATTTCAAAAAGCGGCTGTGCGGTACTGTCATTGATCGATACGATTTTACCAATAACGCCCAAACGGCTGTCTTCCACATCAAAACCGATTACTTCATGAAAGTAAAACTTGTTTCCTTCCAGTTTCGGAAGCATGGTTAACGGAAGGTATAATTCGCAGCCCAGTAGTTTGTCTGCTTCTTCTTCGCTGTTAATATCTTCAAAGCGGATACGCAGGAAATCGTTTTTGTGCAGCGAACTGCTTTCAATGAAAAATGGAACCAGGTTTTTGTTGAATTCAACAAAAACCGATTCCATATCTTCATACATCTCCGGTTCGTCCGTGTCTAAATAAGCCAGAACTTCCCCTTTGAAACTAAATTTTTTAGCGATTTTACCTAAATAGAAACAATCTTCTTTACGCATAATAATCGCTAACTGAATTAAGCTTGAGTTTCTTCGTTGTTTTCTTCAACAGCTGGAGCCTCTTCAGTAGCCTCTTCAACAACTTCTTCAGTTGCAGCTTCAGCAGCCTTAGCAGCTTCTTCAGCAGCAGCTAAACGCTTAGCGTTAACTTCTTGTTCTGCTTTGAAAGCTTTAGCTTTAGCATCAGCTTGTACTTTGCTTAAACCGTCTTTTTTAGCATTAACTTTTACTGCTTTCTCCTCTAACCATGCAGCTAATTTAGCATCAGCTTGCTCTTGTGTTAAAGCACCTTTACGGATACCTCCGTCTAAGTGGTGTTTCAATAAAGCACCTTTGTAAGAAAGGATCGCTCTTGCAGTATCAGTTGGTTGAGCACCATTGTGTAACCATTGTACAGCGCTATCAAGGTTTAAGTCGATAGTAGCAGGGTTAGTGTTTGGATTGTAAGTTCCGATTTTCTCTAAGAATTTACCATCTCTTTTTGAACGGGCATCAGCCGCAACGATCCAGTAAAAAGGTTTTCCTTTTTTACCGTGTCTTTGTAATCTAATTTTTACTGACATAATCTTGTGATTAAATTTTGAGGTTCTCGACCTCTGTTAATTAAGGGTGCAAATATAGTAAACTTTGGCATACAAAATAATTTTGCACAATAAAAAAGTATAGGTATCGTTTTGAAAATGGGAATATTAAAGGTCTTTTGTGATTTTTTATGATTTTATTAGCTTATTATCTTTAAAAAACTATTTTTGTAGAAATAAAGTATCCAAACATTTAATTGCGAATTGAAAATGAAAAAAATATTTTCTCTGATAGTTCTTATGGCAGCTTTCTCTTCCTGTGAAGAAGATGTTAAGTTTAATAATCCGTCACTTCAGGGTGAAAAGAACTATAACTTATGGAGAGCTTCCGATGCACATGCAACTATCGGACCGGACGGTTCGGTAACTATCGAAGGAATTACGACAGATGAAGAGGTGATCTTAAGAACATCTTCTTTTGAAAACGGAGTTTATGCTTTGGGAACAACAAATCAAAATAACAGAGCTAGTTTTATCTCTACGTTTGATGGTGAAGAATCTGTATTTACAACAGGTGTTTTTGTAGGACCTGCCAGTAAAATAACACTGCAAAGCGGTGGAACAGGATATACAGCTGCCAATTCGGCACATACATCCGGTGGTTCCGGTTCCGGATTACAGGTTAGAACTACGGTTGCTGCCGGTGTGATCACTAAAGTAATCATCACTTTGAGAGGTACAGGATACCTTCCGGGAGATATTGTAACGGTTGATGGTGGTGACAATACCGCTAAATTCAAAGTTGAGAATGTTTATGGTAGCGATGGAGAAATCAGAATTGAAAAAATTGAAGACGGAACAATGACCGGTAAATTCAAGTTCAATGCAAAAAATGCTAACGACAGTATTGTAACCTATCAAAACGGGGTTTTCTACAGAATTCCGATTTACTAGATAAAACACAAATAAAAAATTAAACCACTCATTTTGAGTGGTTTTTTTGTTTTTAGTAAATGGCTGAAATGAATAAATATTTGGCTTTATGTAATTTTAACACATCGGGAAAACACCGCAACTTTGCCTCATATTTATTGATGAAATTATGCACCTTAACAGGTTGGTTTATCGAAACCACATAAAGAGCAGCTTTTCCGGAAGCATATCTTTAATTTCTTTTCTTCTATTTAGTGTTGGTACCGCAAGTGCACAACACGGCAGCAAGCTAACACTGGCAGACGCTTTGCGCGTAGCAAAAGAAAACAATATCGCGATTCAGAAACAGCAGCTTGAAACACAAATTGCCAGGGAAGAAATCAGTGAGAAAAAAGAACTGCGCCTGCCGGAAGTGGAATTTCATTCGTTATACTCCAGGATTACGGATCTGACGGAATTTAAGAGCGGCTTCCTGCAGGATAAACAGGTTACGAAAACCATACCGGAAATTTACGATGTTTCTGCATCGTTCCGCATGCCGCTGTATGCCGGTAACAGAATCAATAATGCCGTAAAAAAAGCCGGACACGAATCGGAAATAGCATTGCTGAAAGCCGAAAAAACAGAGAATGACGTCAGATTAAGTGTTATAGCCTCCTTTTTAGGAGTCTATAAAATGATGGAATTACAAAAAATTATAACCCAAAGTATTCAGGAAGAGCAGGAGCGGTTAAAAGAAGTTAAGTCCTTTAAAGCCCACGGTACGGTAACTAAAAATGAAGTATTGCGCGCCGAATTGCAGTTATCGGACCGGGAACTTAACGCACTGACCAATCAGAAAAATACCGCGATTGCTCTTCATAATCTTAAAACCCTGTTGCAGTTACCGGAAGATGAAACCATCGCACTGGATACGATGCATATTATCGCTGCTTTGCCGGCTGCTGAAAATTATGATCATTACCTGAAAGGAGCGCTGCACAACGAAGAGATGAAAATCGCACAGCAGGAAATCGCCATCGGGAACCTTGAAAGAAAGATCGTAAAAGCAAATTATTATCCCACGGTCAGCTTTTTTGGGAACTACAGCTTTAAGTATCCCAACTATATGTTCTTTCCGCCCAATCCCTATTTGTACTCCCTCGGGCAGATAGGCGTAGAGGCGACTTTTAACCTGTCTGGCCTTTACAAGAATAAGACCCGGATGCACATCGCCGACAAAAAAGTTGAAGTACAGAAAGTAACGGCAGCACTCGTTAAAAACGAAATGTCCGATAAGGTTTTTAAGGAATACACCCAATATCATGAAATTCTGGACCGGCTTCCGGTGACCGATAAAGCACTCGAACTGGCGGAGGAAAATTATCGCATCGTAAAATTAAAATACCTGAACCAGCTGGTGCTGATCACCGAAATGATCGATGCGGATAATACCTTGCTGGAAGCAAGATTTAAAAAAATCGCTACAAGAATAGATGCGGCAATGAAATACTACGAATTGCTTCATACGGCAGATATGCTTCACGAATAATTTTCTGATTTAACACACAATTCTTAAATACGTTTCATAAGATGGGAACACAAAAGGCACATCGCTCTTTTCACACATTTATTACCGTAATGGCTGGTATTATTGTTTTTTGCGGCATCGTTCTGGGTATCTGGTTTTTAATTTTCTACAACAACCATGAAGAAACCAATGATGCTCAGGTAGACCAGTATGTCACACCGGTTATGGCGCGGATAACCGGTTATGTGCAGGAAGTCCGTTATGAAGAAAATCAATTTGTGAACCGGGGTGATACGCTCGTTATCATAGACAACAGGGAATATAAAGCACATCTGGATATGGCAGCAGCCGAAATGGATAACGCTAAAAGAACCATCAATGTACTTGAAAAAAATGTAGCCACAACAGCAAATGCCGAAACGGTTAGAAAATCGCAATTGGCAGCGGCAAAAACGGAAGTCTGGAAAACCAGACAGGATTACCTTCGTTATGCGGCATTACTAAAAGAAGAAGCGGCCACCGAGCAGCAGCTGGAAAGAGTAAAAGCAGATTATGAATCGGCAAAAGCACATTATGAGGAAATATCCGGAACAATCCAAACGGCTGCTTTAAGCACTTCGGAAGCTTCCGCTAAAATACCAACGGCTGAAGCGGTGATTGCCTCCAAAAAAGCACAGGCTGATAATGCCTCACTGTTTTTATCCTATACGGTTATCACGGCACCTTATGATGGCTGGGTCGGAAAAAAAACAATTCAGCCGGGACAGCTTGTCAAAGAAGGGCAGGCATTGGTTGCTATCGTCAGCAAAGAAAAATGGATCACGGCAAACTTTAAAGAAACCCAGCTGCAGTATCTGGCAGTCGGGCAGGAAGTCACGCTAAAAGCAGATGCTGTAAAAGGAAGAGTTTTTCGCGGAGTTATCGAATCCTTGTCGCCGGCAAGCGGAGCCCGTTTTTCATTATTGCCGCCCGATAATGCTACCGGAAACTTTGTTAAGATCGAACAGCGAATCCCGATCCGTATCAAACTTGTCGACATCGATTCGCAGACCGACTTTTTAAGAGCCGGAATGAACGTTATTGTAGTAGCGGAACACCAGTAAACATGTCCGGAGTAAGCGTTTTTAAACCCTGGGTGCCCAATTGGGCGGTCATCGTGATACTGATATTCTGCATGCTGCATTCCATGGTACTGTTAGGGGTTTATACCTCAAATGTGACCTATTCGGCAAGTTTCTTAGATGTGGATGTGGAAGACCTGCAATTTTCATTGTGTGTGACCTATGGCACCTTTCTGGCGACGATAATGATTGAAAGCAGGCTGTTTAAATTTTTTCCAACCAAAAAATATTTTATTGTTATTTACTGTCTGGCAGCATTAACCTTTATGCTGTCGGCTTATACAAACAATTATTCCCTGTTCATCATCCTCAGAATGGCCGAAGGAATCCTGATGGCGCTGCCGTGGATTCCGCTTCGGCAATTGCTGATCACCCGTTTCAAATCTAAGAATGCGGTGATCATAGGATTTACCTGCAATTATGGCGCACTGCTGCTGGCTTCCCCTTTTATCATGAATATAGCCGTCTGGCTGCTGGAAAATTACGACTGGACCTATATGGCTTACGGCTCGGCATTATTCCAGATCCTTTGCGTGGCACTGGTGCTGCTCACGTTTAACAACAACCGTTTTCATAAAAAAATCCCGCTGTATCAGGTGGACTGGGCAAGTTTTATCTTAGTGCTGACGGCCATACTGAGCGGCTCCTTTTTCTTTATATACGGCGAACGGAAATACTGGTTCGATTCACCGCAAATCATCATTGCTTTAATTGTAACGCTCATTACCGGAGGTCTTTTTATTGTCCGGCAGCAATTGGTAAAGCGCCCTTGCTTTGACATGCAGGTATTTCGATACACTAACCTGCGAACCGGATTTTTCCTGTTTGTGGTTTTTTATATCGCAAGAGCAACGCTGAATATTTGTCACAGCGCGATGTTTACAGTATGGAACTGGGAACCGTCCAGAGTAGCACACGTGCAGTATCTCAATGTGCTGGGCAATATCACGGGACTTGTGCTGGCAGGGATCTTTCTGGCAAAAGCGGTGGCAATGCGCTATATTTTTATGCTGGGCTTCCTCATTTTTGCAATCTATCACCTGTGGTTTACCTTTCTTTTTGTACCCGATGTGGCATTGACGGATATTATGATTCCCTATATATTGCAGGGTGTTGCGGTGGGAATATTATTTGTACCGTTAGTGTTGTTCACGGTTTCGTCTGTTCCGGCACACTATGCTCCTTTTTCGGGAACCATTGGCGTTACCGGGCGTTTCTGGGGAAGTACCGTCGGTTTTTGTATCATGCAAAATGCACAGGTTTTGCTGCAAAATACCCATTTTACCAAACTGCGCCGGTTTGTAGTACCGGAAAGTCCCGAAACACAGGCGCGGATGGAAAAAATTGCCCGGGGTTTTATTGCCAAAGGCTATACCGTGGATGAAGCCCATAAATTATCGGTACAGCAAATCGTCAATACCGTTTCCAGACAGGCGGTTTTGCTTTCGGATATGGAAATTTTTACCGTTGTGGGGTATGCCTTACTTTTTTTAGTAGGGTTTCTTTTAATCAACCGGCATCTGAAACAAACTTTCGACATCTTTAAGAACAGAGTCTGGGGAAGTTAGCGCTTGTTAACAACTTCTGCTGAATTTTTTCTCTAAAAAGCAGTACATTTGACAATTACTTTTTTTGAAATTCTACGGATTTTAAAATTCTGATTTTTAGCTATGTACTTGATTTTTGATACCGAAACAACGGGTTTGCCACGAAGTTGGTCCGCTCCTATTACCGATACTGATAACTGGCCCAGATGTATTCAAATTGCATGGCAGTTGCATGATGAAATGGGAAATCTGGTAGAACATCAGGACTATCTTGTTAAGCCTGAAGGTTTCAATATTCCCTATGATGCAGAGCGTATTCACGGTATTTCTACCGAGCTGGCCATGGAGCAGGGAATTTCACTGCAGGAAGTATTGGAAAAATTCAACATTGCTTTATCCAAAGCAAAATATATTGTTGGTCAGAATGTAGGATTCGACGTCAACATCATGGGATGTGAATTCCACCGAATGAACGTTGCTTCCGATATGGCTAGCATGCCCGTTCTGGATACCTGTACCGAAGTAACGGCAGAACTGTTAAAACTACCCGGAGGACGTGGCGGAAGATTCAAACTTCCTACACTGACAGAATTACACCAGTATCTTTTCGGAGTTCCGTTTGCAGAAGCGCATAATGCTACTGCCGACGTGGAAGCGACAACACGCTGTTTCCTGGAATTGATCAAAAGGGAAGTCTTTACAAAAGAAGAACTGGATGTAACGGAAGACTATTTCGATAAATTCAGAGAACAGAATCCGCAGGAAATTCAGTTGATCGGATTAAAGCATATTAACCTTAAACAGGCATCAGATGTTATTCGTGCCCGTTTGGCGCAGATTCAAAAAGAAGATAACCAGACAAGCGTTTCCGAAGAAGCCAGAAAAGATTTAAAAGAAGCGGCTTTTGCCCATCTTCACAACCATTCCCAATTTTCGGTATTGCAATCTACCATTGGAATAAACGATCTGGTAAAAGAAGCGGCAAAATACAAAATGCCGGCAGTTGCAATGACCGATACCGGAAACATGATGGGAGCTTTCCAGTTTGTAAGCTCGGTATTCAATCACAACAAGGCGGCAGCAGCTAAAAACAAAGAAGCAATTGAAAATGGAGAAGAACCAACCGAAACGGAAGTGATCCCGATTGTAGGCTGTGAATTCAACATTTGCGAAAACCATAAAGATAAAAGCAAAAAAGACAACGGTTATCAGGTTGTTCTTTTGGCTAAAAATAAAAAAGGCTACCACAATCTGGCAAAAATGTCTTCCATCGCTTATACCGATGGTTTCTACTATGTACCCAGAATTGATAAAACGGTTGTCGAACAATATAAAGAAGATATTATTGTCCTGTCCGGAAACCTCTATGGGGAAATTCCGAGCAAGATTTTAAATATTGGTGAAAATCAGGCGGAAGAAGCTTTGATCTGGTGGAAAGAGCAGTTTGGTGCCGACTTCTATCTTGAGGTGATGCGTCACAATCAGGAAGACGAAAACCGGGTAAACCAGACGTTGCTTGCCTTTTCCAAAAAACACGGGGTAAAAATCGTAGCGACAAACAATACTTATTATACCACCAAAGCAGATGCCAATGCCCACGATATTTTACTTTGTGTAAAAGACGGTGAAAAGCAGGCAACCCCTATTGGTAGAGGTAGAGGATACCGTTACGGATTGCCTAACCAGGAATACTACTTCAAATCGGTGGAAGAGATGAAAAAAATCTTTGCCGATTTACCGGAAGCGATTGTTAACATTCAGGAAATTATCGATAAGGTCGAAGCCTATTCGCTGTATCGTGATGTACTGCTTCCGAAGTTTGATATTCCGGAAGAATTTGTTGTGCCGGAAGATGATGAAGATGGTGGAAAACGCGGAGAGAATAAATTCCTTCGCCATTTGACCTATGTGGGAGCGGCAAAGCGCTATACGGAAATTACAGAATCAATTCGCGAACGACTGGACTTCGAATTGCAGACGATTGAAAAAACCGGATACCCGGGATACTTTTTGATCGTACAGGATTTTATTGCCGAAGCCCGGAACCTGGATGTTTCGGTAGGTCCCGGACGTGGATCGGCGGCGGGTTCTGCCGTTGCCTACTGTTTGGGGATTACCAATATTGACCCGATTAAGTACGATTTGCTTTTTGAGCGTTTCCTGAACCCGGATCGTGTATCCATGCCCGATATTGATATTGACTTTGACGATGAAGGCCGTGGCCGTGTTATGGACTATGTAATCAATAAATATGGTTCCAATCAGGTAGCGCAGATTATTACCTATGGTAAAATGGCAACCAAATCGGCAATTCGTGATACCGCCCGTGTATTGGATTTACCGTTATTTGAAGCCGACAGGATTGCCAAATTAATTCCGGGGATGATGCCGTCCAAATGGAACCTGGCACGTTTTCTTTCGGAAGATGAAGATCTGGTAAAAAAAGCACTGAAATCGTCAGATGAATACGATCGTGTCAAGGAACTGATTGCCATTGCGCGGGAAGAAGATCTGGCGGGAGAAACCATTCAGCAGGCAAAAATGCTGGAAGGCTCTTTGCGAAATACCGGTATTCATGCCTGTGGGGTAATTATCACACCGGATGATATCACGAACTTCGTTCCGGTTACCACGGCAAAAGATTCCGATTTATATGTAACCCAGTTTGACAACTCCGTTGCCGAAAGTGCCGGATTGCTGAAAATGGACTTCCTGGGTCTGAAGACCCTTACACTGATCAAAGACACGGTAAAACTTGTAAAATACAGATTGGGCATCGAACTGGATCCGGAGAATTTCCCGATTGACGATGTCAAAACATACGAATTATTCCAGAGAGGGGAAACGGTTGGTATCTTCCAGTACGAGTCACCCGGAATGCAGAAATACATGAAGGAACTGCGACCGACGGTTTTCGCCGATTTAATTGCGATGAATGCCTTGTACCGTCCGGGACCTTTGGAGTACATCCCTTCCTTTATCCGGAGAAAAAACGGGGATGAACCAATTACGTACGATTTGGATGCCTGCGAGGAATATCTGGGGGAAACCTACGGAATTACCGTTTATCAGGAGCAGGTAATGTTGCTGTCGCAAAAACTGGCGAACTTCTCTAAAGGTGATGCCGACGTATTGCGTAAAGCGATGGGTAAAAAACAAAAAGACGTACTGGATAAAATGAAATCCAAGTTTATCGACCAGGCGGTTGCAAACGGACATGATGCTGTTAAACTCGATAAGATATGGAAAGACTGGGAAGCCTTTGCGAGTTACGCCTTTAACAAATCCCACTCGACCTGTTATGCCTGGATTGCCTATCAGACAGCTTATCTGAAAGCACATTACCCGGCCGAATATATGGCAGCGGTACTGTCCAATAACATGAACGATATTAAACAGGTATCCTTCTTTATGGAAGAATCCAAAAGAATGGGACTGGTTGTATTGGGGCCGGATGTAAATGAATCCTTTTATAAATTTACCGTAAACGAAAATTATGCGGTCCGTTTTGGTATGGGCGCTATTAAAGGAGTTGGAGGCGGAGCGGTGAACACCATCGTAGAAAACCGTAAAGACGGTAAATACAAATCCATCTTCGACCTGGCAAAACGTATCGATTTGCGTGCGGCTAATAAAAAAGCATTTGAAAACCTTGCTCTGGCAGGAGGATTCGACTGTTTTGCAACCACACACAGAGGGCAGTATTTCCATTCAGACGGCGATAACCTGACGTTTCTGGAAAAAGCAATCCGTTACGGTTCCAAATTCCAGGAAAATGAAAACTCCTCACAGGTAAGTCTCTTCGGAGAAAGCAGTGATGTACAGATTCCGGAGCCGGTTGTACCGCCATGTGAAGAGTGGAGTACGATGGAAAAACTGGCTAAAGAAAAAGAAGTTGTAGGGATTTATATTTCCGGACATCCGCTGGACGATTATAAATTTGAAATGAAATACTTCTGTAATGCCAGTCTGGATGCGCTGAAAAACATGGAACAGCACCTCGGGAAAAACCTCAGTTTCGGAGGGATAGTAACCGGAGTGGAGCACCGTGTGGCTAAAAACGGAATGGGATTTGCCAGTTTTAATCTTGAAGGATATGACGAAAGCTACCGTTTTTCGATGTTTAGGGAGGACTATCTGAAATACCGTCACTTTTTGGTTGCAAACTACTTTATGTACTTTAAGATTAATATTAAGGAAGGCTGGGTAAATAAAGACGGAAAACGTACGGAACCGAGAATTCAGTTCCTGGATGTCAAACCGCTGCAGGATGTACTGTCAACGTTTGCAAAAAAACTGATTATCCAGATGAACATTGCCGAACTGCAGCAGAATATGATTGCAGCACTGCATGAAATATTCCAGTCCAACCGCGGGGAACACAGCGTTACTTTTGAAGTAATGGAAATTGAAAGAGTCAAAAAAGCGCTTGAAATTGCCCTTTCGCCGGCAGATGATGAAGCCGCTGCGGGTGACGATATCGCAGAAGAAACGGAAATGGAAATCCCGGAAGAAAAAGAAGAATTAAGAGTGGTAACCAAGCTCAGTATGCCAAGCCGGAAATTAAAAGTAAATATTTCTACAGATTTGTTACAGGAGCTGGAAAAGATGCAGATTAACTTTAAATTAAATTAAGGTATTGATAATTAGTAATTTGATTGCAAAATGTTAAAAAGAACATAAATCAATTTTAACAATTGAGGCATAATCAAAACTGATTTCAAGACACTTCAATAATTAAAATAAAAGTCTATTTTTGTATCATAATTATAAAAGAAAATAAAATGGCACAAGCAATAACAGATGCTACTTTCGATGAGGTAGTATTGAAATCAGACAAACCGGTTTTGGTTGACTTTTGGGCAGCATGGTGTGGTCCTTGTAGAATGGTAGCTCCTATCATTGATCAAATCAGTGAAGAATATGCTGGGAAAGCCGTGATTGGTAAAGTTGATGTAGATGCTAATCAGGAATTTGCTGCAAAATATGGTGTTCGTAACATTCCTACTGTTTTGGTATTCCAAAACGGAGAAGTGGTAGGACGTCAGGTAGGTGTTGCTCCAAAGCAAACATATACCGATGCAATTGACGCATTACTATAATCGGAATACGATTATATCAATATAAAAAGCCCGGCTATGCCGGGCTTTTTATATTTTAAGACCTGTAAAATTTTAAAATCATCAAATTATCTCATTATCTTTGAGACTATGAAGATTGACGATCAAATAGCAAAAATATCCAGTTTTCAGCATCTGGAACTGCTGGCAAACCAGATTGTGGAAGGATTTGTATCCGGAATGCACAAAAGTCCCTTTCATGGCTTTTCTGCCGAGTTTGCCGAACATAAGGTTTACAATACCGGAGAAAGCACCAAACACATCGACTGGAAGCTTTTTGCAAAAACCGACCGGTTATACACCAAGCGTTTTGAAGAAGAAACCAATTTAAGATGCCATCTGATTATTGATAACTCTTCCTCAATGCATTATCCGAAACTGGCAGGCGGACAGCTTTTCTATGAAAATAAAATAGGATTTTCCGTGCTGGCCTCGGCGGTACTGATGAACCTGCTTAAAAAGCAAAGGGATGCGGTAGGACTGAGTGTTTATTCCGATACATACGAATACTATGCACCCGAAAAAGGCAGCGAGCGCCATCACCGGATGCTGCTCAATGTGCTTGAAAACGTATTGCAGGCATCGCAGCAGTCTAAAAATACGGATACCATTACCTTTTTACATCAGATAGCCGAAAAGATCCACAGACGTTCCATGGTGATTTTGTTTACCGATATGTTTCAGGGAGAAGATGACGAACGCTTGTTTAAAGCCTTGCAGCATCTCAAACACAACAAACATAAAGTGGTCCTTTTTCATGTTATTGACCGGAAAACGGAATTTCAGTTTGATTTTGACAACGCTCCGAGAAAATTTATTGACATGGAAACCGGTGAACAGGTCAATCTTTTTGCGGAAAATATTAAAAACGACTATGAAAAGCTGGTGCAGGACTACTTTGATAAAGTGGCAAACACCTGTGCTTTGTATAAAATCAGGTATATTCCTGTTTCTGTAGATGAAAAATTTGAAAAAATTTTAATGACATACTTGGCTGAAAAACAAAAGTTTGGCTGATTAAGGAAAATAAAAACGGATTTTTTTTATAAAAACATTTGGAGAAATGGAAAAGGGTTGTATATTTGCAACCGCAATAAAGCACTGGTTTGGTAGTTCAGTTGGTTAGAATACATGCCTGTCACGCATGGGGTCGCGGGTTCGAGTCCCGTCCAGACCGCCAGTAAAGAGGAAGCCTTTCGAAGAGAAAGGCTTTTTTGCCCTCTTAAAATATTTAAAATTAGTTGTGTTGTTTAGGTACGTAAGTACCAGGTTTAGTAGTTAGACCAATGAAAAGCTTTCCAATGTTTCTGAATGTTCAGAATCCGGAGGGCTTTTTTGATTTACATGTTTCTGAATATCGGAAATATTGGCAGTCAGAAGCTTAACAAAAAACTTACTTTTTTTACTGAAAAATGTTTGCAAATGAATAAAAAAGTTCTACATTTGCACTCGCAATAAAGCACTGGTTTGGTAGTTCAGTTGGTTAGAATACATGCCTGTCACGCATGGGGTCGCGGGTTCGAGTCCCGTCCAGACCGCCAGTAAAAAGGAAGCCTCTCATATCGGGAGGCTTTTTTTGTACCTTTATTTGATGTATTATGTTTATATCATTTATTCGGACCACCTGGATGTTTATTATAAAGGATTTACGATGAATCCGGACGAACGTTTGAAGTACCATTTAGAAGGAGGCAGTGAGTTCACTTCACGCGCATCCGATTGGAAGTTGGTTTACAGTAAAGCATTTGAAACTAAAAAAGAAGCCTTGATAGAAGAGAAACGTTTAAAGAAATTAAACCGTTCTTCGATTAAACTATTGTTGCAGGGTTAGGATACATGCCTGTCATCTCGTCTTCGGGACGAGACGGGTTCGAGTCCCGTCCAGACCGCCAGTAAAAAGGAAGCCTCTCATATCGAGAGGCTTTTTTTGTACCTTTATTTGATGTATTATGTTTATATCATTTATTCGGATCACCTGGATGTTTTATTGTAAAGGATTTACGATGAATCCGGATGAACGTTTGAAGTGCCATTTAGAAGGAGGCAGTGAGTTCACTTCACGCGCATCCGATTGGAAGTTGGTTTACAGTAAAGCATTTGAAACTAAAAAAGAAGCCTTGATAGAAGAGAAACGTTTAAAGAAATTAAACCGTACTTCGATTAAACGATTATTACAGGGTTAGGATATATGCCTGTCATCTCGTCTTCGGGACGAGACGGGTTCGGGTCCCGTCCAGACCGCCAGTAAAAAGGAAGCCTCTCATATCGGGAAGCTTTTTTATTTTCTGATTATTGGTAATAACCTTCTTATACGGTTATGGTGATTCGTAATATCGTTACTTTTTTGAAAAAAGGGTGGCGCCTATACTTGCTGTGATCACACAGCCAATGGAAAGGCATTGCAGCAGGCTTAACTGCTCTTTTAGGAATAACAACCCGGAAAGAGCGGCAAAAGCCGGATGCAGGCTCATCAGGATACTGAATGTCTTGGCTGGTAAATGTTTTAAAGCACCCATGTCGAGTGTAAAGGGGATTGCGCTGGTCAATAAAGACACGGCGGTGCCCAGAAGGAGCAGGTGTCCGTTTAGAGCCAGCAAATCGCCGCTAAAAAAGCCAAACGGCATGATGAACAGGGTAGCGAAGACCATACCGATCGTAACCGCCTCTCCTTTTTTCATTATTTTTGAAACTTTTCCGCCCAATACAATATATCCCGCCCAGAAAGCTCCGGCCAGAACCGCTAAAAACATACCGAATAAATCGATATGGTTGCCATGAAGCGGGGCGATCAGGAAGATCCCTAAACCGGCTAATGCCACCCATAAAAGATCGCTGATCTTTCGGGAACCTAACAGAGCAAGTACCAGCGGACCGATAAATTCGAGTGTAACGCCTAAACCTAACGGGATTCGCTTGATGGCAAAATAAAACACCAGATTCATAGCGCCCAGACAGGCACCATAGGCAAGACCGGCCAGCCATTGCCGGCGGCTGAACTTCCGGAAATCGGGTTTGAAAAACAAATAGAGCAATATAGCCGAGATACCCACGCGTAAGGTTGCGGTACCGCCAATTCCCAAAGAAGGAAATAACTGTTTCGCAAGCGAAGCGCCCATCTGTATGCTCAGCATGGATAATAAGACTGCCGGTATGGGCGGCAGGGAAAACTTTTGTTTGAATGACATTATTTTTGGGGACTGTTTAAAATTTAAAAATCCATAACCTGGTCAAGACCTCTTTTTAACCCGGTAAAGGTGTTTACCTTCCGGATGGCTAACAAGGCGCCTTTTACATAAGGTTTGGCGCTGTCGCCGGCTTCGTGCTTCAGGATCAGCTTTTCACTCTCCATTCCGAAAATGGCTTCCAGGGAAATAACATAACCCGGCAGCCTGACAGCGTGTACCTGCGTTCCGCCTATATTGGCTCCGCGGGTTGCTTTTTCACCCTGTACGGCTTCGGTAGGAATTGTAATGACCGCTTGTTGTTTCGATAAACGATTGGCAAGTTCCAGGGCGCTTCCGCTTGGAGCATCAACCTTGGTATCGCTCGCATAATCGATAATTTCCCAGTGCGGCATGTATTGGGAGGCCATTTCTGCAAATTTGTTTAGCAGTACAACGCTGATTGCGAAATTGCCCACGGCAAGTACCGGTCGGTGCTTTTCGGTTGCGAGCCTGCCTATTTCGTCATAATCGGCATCGGATAAACCCGAAGTGCCTACCACTACAGCTACTCCTTTGTGAAGCGCGGTGAGAATGTGGTGCCTGGCGATTTCCGGAGCGGTATAATCGATCAGGACGTCACAGGGGATTTGCAGGGCTTCTTCCAGTGTGCTGAAAATCGGGATATTTTTTTCGGATGTAAAACCCAGAACCGTATTCAGGTTTTTTCCGGCGGTTTTCCGGGCCACGGCAGCAACCAACTCAAGATCGGTTGTGGCGGCAATGCCTTTTGATAATTCGGAAGCGGCCCAGCCGGTTGCGCCGGCTACACAGACGCGTATTTTGTGTGATGGTTCCATATTAGTGCGCTTTAATAGGTCAGACAGGAATTCGTATAATACTGCTAAAATAAGGGAATAGCATAGCGGTAAAGTGAGTATCTGCAGGATAACACTTTAGGAAATACTTTCCGGTATCTGGACTTTTTATTATTCGTTGTGGATGACACCCACAATTATGGCAATGGCGTTTAGTTCACTTTTGTTTAGTTGGAACGGTTCAAATTCCGGATTCTCAGAAACAATAAGAATGTGGTTGTCGTCTTTGCCTTCGCGGACTCTTCTAATCAGGGAACCTTGTGTAGTGCTCAGCACATATACATTATTCCATTGCAGGAAAGAATCAAGAGGCACTCTTTTACAGGCTACCAAATCACCATTGCTATATTTGGGAATCATGGCGTTTCCTTTGATGCTGATCAGAAATTCCGCTCCCTTGAATAAAGGCACGTGGTATTTCTCAATTTCATGATCCATGGAAATGATGCCGCGGTATTTTATTCTTGCGAAAGCCTCTTCCGGAACCAGCGGAATCAATTCGGCATTTCGGATAAACATTCCGTCATAATACTGTTTTTTGCTCTCGCTGTTTCCGGTTGGATTGTCACTGGCAACATCATCCGGATTGGTATTTTGATAAGGTGTCTCTTTTCGGAACATGGTCCCTTTTCCGGTTAATAGCCATTCGGCAGAAATATCCGGGAAAGCTTTTAGAATGTTGTTTAAAGTGTCGTCTTTCAAATTGGCGACTCTTTTGATGGCAGTCTGAATGGAGTTGTTTGACATCTGTGTTCTTTTTTCAAAAGCACTGATGGATAAGTTGTAAAACTTGATTATTTCCTTGACACGTTCTATTGGCTTCATAACTGAAAAAGGTGTTAAAATTATAAACAATGTTCATGGATATTTAGAATATTGTTTTAATTTTAGAATAAAGTTTATATATTTGTTTTGTGTTCCGAAACAAACGGAGCAACAAACAAAAATATGGAAAAAAATAAGCAAAACAAGTATAACACGCTTGTAATTAATAAACTCGTTGAAAAATATGGGTTTACAGGCTATTATATTCGGCAATGTTTGCGGGGTGACCGCAACAGTATAACCGCAGATTTATTGCGAAAAGAGTATAACGGTCTCAACAAGGCCATCAAGAAACTGCTTGATGAACAGGGAACCTGAATTCCGGCGAAACAAAATTGATAATCTGCCTGAATGAAAAAATCACAACAGTTGAATAATGCTGTATGACACCCTTGGCATTTTTTAACAACATAAATCTCTATCTGCCAGTTATCCAGGCAGCTATAGTATGGAATAAGCGTGATTTTTTGGTAAAAAACGATTTTTCAAATCTGCTATGGTATTTTTTTTGTGATAACAGTATTTTATTTCTTAAAATTTTAAAGAATAAAATTTTGAAAACAGATAAAATAATTTATTTTTGAACAGTTGAGAATAATATAGCGGTCTTTTTAACAAATGTGCATTTTAATGGTTGTTAAACAGATTTGAATTATTCATTCCGGATGGAGAACATCCTGAAGAATAACTATATTTTTTACCCTTCCCTTTTTTTGTCATTTATAGCTTCCGTTTTCAAACGAGAGGTATAATAAAAATGATATATCGACATCTTCCCTAAATGCCGGTATGATTACTGGATTGCCTGCAATCCTGAACAGTCATATTGTGACTACTAAAAAAACCTATTAAATATTAATTGCTATGAAAAGAACGCAGCTTTTCATCCTGCTGTTCGTATTTACAAGTGGGATTTCTCAGAACAAGAGAAATAAAATTGACAGCTTGTTGCGGCATGCGGTAAGTATTGGGGAAGAAACACCGGAACTGGCTATCCGTGAAGCGTTAAAAGGAATTACACTGTCTGCCGGATTAGGGTATAAAAAAGGAATTGTTGTTGGCAGTCTTTTTATTAGTGAAAGCTATAGAAGGAGTAAAGATGATGGCGAGGCACTTTTTTATGCAGTAAAGGCAGATAAAAACTGTCGGGCTTCCGATAGTTACTATAAGTCCAAGGCACTTCGCTTAAAAGGAATCAGCCTGGCACGGCTGGGGTTTTATAAAGAGGCGGAAAACCTTTTAAATAAAGCGCTCTATTTTGCCAATAAAATCAAAGACAAGAATAATAAATACAGAAGCCTCGGCTTTATTTATGCCAACATCGCGATCAACCATGACGATAATGGCGGATCGAAAGATCTGGTCGCTGATTATTTGCAGAAAAGCGATGCCAGTTTTAGCAGTATGGATGTGACTGATGTTCATAAAAAGCGCTGTATGGCCTTTGCCTATCTGAACTGGGCTGCTTTTCATATTCGGGGAAACCGGCTGGATAAAGCCCGTTTTTATCTGGACGAGTCAATTGCGGCATCACAGCGGCTTCACCTGAACTATTTAACGATTGAGCAGGACTATTCCCAGGGAACCTTATCCTATTGCAAAGGGAACTTTGAAGCCGCAAAAAAGCAGTTTTTAAAAGCCTTATTGCTGAGTAATGCGAACGGAAGGATTTTCTATAAAAAGGATTTGTATTACAGCCTTTTTAAAACATACGAAGCACAGCGCCTTCCGGACAGTTCCCGCTATTACAGAGCGCAATATATCGTACTAAACGACAGCCTGAACGGCCTTTACAAAAAAGCTATAAATACATCGCTCAATCTTTTTGTAGAAGAGGAATGCAGTGAATCACTGCTAAAACTGGAAAAACAACTTTTAATTATTGGCATCAGCTTTTTGCTGATGGTGCTGGTGTATCGCTATACAAAAGTGTACCGAAGGAAATGGCACAAAGCCCAAAAGGAAAAAGAAGCGATAAATCGTTACCTGCAACGGCAAAGCGAACTGCTCCGGCAACTGAAAAAAGGAAGCAGCTATTCCAGAGACCGAACCCAAAAACTATTGCAGCTCGTCGCTACCGGAAATCCGGCGTTTCTTTCTGAATTTAAAGAAACATATCCCGATTTCTGTCCGCGGATCATTGAAATATCCCCGGGTATTATTGGCAATGAACTAAAATTCTGCGCGATGCTAAAACTGAATCTGACAACATCGGAGATTGCCGAATATACCAAAAGTACACTGCGGGCAGTCGAGTCGAAAAAATACAGAATACGAAAGAAACTAAACATACCACAAGATAAGGAGCTATATGAATGGATTTCAAGATTATAATATGATGAAGAAGATCTTCTTTGCCCGCTTTTTTGCATTGTCATTAACCATAACATGCACGGCACAACAATACTCGAAAGCGAAAATTGACAGTATGCTCACCACTTTGGTGAACATGCATGACAGTATACCGGGCAAAGTACTGATGAAAGGTAAGACCTGTTATACCTATGCTGAAAAAATAGACTATAAAGAAGGAATGATTAAAAGCGCATTGGTGATAGGGGAGAGTTACCTGACGATGGGGCAATATGATATTGCGCTGGAATTTGCAAATAAAGCCGAAAAGAACGCTGTGGGCATAAAGAACAATGAATTACTGTCGGAAGCCTTCCGGTTAAAAGGACAATGTTATGAAACCCTCAGTTTTTTTGATATAGCGTTTGAAGAATTTGGAAAAGCCCTGAAAGCGGCCGGCAAAATGGAAGCGAGCAATGATCGTTTCCGGCAGGAAGGCTATATTTTTAGTGATATGGCTGATTGTCTCAGCCAGAATAAAAAAAACACCGATTCGGTAAAAGCCTACTACAGGCGAAGTGCTTATGCTTTTAGCAAAATGGAGGATGACCGCATCAAAAGAAGAAACCTTTCGCTGGTTAATGCCAATATCGGAGCCTGTTTTATCGCCGGAAAGCAATATGATTCGGCAGCCATTTATATTGAAAATGCGGTGCGGCTTGCCGAAATAACACAATGCGATAAAGCACAGCTGCTGGCGTCATTTAATATGGGCAATCTTGAACTGGCAAGGGACAATATGCAGGAAGCGATAGTACAGTACAATTATGCGCTGGCTATAGCCAATAAGTTCCAGAGGAATGCGTTAATGTCGACGATGCATTCCAACCTGTCTAAGATTTATGACAAACTGGGAGATAAGGAAAAAGCAGATTATCATTTTCAAAAACTGATCTCCGAAAACAGTATTGTAAAACAATCCCAAAAGAAAGGCCTGGAAAAACCAACGAAAGAACTGGTGCGGAATACCACGCAGAAATTCCAGCAGTATAGCCAGGGAGCACTTATCAGCACCATTTCATTTATTGTTCTGGCGGTGTTGCTGCTGGCAAGGGTTGTCCGGTTTTACAGAAGAGCAGAAGAAGAAAGACAGGAAATAGACAAACAGAAAGACCGCTTGAAAAGCAAAGAAAAACTGCTTGAAAAAGCCAAAAAGATGGAGCCGGTTTGCCTGGAAAACGTTATCAGGCTTGCCCAGAATAATGACGACAGCTTTTTATTTCAGTTTTCGGTCCTGCATTTCGATTTCTATGAAAAAATTACGGCATCCATACCGGCTTTAAATCTGGAAGACCAGAAAGTATGCGCCTTTTTGAGGCTCGGATTCCAGATAAAGGAAATAGCATTGATTACAAATGTTACCGTTCGTTCTGTAGAAGCCAGGATATACAGGATCCGGAAAAAGATAAACATTTCTTTCGATGAAGGGTAGCAGCAACAGCCGTTGTTTGTAATAGTAACAATACGTTACTTTTTTCCGGAATAAAAAACTGTTCTGTGAAATAGTTAAGACTTTGTTTTTTAGTATTTTAAAATGATTATTTTTATACGATAATCGCAAAGACCGAAAACCAGACGTATGGCAAAAAAAATACTATTTACTGTCACTTCCTTTTATAATCAATACCCTGCAGGCTCAGGAATTCATTATTAAGGAAACACCTTCCGTTATCAATGTTCAGTACAGTTCCGTTGCCTTTGCAGATGTCAACGGCGATGGATTTGCCGATGTTCTGGTAGCCGGAGCGGATGGTGGTTATAACCTCCGGTCCAATTTGTATTTTAATGACGGTCACGGAAATTTTACACTTTCCAATAATCCGAACCTGTTGGTAATCCGGGAAGGGGCTGCGGCTTTTGCCGATATTGATAATGATGGTGACCAGGATTTGCTGATCACCGGAATTACGGAAGTAATCACACCCAGCGGATCGTATGGTAACAGAACGAAACTGTACCGCAATGACGGAACCGGGATTTTTACCGAAATACAGGATCACGGAATAGAAGCTTTCAGCAATAGCGCCATGGTGTTTGAAGATGTGGATAACGACGGCGATAAAGATTTGATTATAGCAGGATTCAAAGGCGGGAACAGCACCACAAACCTGTATCTGAATAACGGAGCCGGAAGTTTTGCTTTGGCAAATGCCAATATAAACGGACTGATAAACATAGCCCATCCGGCAATTGCACTGGCCGATATTGACAACGATGGCGATAAGGACCTGTTACTGTCCGGAATTGACCATACGGATTATCAGATAAAAATGGGATTGTATAAAAACGGAGGTTCCGGAACGTTTACCAAAGTAAACAACCCCGGAATTGAACCGATCTTTACCGGAGGAGCAGTTTTTGGCGATATCGATAATGACGGCGATATTGATTTGCTGATGGTGGGGGCCGATCCGGTATATGCCAAAGTCGCTAAACTCTATACAAACGACGGAACCGGTGCTTTTACACCGGTAGCCGATACCCCTTTTATCGGAGCGCAATACGGCAGTGTAAAATTAGCCGATGTGAATAATGATGGCTTTAAGGATGTGCTGATCACCGGGTATCGGAATCCGAATATGCGGGCAGACCTGTATATGAATAATGGCAGTCTGGGGTTTACCCCGGCGGCAGATATGCCTTTTATAGGCATGTCCAATAGTGCTTTTGAATTTGCCGATGTGGATAATGATGCCGATATGGATGTGCTGATAACCGGGCAAAACAGCCCCTTGGGGACGCTTACAAAATTATATATCAATCAGACAAATACTTTGAGTGCTGCCGAACGGGAATTAGTAGCCGTAAAACTATACCCGAATCCGTCCGGCGGCAAAATCAGGATTGCATTGCCGGAGCATATTGTGGTAAATAAAATAGAAGTGTATGATACGACCGGTAAAAAGGTGTGGACGCCTCAGCCGGCATCGCTGATAGACATAACGGCATTGCCGGTGGCTGTTTATATTGTCAGGATTTATACCGATAAAGGGATACTGATTCGAAAGATCATAAAAAACTAAGGAATTGTAAAAGATTAGCGGTCAAACAGGATGCGATCAAAAGGGTATCCGGGTATTTAACGGAGGATTCTCAATAAAAGCAAAAGCATTTTAAAATAGGGGTATTAATGATATATTTGCCCTTAATCTGAGAGTCATGAAAAATCCCCGCATTGCCTTACTGACAGGTATAATCTGTATCTCTATTTTCCCGATTTTAGTAAAATGGACTCCGGTTTCAGGGCTGTCATCGGCTTTTTATAGAATGGCAATCGCTACGGCATTGGCATTGCCGTATGTATTGCTCCGTAAAAAACTGGAAAAACCGGATACGAAAACACTTTGGGTAATTTTATTGTGCGGGATCTGTTTCGGTTCCGATATCGCGGTCTGGAATATTTCCATCCAGAAATCAACCGCAACACAGGCAACCTTACTGGCAAATTTAGCTCCGGTCTGGGTCGGCTTGGCGATGTATCTTTTTATGCCGGATAAACCCACCCGCAATTTCTGGATAGGAGCCTTTTTTGCGATACTCGGCATGGTTATCCTGGTAGGTTTTGATACGTTTTACAACCTGTCGTTCGATATCGGATTTGGATTTGCGATGCTTTCAGGATTGTTTTATGCCGCCTATATACTGATGAGCAAATATGTACTGAACCAGATGGCACCGATTAGTTTTATGGTGTACAGTATGGCGGTTTCCAGTGTTTTCCTGGGGATTATATGCCTGTTGCTGGACCAACCGTTTCAGGGTTTTTCCAATACCGTTTGGGGGGTATTGTTTGTTCAGGGAATTTTATGCCAGCTAATCGCCTGGTCGCTCATTAGTTTTGCCACCCAAAAAATGGAAGCAAACAGGGTTTCCTTGAGCCTGTTGAGTCAGGTGATCTTTACCTCTTTTTTAGCGTGGCTGCTTTTGGATGAAAAAATTACGGTTCAAATGGTTGTTGGCGGTCTTATCATCCTGATCGGAATCGGGATTACCTTCTACAAAAAGCAGGGAACCTAAAACCAGATAGCACGGTACTGCCATACCGTGACGATAAAAAGTCCTAAGTAGATTATACAAACCAGGAATTTGATAAAGGTAGAAGCCAGGAAGCCGATAAAAGAACCGGTAGCCGCTTTTACAGCCCGGTGGTGATCTTTGCTATCATAAATAAGCTCGCCGACCAGGGCACCTACAAAAGGACCAATGATAAAACCGAATGGAACAGGAGCGATCAGCCCCACTATCAAACCGATATTGGTGCCCCAGATACCGTATTGACTGCCGCCAAATTTTTTTGTACCTTTTGCTGGAATGATATAATCCAGAATAGCGACCGCTAAGGCAATGAGTAATGTAATGCCCAATATCCAGTAGCTAAAAGGAATTCCTTTGGTAAGGTATAACAGCAGTAATCCGACCCAGCTAATGGGCGGACCGGGCAAAATGGGAAGAAAACTACCCAATATGCCCACAAGCATACAAATAAAACCGATTATCAATAAAAAGTATTCCATAATTTTTTTAGTACTTTTGACGACTTAAAGTTACGATTTATCATTTATGTAATCAACGAAAGGAACAACAGGATGTTAAAGTTCCGGACATAAGAACAATAAATAATGAAAAAATATTTGCTATCACTCTTTTTACTTGTTGCGGTGACCTCTTGTCAGCTGTTTGATAAGAAAGTACAGTCGGAAGAAGAGTTACTGCAAAAAGAACTTAAAAAGATAGACTGGAAAAAAGTAGATGCCTTTCCTACGGTTGATGCCTGTGAAGTAATTACAGATGAAACCCAGCGCAAGCAATGCTTTTTTGAATACCTTACCCAGACAATCCAGGAAAAACTGAATGTAGACACACTTTCCATTTTATATCCGGAAATCGATACCATCGAAGTAAAGGTGACTGTATTTCCCGATGCCAGCATTAAATTTGAACCGCAGTTCCCCAAAGACAGTGTTGCTTACGACAAAGTAAAAATTGACAGCATCCTGCACAGCCGTCTGGTTGACTTTCCTAAAATTAATCCTGCCATCAAAAGAGGCATCCCGGTAAAAACACAATTTGTACTGCCGGTGATCATTAATGTGGAATAAAAAGAATCGTTACGCTTTAAACGTTCTCCCTTTCCACGAATACCTCCCTATTAGCGAATAGAGCGCTACTTTTACACAAAAGAAAGGATAAAGAATACTGCTGATAATCACGGAAATCATAGCCATTTTAAGAAACCGGTTGGTCTGGAACATCAGGATAAAATCGACGGTGAACTTTAACAGGTAAAAAGCAAGTAAATAGCGCCAGTCCATCCAATGGCAGATAACAAGCCATAAGGAAAGTACTAAGCACAGATTGGTCAGGAAAACAACTAAGGCAAGTCCTTTTGGAAAATCGGTCTGATAGGCCGCCGACTTGGAAGCCCAGCGTACCCGCTGAAAAAATAATGCCCACCAGCTTCGTAAAGGTTTGGTTGTAACAATGGCTGCTTCCGATTTTAAATAACACACTTTTTCAGGAACGGCACGGATAGCTTTTTGCAATAAAAAAACATCATCGCCGCTTGCCAGGGCAGTATTGCCTTCAAATCCTTTTAGATCGTAAAACAGTTTTTTGGAATAGGCAAGATTAGCCCCGTTGCACATAAACGCTTCGTCCAATCCGAAACTCCCAATGGTAGCACCCTGAAGGCTGAGCATATCCATTTGCTGGAAATGGGACAGCAATCCGGATTTTTTCTGAAAAGTAACGGCACCGACTATCAGTTCGGCATTATTTTGCTGAATGCAATTGTCAAAAGTACTGAGCCATTCCGCGGGAAGTATGCAGTCTGCATCGGTAGTAATGATCCAGTCTTTTTTAGTAACGGAAACAGCACGGGTGATCGCATCCTTTTTAGGTGCATTGGTGGTGCGTACGTTATCCAGGATCGTAACGTGAAAAGCCGTATGTTCCATACGCCAGTTGTTGATAATGCGCACCGATTCATCTTCGGAAGCATCATCGACAAAAATAATTTCGAACAGCGCTTCCGGATAATTTAAAGCCGTTAGCGAATGTAATAAATCCGGTAAATTTCCGGCCTCATTCCGGAAAGGAACCACTATTGAAAATGTAGTCCGGACAGGCAGCTCCTTTTTTTGAAACGATTGTACTTTCGAAAAACCATAAACAAGCAAACCGATAAAAAGAGTATAGTCTATAAAAACCAGACAGAAAAATAAGATCAGGATTTCCATTGCGATTTAAAATTTAAAACAAAATAGCTGCCGATGATCACAGGGAGCACCACATTTAAAAACCACATTAAAGTACTAATAAAAACGACAATCCATTCGTTTACACCCAATAATCCGAAAAAATAGACGGCTACACTGCCTTTTACCGCAAAATCCAGGAACTGGAAAGTAGGCAGGGAAGACGCCAGAAAATAAACGCTTGTTATGGTTGCTATTAACAGGAAATAGGATAAATCAACATCAAAAAGAAGGAATAAAAAATAATACTGATGTGAAAAAACCAGGTAACGCGCTACCGCCAGCAGTATGTTTTTCCGGTGTACTTTTTTAGGGATTTCGTTAATTTTATGAATCAGCTTTTCAATCGAATAACCTTTAATCGTAATTTTCTTAACAGAGAACAGTATGCCGAAAAGCAATAACAGCAGTCCGAACAGTATCAGCACCGTTTGGGAGGTTATCACATTATAGACCGTATTAAAATAAAGCAGCCCGAAAATTCCGAATACAACGGCCAGCACCATTTGAATGCCATTGCAGATCAGGTTCAGGAAGACAATTTTTTTCGTTTGCGATTTTTCAAAAAACAAAGCTTTCCCGGCATATTCGCCAATTCCATTTGGAGTAAATATGGCTGCGGTTAACGCTCCCAAAACCTGTTTTGAAGCGGCTCCTACCGTAATTTTAGCAATAACGCTCACTAAATTCTGCCATTTCAGGATCTCTAAAAACCGGTTCAGGAAAGACAGGAATAAAATAAAGGCAAAAGCGCCAAAAGACTGTTTGCTTTTTACCAATGCTATGAATTTTTCCCAATCCAGCTGGTCATTATGCATCAGTTGGTTGTAAATAAAATAAAAAGCGCCTCCCACAATCAAAAGTTTGATTACAAGAACGAGGAATTGTTTAGCTTTGTGGGGTACAGAAATCATCGCTGCAAAATAACAAATTAAAATTGGCAAACGAACGCATCATATTAGGAATTGACCCGGGAACGACCATCATGGGTTTCGGATTGATAAAAGTCATCAATAAAAAAATGGAATTTTTGCAGTTAAACGAATTGCAGCTATCCAAATATGATGACCATTATACCAAACTGAGAATCATTTTTGAGCGCACCATTGAATTAATCGAAACACATCATCCCGATGAAATTGCGATTGAGGCACCTTTCTTTGGAAAAAATGTCCAGTCCATGCTGAAATTGGGAAGAGCACAGGGTGTTGCCATGGCGGCCGGTTTGTCGCGCCAGATTCCCATTACGGAATATGAGCCCAAAAAAATAAAAATGGCCATTACCGGAAATGGTAATGCGAGCAAAGAGCAGGTTGCCAAAATGCTGCAGCAATTGTTAGGACTGAAAGAACTGCCTAAAAACCTGGATAGTACAGACGGACTTGCCGCGGCAGTTTGCCATTACTTTAATTCCGGTAAAATAACCATCGGTAAAAGCTATACCGGTTGGGATGCCTTTGTAAAACAAAACGAAGACCGAGTAAAAAAATAAACCACACACGTTGGCAGGAATTTATATTCATATCCCATTTTGCAAGCAGGCTTGTCATTACTGCGATTTTCATTTTTCGACGTCACTGAAGAAAAAAGACGGGATGGTTTTGGCCTTAGCCAAAGAAATCCGGCTGCGGAAACATGAATTTGAGCAGGAAACCGTTGAAACGATCTACTTTGGAGGCGGAACACCCAGCATCTTAGCGGTTGAAGACATTCGCCTGTTAATCGATACGGTTTACCAAAACTACAAGGTTGCCGATAATCCGGAAATTACCGTTGAAGCCAATCCGGACGATTTATCCGAAAAGCGGATTGTGGAACTGCATCAGCATAACATCAACCGTTTGAGTATCGGGATCCAGTCGTTTTTTGAGGAAGACCTGAAACTGATGAACCGTGCGCATAACGCGGCAGAAGCCAAAAAGTGCCTGCAAATAGCAAGGCAGTATTTTGATAATATTTCCATTGATCTGATTTATGGAACTCCGGGCATGGACAATAACCGGTGGCTCGAAAATATCCGGACTGCTTTGGAACTGAACATACCACATATTTCCAGTTATGCTTTAACGGTCGAGCCGAAAACGGCTTTGCAAAAATTTATCACGCAGGGCGTTATCCCGCAACCGGACGATGAGGTGGCACACGAGCAATTCTTAATGCTGGTGGATGCGCTGGAAGCCAACGGATTTATTCACTACGAGCTTTCCAACTTTGGAAAAGAAAACTATTTCTCCCGGAATAACTCGGCCTATTGGCTGGGGAAAAAATATATCGGTATCGGACCATCGGCACACAGCTATGACGGAGTACACCGGAGCTGGAATATTGCGAACAACAGCCTTTATCTTAAATCACTGGAAAACGAAAGCCTTCCAAGTGAGGAGGAAACCCTTTCCAAAACCGACCGTTATAACGAATACATCATGACCGGACTGCGAACCGTCTGGGGCGTATCGCTGGACAGGATCCGGAATGAATTTGGCGAAGATTACCAGAAAGCACTGCTACAGCAGGCACAGCAATACCTGGATAATGGTAAACTGGAAGTATCGGAGCATGTGTTGCGGACTACCCGGAAAGGAAAGTTTTTCAGCGATGGTATTGCCAGTGATTTGTTTATCCTGAACTAATCCGGAAATCTTCAAAAAACAGCTTAAATTACAGTCGTAGAATTTAAGAAAACTGCCATATCCTGAATTAAAAGATTTATATTTGGATGTATAAAAGCATTTCAATAGTAGGAGATGCCGGAAATTTCAGTACGAATGAAAACAAGCATCAGTCACAAACAGCAAAATTTCGAAATTGATTTATCAAAACCGATTGATATCTCCATCCCGTTAACCAATACCGACAGTAACCCGATAGCCTGGTATATCGAAAAACCGGTTATTGAGCCGGTACGGTTTGGCGACTGGATTGGTAAAGTAAGCGAAGGGAAATCGTCGACAAACTTTAATAATATTTTCTTCAACCCGCATGGACACGGTACACATACCGAATGTCTGGGGCATATTACCCGGGAGTTTTACAGCATCAACCAGGCGTTAAAACAGTTCTTTTTCACTGCCGAACTGGTTAGTATAAAACCACACCAGCAGGATGAAGACCTGGTGATTACCAAAGAACAGCTGGAAAAAGCACTGCATGGGAAAAAACCGGAAGCGGTTGTTATCCGGACACTGCCCAACGATACGGTAAAACAATCCACAAACTACTCGAATACCAATCCGCCGTATTTAGATGAAGCGGCAGCAGTATGGATCCGGGAAACGGGTATCGACCACCTGTTAATCGACTTGCCAAGTGTGGATAAAGAACACGACGAAGGAAAATTACGCGCACACAAAGCATTCTGGAACGTTAAAGATGTGAACCAGCTAAATGCAGATGCGCGGATGAATGCCACCATAACCGAAATGATCTTTGTACCGGATACGGTAATTGACGGAAGCTATTTCCTGAACATTCAGATCGCCTCTTTTGAAAACGATGCCTCTCCGAGTAAACCGGTTTTATACAGCATACAATGAAAACAGTACTCAAACTGGAAGAAGTAATACAATTTCTGGCAGGCTTGTTGCTGTTCCTGCAAACGGATTATGCCTGGTGGTGGTTTCCGTTACTGCTTTTTACGCCCGATTTTTCAATGCTGGGATATGCCTTCGGGAACAAAGCGGGTGCTTATGCTTACAACCTGTTTCATCATAAAGGCGTAGCGGTTTTAGTGTATCTCTGCGGCATGTACACGCTGAATGAAGAACTGAAATTAGCCGGAATCATACTATTCAGTCATTCCTGCCTGGACAGGGCTTTAGGATATGGTTTAAAATATAACGAAGGATTCTCAAAAACACATTTAGGAATAATAGGAAAGGATAAAACACAATAAAATGGATATTCAGGCGTATTATGAGTATTGTCTGTCAAAAAAAGGAGTAACCGAACATTTTCCTTTTGATGAAGACACTTTGGTATTTAAAGTAGGCGGCAAAATGTTTGCGCTTGCCTCGTTAAAAGAGTGGGAAAACGGAAATCCGTCCATAAATTTAAAATGTGATCCGGAAAGGGCACAAGAATTGCGGGGACAATATGACGACATCAAACCGGGTTTTCACATGAGTAAAGTGCATTGGAATACGGTTGCCGTCAATAAGGAACTAACCGATAAGTTTGTAAGGGAATTAATTGCACATTCCTATGATTTGGTATTTAACAGTCTGACAAAGAAAATTCAAAGTGAAATTAATCAGGCTGAAAATTAGATAATTTCAAAAGGACTTTGCAACTTTACAGCCTGAAAATGAATTCAGAACAAATTGCCTGAAAGGGCAGACAGCACAAGATTAAAAAGTAACGATTATATGAAAGATCAAATTAAAAAATTTTTAAACGAAGATCAGGATCCTAAAGCGATAGAGAAAATCACCTCCAAATTACAGGATTTGTTGATGAAAAATGAAGAAGTAGGATATATAGGAGTACAGAAAAAACCGGCCATAACGGTATTTCCGGATAGTATCGTGGTAACGAATAAACGGATTATTATGTGCCGTCCTAAAAATTTAGGATTATCCATGGATTTTGTAGATTATGACTGGGACGATATAACCGGAACATTTGTAAAAGAAAATATCCTGGGGTCGGAATTCTCGTTTGCAACCAAAAGCGAACTGACCATTTCGATTGATTATATTCCGAAAAACCAGGCACGCAAACTGTATACTTTTGCCAAAGAGCAATTGGATGCTTTAAAAATGAATACTGTAAATGCCCAATCGGTTGCCCCAACGGCACCAATAGTGGAAGATGCGGTTATCATTGAACCGGTACAGGAAGAAGAAGTGGAAGAAATAGAAGCAGAAGAAGTAACCAGCTTTGCCGAAATAATGCCGGTAGCTCCGGTTACGTTCCAGGAACCTGTAGCAGAACCGGTACCTGCGCCAGCGGCATCCGGTGATAAAAAACTGAGTGAATTGTCCAAAGAAGAGCTTTTCGAAAAGCTGCAAAACTATAAGAAACTATTGGATAACGGATTGATCCTTCAGGGAGAATATGATGCTTTTAAAAAAGAGATTTTAACCTATCTGTAAACTGTATGTTATGGAAAAACCTAAGAACGTCGAAGAACTGATACCGCACCGGGCTCCGTTTTTATTTGTAGACGAGATCCTTTCGGCAAACGAAAAGGAAATTACCGGAGTGTATACCTTTAAAGAAGAGATGAATGCTTTTCTCAAAGGAAGTTTTCCTGCAATGCCCTATATTCCGGCAACGATTCTTATTGAGTCAATGGCACAATGTGGCGGAGCGGGTGTACGATTATTAGGTGTTTCGAAAGGTGTTTTTGCATTAGCACAGATCGAGAGTGCGCAGTTTTACAAAGGTGTGCAGTATGGCGAGCAGGTAAAATATACCATTGCGATACAGCGAATGAGTGAAAAGATCATCAAACAATCCGGAAAAGCTTATGTAGGGGATAACCTGATACTGGAAGCATCCTGGATGTCCATACGGATCGAATCGGCCTGATCTGATATAATAATAAAAAAGCTCCTTATTAAAGGAGCTTTTTTATTTACATTACTTTTTTCTGTTTTTCAACATAGGTGTCGGCCTGTAACTCTAAAAGTTCCAAAGCCCGTTTCTTTTTATAATCGTAGATGCCTTTCTCATCTTTAATATCGGCATAAACCTTGTCATAAATGGAAGCATCCGTCTGTTTTTGCAGACTGCGTTGGTAGTTGTTTTGCTCGATATGCGTTTTTAAAGCCGTTTCGTCGTCTTCCAGTTTAAAATCATATTCACCTTTAGGGGATAATAGTTTGGCGATAATAGGAGAGGTTTCGATGGCTAAAAACAATAACATGATAAATAAAGAAGGAAGGCTTGGCAGTTTGTTCAACGCATTGATACGAGCCATTAAACCGTCAAAGCCGTCAATTATAGGCTGTGTTTCGGTTACTTTTTTATCCAGATCCGCCTGCAGCGTTTTGGCTTTTGCTTCCTTTTCGGCAATCTTGGCCAGATTACCTTTACGCAAGTCGTCCAATGCCTTTAAAGCGGCATCATGTTTCTCCCTTTTCTCTTTATAAACAGGACCTTTGCCCAATTTCATAGTGCCTTTTGTACCTTCGGCTTCCGTGATATAGGTAGCATAAAGCGCATTTACCTCTTTTTCTTTGTTAAGTATTTCCGACTTTAAACTGTCAATTCCCGCCTGGTTTTTGGCTACATCTGTCTGATAATAATTAGCAACCTCTTTTTTATTGGCCAATGCCATTGCATTCTTTTCCTTAAGTAAAACCGTATTGATCTCCTTCTCAAATATCTTGATCTCCAATGGTTTTGAAATAACAATAGCAATGATCATTGCCAGGATAATTCGGGGTGTTGCCTGCAAAAATTCGCTCCAGAAACGATCTCTTTTCCTGATGGTCGACACAATAAAACGATCCAGGTTAAAAATCAGCAATCCCCAGACCAATCCAAAGAAAGTGGCCGTGTAAATGTTGTCGAAAACAGTGTAAAGGGCATAACTGCTGGCAATAACGGCCATTACTGCGGTGAAGAATACCGTAGCGCCTATTCCGGCATACTTGTTTTGTTCGCCATCGCTACAGGTAGCAATGAGATTTTTGTCTGCACCGGAGCACAGGATAAAAAAACGTTTTAACATGATTGATGATTTTGATTGATGATGATTGTGCAAATTTAACGCCAAAAAGTATAGATTGTTGTAAAAAGCTGATTTATTTTAGGTTACAAAAAAGAAAATCCGCTTCAATCGAAGCGGATCATACTGTTCATCGCAACCTGTGTTACGACAAACCGGCCTGTTCTCTTATTTATGTAGCACCATTAACGGCAGATAGAATTCACTTCTTATCGCTTTCCCTTCTGATTTTCCGGGCACCCATTTCGGACTGCTTTCAATAAGGGCGGTAATCGATTCTTTCATTATATTGGTCGGGTCTTTAACAATCGCAACATTGGAAGTACTGCCATCTTTTTCGACCACAAACCGAACAGCGATACGTTGCGGAGTATCACTTTTTGGAAAGTTTTCCGGTATTTTAAGATTCTTTTGCACATATACATTCCAGGCATTCATGCCGCCTGCAAACTCCGGAATTGTTGTTCCGGGAGCCGGTGGTGACGGGAACTCGTTTAATGCCGTCTTTTTAGGCCTTGGTTCTGCTGGTGGCGGAGGTGGCGGTAATAGTTTGTCTTTGCCGTTGTTTGAGGTCGTCTTTTTAGAACTTTCCCGTGGCGGTGGCGGTGGTGGCAGTTCTGCTTTACCGTTTTTCGATGCTGCTTTTTTGGGCCTTGCTTCAACAGGTGGCGGCGGTGGCGGCAACTGTGGGGCTGGCGGCGGTGTAGGTGGCGTAGGCGGTGGTAAAGGTTTGCTGCCATTGTTTTTTGTGGTCTTGGCAGCTGGTTTCTCCTGAGCCACAACTTTAGTGCTGAAAAGGAATACCATTCCGGACATTAACGGAATCATGCATAACTTGATAAGGGTCAGCCGGAGCGGGGGCGATGTTTTGGTCATCATAATGAAACGTTTTTTGGTTACTAAATAGGCTAAATTACTGGTGAGTGCCATAGGCTTTTCGGTAGCAACCTTGGAAAGAATTAAATTCTGATAATCGGTTACTTCGGTATGCTTTTGCGTTACCGCTTCATCTGCCAGGAACTCATGATTTAAGCGGATGGCTTTTTTATAGAAATACAATAATGGCTGGAACCATAAAAAGATCTGAAGCAGCTCGATAAAAAGAATATCCAGGCTGTGCATTTGTCTGGCATGTGCTGTTTCATGAAGCAGTAATTCCGGTTCAATCTTGTTTTTACGGATTTGCTTTTTATTGATAAAAATATAATGCAAAAAAGTGAATGGCAGCACTTTATCCGGAATCAGGACCAGTGTCCGGGAATCCTGTTTGATCTGTTCGCCGGATCGTATTTTTCGGAATAAGGAGTTGAGGTTCATCGTAAAGCGAAAGAACAGTAAGCCCGATACAAACAGGTAAACCGCTATAAGTCCGTTTTCTAAATTCAGGAAAGAATCATCGGCTATCGCTCTGGCATATAATGCCGCTGTGACTACCGGTGTTTTGGCTGCAGCCGAAACGGTTTCCGTCAGGGTATTGAAAGGGATTAAAAGGCTGAATACAATAGCTGTTAACAGGTAGAAACGGTTAAAGTGATACATCTTTTCTTTGCTTAACAGAAAATGATAAACAACTAATAAACAGCACAGGCACAGGCCGGATTTGATGAAATGCGGTGTCATTTTTTCTTTTTTTGAAGTTCCTGATCTACGATTTTCTTTAGTTCTTCCAATTCTTTTTCCGTCATATTGGTTTCTTTTGTGAAAAAAGAAGCAAACTGAGCGGCCGAATTGTTGAAGAAATCCTTAATGATGTTGTTGACATGTTTGGAGAAATAATCCGTTTTTTTTACTAACGGATAATATTCCCTTGATTTTCCGTATTCCTTGTAAGCCACAAAGCCTTTGTCGGACATTCGTTTTAAAAGTGTTGCAATCGTGGTCGTTGCCGGTTTCGGCTCAGGATAGGCTTCCAGCAGGTCTTTCATAAAAGCCTTTTCCTTTTTCCACAGATATTCCATAAGTTGTTCTTCGGTTTTTGATAATTGCATTTCTTTTTATTTAATGATTAATTCGTTCACTTCTTCTCCGTTCTCGTAAGTGCGGATGCTTTCCAGATTTCCTTCTCCGTCATAATATTTCCAGTCGTCATAGTAAAACCAGTGTACCAGTTTGTCGGTTATGACCATCCGGGATTTTCCTCTTGCCATTACGGTACCGTTCTCATTATAAAACGTCGTAAAACAGATTTGCTTGTTGTACAGCTGTTTTTTGACTAGTTTGTTACCGGAAAATTGTTTCCATGTTCCGGTTTCCAGGCCTTTTCGGTAGTTCCCTTTTGTGGTGTAATGTTTTCCGCCAAAAGTGTCTTTAAAAATCCATTTACCGACCCGTTCGTTTTTGACAACCCGGTTGGTTTTACAACTCACGATTAGCAAACCTATCAGCAGCAGGACTATAGCCGATGAAAATTTCATATTCTATGTTTTTAGAACTAACTCTACAAATGTAGAATAAAAAATTAAAAAGGGGATAAAAAAATAAAAAAAGTGAATTTATTTTTTGCAGGTGAAGATAAAAGCGGGCGGAATATTTAAAAAAGTGAACTCAATGGTTACACTCGAAAAGATTTCTTTTAATTTATTAAGGGCATTCAGCGAGTATTGAAATTGAATATACTTTCCTTTTAAAGCCAGGCAGCACTTCGAAGTGGTCAGTATGGCATTGACCAGTTCATCCGGCAGGACGGCCAGCGGTAAGGAAGAAACGATATAATCGGCTTTTTCCAGCTTATATTCAATAAGGTATTTTTCTAATTTTTCTGCACCGTCATTGATAATGATCAGTCGGCTGTCGTTTATTTTTTTCAGCTCTTCACAAAACTCTTTATTGATTTCAAAAACCATAAGTTTTCCGTTCGGGCTGAGTTTTTCCAGTAGTTTTACAGTAAAAACACCGGTTCCCGGACCGAATTCAACAATGCATTGTGCCGATTTGAAGTCAATGGGCTTCAGCATTTTTTTAGCCAAAAAAGAGGAACTTGGTGACAAAGCACCAATAGTTCCTCCTGATTTTATGACTTCTGAGATGAATTTTGTATCCAAATCAAATTTTGTAAAATATTACTTATTCAGTTCCGTAAAGTATTTGTAAAACAAAGGAATGGTCTGGATTCCTTTAAGGTAATTAAATACTCCGAAATGCTCATTAGGCGAGTGAATAGCATCACTGTCTAATCCGAATCCCATTAAAATAGTCTTGCTTTTTAATTCTTTTTCAAACAAGGCTACGATCGGGATACTACCTCCGGAACGAACCGGAATGGGCTGTACGCCGAAAGTTTCGTGATATGCTTTGGCAGCAGCCTGATAGCCAATGCTGTCAATCGGGGTTACGTATCCCTGTCCGCCATGATGCGGTTTTACAACCACTTTAACAGATTTAGGAGCGATATTTTCGAAATGTTTCTGGAATAATTCGGTGATCTCTTTCCAGTCCTGGTTAGGAACCAGACGCATGGATATTTTTGCAAATGCTTTGCTGGCAATAACGGTTTTGGCACCTTCGCCGGTATAACCGCCCCAGATTCCGTTTACATCCAGTGTTGGACGAATGGAATTTCTTTCGTTTGTAACATATCCGGTTTCGCCGTAAACATCATCAATGTTTAGCGCTTTTTTATAATTTTCCAAAGAGAAAGGTGCTTTGGCCATTTCGGCTCTTTCTGCAGCAGAAAGCTCTTCTACCTTATCATAAAATCCCGGAATGGTAATATGATTGTTTTCATCGTGAAGCGAAGCAATCATTTTGGCCAGGATATTAATCGGGTTCGCAACAGCTCCGCCATATAATCCGGAATGCAGGTCACGGTTAGGTCCGGTAACTTCCACTTCTACATAGCTCAGACCTCTCAATCCGGTGGTAATGGAAGGCTGGGTATTGGAAATCATCCCCGTATCGGAAATAAGAATAACATCGTTAGCCAGTTTTTCCTGGTTGCGTTCCACGAACCAGCCCAAACTTGCCGAACCAACTTCTTCTTCTCCTTCAATCATGAATTTAACATTACATGGAAGCGTATTGGTCTGTACCATATATTCCAAAGCTTTCACATGCATAAACATCTGTCCTTTATCGTCACAGGCACCACGGGCAAAAATAGCTCCTTCCGGATGAATATCGGTAGTTTTGATTACCGGTTCAAATGGAGGAGAGGTCCACAACTCGATCGGATCTGCCGGTTGCACGTCATAATGTCCGTATACTAAAACAGTAGGTAATTTCGGATCAATCATTTTTTCTCCGTACACAATCGGGTAACCGGGAGTCTCGCAAAGCTCTACAAAATCACATCCGGCTTTTTCCAGACTTACCTTAACCGCATTAGCAGTGTCTATAACATCTTGAGAGTAAGCACTATCAGCACTTACAGAAGGAATCTTTAATAAATCAATTAATTCATTTATAAAACGTTCTTTATTTTCCTGAACGTATTGCTTTATACTATCCATTATAATTTAAATATGATGAAAGCCAAAAGTACAAAAAAAAGAAACAAAAAATTTTTTCGATTTTTCTTGGATGATAAGAACTAATGCGTATATTTGCACCCGTAATACTGAAAGAAACACTTTCAATTTGTGCCGCGGGTGTGGTGAAATTGGTAGACACGCCAGACTTAGGATCTGGTGCCTCACGGTGTGTAGGTTCGAGTCCTATCACCCGCACTTTAAAAGCCTATTTACTTCAAAAGTAGATAGGCTTTTTTTATTGCCTTATTTTTAGAACTGCTATTTGTTTGATTTTTAAAGAAATCCGGTAGTTTTCGTTCAGATAAAGTATCTTTGAAGGAGAAGCATTGGTAACAATATGGCACATTACCTGATTAAAAAACCGGACGAATTAACAGTTTCCGAGATAAAATGCATCTTGGAAGCCTGGTCGGTTTCCGAATGGCTGCAGCTGGATGCGGACGGTTTCAGGAAACAATTCAGGCATTCCGAATTTCATTTACTGCGCGATGATGCCCAAAAAATTGTTTGCCTGACCCGGATAAACCGCAATTTTACCGTTCAGTTTGCCAATACTACCTGTACGATTCCGGAATTGGTGGGTTTGATATCCTTACAGGAAAGAAAAGGTTATGCAAAACGACTATTAAACGAAGTTGTTGCCAACCTGAACAGCAGAAATCTGGAGTGTGTTGGTTTTTGTGCTAAAGACGTCCGCACATTTTATGAAAAATCGGGCATCCCGATATACTACAACCAGGCGAAGTTTTTAATGGAAAAGGAAAATGACGTGCCCGATCCGGTAACCGATGATGACATTCTTGCTGTTTGCCTTTCTGCGGAAACGGCGGTTCTGTTTCAAAACCTGAGCAGTGCTTCGCCGGCCTACATTGTAAATTAGTTCCCGATAATTTTTTTACGGTGCAGCAATCCCCATTCTCTTAGCGCTTCGATTACTTTGGTCAGTGTCTTGCTGTGTTCGGTTGAAGCATATTCTACTGTTGGCGGGAAAGTATCATAAACCGTCCGGGTAACCAGTTGGTGCATTTCCAGCTCTTTTAATTCTTTCGACAGCATTTTGTCGGTAATACCGTTTATCTCCCTTGAAATTTGTTTAAAGCGTTTCGGCCCGGATGATAGCGAGATCAATATCGGCAATTTCCATTTCCCGTTTAAAACTTCCAGGGCATCCCTAACCGGAAGCAGTGCGCCGGTACATTCCTGTGGCGTGTGAATTTTTTCTGTTGTTTCCATACTGTTTTCATTACTATCCGTTTGGATAGCGCTATCCAAACGGATAGTAATATATTTTAGATAGCGAATGTAGATAAGTTTGTATTGTAAAACAAAAAGATATCTGAAACAATGAAAAAAATATTGCTGATTACTTCAAGTGTAAAGGGAAAAGATTCTTTCAGCATCCGGTTATCAAATGCGATTCTTGAAAAACTGACGGCTGCCTATCCGGGAAGCAGTGTTTATACCCGTGATTTAACGGTAAACCCGCTGCCGCATCTGGACGAAACGCATCTGGGCGCTTTTTTTACGCCAAACGAATTACAGACGGAAACGCAGCAAAAAGCGATTCAGTATTCCAATCAGGCAATACAGGAGTTAATGGAAGCCGATATAGTGGTGATAGGTGTTCCGCTTTATAATTTTGGTGTTCCGTCCACATTAAAGGCCTGGGTGGATCATATCGCCAGAGCCGGAGTGACGTTTAGTTATGAAGACGGTTTCCCGAAAGGACTTGTCGTAAATAAAAAAGTGTATCTGGCAATCGCTTCCGGAGGTGTTTATTCGGAAGGACCGCGAAAAGGCTATGATTTTTCCGATCCGTTTTTGAGAGCGGCACTTGGATTCCTTGGTATAACAGACGTTACCACTTTTCGTGTAGAAGGAATTGCGATGCCGGAACTTCAGGACAGTGCTTTCCCTAAAGCACTGGACACGCTGGATGCCTTTGCTTTTTAAGGGAGCTTAACCACTGGCGTTCCTCAAATCATGTTGTACCCGATTTGAGGAACGTTTTGTTTTTAAGTAATGCCGGTTTTCGTTCCGTTACATAGGGCGAAGTGTATTGCTATAGGTGATTTTATAAGGATTTTTTGCTGCTGCATTGTCCTTCATCACATAGATGAATTTGTATTGCTTTGCCTTTTTACTTTCAATAACGGCTTCTTTACTGCTTATTTTATCGGTAATCGTGGTGTTTATCGTGTTGTCTATCCGTAAAGTATGGGCAATGCCATTGCCAAGGTTGGTAATGACCGTGCCTTTATATAGGGTGCCTTTTTCGTTAAAAACCGTAACGGATTCCCCTTTAAAACCTTTTGTGAGTACTACCACGGCATAATTGGCTCCGTTTGCATTGAGCTCATTCAGGAACTTCTTTTTCTGAGCATCGGAAGCCGCCCGGAAATCGTCCCGGTATTGCACGTTTGAAGTGCCGCACATCGTAAAAAGCGCTATAAAGAAAACCAAAAGTATTTTTTTCATAATCGTATTTCTTGAGTCTGTTCTATAAAATTAACGAATTTCAAGCCAATTCTATTATATCTTTGTGTAGTTAAATAAAAGTCAAAATCAGCAATGATTCAAAAAATCGGACATAGAGGTGCAAAGGGATTGCTGGCAGAGAACACGTTGGAATCGTTCCGGAAGGCACTGGATCTGGGAGCTACAGCTATCGAGCTGGATGTTCATGTTACTGCTGACGGCGCCATTGTGGTGATTCACGATTTTACGGTAGACCGGACGACAAACGGTTTTGGTGAAGTCCATAAAATGACGGTAGCGGAACTGAAAAAACTGAAAGTGGAAACGCTGTACCGCATTCCGTTACTGGAAGAGGTGTTTGACCTGATTGACCGGAAATGTTTGATAAATGTAGAATTAAAAGGTCACGAAACGGCCGGACCGGTCGTAAAACTGATCGAAAAATATGTTGCTGAAAAAGGCTGGACTTATGAAGATTTTATCGTTTCCAGCTTTCAGAAAGACGAGCTGAAAAAAGTAAAAGCGTTAAACCCTGAAATAAATCTGGGTGTACTCACGCAGGCCAGTGTGGAACAGGCTTTGGAATGGGCACATCAGTTATCGGCGAAAGCCATCCATCCGCATTTTTCACTGCTAACGGCAGATAATTGTAAAGAAGCCCGTGAAAAAGGCTATAAAGTTTTGACCTGGACGGTTAATAATGAGGAAGATATTCGCAGAGTCATCGCTTATGGCGTAGACGGAATCATCTCCGATTTCCCCAATAGATTATGAATTCCAATTTTGATGTAGTTATAATAGGTGGCGGTGCTGCCGGTTTTTTTACGGCAATTAATATCGCTGAAAACAATTCCCGATTAAAAATCGCGATCCTGGAGCGGGGAAAGGAAGTACTTTCGAAAGTGCGTGTTTCCGGCGGCGGACGCTGTAATGTAACGCATGCCTGTTTTATCCCGAACGATCTGGTTAAGTTTTATCCCAGAGGCGAACGGGAATTAAAAGGACCGTTTCATCAGTTTTGTTCCGGCGATACGATTGAATGGTTTGAACGGCATGGCGTGGAACTGAAAATCGAGGAAGACGGAAGAATGTTTCCGGTTACCGACAGTTCGCAAACCATTATCGACTGTTTCCAGAAAGCGGTTAAGCAACTGGGCATTCAGGTGCTGACCGGGCAAAGCGTGCAGTCGCTTTTTAAATCGGACGATTTCTGGAAAGTGGAAACCAATCAGGAAACGTTTGTAACGTCAAAAATAGTCATGGCAACCGGAAGCAATCCTAAAATATGGGAAGTGCTCAAAAATATGGGGCACTCAATTGTAGAACCGGTTCCGTCTCTTTTTACCTTTAATATCAAAGATACCCGTATTAAAGACTTAATGGGTGTTTCGGCTTTTGCTGCGGTTAAGGTTAAAGGAACCAAACTGAGCGCTGCGGGACCGTTGCTGATTACCCATTGGGGAATGAGCGGTCCGGGAATTTTACGACTTTCCGCCTGGGGCGCCAGAGAACTTTTTGCTAAAAATTACCAGTTTGTTTTACAGGTTAACTGGCTTAATGACCAGGATACCGAAGCAACACTGGAACTGCTGAAAACGCTCAAACTGGAACAGGCTAAAAAGCTGGTCGTGAAAAAATCACCGTTTGATTTTCCAAACCGTTTATGGGAAAGTCTGGCTTTTGCTTCCGGGATTTTACCGGAAACCAAATGGGCCGATTTGTCTAAAAAACAACTGAATGATCTGGCAAACCAATTAACAGACGGACATTTCCAGGTTAACGGCAAAAGCACCTTTAAAGAAGAATTCGTTACAGCCGGCGGAATCGATCTGAAGGAAATTAATTTCAAAACTATGGAAAGCAAGGTACATCCCAATTTGTATTTTGCAGGCGAAATCGTGAATATTGATGCGATAACCGGAGGGTTTAACTTTCAAAATGCATGGACGGGCGGCTATCTGGTAGCGCAAAACTTCGCGTAATGACATTTATTTGAAAATCTTGTTAAAAATTATGGGATTTTATTTTTATTTTAGTGCATCATTAACAATGCAGTAGAATAAAAAATGTATGCCCTTTAAATTTCTTTTCTGCCAATTGCTATTTTGTGTGCTGTTTGGCCAGCAGCTTGCATCCCAAAATTACACGCTTAAAAACTTTACCCAAAAAGACGGCTTGTCCAGTAATGAGGTTTATGACGTTATTCAGGATAAAAACGGTTTTATGTGGTTTGCTACAGACAGAGGGCTGACCCATTATAACGGAAATGAATTCAAGCGGTTTGAGCCTAAAGACGGCCTGACCGATATTACCATATTTGATTTCTTTAAGCAGGATAACGGCCAGATCTGGTGCATTACACTCAATAATAAGCTTTTTTATATTCAGGACGGGACGGAAAAATTTATTCCCTATAAATACAATGCCGTTATCGAACGGTTTGTTAAGGAAAGAAGGCTTACGGCTTTTTTTATTGCAAACCTGGCTGTCGATCACAATAACACGCTGCATCTTTTTATGACGAACGGGCATTATATCACGATTGATGCGAAGGGCAGGCTGGTTATCGAAGCTGATGTTGATGCGAAAAAAAGACCCAGTGAGCGGTTAGGTAAATTCTTCCGGTCAAAGAAGATCAACAGGCACCAGGAAATCAATTATTTTACCAATACGCCAACAGCGTTTCTCAGAACCGGGGAAATGCGGGCGATCCGGCGTATTTTAAGTTCCGGAAATGATTATATGGTTGTAATGACCGACGGATCGGTGTTTATACAAAATCGTCAGGGAGCAATCACCACGATTACCTACCCTAATTTTGAACCGATAGAAGGCGGAATTTATGACGAGCATCATTTCTGGATCGGGTATCGCGGTAAAGGAATGTATGTGTATGACTATAAGGGAACGCTAAAAAAGAAGTATCTGGAAAAACATTCCGTAACCAAAATTTATGAAGACAGCTTTGGCGGATTATGGTTTTCGACTATAGATTCCGGAGTCTTTTTTCTGAAAAAAGAACAGATCAACAGCAATCTTTTAAAAGGGATTTATGTCAATTCCCTGACAAAGGATAACGACGGAAATTTATACACCGGCTGTTTTAACGGTGACATTTATAAAATTTCAGCTAAAGGCGATCTGGCGAGGGTACACACCGGATTGGTAAACAAACCGGCAATTGTGCAGTTTAATCCTGCCGAAAACCAGGTGTATTATGCTACGGATAATGTTCTTTTCACGTCATTTGGAAACCGCCTGGAATACTGCGGGGTACTAAAAGTTTCGGACGATACCAAAAAGATCATTGCTTCCCGGTTCGGGGTTTATAATGTTTTCGAAAATGAGAAAGAATTGTTTGCCGATACGCTTAACGTAAGGATTCAGGACATTTCGGAAGTCAACGGAAAATACTATATAGCCACTTTAAAAGGACTCAAAATTGTCGATAAGGGCCGGCTTGTGGATAAGAAAGGCAAATTAGCAGATTACCGGATAGACGATGTGGATTATGAACCCGGGAAACAGCTTTTTTACCTGGCCAGTATGGGAGCCGGCGTTCTGGTTTATAATCCTAAAACCGAAAAAGTAATCACGATTGATAAGTCGGACGGACTATCCAATAATCTGGTTACAGAAGTGTATATAGAAGACAAAAATACCATCTGGGCGTGTACGAATTACGGTTTGAACAGGATACGGTTTCAGGAAAACGGCAGTTATACAATACAGTATTTAACTGCAGCCGACGGTTTGCCTGAAAACCAGATACGGGATGTGGAAATTATTGATGAAGTGATTCATATCGCGACCACCAACGGATTGTGCAGTTTGTCCAAAGCAGATTTTGAACAGATCTTTTCGAAGCGGAATTATTTTTTGCGCTTAAAGACCATCGCCATAAATGCGGTCAAGCAGGTAACACCTCAAAAATTACTGGACTTATCCTATAATGAAAACCAGCTCGATTTCTGGATTGAATCCGTGTCCTTTAAAAATAAAGAACAGGTGTACCGTTACAAATTAAAAGGACTGCATGACAAATGGAATTACACTAAGGACAGGAAAGTTTCGTATGAATTCTTACCACCGGGAGATTATGAATTTATCGTTCAGATTTTGGAGGATAACCGCCTGTTTTCGGATGAAAAGATCATTTTACCGATACATATCAGCGAGCCGTTTTGGAAAAGAAGCTGGTTTATCTGTCTTGTTATATTCTTAACCGCTGCGCTGATCTATGCTTTTTTTAAGATTAGGATACTAACCTATAACCAGGATATAATCCGGGAATTGTTACGACTGTGGGTGCGAAAAATAAAAAAGAAAGAAAAGTATTTTACTTTCCGGGAACAGGGTAAAGAAATCCGGATCAAGACCGATACGATACTGTATGTCAAATCATCCGGAAACTATATTGATGTTATCACCCGGGAAAGGTCCTATACGATACGGTGTAAAATAGGAGAGTTTATAACCAAGGTACCGGATCCTTTGGAATTTTTAAGAGTACACCGGTCGTATATTGTCAGAATCGACCAGGTTGCACAAAAAAATAAAAAAGCGGTATTTGTGAATCAGCAGGAAATTCCTGTCGGGGAAACCTATCTTGATGAACTGGATAAAATAGTTTTTTGATTTGTCACTTTTTTAAGTTATTTCGTCACAAACTGCGATTTTATTGGTGGTTCTGATGGGAATAAAAATAGTTTTGTGTTGTTAACTTAAAAAACACATAACATGAAAAAAATTATTTTTAATCTAAAAACAAGAGTTGCTTTTTGCTGTCTGTTTTTAATTTCTGCCTTTGCAGTGAATGCACAAACCCTTAGTCTGGGGACTACTAATGCCGTTAGTGTGTCGGGACCAACTATTTCCGGAGGAGCCTATAACTATAATGTTGTAATTCCTTTTTATGCAACCGATCTTACCGGGACATTCAGTTTAACTTATGCCAGCACTTATACTTGCGGACAGGGGTATTTTAAATACATCACCCTGAATAAAAGTACCGGAGCATTCGTTGCCAATTCCAGTAACAGTAATTCGGTTAGCATCGTGCCGGGAAACATGCCGGTTGGAACAAACAGCTATGTGATGCGTGTGTATTGTGCCAATGGAGCACCGGATCTGCCGTCAATACTAAAAGCAACGTTAAACATTAATATAACGGTAACAAAAGAGGCGACACCTGCTGTAAACCTATCGTTTGCTCCTTATTGTAAATATGTAGCCCATTCGAATCCGCAGGTATACAGCGGTTATATCGGATTTAATGTTTCCGGGAATTATGCCAATGCTTCCAAGTTATATTTAAGAGTAACGAATACGGCTTCTGCCTGTCCGACAGCAGATTATCCGTTAACCTATTTAAATACGTCCGGTTCCGCAACGGCTACGGTTGGACCGGGAATGAGCTTCTATGATTGTGCTGCCAATACGGCCTATACGATCCAATTGGTCTACAAGAGCGGAGCAACCGTATATGTAATACCAAGCGGCAGTTACGGATGGACCAATTATACCTGGACCAAAACCTTTAAAAACTGTATGAATGTATTACAGCCGGATCCGGGACCATTTGAGCCGGCATTCGGGAAAACGGCCGCTACAAACGAAATGGCAATTACCGATCCTAACGATCAGAACAGAACTAATAAAAAAGGTAAATACAGCCTGTACCCAATTCCGGTTACCACTACGTTGAGTGTACTTTCTGTAGAAGACGGCAAGCTTGTTAGCATCCGCGTTTACGATTTTAACGGCATCGCTCAGGTGTCTAAAGTATTGGATAGCAAAGCAGGTTTGCAGCAGCTGGATGTTACTGCGCTGAAGCCGGGTATTTATTTTGCACAAATAGAAACCAGTGAGGGTGTTTTTGTAGAAAAGATCGTTAAGAATTAAACATAATCCTGTGAAAAAGGCGGTTCATACGAACCGCTTTTTTTATGAAATATGTCCCGTCCTGAAATAAGTTGACACAAAATCGACTTATTATGAAAGACACAACAACAACGCGAGTTAAGCGTACTCAAAAGGATTATAATATGGCTTTTAATTAGCTGTAGTTTCCCGAGTTGAAC